>SAMEA104315436__coassemble_707_pt1 | contig 83292 bp, 82 predicted proteins | sample SAMEA104315436__metabat2_low_PE_046 | metagenome-assembled genome bin SAMEA104315436 (sample SAMEA104315436) | gut metagenome | biome: Monkey gut; feature: monkey-associated habitat; material: faeces | place: China | collected 2013
CAACAGATGAAGAATAAGAGTTTAAAAATTTACTAAAAACTCCGCCGAAAGTTTCACTTTCGGCGGAAATTTGTTTAAATATCTTTTTTGTTTGAATACATTTTATCAATAATATTTTTGTATCTATCAAAGATTTTGTTACGTTTTAGTTTGAAATTTGGACTCAATAAACCATTTTCTTGGCTAAATTCATCGTTTATTATCTCAAAATTTTTAATTGTTTCAAAAGGTTTTAAATTTTGTTTTGATTTAAGACAAGATTTTAATTCTTTTTTGATAAGTTCTTTTAAATTAGTATCTTTTATTAGCGAATTTTGACCTTTTTTCAAATTTTTTGGCGAAATATCGCATTTTTCTAAGGCTTCGTCTGATGGAATTATTAAAGCCCCTAGATATTGTTTATCTTGGCCAACAAGAATCATTTGTTTTATAAAAGGACTTTGCAGACAAACTTCTTCTATTGCATCAGGTTCAATGTTTTCGCCGTTTGAAAGAACAATTGTTTCTTTTGTTCTACCAAATAAAACTAAAACATTTTCATAAGTAAGCCAACCCAAATCGCCTGTATTAAACCAACCGTCGTCGCTTAGAACTTCTTTTGTTGCCTTTTCGTCTTTGTAGTATCCCTTCATAACTTGTGGACCACGTGCCATTACAAGTCCTTTTTGGAATGCACCTAGTTCATGACCATCGTTAAGGTCTACAATTTTTATTTCTGTACCAATTAAAGGTTTGCCAACAGAACCCAAACAAAGAGGTGAATCGTATCTTCTGTCTGCTAAAGTTGGACTTGTTTCGGTTAAACCATAACCAACTCTAACATCAACCCCTAAAACATCGTAAAAATATTCGTCTTTCATTGAAAGAGAACTTCCTGCTGAAATTGCATATCGTGTATGCAAGCCGACATTGTTTTTAATTTTTTTATAAAACATGTTATCAAAAAGTATATGCAAAGGTTTTGCAAAGGCTCTCACAAAAATATGATATAAATTTGTATACCAATTGTAACCTTTTTTGTTATTTGTTACCCTTTTTTCGCTATACATTTTATGTTTTTTATAAAAAGTGCTTACTTTTAATGCAAATTTGAATAAACTGTAATTAAATAATGAAGATTTTTTTATGCTTTGGCAAACTGCAAGTCTAATGATTTCCCAAACTCTAGGTACTGATACGATAATATCAATTTTATGCTTTTTGACATCGTCTTTCAATTTTGGCACTGTTGTGAAATACAAATGTAACCCTCTTGTGAAGAAAAGTGATTGGAATGAAAAGGCATAAGAATGCCATATAGGTAAAAATTCCAAAGTGTTTTCGCCTTGCATTAAATCAATAGATTCTCCAAGGGCATAGGCATGTGCCATTAAGTTTTTGTGAGAAAGCAAAACCCCTTTAGGAAATCCTGTTGTTCCTGATGTATACATCATGACAGCGTTATCGTCTATTGTTAAATCAGGTTGAACAAATTCGTTATTTTTGCCAAATTCAAGAAAAGTTTTTATCGGATAAATAGGTATATTGAGGTTTTGAGGCTTTTCACCTTTTTCATAAAGAACAACGATAAATTTTATTCTATCATTTTTGTTTAAAACTTCTGATAATTTGTTAAGAGCATTGTAATCAGTGATTACAAGAGCCTTTGCCTCAGAATGATTTAAGATATATTCAAGTTCCTCAACAGGTGCTAAAGTCCCTCGAAGAACTGCACAAGCCCCTGTTTTTAAAATTCCATGCGTACAAATAAAATGAAGTCCATTGGTTTCTGCAAAATGTGCAACAAAATCACCTTTATTAATGCCGTATGCTTGAAGTGCAGATGCAAAGGTGTTAAGGTTTTCGATAACTTTGTCATAAGTTAGATGAACCTTGTTTGTTTCGTCAATAACCGCTTCTGTTCCACGGTAGTTTTCCATGTTTTCAAGTATATATTCAGTCCAAAAATGGTATTTTGAAAGAAATTGATTAATTTCATTACGTTCTTTTTCCAAATCAATATTTACAGGTTTTTTAATAACAATTGTTTTCATAGAATTTCCTTATAAATTTAATAACAAGATATTATCATAATATTGTGTATTTTGAAAAAAATATATTTTTTGTTACAGAGAAATTGCCGTAATTAAAAATAAAATAAAAAATGGGTTGACATAATTTTTTTTTTCGGTTATATTAATTTTACAAACTCAAAGAGATTTGAGGGCGTTTAGGTCAGTTGCCCAGTGGGGGTTATCCCACGGTAGTCCAATTAAGGCTCTACCAACTGATTTAAAGAATAATTGAATATATGGTGAGGGCGTTTAGCTCAGTTGGTAGAGCGCTTCCCTTACAAGGAAGATGTCGGGAGTTCGAGCCTCTCAACGCCCACCATAAAAGACCGAATGACTTTAGTTATTCGGTCTTTTATTTTGAGTATTAAAATGCGAGAACTCCACAAAGTGAAACTTTGTTTAAGGAGTTCGGCGTGAGTGAGCCGAGGCTGGAGAGTTTTTGATTAAGTGATGAAATCACGAAATCAAAACTCGGAATTGCCGTTACATGCGAACGAACAAGACAAGCCTCTCAACGCCCACCATTTAATTAAAAGAACCACTTCGGTGGTTCTTTTTTGTTGCGAGGCATCTCACTCCCGACGGGAGTTCTCCTCTCGCTCAAAACTTGACATTTAGTCAACTTTTGAGCAAGAACACTTCTCAACGCCTACCATTTAATTAAAAGAACCACCGAAGTGGTTCTTTTATTAACTCAAATAAATATTAAAAATTAAATTATTCCAAAGTGTTTTAATGCGTTTGCAACACCGTTTTGATCAACATCATCGGTAATATAATCTGCACAAGATTTAACTTTTTCGTTTGCATTACCCATTGCAATACCGATTTTTGCGTATTCAAGCATTTGGCAGTCGTTTTCACCGTCGCCGAAAGCCATTATTTCATCTTGTTTTATTCCATAATGTTCGCAAATTTTTTCTATGCCTTTTGGTTTTCCGCCGTCTTTTGGTATAACATCGACGAACAAATCACACCAACGCATTGTTTTACTATTTTCTAATTGTTTATTAAATTCTTCGTCCTCATTTGGGCTTATATATGGGCAAAGTTGAAAAATTTCTTTATCTAAAAAATATTCCTGAGGTTTTACTTCAATTTCTTCTTCGTACCCAACAAGTTCTGCAAGTTGTTTAACTCGTTCATTTATCAAGGTTTCGTAAATATTTTCTTTTAAAATTACGTGGCATGCAATATTATTTTTCTCTAAATGAGCAAAAATATTTTTTACATCTTCACTATCAAGATATTTTTCATACAAAATATTTTCGTCTTTGTCGTAGCAATATTGACCATTTACGGTAACAAATCCGTCAAAAGGAAATTCTGTAAGTTCTTTTACTCTTAAAATATCAACTTTAGGTCTGCCTGTTGCAACAAAAATCTTAATACCATTTTCTCTTGCTTTCGTTAATGCAAGTTTTGTGCTTTCAGGTATTTTGTGAGTTTTAAAACTTAATAATGTTCCGTCTACATCAAAAAATATCGCTTTAATCATATAAGTAATATAACATAAAAAATCTATACACAAATTATTTTGTTTTTGATAAAATTAACTTGTATTTAAAAAGAAGGAATGATGTTTATGCAATTAAGAATGAAAACAAACAATTGTGGCGAACTTAATCTATCAAATATCGACCAAGAAGTAACACTTTCAGGTTGGGTTGATTGTGTTCGTGATTTAGGCGGTATGATTTTTATCGAATTAAGAGATAGAACAGGATTTTTCCAATTGGTTTCTGACCCTCAAAAAAATCCTGAAATCCATAAAGTTTTTGAAAAAATCAGAAACGAATATGTAATTACAATTAAAGGTAAAGTTACAAGACGACCAGAAGAAACTTACAACGAAAAATTACCAACAGGTCAAGTTGAAGTTTACCCTGAATTCGTTGAAATTTTATCAGAAGCAAAACCTGTTCCATTTGTTTTAGATGATGAAAATGTTTCAGAGGACGTAAGATTAAAATATCGTTATTTAGACATTCGTCGTCCACAAATGTATAGCAAATTAAAATTAAGACACGATGTTGTTCAAGCAGTTAGAAATTATATGAACAACAACGACTTTTTGGAAGTTGAAACTCCAATTCTTATCAAAACTACTCCAGAAGGTGCTAGAGATTACTTAGTTCCATCTCGTGTTCAACCTGGAAAATGGTACGCATTACCACAATCACCACAAATTTTTAAACAATTATTAATGGTTGGTGGTGTTGAAAGATATTATCAAATCGCAAAATGTTTCAGAGATGAAGATTTGCGTGCTGATAGACAACCTGAATTTACACAAATCGATATTGAAATGTCATTTGTTGAACAACAAAACATTATCGAACTTGTTGAAGGTTTAATTGTAGAAGGCTTTAAGGCTGCTGGTGTTGAAGTTAAACCACCATTTATTCAAATGCCTTGGCAAGAAGCAATGGACAGATTTGGTTCTGACAAACCTGATACTCGTTTTGGTTTGGAATTGTTTGATATCGGCGATATCATTATGCAATCAGAATTTGAAATTGTTAAGAAAACTCTTGAAGCAGGCGGTATCGTTCGTGGTATCAGAATTCCAGGTGGTGCTAAATATTCAAGAAAAGAAATTGATGATATTACAAAATTAGCAGTTTCATTCGGTGCAAAAGCACTTGCAAACATTATTTACAACGAAGACGGTACAGCAAAATCTCCTGTATTGAAATTCGTTACAGAAGAACAAGCACAACAAATCAAAGAACGTGCTCAAGCACAAGATGGTGATATTATTTTCTTCGTAGCGGATAGACCAAAAACTGTTTACGATATTATGGGTAGATTAAGACTTCACTTTGGTAAATCTTTGAACTTAATTGACGAATCAAAACACGCTCTATTATGGGTTGTTGATTTCCCAATGTTTGAATGGTCAGATGATGAACAAAGATTTATGGCAATGCACCACCCATTCACATCACCTTGCTTGGAAGATTTAGACAAACTTGAAAGTGGTGATTTAGGAAACGTTAAATCTATCGCTTACGATATCGTTTATAACGGTACTGAATTAGGCGGTGGTTCTGTAAGAATTCACTCACCTGAAGTTCAAAAGAAAATCTTCAAAGCACTTGGTTTGACTGAAGAAGAAGCACAACAAAAATTTGGATTTATGGTTAATGCCCTACAATACGGTACTCCACCTCACGCAGGTTTGGCTATCGGTTTAGACAGAATGATTGCTTTACTTGCAAGAACTGATTCTATTCGTGACGTAATCGCATTCCCTAAAAACTCTGCTGCAAAAGACTTGATGAGTGATGCACCAGCAGAAGCAGATTACAAACAAGTTAGAGAATTGTATTTAAAAAGCACATACAATCCTGCTCAACACAAATAAGTTGATAATCTCTCGCCGAGATAACGCATATAAAAAGGACTTAACGAAAGTTAAGTCTTTTTTTTATATAATTTATCTATTTTTCCTTGAATTTTTTGATTTCTATTATACATAAAGCAATAAAGCAAAAAGTAATTATTAAATTTCGCAAAACATCGTCAAAAAGTGAACCAAATTTGCTATATTCTAACAAAAGTATAAATATAATTATAATTATGCTATTAATTTTGTCTGTTAATTTCATAGATTAAAACAACTCTGCGTTAAAAAATACGCCTTCTTCTGTAATTTCTTCAAAAATATCTTGTTCTTTTTTCAATTCTTTTACAGTTAGAGGGTGCAAATCTATAAATACATTGAAATTTTCTTCGATTTTGCCAATAATTTTCCAAATATTTTCTCTTTGTTCTTTTGCTTTTTCGTTATCAAAAATTGCAACGAGTTCAATATCTTCGTCCTCGTGCATTTTTCCGTCTAAAAACAACCCAAAAAGATAGATTCCTTTGAAGTCAGAATACTCTTTTTTTAAGGCTTTAATCAACTCAACAATAACGTCGTCAATTTTATTTGACATTTTTTAAAATGCCCCCTAATTCTTCAAGTTTTACAGAAACTTGTTCAGAATTTTCAAGATTTTTTACAGAAATTGTGCCGTTATTAATTTCGTCCTCGCCTAAAATTAAAGCAAAACGAGCAAGTTTTGAGGCTTTTTCAAGTTGTTTTGTGAATTTTTTATTTGTCATATCAAAATCAACTTTAACCCCAATTTTTCTCAAATAATGAACTAATTTGATAGTTTCATCAACGTTTGTTGAAACAACATAGCCGTCTAGTTTTTGAGGTTCACGAGCAGGTAATAGAGAAATTAATCTTTCCATGCCCATTGCAAAACCAATAGCAGGAGTATCTTCTCCGCCTAGATTTCGAACTAAACTATCATAACGACCGCCACCGCAAACGGCATTTTGAGAGCCTAAGTTGTTTGATTTGATTTCAAAAACGGTTCTGTTGTAATAATCCAAACCTCTTACGAGGAGTTTGTTTACAGAATATTTTATGCCTAAAATATCAAGATATTTTTTTACATTTTCAAAATGTTCATGACATTCAGGGCAAACAAAATCTGATGTGATAACTTCTTTTACTTCAGGTTTTTCGTAAATCGCCTTGCATTCTTCAACCTTGCAATCAAGTAATCTCAAAGGATTTTTTTCATATCTTTTTTGACAGTCAGGGCAAAGTTCTGACAAATAAGGTTTTAGAACGGCTTTCAATTTAGTTTTGTATTCTTCACGACAAGTTGGACAGCCCAAAGAATTGATTTCTACATCTAAATCGTTTAAACCTAAAGCGTTCAAATAATTTACAGCAAGTGAAATTGCCTCTGCGTCAGCAGTTGGTTGAGCGATGCCAAACATTTCCATACCGATTTGGTGGAATTGTCTTTGTCTACCTGCTTGAGGACGTTCGTATCTAAACATTGGACCTTTGTACCAAAGTTTTACTGGTGCAGGAAGTCTGTGCATACCGTTTTCTATATATGAACGAACAACACCAGCCGTATTTTCAGGACGCAAAGTTAAAGAACGTTCTGATTTTTCAAAGGTATACATTTCTTTGTTTACGATGTCAGTTGTATCACCAACACCACGAGCAAAAAGTTCTGTTGCTTCAAAAATAGGTGTTCTAATTTCCTTGTAACCTGCGTTTGAAAAAACTTTACTTGCGACATCTTCAATAAAATGCCAACTATCAATTTCTGTAGGGAGAATATCTTTTGTTCCCTTTTGTACTGTAATTATCTTAGCCATAAGAAAATGGTAGTACAAAAAATATCTCAATTCAAGGTTTAATTTAATATCCATTTATGTTATAATGGGTTTATGAATAAAATTTATTCGATTGAAGAAATTAAAGCAATTTTAAATGAAAATAAAGATTATTTTACAGAAAAATATAATGTAAATAACTTTTTATTATTTGGTTCTTATGCAAAAAATCTTCAAACGGCAGACAGTGATATTGATTTGTTAGTAAACTTTGTCAAACCAATTGATTTGTTTGATTTTGTTGATTTGCAAGATTATTTGACAAAAATTTTTAATAAAAAAATTGATTTAGGCACAGTAAATGGCTTAAAACCTTTTGTAAAAGACTCAATTTTAAAGGAAGCCCTTGCGTTATGAAGAAGAAAGAACCAATATTTTTTCTAAAAGATATAGAAAATTCGCTTAACAAAATTTTTAAATACACTCAAGGAATTTCATATAATGAATTTATCGAAAATGACCTTGTGAAAGATGCTGTTGAAAGAAATTTTGAAATAATTGGGGAAGCCGTTAAAAATTTGAGCGATGATTTTAGAAATCAATATCCAAACATTCCTTTCAAACAAGTTGCAGGCATGCGAGATAAGTTAATCCACGATTATTTTGGTATTGATTATGAAATTTTGTGGAAAACAATTCAAGATAAGTTGCCTCAATTCAAATCAGAAATTGACGAGTTAATAAAACTATCAGAAAGATAGCAGAAGATTTTTTTAGTTGTATTATATTAATAGAGGTAAAAATATGTACGACAAAAAATCATTAAAAGCAGAAGAATTTATTAATCACGAAGAAATATTAGAAACTTTAGATTACGCAGAAAAAAACAAAAATAATCTTGAATTAATCGATTCGATTATAAAAAAAGCAGAAGAAAGAAAAGGTTTATCGCACAGAGAGGCTAGTGTTCTTTTGGCATGCGAAAACGAAGAAAAAAATCAAAAAATATATAAATTAGCGGAACAAATCAAAAAAGATTTCTACGGAAACAGAATTGTAATGTTTGCACCGCTTTATTTATCAAATTATTGCGTAAATGGTTGTGTTTATTGCCCATACCACGCAAAAAATACTCATATTCCACGCAAAAAAATGACTCAAGAAGAAATTAAACGAGAAGTTATTGCACTTCAAGATATGGGACATAAGCGTCTTGCTCTTGAAACAGGTGAAGACCCTGTAAACAACCCAATTGAATACGTTCTTGAAAGTATAAAAACAATTTATGGAATTAAACATAAAAATGGTGCTATTCGTCGTGTAAACGTGAATATTGCCGCAACAACTGTCGAAAATTACCGTAAATTAAAAGAGGCAGGAATTGGAACATATATTTTATTCCAAGAAACATACCATAAAGAAAGTTATGAACGATTGCACCCAACAGGTCCAAAACATAATTATGCTTACCATACAGAGGCAATGGATAGAGCGATGGACGGCGGAATTGATGATGTTGGTTTGGGTGTTTTGTTTGGCTTAGAACGTTATAAATACGAATTTGCAGGACTTTTGATGCACGCAGAACACTTGGAAGCCGTTCATAATGTTGGACCGCATACAATTAGTGTTCCACGAATTAGACACGCAGACGATATTGACCCATCGGCTTTTGATAATGGTATTGATGATGATACTTTCTGTAAAATCGTTGCTTGTATTAGAATAGCAGTGCCTTATACAGGCATGATTATTTCTACAAGAGAATCGAAAGACGTTAGAGAAAAAGTTTTGCACTTGGGTGTTTCACAAATTTCAGGTGGCTCAAAAACTTCTGTTGGCGGTTATGATGAACAAGATTATACAGAGGAAGATTCTTCTCAATTTGATGTTATAGATAATCGACCTTTGGACGAGGTTATAAACTGGTTGATGGAAATAGGCTATTTGCCAAGTTTTTGTACTGCTTGCTATCGTGAGGGTAGAACTGGTGAACGATTTATGGAAATTTGTAAATCAAAACAAATTCAAAACTGTTGCCACCCAAACGCAATAATAACTTTGAAAGAATATTTGGAAGATTACGCCTCAGAAAAGACTAAAAAAACAGGCGAAAAAACAATTCAACAAGAACTTTCAGAAATTCCAAACGAAAAAATAAAAGAAAAAACAGTTGAAATCTTGGAAAAAATCGAACACAACGAACGAGATTTTAGACTTTAGTCTATTGTTTTAAATAACTTTCGATAAAGCCGTCGAGGTTGCCGTTCATTACTGAGTCTACGTCGCCGACTTCGTAGCCTGTTCTATGGTCTTTTACCATTTTGTATGGGTGAAATACGTACGAGCGAATTTGTGAGCCAAAATTTATATCGAAATTTTGTCCTTTCAATTCTGCTAATTTCTTTTCGTGTTCTTGTTGGCGAATTGCAAGTAATTTTGCTGCCAACATTTGCATTGCAATTGTTCTATTCTGCAATTGAGAACGTTCTTGTTGGCATTTTATGACTATTCCTGTCGGTTTATGCAAAATTCTAACTGCTGTTTCAACCTTGTTTACGTTTTGACCACCTGCACCGCCTGAACGCATTGTATCTAATTCAATATCCTCTGGCGGAATTACAATTTCTTTTTCGTAATCCTCAATAATCGGTGAAACTTCGCAACTTGCAAAACTTGTTTGGCGTTTGCCATTTGCATTAAACGGCGAAATCCTTACCAAACGATGAACTCCTCTTTCGGCTTTTGCATATCCGAAAGCATATTTGCCTGTAATTTTTATTGTTGCAGATTTAATCCCTGCCTCATCACCTTCTGATTTATCCAACAAATCTACTTTCCAATTATGCGTTTCAGCCCAACGAGTATACATTCTAAGCAACATTTCAGCCCAGTCTTGTGCATCTGTTCCCCCTGCCCCTGCATTAACCGTAAGCATTGCATCAGCCTCGTCGTATTCGCCTGAAAGCATCATTTGAACATCAAATTTATCTAATTCTATCTTTAATTTTTCAATGGATTTTTCAGATTCTGCAATAAGTTCTTCATCACCTATTTCATTTGCAATTTCCGCATCAGAAATAATACTTTCCCAAGAGTCAATTTTTGCCAAATTTTCTTTGATTTCTCGAGTTTTTTGACCTAATTCGCTTGCTAATTTCTGATTAGCCCAAACCTCAGGCGATTGAAGTTTTTGTTCTAATTCTGTCAATTCTTTTTTCAAAGAATCAACGTCAAAGACACTCCTTATTTTTTTGTATTCTATTTTTTAATTCGCTTAAATCCATATATAACCTATTCTTTAGAACCTTCTTTATAAATTTTTGCAAGCAAGTTATAAATATAAGTAGAAACCATAAAATGAGTAAAACCGCCAACAAACGGAAGAATTATGCCTGACAAACTAACCAATATCGCAACTGTCAAGTAATGGTTTTCTAAAAGAGTTTTTGCAAAAAATGCAATTCCCAAGTTGAACAAGAACAATGTGCCTAACAAAATTATGCTCAAAAGTACGCAAATTAACAAATATAAACCAATAACGGCACAAGTTTTTTTTGCAAGTCCTTTTTTGAAAAATGTTTTTGCAACTTTAACCCATCTGAACATATCTTTTATTGCATAATTTTCTGCAAATGAAACAAGTAACAATTGCACAATAAACAACACTGTCAAAACTGTTATTAAAAGTAGAAAAGCAAAAGTTATTATTGAAAAAGGATTTATTAATCCGCCTGTTTTGTCAATAAATGAATTTATAATTGCCCACAATATAATTGCAACAAAATCAAACAAGCAAATTATTGAAATATTTAATAAAAACCCAACAGAAGCCTTAAAACCTATTTTTACTGATTTCCAAAGATTTTGCCAAAAATTTTCGTTATCGTCATTCAAATCTTTTTCGTGGATTAAATTATGTATCATTGCAATTATGTATGCGATTGAAATAAATGTAAGAATTGAAAATACATTTGAGATTGCTTCGTGAAAACGTAAATTTTCTAAAGTATTAAAAACAGTGCTTGTTGTTGCCAAAACTGCATAAATAACTGTATAAACCCAAAAATATTTAAGTTTTAAAACTTCTTCTAATGCTTTTTTTAAATCTAAATTCATTTTATTTTACTCCATATTGTTTTTTTAATTCTTCTTCAATTTTTATTGCGGTTTTTGTTTTTGCAAGTCCCGCTTGTGAACTTTCTTTCAACATTGGTGACATAAGTTCGCCTGTTTGCATCATCGCATCGACAACTTCATCGGCAGGAATTTTGCTTTTTATATCAGAAATAGCCAATTCATAAGCCGTAATTGCGTTCACTGCTAAAAATGGATTACGTTTTACGCAAGGAATTTCAACTAATCCTGCGACAGGGTCGCAAGTAAGCCCCATAATATTTTTCAAGGCTAGAGCAACCGCATCAATAATTTGGTTTATTGTGCCACCAAACATTTGAGTTACTAAACCCGCACTCATAGCACACGCAACACCGCACTCTGCTTGACACCCAGCAACCGCACCTGCAAGAGCAACCTTGTATGAAACAATTGTCGCAATTGCACCTGCTGTAATTAAGGCATTAATTTGAGTTTCTTCGTCAAAATTGTATTCTTCGCTTATTCCGATTAAAACAGATGGAACAATTCCGCATGAGCCTGCGGTTGGACAAGCGACGATTTTGCCCATTCGTAAATTTTCTTCGCTAGTTGCAAGAGCGTAAGTCGTAATTTTTTCAAAAGACTTACCGAATACGGCAGAACGTTTTGTGTATCGTTCTTTTAGGGTTACGCAATCTGTTCCGCATTGTCCGCTTATTGATTTTTCGGTCGAATTTAAGCCTTTTTCGATGGCTTCTTTCATTGCGTCTAAAGATTTTTTTACACGCAAACGAACTTCTTCAACAGAAATTTCTTGAAGTTGTGCTTCTCTTTCTTGAAAAACCTCATAAATTGCTTTGTGTTCATTTGAACAAGCAATAATTAAATCTTTAAAAGTTCTTATATCTTTTGGCATATTAACTTTCCAATTTTTCTACACGTCTAACAAAATAAATATCAGGTATTTTTTGAATATTATCAATTACACTGTCATCTATTTCTCCATCTAAACAGATGCACATTGAAGCAAGTTCTCCTTTTGCGTTTCTTTCGCAAATAAGTGAGGCGATATTAATTTGACGATTTTGGATAATTCCTGTAACTTTAGAAATCATGCCTGTTGTGTCTTTGTAATTCAAAATAAGCGAATTGTAATCGCCTGCGATATTTACAGAAAAATCATTGATTTTTGTAACTCTGACATTACCTGCACCGACAGAATCTCCACAAATCATCATATATTTACCGTTTTTGTCCTCAAAAATGAAATCAACAGCATTTGGGTGTCGATTAAAATCTTCTTTGTATTCGAAATGGTAATCAATTTTTTTCGCTTCAGGAAGATTAAAAATATCTTTTATTCTAACATCATCAACACCAAAGCCCAAAACTCCTGCAAGCAAGCCTTTATCAGTACCATGACCGAAGCCTGTTTGAGCATAAGAATTATATAATCTAAAAGTTATTTTAGAGATTTCGTCGTGATAAATATTTTTTGCTAACAAGCCCAAACGAACTGCACCGGCAGTATGAGAACTAGACGGTCCAATCATTATGGGTGCTATTGCGTCGAATAAAGAACTTTGTTTCATGGTTTTATTATACAAAATTAAAAACTTTGTGGCAACAAACTAACAAAACTAAATTCTATTGTGCCAAACACCGCCTTGACGGTCGATTAGGGCATCATACGCAGACCAAAATCTGAAAATACCTGTCAAACCTAAAACTGCGTGAGTAACGTCTTTTTCAGTAGATTGGTTGTTAATTGCTTGTCCAATTCCAGGCCAAACCAACAAAGAGCAAGCACAAGCCCCAACACTTCTTGCTGAAATTTTGCCGTCTTTACCATGAGTTCCTGCAAAAGCAGGCGATGTAACTGACATGATTGCTACTAATAAAACTAATGTTATAACCTTTTTCATATTTTCTCCTTTAAATGTTGTCTTATTAATTTTTATTTTAAAATAAATTTAATTTTTTTTTGAATTGCTGAATTTATTTCAATATTTTCTAACTTTTCTTTATTTTTTATTTTTTCTTTTATTCTAAAATATTCTCTAATTATTGATTTTCTTTGCGGAAGTTCTTTAAAAGAATATCCATTTATAAATGCAAGGTCATCAAATAATAAAATCAATAGTTTGTCGTCATCAAAAATTGTTTTATTTGTTTGATAAATGAAATAAAGAATTTCTTTTAATGATAATTTTCTTGTTCTATTTAAAAATGATAAATTATCATAGTTAAATTTTACGTTGCAGTTTAGAATATTTTCAAAATATATTAATGCATCTAAGTATTTCTTTTTGTCTATTAAATACTTCTTTTTATTGAAATGTGCAATGCAATTTCTAAATTCTTTTAGATATTTTTGTTTTTTCTGAAAATTTGTTTCATTGGTTTTAACTGGCACATAGAAGAAGTTATTAACCATTTTTTTATTTTTTAAGAAAATTTTATTCGCAAATAAGTTTAAAATTTCACTTAAATACATTTTTTCAAAAGATAATTCTAGTTTTTCTTGATTTGTTTTTGAAGAATTGAAAATTTTTAAAAAAGTTTTATTATTTTCATTTCTATGTTTTTCAATTTCTCTTATATATCGGTAAACGATATTGTAAGCACCCTCTCCATGGGCATTATTATATTTTGTATACAACAATTTTTTTAATGTAATTTCAACTTGCATTAAACGTTTATAAAAAATAGAGAATTCTATCAAATAATAATTGTCCATTGTGTCCTCAAACTTAATTATAGTCTATATTTTGAATAATCCAAATACTTGACAAAAGTTAATAAATAAGTTATACTGTATATATAAGTTATCCAAATATCGCTTTTGCGAGAATGAATTTTGGGTTGGCGAATGCCAGTGGTGCCCTTTTCGGTTGGATAACTTTTTTATTGCAAAAACTTATTCATTGCAAGAGTCGTTATTTGAGTGGTTTATTCCCATTTTTTCTTGCAATTCTTTTATTTCATAAGTCATTCTATTGATTTTACACATTACAGGGTCTGGAATTCTGTTGTGCATTAGTGTTCCGCTTTCATCGTAATATTTTTGGATTACGATTTTCCCTGGAATACCTACAACTGTCGCATGTTCAGGCACATTGTCGATTACAACTGAGCCTGCCCCAATTCTGCTATGGTTTCCGATAGTAATATTACCCAAAACTTTTGCACCAGCACCGATAATAACTCCGTCGCCTACTGTTGGGTGACGTTTTCCTAAGTCTTTACCTGTACCACCCAAGGTTACTTGTTGGTAAATCAACACATCGTCGCCAATAATTGTAGTTTCGCCAATTACAACACCTTCGCCATGGTCGATAAAAAATCTGTCGCCAATTGTAGCCCCTGGGTGGATTTCTATTCCTGTCAAAATTCGCATTATAAACGAAATAAATCGAGGAAAGAATGGCACACCCATTTTATACAATTTGTGCGAAAATCTATGTGCCAAAAGGGCATGCAACCCTGGGTAGCAAAAAATTACTTCAAAAATATTTCTTGCTGCAGGGTCTTTGTCATAAATCGTTTTTATATCATCTTTTATGTGATGGATTGCTCTATCTAGCATTATTCAAATAACTCCGTTGATAAGTATCTTTCACCAAAGTCGCAAATTACTGTAACGACTTTTTTATCAGGATTTTCTTTTGATAATTTCAAGGCCGCTGCAAAGTTTGCACCTGAAGAAATTCCTGCTAAAATACCTTTATTTTTTGCCAAATATCTTGCTTTTTCAATAGCCTCATCACCGCTTATTGTGATAATTCCGTCTAGTACATCTTTGTCATAAATTTCAGGAACGAAGTTTGCTCCAATACCTTGAATTTTATGTTTTCCTGCTTTACCTGTTGATAACAAAGGACTTTCCAAAGGTTCAACACCATAAACTTTTACTTCAGGTTTCAAAGGTTTTAATCCTTTTGCAACACCAACGGCAGTTCCGCCAGTGCCAATACCTGCAACGAAAATGTCTACTTTTCCGTCTGTATCTTCAAAAATTTCTTTAGAAGTTGTTTCAATGTGTGCTTGTGGGTTTGCTTGGTTTGCAAATTGCATCGGCATAAATGAATTTTTATGTTGTTCTTTTAATTCAAGAGCCTTATCTACTGCCCCTTGCATACCCAAACTTGCAGGTGTCAAAACAAGTTCTGCGCCGTAACCTTTAATAAGTTTTTGTCTTTCAATAGACATGCTTTCAGGCATTACGATAATAATTTTCAAGCCCATTACCGCACAACACATTGAAAGTCCAATACCAGTGTTGCCACTTGTAGGTTCGATTATAACTGTATCGTCATTGATAAGTCCTTTTGCCTTTGCATCGTTAAGCATATACAAAGAGGCTCTATCTTTTACAGAGTGCGAGGGATTTAAGAATTCTAATTTCAAATACAAATTATCATTGTATTTTACCATTGGAGTTTTTCCAATTAATTCTAAAACGTTCTCGTAAACTTTCATCGTAGCCTCCTTGTTTTAAAAATTATACTATCTTACTATTTTAACGAATTTTCTTTTACCTGCTTGCAAAATTCCTTCTTTTTCGATTAAAAAGTTTGGTTCTGCAACCTTTTCACCTTCGAATTTCACGCCACCACCTTGAATTAAACGTTTTCCTTCACCTTTTGATTGGATTAATTTTAATTCAAGAAGTAAATCTAAAACGTTTCTGCTTTCAACCAAAGTATATTCAGGAATATCTTCAGGAATACCTTTGTTTGAAACAACATTGATAAATGCTTCTTGAGCCTTATCTGCCAATTCTTTTCCGTTATATTCTTCTGTAATAATATGTGCCAAGCGTAATTTTACGTCACGTGGGTTTACAGAATTATTTTCTAAATCGTCATGAATTTTTTTGATTTCGTCGTTTTCAACGTCAGTCAAAAGTTCATAATATTTTACGATTAAAGTGTCAGGAATACTCATAATTTTGCCGAACATATCGTTTGGACTGTCTGTCAAAGAAATACAGTGTTCAGGGTAAGTTTTACTCATTTTTACAACACCGTCAGTACCTTCAATTAATGGCAATAACATTACCAATTGAGGATATTTTCTTCCGTAAGCAGTTTGAATTTCACGACCTAAAAGTGTGTTAAATCTTTGGTCAGTGCCACCAAATTCAATATCTGCATCGATTGCAACTGAATCATAAGCCTGCATTAATGGGTAGAAAAATTCGTGAACTGAAATAGGTTTTCCTTCTGAATATCTTTTTGCAAAATCATCACGAGTCATCATTTGAGCAACAGTAACTTGTGATGCAAGTTTTAACAAGTCTGTAAAACTCATTTTATGCAACCAGTCTGCGTTGTTTACGACTTCAACATCAGTAACATCAATTACTTTTGAAATTTGTTCAAAATAAGATTTTGCGTTTTCTTCAACTTGTTCCTTTGTTAGAGCAGGTCGAGTTTCTGATTTTCCTGATGGGTCGCCAACCATAGCAGTTGCACCGCCAACGATTAAAACAATTTTATGACCTAATTTTTGGAATTCTCTCAATTTTCTCATAACAACTGTATGACCTAAATGTAAGTCAGGACGAGTAGGGTCCATTCCAAGTTTTACACGCAAAGGTTTATTATTATCATGTGCATATTGAAGTTTTTGTGCCAATTCTTCAACGCCACCAGGTAAAATTTCACAACTTCTACCAATTTTTTCTGCTTGTTTCAAAAATTCTTCTCTGATTTCAGTCATTTTTTTCCTCATAAATTTTTTTCATTACAATCAGCCTGATTATAGCAGAAAAAAAAGAACTTTACAAAACTTTTTATTTTAGAAAAATCTCTAAAGTTTTTCAAAAAAGATGTCGATAATAAAAATGCCACTTAAAGAGAGGAGGGTCGCCTATGGTCAATTCAATAAATAGCGTAAATGGTGCAACCGTTACAACAGCAACACAAGCAGTTTCAAAAACCGAAAAAACAGATGAAGTTGCAAAACAAGAAGAACAAGCAAAAAAAACTACGGAAAAAACTGAAACTGATAAAGTAACAAAAACAGAAGAAGAAACTTCTGCAAATGCTTTCGATAAAGAAACTTTAAGAACAAAAATTACAAATTACATCGAAAAATTGAAGAAAGAAAATGATTATCCAGCAGTTACAGAACAATTAGATTCATATTTGGCTTTGCTCGATTTGGATAAATTCATGAAAACATACCCAAATATCACGACAGATATGGATTTCAATACGATTATGTATAACGAAACAATAAAATATCTATAATCGAAAAAGGAGAAGATTTTAATCTTCTCTTTTTTTACAATAAACATCAAGATACATGTTGTTATTGATTATTAGGCAATTTTTTTGTGCGTTTTGTTTTAACATGTTTATAGGAAAGGTGTAATCTGTGAAATTAACAAATTTTTCTAACCCACAAATTGGGTTTAAAGCCGCACAGGTAAACATTGTGGCGATGTCTGATAACCATGGGAATGTGCATAATTTACCACAATTGGTTGGTACAATTGAGCAAAATAAGGGTGATATTTTTAAAAAAGCCGATGAAAAAAGTACTTTGAATATGTTTGCAATTGCAGGCGATTTCTTTATGAATCCAAAGAAAAAAGGCTACATGACAAAGCCTGAACTTTCTAATGGCGATATTCAAGCGAATTTTTTAAATAAAGTTGTAAATACAGTCAAAAATATTGTAAAAAATAACTTTGACACTGTTTATGCTCCAGGTAATCACTGTTACGACGGTGGCGACGAATTTTTGTATGGCAAATTGAAAGATGAACCTGTAAAAACTCTTGTAACAAACGTTGATTTGGAAAAATCTCCTCTAGTTTCAGGTTTGATGAAGGACAACCCTGATATTGTTACTTCTAAAGTTTACGAAGTTCAAGATGATAAAAATCCTGATTTGAAACACGATGTTTTGTTCATGGGTGTTACAATTCCAAGTTTGAAAGGTAAATTAACAAAAACTGAACTTTACGATAACAACAATAAAAAAGATACTCAAATTACAGAAAATGATTTGCAAAAAACCTTTGAAGTTTTGAATAAACAAGTTCAAGAATTCAAAGAAAAATACCCAAAAGGTGCGGTAGTGTTGCTTTCTCACATGGGTGCCCCAATTTCGAAAATGATTGAAAACAATGTTCCGAACATTAATGTTATTTTGAATGGTCATGACCATACAAGAGATAATGCGAACGACGGCAAAACAATGATTAATTCATTGGGTAAAGATAATGAAATCATCAAATCTGTAAACTTTAAATTCAATGATGATGGTGATTTAGAAGATGTGGGCTTTAATATGTTTGTTACAGAAAATTATGCTGAAAACAAAGATGTTAAAGAATTTTTAGACAAAAACTTTGAAGAAGATGTAAAACCTTTGGTAAAAATGAAAGGTGCATCAGAATTAGAATATTCAGACAAAATCAGGTACGCAAATACAGAATTGACAAACTTCTTGACTTCATCTGTTGCGGAAGAAGCAAGAAAAGAAATTCCTGATTTGTCATCAGTTGCACTTCAATCTTCTTATGTAAGGGGCGGAATTAAAGAAAATTCAACAAATTTGAACTTGTTGAAAATCTTTGACGGTATTGATGTTGAATCTCAAAACTTGAATGTTGGCACTGTAAAAGGTTCTGATATGGTTGATATTATTTCTAAAAATGTTAAATCAAATTTAGAAGCCCCAACAAGAAACACATTAATTCAATGGTCAGATTTCCAAGTTAATAGAAGCATGATAGAAGATATTCAAAACGGTAAGAGCGATAAAACTTTTGCTGATGCGGTTAAATGCAGAAATCAAGAAACTGGCAAATTTGAAAATATCGATATGAATAAGGATTACAAAATTCTTTTATCAAACAAAATGCTTTCTAAAAAAGATTTTGCGAATGTAAGAGAAAACTTTACATCAATTGGTAAAAATTACGATGATTTCTTTAGAGCAAATATTATCGGTAAAAATTACGAAGTTGATGTAAATGATAAGGTAAAAGAACAAAGAGTTTTATAACTTTGGTTTTGAATTTGGATAAATTAAAAAAGACCTCAAAACGAGGTCTTTTTTGTGTTTGAATGTTTTAACTTGCATTTTTGCGGGTGTTATATTACAATAATTGCGGACTTTGTATTACAATTTTTGCGGGGTTTTATGTTAAAAAGATGGCAAGAAAAAAGTATTGAAGATGCACTAAATTCAAGACGTGTAGTTATTTTATCAGGTGCAAGACAGTGTGGCAAAACAACGACATCAAAATCAATTGTTGATAAAGATTGTATTTTTAGAACTCTTGATGATACGACTTTGCTTGTTGCGGCTCAATCTGACCCTAAAAATTTTATAAAACATTCAAAAAAAACAATGATTATTGACGAGGTTCAACGAGTTCCTGAATTAATTACCGCAATAAAAAAGGCTGTTGATGAAAATACAAAATATGGTCAATACCTTTTGACAGGTTCTGTAAATTTGCAAACTTTACCGACAGTAAAAGAGTCTTTGGCAGGTCGTGTAAAGAAAATTAGGTTAAGACCTTTAGCACAAGGTGAAATTATTGAAAATAAATCAACTTTTTTAAATAGAATTGCTAAACAAGATTTTGTTGATAATAAAGATTTTGATAAAGAAAGTTTGTTAGAAATGATGTTTAAAGGTGGTTATCCTGAACCATTATTTATGAAAAATCAGAAAGAGCGAATTTCTTGGTATAAAGATTATTTGAATACGATAATTGAGTATGATTTAAAAAATATTGCAAACATAAAAAGACAAGATAATTTAAAGGATTTAATTGCAATTATAGCATCTTATTCTTCAAAATTTATTGATAAATCTAAAATTACTTCATCAATGGGTATTGCAAATCAAACCTTGGACTCTTATTTAGGAATTTTAGAAAATACTTATCTTGTTGACAGATTAGCACCGTATTTGAAAACTGATTATGAAAGAGTAAACAAACAGTCAAAATATTTTGTGACTGATACAGGATTAATGACATCATTGTTAAATTGGAAAATTGACGATTTAATGTTGAATTCTGATAGAATAGGAAAACTTTTTGAAACATATATATATAATCAATTAATCGCACAAGTTGATTTGGAAAATATTGATTATTCGCTTTACCATTACAGAGATAGAGAAAAAAGAGAAATTGATTTTATTATTCAAGACTCAAATAATAATATTTATGGTATTGAAGTAAAATCTGGGACTTTGATTTCTAAAGATTATTTTAAACATCTAAAATGGTTTAAAAATAATTTGGCAAAAGATAAGAATTTTGTCGGCATTGTTCTATATTCAGGCGAAAATGTTGTATCTTTTGGTGAAAATATGTTTGCTGTTCCAATAAACAATTTATGGGAATAATTTTTGCAAAACTTTGTAAAAATAAAAATCGATATTTTTCAGATATTATTGGGTTTGAATGTTTTAACTTGCATTTTTGCGGGTGTTATATTACAATAATTGCGGACTTTGTATTACAATTTTTGCGGGGCTTTAATTACAAAAAATGCGGTTATTTTTTTGATTTTTTTGCCGAAAAAATTCGTTTTACAAAATTTTTTAAAGAATATTTGAAACTAAATTCAAACCCAAATTTTTTCTTTAAATAAGATTTTTCTTCTGAATTCAAATATTTTAAATTTTCTACAAAGTTCTTATCTACCTCAAACCCTCTGTTATAAAGGTTTTTTGTGTTTGCAATAATAAAATATTTTAAATGGTTTTCAAATTTTTCATACAAATTATTTTCAAGAAAAAACTTATAAATCTCATCAAGAGTTTGTATAAAAGTCGGCAAAATATCGTTATTACTCCTCAAAGACGAGGTTTTTCTAATTCGGTAAGTATAAAAATGTTCGTCGATATAAGAAACATTTTCTGCAAAAATCAAAGCGGAAATACAAAAAACATCGTCCTCATAAGTTTTTGAGTTCAAAAATTTAATATTGTTTTTTATGATAAACTCCCTTTTATAAATCTTATTCCAACTGTAATTTGGAGTTACTAAAATTAGTTTTGATATCTCGTTTTTATCAATATTTGTTCTAGGTTTTAGGTTTGCAAGTTCAGATTTATAAACATTTTTATAACCAAGGAAAGTTTTTTTAACTTTAAATTTTTTAGTTTTTTCAAAAAACTTTTTGACCTCGCACATCACAACGTCAGAATTTAGGTTTTTTGCTTGTGCGTACATTTTTTCATACATTGTTTTTTCAACGTAATCATCAGGGTCGCAAAAGGTTATAAATTCGCCTTGTGCAAGTGTAATCCCAAAATTTCTCGCAAAACCCTGTCCTTTATTTTCTTTTTGTTTAAAAACTTTTATTCTTTCATATTTTTTTGCGTATTCTTGCAAAATTTTAAAAGAATTATCCGTTGAACAGTCGTCAATACAGATAATTTCAAGGTTCTTTAATGTCTGATTAATCAAACTATTTAGGCATTCTTTTAAATATGGTTCGACATTAAAAACAGGAACAATTACGCTAACTTTTATCATTTTTTGACCTTATTTTTCAAAACTAGATTTTATTGGAAAAATCTTTTCTAACATCAATTTGTTGTGTTCTCTATTTTCGTCTGTTGTTCTTTCGCAGTCGTTTAGGCAGAACAAGGTCGGATTATATTTTTTAAATCGTTTGTACCAATTTGATTTGTATGCCAAGGGGCTAAAAGTATCTTTTTGGCATTTGAAAGTCAAAAACATAAAAATCTTTTTTAAAATCGGTAAATCAGTATCGATTTTTCTCACGATTTTATATCTTCCATGCGAAATTGCACAAGAATAAAATCCATAAATATGGCGAGAAATGTTTTTGTTATCTCTAAATTGCGAAACAATTGTGTCATCGATTTCTTTTTTAAACAAATTATAGCAAGCAATAACATCAGACTTTCTATAAGCATCAATACTATGGTGCGGTAGATTATGGTATTTTTTGCCAAATTTATTTATGATTAAATTTTCCGCATTATATAAAACCCAAGCAAAGTGATGATTAACTTTGTGGTTAGTTTTTGGGTCAAATCTGTTTATAGGATAACCTTGTTTGTCAAAGAAAAACTCAGGCAAAACAGGTTTTGTGATAAGCATATCGTCGTTTGCATATAAAAATTTTTCGCTTAAATTTGGAATATTTTTTATACAGTGTTCAATTGCGTTAGAATTAAAATTTGGCAAAGCCTCTTTAGGCATAATTTCTGTGTGGTCGACGATTTTGATTTTAGGGTGGTTCAAGTTTAACCAATGCGGAACTTGTTTATTTGTGATGATATAAATTTTGTTTATCCAAGGTGCATTTTTTTCGACAGAACGTAAAGAGTAGCGAAGTTCTTCATTATCAATAAAACGGCATTTGTTAGTTGCTTCTGAATCTGCATTGAATTTCTTTGCTAATTCTTCTTTCTCTCTTTGAAAATTTTCATCGCTAGAATCGCACCAGCAATAAACTAAATCAATTAAATCGTCTTTCATAAACTTCCTTTTATTAAATTAAAACATTATATTTTTAAAAAATTTTGTAGTTTTACATGGATTATACATGTAAAACATTAAATGTCAACGAATATATAAAGTAAGGCATAATGTATTAAAAAGGTTATTTATTTGATAATTACATTTATACATTTAGAGGAAATATGTCTATAAAGAAACTTTTAGGTAAACGTTTACAAGAAATACGAAAATCAAAGAAATTAACTCAAGAGCAAGTTGCAGAGTTAGTTGATATTGAAACGGTGAGTCTTAGTAATATTGAAAATGGAAAATATTTTCCAAGTGCCGAAAATTTAGACAAATTATTAAAAGTTCTTGAAGTTAATCCGAGTGAAATTTTTAATTGTGAGTATAACAAGTCTGCAAAAGATTTGATTGAAGAAATGACTGAATCAATGAAAAACGACGAAAAACTTACAAAAATGATGTATAAATTCTATTTGTCTGTTAAATATTAAATTTTTGATTATTTTTTTGATATAATAAATTCTATATTTATATCAGTTATGTTATTTTTTAGGAGAAATATGGAAAAGTTACAAGGCAAAACAAAATTTGCAGTAAAAACGTTTTTATTTGTGTTGGGTATGTTTGTTAGTTGTTACGGAATTGCTGTTACAACTCGTGGTGATTTAGGCACTTCGCCTATTTCTTCTCCTGCTTATGTAACTTCGCTTGTAAATCCAAAAATCACTTTTGGTATGGCAACCTTTGTTCTTAACGTTATTTTCTTGTTAGGTCAAGTTTGTATGCTTAGAAAGAAATTTCCGCCAATTCAGTTGGTTCAATTGCCAATTGCGTTTTTGGCAGGTGTTTTTATGGATTTAAGCATGTTTTTAACAGGATTTCTTCATTCAGGGGCATATATTTGGAATATGGCTTTAGTTCTTTTAGGCTCTGCAATTCTAGGGCTTGGACTTGCAATGACAATTTATGCAAATTTGACATATATGCCAGGTGATGGCTGGGTTAAGGTTATTTTTGAAACAACTGGTTGGAATTTTGGCAAAATCAAGGTTTCGTTTGACACAATTTTAGTCCTAATTGCTCTTGCAATTAGTTTGGTTGGTTTGCATACAGTCGTTGGCTTGAGAGAAGGAACTTTGGTTTCTGCTCTTACTGTTGGTATTTTTGCTGATTTATTCTTAAAACTTTTCAAATATCAAAAACAAGATTAAATTTATTCGATAATCCAACCGCCACCAAGCAAATGACCATCGTTCAAATCGTACCAAACACTTGCTTGTCCTGGGGTTACGGAATAAACAGGCTCAGGGAATGTCATTTCAGCAAAATCTCCGTCTATTTCAACGTGTGCTTTTACAAATGGCATGTTGTAGCGAATTTTTGTCATTACGTCAAAAGAAGTTTCTTCGAAGGGATAAGTTTTTCTTACGTTTTTCAATTTTAATTTTGTTTCGTAAGCCTTATCTTTTTCGCCAACGTAAACTGTGTTTGTTTTTGCATCAATTTTTATAACATACAAAGGATTTGGCGTTCCGCCAATGTCTAGCCCTTTTCTTTGACCAATTGTGTATTGAAAACAACCGTCGTGTTCGCCGATTTTTTTACCAGTTGAGATGTCGATAAAATCTCCACGTTTTTTGCCAAAAGTTTCAAATAAATATTCTTTCAAGGTTTTTGGCTTTGGAATAAAGCAAATATCTTGAGAATCTTTAGCAGATTTTGACGGCAAATCGTATTTTTCTGCAATCTCTCTGATTTCTGATTTTTCATATTCGTAAAGTGGGAACAAGGTTCTTGAAAATTGTTCTTGATTTAGGCTGAATAAAAAGTATAATTGGTCTTTTCTAGGGTCTTTTGCTGGGAACATTGTATAATATTGCTCGTTGACCTTTTGAATATTTGCGTAATGTCCTGTTGCAAAATAATCACAACCTAATTCGTTTATTGCGTAATCAAAAATTGCACCCCATTTTATACATTTGTTGCACATCGCACAAGGGTTTGGGGTTTCGCTTTCAAGATATGATTTGTTAAAATATTCAATAACGTCTTTTTTGAATTTTTCACTCAAATCCAAGACGTAGTGCGGAATTTCAAGTTTGTCTGCGACTCTTTTTGCATTTTCGCAAACTTGTTGTGCTGACGGTGTATCAGTCATTTTGCCTGTAATCCCAACGACTTCATACCCTCTTTGTTTCAGCAACAAAGCCGTAACGCTACTGTCTACTCCACCACTTAACGCTACTGCTACTTTTTTCATTAAAACTCCTTTGGTAATTGAAAATTAATTATTTACTCTGCCATTCAAAAAGGCTTCTTCGCCTGCTTCTGTAAGTCTATATTCCATTGCTGATGGAATATTTGTGTAATTTGGCAAGCATTCTACAAGACCTTTATCAATTGCTTCTTGTAAAACTGAACTGTCTACAATTTCGTGCATATTTTCCATTAATTTTGCGTTTACAAGTTTCAATGTAAATCTGTCTAAACGTTCAAATTCTGATAAATAATATGCTGTTACGATTAGAAAATCGATTTTTTCTGTAATATTTTTAACTTTTACAACCTTTAAAAATCTTTCATCACGTTTTTCTTTTACGTTGTTAATTGGTTTTGCCATTGTTTTTTGAAGTAGAGAATCAAAATCAGAAATCAAGGTTTCTGTTTCTGTGTTTTGTTGTTCTTCAGGTTGATTTTCTTGAATTTCGTTTATTGTTTCAGGCTTGTTGTAAAGGTTTGACAATTCTTCTTGTACCGCTTCTTCTTTGGCGATAACGCTTTCAACCCCTTGCTTAAATTCTTCTTTTTTCGCTTCAGTTTCTTTTTTGCGAGCCTCTGCTTCCATTTCGGCTTTGTATTCTTGGATTATGCGTTGAGATTCACGTTCAATTTCTTCTTGTTCTGATGCCATAACTAATTCGGCTTCAATAACAGGCTCTTGTTGTTGAGTTTCTTCTTGAACAGGAGTTTTATCTTGCTCAATAACTTTTATATCTTCAACATTTTCAACCTTGTTTACAGGTTCTTCTTTTGCAACAGGTGTTTCAACTCTTGGCATTGGTGCAGGCATAAGACCTTTTTCAATTTTTTCTTGGTTATAAGCCCAAACTGATGCACAAGTAACCCAAATTTGGAATTGACGTTCCATTGAGTCCTTGTCTGTTGTTACATATTCTAAATTTATGTCGCCTTTTTTGAACGTGAATGTGTATTTTGGCATAATTATCCCTTTTATTGTGAATAAGAATGTTTTTTCTTATTTTGTAACACTATTTTTGAAGTAAATCTTCTCTCCATTTGTTAAGTTGTTCTTCAACAAATTCTAAATCATCTGATTTTAATTCGATTTCGATTTCGCCTTTTTTCATTTTAAATACGTATTCGTGCATACTTCCTCCTTAGATTATCCACAATAATAGTGTATATTAAAACTGTAAAATATCAAAACTTATTAATAAAAGTTTAACGTTTTTGAAACATTTACTTTAAATTTTAGTCTTTATTAAATAAATGTGCGATAATAAATTTAGGAAAAAGGAAAAAAGATTTATGAATAAACCATTAACAAAATTATTATTGATTGTATTCACATTATCATTATTTATAACAGGCTTCAATGCTTCACGAGTAATGGCATATACTCCATGCGATTTGTATGACAAAGTTTGGGTTTTGATTAATAACAAATTTGTAGACCAGTCAAACAACGGACAAGACTGGCAAAGATGGCGACACAAATACGACAACAAAATTAAAACAAACGAAGATGCTTACGTTGCAATTGATACGATGTTGGCTAGTTTGAATGACCCATACACAAGATTTCTTGATCCAAAAGAATTTGCAGAAGAAACAAATTCAATAAAAGGTTCATTGAAAGGTATTGGTACTCAAATTGCAATTCGTAACGGCAAATTAGTTGTTGTTGCACCGATTGAAAATTCTCCTGCAGAAAAAGCCGGTATAAAGGCAGACGATGAAATTTTGGAAATCAATGGCGAAAGCACAAAGGGTATTTCAATTGACAAGGCTGCCGATAAAATTAGAGGTGAAAAAGGTACAACCGTAAATTTATTGATTAAGAGAAAAAATGAAGAAAAACCTCTAACTTTTTCAATTGTGAGAGATGAAATTGAAATCAAAGCCGTTTCTACAACTCCACCTATCGAAACTGAAATTCCACAAAATATTCAATATATTAGATTAAGTTCTTTTATCAGTCAAAATGCAGGTAAAGAAATTGGCGAATTGTTGATAAAAAATAAAACAAAAGAAGGTTATATTTTAGACTTGCGTTCAAATCCAGGGGGATTATTGACAAATGCTGTTTTAATAGCAAATATGCTACTAAAAGGCGGTGTAATCGTAAGCACTGTTGATAGAGATGGTTACAAAGAAACTGCAAGGGCTACAAACGAATATATTACTTCAAAACCTGTTGTAATTCTTGTTGATAAGGGTTCTGCCTCTGCAAGTGAAATTCTTTCAGGTGCTATGAAGGATAATCAACGTGCAACTCTTGTTGGTACTCAAACTTTTGGTAAAGGTATTGTTCAAGAAATCAACAGACTTCCAGAGGGTTCAGGGGTTAATATTACAATTCAAAGATACTTAACTCCGAACGGCAACGATATTCATAAAAAAGGTATTACTCCTGATGTAATTGTTGAATTATCAGATGATGACGTTAAAAATAAACACGATTCACAATTGCTAAAAGGTATTGAGATTTTAAATCAAAAAATAAATGCTTGCAAATGCAGTAGATAGTTAGTTATGCAAAAAGAGTGGGAATTTAAAAAAGAAGAAAATGCTAATAAGCCTTTAATTGAAAGGCTTTTAGCAATACGTGGAATTACAAAAAAATCAGAAATAAAAGATTTTTTAAATCCGCTTGAAATGAAATTATCAGAGCCGACTGCTTTTTCTGATATGCAAAAAGCCGTTGATAGAATTGTTGAGACAATTGAAAAAGAACAAAAAATTCTTATTTATGGCGATTTTGATGCTGACGGCATAACTTCGACTTCGGTTTTGTTTAAAACTTTCAAAGAGTTGAATGCAAACGTTGATTACTATATCCCTGACAGAGAAAACGAGGGACATGGTATGAATACGAAAACTCTCGTTAAAATTATGACGGCAAAAAAGCCTAAACTGTTGATTACTGTTGACTGTGGGATTAGCAATTTAGAAGAAGTTAAATTTTTGAATAGTTTCGGTATTGATGTAATAATCACCGACCACCACGAAGCCCCTGAAGAATTACCGCCTGCGTTTGCGATTATAAACCCAAAGGCTCAAAATTCTTTAGATGAAAAACTTTCTGCAAGAAAAATTTTGGAATTGACTTCACTTGCTGGGTGTGGGGTTGCCTTTAAACTTGCTCAAGCCTTGCTTTTGCACTATGAAAAACCTGAATTTGTTTATGAAATTTTGCCACTTGTAGCAGTTGGAACAGTTGCGGATATTGTTCCTCTAATCGGTGAAAACAGATATTTTGTGATGAAAGGCTTGGAATTAATCACAAAAGGTCAGCACTATGGTTTGACAAAGTTGTTGGAAAGTTCAGGGGCAAATTTTGAGGCTGGAATTACCTCAGAAAATATCGCCTTTGGAGTTGCACCAAGAATTAATGCAACAGGACGTTTGGATAACGTTGAGGTCGCTTTGAAAGTTCTTTTGTCTGACAACAAAACAGAAGTTGAACTTGCAGTGCAAACTTTGAACGAATTGAACAAGGTTCGTCAAAATCTTTGCGAGAATACGTTTTTAGAGGCAGAAGAAATCTATCTAAAAGAAAAAGATAGAGAAAATAACAATGCGATTATTTTGTTTAACAAGGACTGGAATATTGGAATTATAGGTATTGTAGCCTCAAAATTTGTTGAAAAATACTACAAACCTACGTTTATAATGACTTATCATAGCGAAAGCAAACAATATCGTTGTTCTGCAAGAAGTGTAAAAGGTATAAATCTTTATGATGCAATAAGTGCAAATGAGGAGTTGCTAGACGGTTTTGGCGGGCATGAAATGGCGGCAGGGCTTTCTTTTTCAGAAGAAAAAGCAACTTTTGAACAAGTGAAAAAAGCACTTAATCAAACAATTAAGGAAATGTCAGAGGGCATGGACTTAAAACCAATAGTGAACATCGATTTGGCTTTAGATGAAAAGGATTTGGATTTGACAATTGTTGATGAAATTTCAAAACTTGAGCCTTTTGGTGCTTCAAATCCATCGCCAATTTTTGCGATAAAAGATTTTACTTTGAAAGAAAAAAGTTTGATGGGTGAAAATAAAACCCATTTAAAACTAAAAGTGCAAGGCAAAGATGCGATTTATACTTGCGTTTGGTGGTCACGTGGTGATATTCCTCTTGTAAATGGTGACAAATTAGATATTGCATTTTCGCCTAAAAGTAATACTTTCAGAGATATAACAAGCCTACAATTGGTTGTTGAGGATATTCATAGCGAAAATTGGAAAGAGGAAACTCCTCAAAAAACTTCTGATGTAAAAGTTTTTGACCATAGAAGTAAGTCAAATATTTTTTCACAGGTTGAAGATTATATCAAAACTTCAAAAATGAATATTATTGCATTTGCGGAAAATCAAAGTGTAATAAATTCTCTAAAACCTTATAACGCAATATATGAGCGAATTGTGTCAAGACAAACTCTTAAAAATGCCGATAGTATTATGTTTTTTGACTATCCGCCAAACGAAGAACTTTTGAACGAAATTCTTGAAACAGTTTCGCCACATCACATTCACTATATGCCTTGCGATAAAACAATGCTAGATGAGTCTACTTTGTTGAAAACAATTTCAGGCATGATTAAATTTTCTTGTAACAATAAAAATGGAGTTTTTGATTTGGCAAAAAGTTCGTCTTTTCTTGCTATAACAGAGGAATGCGTTGAAAAATTACTCAAAATTTTTGCAGAATGCCAAATGATAAAAATTCTTGAACAAACAGAAACTGAATATAAAATAGAATTTGTTAAAAATATAGAAATTTCAAATGTTTTGCATAGTATTGAATATGCAGAGTTTAAGGGACTTTTAGACGAAATTTGTAAGTTCAAAGAAGATGCTTCAAAAACATTAAATTTTGATAGTTTGTAAACTTATGTAACAAAAGAAAACAAAACCCTAAAGTTTTATATTACCCAGTCCGATATATAAAATGTAAGTAAAACAAAACTAATGGGATATGCGTATGTTCAATGATTTAAAGAATGAACGAATAATTGTTGACATTAAGTCTTATTCAGAAGTTGCTGACTTGCAAGATGAAAATCGTGATGACGTTGATTTATATTGCGATTTCATGAAAGAAAGATTTATGATGTTATCTGGTTTGAACTAGATGACATGTGTTTATTAAATTTCCTTATTTCCTTCCCTATACAAAATATTTCAAGACCTTTTACAGGTCTTTTTTTTTGCGGATTTTCGGTAGTGTGAGCGAATAAAATGAGCGAAACACGTGAGAGCAAATAGCCTTGTTTGAGTGGAAATTTGAGCGAAGCGAAAATTTGAAACGAAAATGCAAAGGCTATGCGAACCCGAATAATCCAAGACAAGTCCGAGCAGAGGCACGAACGAAGTGAGAGTTGAATATTTGCCAACGTAAACGTTGAGTTTTCGTTGCAAATATGAACGTTGCCGTTTAATGCGAGGACGTATTCGGTCATGAAATAAGGAAGAAAATCCGCAAAAAGTAATTTGATTAATTTTATTTTATGCAACATTTCTTTGATTTTTTATTCATTCTTTTTCTTTGTTGCGATGCAAAGAAAAAGAACGAACCAAGAAAAAGAAACACGCAAATCAAAAACAGTCCGTAAATTCAACCCAAAGTCGGCAAACTCGCTTCGCTCAAACAATGCCGACTCTGGTGTCGTTTCACTAACGGACTGTAATTGTATTATTTTTGAAAATATTCTGTACCGAGCCGAACAACTCGTGATTTAAAAAATCACTCAAACAAGTTCGGCAACCAAACAGAATAAAACAATGAATACTCATTCCGTAAAGGACGAAAATTTATAATGTTTTATTAACGGACTGTAAATGAATTATATTTACATTTTTTTGTAGATTGGGTGCAACCCAACAATTATCATGTTGTGATTAATATTTGTAAAGAAATAAATTTATGGTAATTGCAACACTTGAAACGGTATAAAAAATATGTTATACTACCTAATGGAATTAAGAATACGTCAAAAATAGTAAAAAAGAATTAATACCCCATAAAGGTTCTGTTATATTGGGCGTTCAACTTAGAATCCTTAATTCTTTACGATATCTGTTATTAAAAAAAATCAAATGAGGTGCTTATGAATAAATCAACATCTAATTTTGTAGCGAAATTTTGTGCGTTTACTCTTGCAGAAACCCTTATCGTAATGGGTATTATCGGTATTGTATCTGCGTTGACTTTACCCAATTTGAATAGTTCAACAGGTGAAAAAGAAAAAGTCGCAAAGGTTAAAAAATTATATCAAAATTTAACAGATGCTTTTGGACGTTCTCAAGTTGTATATGGTCCTTTTGCAGATGTAGTTGAACAAAAGAATTTAAGTTCTGATAATGCAACCAAATTTGGTGAAGTTTTAGGTGAACGTTTAATTGAATTTATGAAAATTTCTAAAAATTGCAGATCTAACTATAAAGGTTGCTTTTCTGATTTTACATTAGATTCAGGCTATACTTCTAGTGCACTATCTAGTTTTTCTTATAGTTTTGTCTTGGCTGATGGAACTTCAGTTTTTATATCTGCCGCATATTTAGTTGGAGGTTTGATATTAATAGATATTGACGGTCCAAATAAGGGTAATTCTACTCTTGATAAAGATATCTTTGCATTTGCATTAAGTTATGATGACGATTATTCTGAAATTAAACCACTTGGGAAAATAGAACAATGTATATCTAACAAAAAATATTGTGCATCTTGGGTAATTCAAAATGACAATATGGATTATTTAAAGGTAGATAGTCAAGGTAAATGTCCTAATGGAAAAGTGCTTGACACTACAACAAACACGACTTGCAAATAATTTGTAGGTTGGTGTAACCCAACAAAAAAGACTAGAAAAAGGTTGAGCAGATTTGTTCAACCTTTTTTAATTTTTAATTTAATATTTATTTTACGCATCAAATTCAACTGTTGTATCGGTTGTTTTAACGTCTGTATTTATGTTTTCGACATCTTTTTGTGTTGGTAGTTCAAAACTTTCTGAACTTTTTGACGAATTTTGCGTATTTGTTTCGTTTTCGTCTGTTTTTTCAGAATTGTTGTCAGAATTTTCGCCTTGTTCTGATTTATATTTTAAATATTCGGCATAAGATACAACTCCATTTTTGTTGTAATCCATTTTTTCATTATATTTATCATCGCCTTTTTTTGCATAAGCATTTTTATCTTCTGCCGTTTCTGTTTCTTTGTTTTCTTCGTCATCATCGCTTTTGATATTCTCTTTTGCAAGTTTTGAATTAAGTTTTGATGATTGCATCGCCGTAATCAAGGCAAGTTTTTCTTTTTCGCCAACTCCGTTTTCTTCGCAGTAGGCATTCATTTCTGCAAGTGAAATTTGACCATCGTTATCGATATCCATTGCTTGCATATAGCCAACTTGACCTTTTTTTACAAGTATAATTTTGCTTGCAGGGTCATTTTTGTCAATTTTAGTATTATTTTGGCTTTTATTTTGTGAATTATTAGTATTATTCAGCAAATTTGCAGAACTTTTTTGCTTTTTTGAAGAATTTATATCCTTAAAAAAGTTTAAAACATTTGAATTTGAGTCATTTTGATTAAAAACGTTAGATATAGCCATAGTCAAACTCCTTTTTGACAACTGAAAACGCACATATAAAAAGCCAATCCGTTCGGCTTAATTCTTATATGCCACAAAACGACTTGTTTATAACATTATTTTTATAAGAAAAAATGTCCGATATGGTAAACTATCAAGGAAACTAACCATGCAATTGAGCATTGGAACACTACAACCAAGCAAGCATAACGTTTTCCCAATTCTCGTCTTACTGTTGCAATCGCAGCAACGCAAGGTGTATACAACAATGAGAATACCAAGAAAACAAAGGCTGTTAGTTTTGTAAATGCCAATGGCAAAGCCTCAACATCGCCACCTAAAAGGATTGTCAAGGTACTTACAACACTTTCTTTTGCCATAAATCCTGTAATAAATGCGGTTGAAATTCTCCAATCTGCAATACCCAAAGGTTTAAATATAGGAGTTACAAAGTTTCCTAGCCCTGCCAAAATACTTTGTGATGAGTCTGTAACCAAATTTAATCTGCTATCAAAAGTTTGCAAGAACCAAATGATAATTGTTGCCCAAAAGATTATAGTAAAGGCTTTTGTTACGAAGTCTTTTGCTTTTGTATAAATTAATCTATAAATATTTACGGCACTTGGCATTCTGTAATTTGGCAATTCCATTACAAAAGGAACACCCTCGCCGTCAAAGAAAAACGTTTTCATTACAAGAGCGGTGATTATACCAACGATAATACCGATTAAATATAAGCCTAAAATAACTAAAATTTGTTGCTCTTGGAAAAATGCTACGGTAAACAACGCATAAATAGGAAGTTTTGCTGAACAACTCATAAATGGAGTTAATAAAATAGTCATTTTTCTATCACGTTCAGACGGCAATGTTCTTGATGCCATAATTGCTGGAACGCTACAACCAAAGCCGATTAGCATTGGAACAAAACTTCTACCTGAAAGTCCCATTTTTCTCAAAACTTTATCCATAACGAACGCTACACGAGCCATATAGCCTGTATCTTCCAAAATTGATAAGAAGAAAAATAAGATTACGATAATAGGTAAGAAACTCAAAACGCTTCCAACACCTGCAAAAATACCGTCAATAATTAACGAGTGAACAACTTTATTCAAGCCATAAGCCGTCAAGGCTAAATCTGCTTTTGTTGTAATAAAATTGATTACAACATTCATCACGTTTGACAAAAAAGTTCCAACAGGTCCGAAAGTTACGTAGAAAATAACTGCCATAATTCCTAAAAATGCAGGAATTGCAGTGAATTTACCAGTTAAAATTTTATCTGCCATAACGGTCATTTGATGACTTGGTGCATCAGAAGTTTTTTGCACAAATTCTTCGCAAAGTCTTTCAATGAAAGAAAATCTCATATCAGCAATTGCGGCTTCTCTGTCTAAACCTCTTTCTTGCTCCATTTCTTCTACGATATGCAAAATTGTATCTTTTTCGTTTTGGTCCAAATGCAAAGCATCTTCAACCAAAGTGTCGCCCTCAGTTAATTTTGTCGCTGCAAAACGAATTGGAATTTTTAATGCGTCTGCGTGGTCTTGGATTAAGTGGCAAATCGAGTGAATACATCTGTGAATTGCCTCACCTTTTTCGTCGTTTTCGTTGCAGAAATCTAATCGCCCTGGGTGTTCTTCGTATTTTGCAACGTTGATGGCGTGGTCTACAAGTTCTTGAATACCTTGACCTTTTGAGGCAGAAATTGGAACAACAGGAACACCTAAACGTGCTTCCAAACCGTTAATATCAATACTTCCGCCTGCTTTTTCAACCTCGTCCATCATATTCAAGGCAATTACCATTGGAATATCAAGTTCGATAAGTTGCATTGTTAGTAACAAATTTCTTTCAATATTTGTCGCATCAACAATATTGATAACTCCATCAGGCTTTTCGTTTAAAATAAAGTTTCTTGTTACGATTTCTTCGTTACTGTATGGAGAAAGTGAGTAAATCCCAGGAAGATCGGTAATTGTAACCTCGTTGTGACGTTTAATAACTCCGTCTGTTCTGTCAACTGTTACCCCAGGGAAGTTTCCAACGTGTTGGTTTGAGCCTGTCAATTTATTGAAAAGGGTTGTCTTTCCGCAATTTTGATTACCTGCAAGTGCAAGTCGTAATTCTTTTTTTTGAACTTTTCCACCTAGTTTTCTTGTTTCGTATTTTTGAATTTCACCGATTTCTGAGTGGGCAGTTTCTTTAAAAACTTTTTGCTTTTTAATTCTGTCGTGAGCATCGTGAATATCTCTAATCGAAATTTTTGACGCATCACTTTTTCTCAAGGTAAGTTCGTACCCTCTAAGTCTTAATTCTAAAGGGTCGCCCATAGGTGCGGTTTTTATTAGAGTAACTTCTGTTTGCGGAGTAAGTCCCATATCTAAAATATGTTTTCTTAATGCTTTATCTTCACAATCGACAGAAGAAATAATAGCATCGTGTCCAACAGGTAAATTATCTAATGTTTTTATTTTTCTAAAATCTATCATACTTAATATTATTATACTTGCAAAATACAAATCCGAATATATTGTAAAGTTAGACGAAAGTTTTTACAATATTTTATTGCAAATTATTAAAAATAAAAAGTAAAAGATTTGTTTTATATCAAAAGGTTTTTAAATTCAAATTATTTTGCTAATTGAGTTTGGTAGAAAGAGTTAGAAGCGATTGCTTGAGCAATTCTGTTGTTGTCTGCTTGGTAGTTGCTTGCTAATTTCATTTCTCTTTGAACTAATTTGTCGTTTGTGTTTGTAACGTTGCCACCAACTTTTAACCAAGTTTGTGCTTCAACTGTTGTTGCTTGAACTTCTTCAGCCATTGTTGCTTGTGGTAAAACGTGAACGCTTTCGTGAGCGATTAAACAAGCGATTGCTTCTTTTGGTGAATTTTGGAATTTAGAATTGATTAAGATGAAGTTTTCACCGTTTTCATCAGTTGATGCAACTGCGTAGTGGTTAGCATAAGAATAATCAATCATTGTTAAATCGTAGAACATGATTTTTGATTGAGTTTTGTCTAATCTTGCGAAAACATCTTCAGAACCGATTTTGTTTAAAACTTCTAATGCTGATTGAACTTTGTAATCGTCAGAGTATTTAGAAACGTTAGCAGCAACTGCTTGGTTTACTGATAAAAACATTATGAACATTAATACTAATAACATTTTTCTCATTGACGATACCCCGTTTATCCTAATCTTATGTTTTTATTTACGACAGGATTTTTGGCAAACTTTAGGATATTTTGTCTTTTGTAACAAAACTGTTACAATTGTTTATGTAAAAAATAAGAGTTTTTATTAAATCTTATTTTTACTGTAATAATAGGGGTTGAAATATTATAACTAATTAGTTATAATGTAAATATATTATGGAGAAAAAATATAAAATTACCTTTTGGCAAGACGAAAAAGGATATAGTGAGTCCCAAGAATATATTATGGATTTGAAAAATAGGTCGTTAAAGTCAAAAGATGCAAGAATAAAACTGAATAAAATTGTTGAATATATGGAAATGCTAGAAACTTATGGAACAGAAATCGGCGAACCTTATATCAAACATATTGATTGCGAAATATTTGAACTTCGACCTTTAAGAGATAGATTTTTCTTCTTTTACAAGAAAGATAACAGATATATAATACTTAATCATTTTGTGAAAAAGACGCAAAAAACACCAAAACGAGAAATAGAAAAAGCACTAAAATTAGTCAAAGATTTTAACGAAAGGAATTTATAAAATGAAAAATCAAAATAAAACATATAGTTCAGATTGGTCAACATTTAAAGATTCTCTTGAGTTATCAAAAGAAGAAATGACTGAGATTGATTTAAAAGTCGAATTAATGGGAAAACTTTTAAGTATTAGAAAAGAATTAGGTTTGACTCAAGCAGAATTTGCTGATAAATGCAATATAAAACAAGAATATCTTGCAAGATTGGAACGTTCAAAATCTGCTCCACAAATTGATACACTTTTAAAAATTTTAGTGCCTTTGGGGTACAAATTGGATATTGTTCCGTTGCAATCTTAGAATGTAATTAAAAATTTAACAAAAAATAAGAGTTAGGGGGAAGTCTAACTCTTTCAAAAAATTAATTTGTTAAATGTTACATTACAGTCTTATATTTTATAGTCTTTCTTTTGGTTTTAACAAGATTTTGTCTAAGTCTGAGTTGATTGAGAAATAAAATCTTGCACTGTCCTCATTGTAGTATTTTTTACCCAACGGGAAGCCTACTCCTAATTGAACATAAATTGCATCTGTCAAATTTATGTATGTACCAAAACCAACGCTATGAATAAAGTTTGACGGATATCCGTACAAATTATTATGCTCTTTTGTGTATCCGAAATCATAAAATGCTGCTAATTTAATATTATTAGACCAATTTTTTATTTTATTAGGCAAAATCTTTTCCAACCCTGGGATAGGAGTTCTTAATTCCACTGTACCAACGACACCATAATCGCCCAACAATTCGCTCGGTTGATAACCTCTTACAGAATAAACACCGCCTAAATACATTTGTTCAGCAGAATACAAGGCTTGAGGCGAATATTGACCGAATAATCTTATGATACCCAAGCATTTTTTCGGTAATCTTTGAACTCTTGCCAAAGTTCCAGAAATTTTATAAAAAGTGCTTTGTTGACCATGTTTAATATTTTCGCTTGCACCCAAACCGCTAGTACCCATATCAACACCAAGGTTTGCGATAGTTCTACCTTTTGAGTCGTCAAACATTCCGTTAAGACCTACACGCATAACTCTTAGTCTATAATCTGACAAATTTTCTCTAAACAATGTGCTTCGTGAACTTGAATTTATCGCATCAAAAGAAACATAAGCAGCCAAGTCTTGAGTTGCAGTGTTTTTCAAAGGTTGAGTAATTTTTAGTGAATAGTTTGTCGCATCACCCTTTCTTCCTAAATTTTTGTAAGGTCCACCAAGTTTTACGTGCGAATAAGAATAATCAAAAGATAATCTTGTGCCATACTTGCTTATAGGAATTGAATATCCTGCCAATGCACCTGTTGAACGTCCTGAAAGAATTGCTCCGCCATAGATTTTATCTCCAAAGCCTAAGAAATTATCCATTCCCAAAACCCCTGTAAATCTTTGACGGTCTGTGTAATTACGTCCAAAATCGTCCCAACCTACATTTAACAACAATGGAAATCTATCTTGCACATGCAATTTGATTTCTGTGTCGTGGTTTTCGTTTTTAGAAATAGATGCTGAGGCTTTTATGTGCGACTTGTTGTTAAGGTGTTTCATTGTGCCTTGCAAATCTTTAGCATTAAAAACCTTGTCTTGTGCTAAACCATACATAGCAACATTGTTGTAATACCAAATTCTACCCCACTTATTGCCTTCGACTTCCTTTGAAACAATTTTACTTTCTTTAATCGCAATAGTTACGATACCGTTTTCAATTTCTTGTTCAGGCAAATATGCGTAAGATGTGATATATCCTTGCTTTTGGTAATAACGGCTAACCTTCAAGGTCAAATCTAGTACATCATCAAGGTAAACTTCTTTGCCAATCAAATCTTCTGCAAGTTTTGAAAGTTTTCTGTTAGAAATTTTTGTATTGCCGATAAATTTAACTTTTTTCAACACAAATTCAGGGTTGTAGGTCAAATTTCCTTGAAAAGTTGGTTCATCTTCTTTGATTTCTTTTTTGTTTTTATCCAACTTATCCTTCATTCTAGTTCCGTCTTCTACGGGTTGAATGATTTTTTCTTCAATGAAAGAATCCTTGAATTGTATTCTATTATCTTTGTTAATTACCGCAGGATCATTTGGGCTAATTATACCAGCACTATATGCAGGGTGAAGGTATGCAAAAATCAAAAAAAATCCTACGACAATATGTCTAATCTTCATATTCCTAATTCTATCCGCAAAATGTATATTTCAATACGTACAACCTCATGGTAATACATAAATTTTATTTGTCAGTCATTTATTATACTATTGTTACAGAATGTAAAAAACTAATCATAAAATGGCAAAAATATATATTGATATTTTTTATAAAGTATATTATAATCATCGTATAAATAATTTTTTTGAAAAAATATACATATTATATATAAAATAGACTCGGTACAAAGAAAGGAATATAGTAGGTATGAAATCGCTATTTAATGCGAAAAAGATGTTGGCAATACTTATTCTTGTATTAGCAGCAGCGGATACAATTTTGCCTGTTTCAGCAATGGAAGTTACTCAAGGCGATGTGCTAAACAAAGTAGACGGTAGATACGGTGCTAGTTTAGACAGTGTTATTGGTGCTAAAGTAGAAACTGATTTGACAAATGCAGTAATTACAAACACTCAAACAAACAGTGTTTTAAATTGGAATAACTTGAATACTGCACCAAATCAAACTTTGAACTTTGTTATGAAAGACGGTCAAACTTCTTTGAATAAAGTTACAGGTGTTGGTCTTTCTGAGTTTGCAGGTGGCATTAATTCTGAAAAAGGTACTTTAATCATTTCAAATCCAAACGGTATGATTTTTGAAAATGGTTCTTATATCAATGCAAATGCTTTAGTTTTAACAACACACCTTGCTGAAATGCAAAATGGCAACTTAAAATTAAATGCTTCTGACAAAAATAAATCTATTATTTTTAGAGGCGGAAATGCAGTTGCAACTGATAAAATCAGATTTAATATTGCAAACGATTTAAGTATTGTTTCAAGTAACATTGATGTAAACAATGCTGAAATTGTTGCAAAAGATACAAAATTTGTAACAGCAGACGGAGTTACTTTCTTTGAAATCAATAAAGGTGCAATTGATTATAATTTGAAAAAAGTTATAACAAGTGAAGCAAGCGATTTAGGTAAAGTAAATATAAACAATACTCATATCGCAGTTAGAGATAAAAATACAGGTAAAATTTCTATCGTTTCAAAAGGTGATGTTAATGTAAACAAAACAACTTTAAACGGTAAATTAGATGTTAATTCAACAGTTGCAAATGGCGGAAATGTTACTTTAGACAAAGTAAATTCAAATGATACAGTAAAAGTATCTGGCAACAAAATTGCAATGTATAATTCAACAGTTGATAATGTTGATTTGAATTCAAAATCTGATATCAAAATGCAAAATGTTGTTGCAACAAGCGATGGATTTTTATCAAACATTTTTGCTAAAAACAAAGTAGAAGTAAAATCTAGCAAATTCCACTCAATCAAAGCGGCTGCTGCTGATATTACATTTACAGATACAAATTTAAACAACGGAAGCAACGTTCAAGCAACAAACAACGTAACTTTCAATAAAAGCAACAAAAATAACGTAATTTCAATTAATGATTCAACTGTTGTTGCAGGCAAAGACGTTAATGTAAACGAATCAGTTATTAAAAATTCTTTGGTAAATGCAACTCAAAACGTAAACGCAAATAACTCAAATATTTCTAACACAGAAATGAATGTTGGTAGAAACGTTTATGCAAACGGTTCAAAAGTTGCAAATTCAATTTTCAAAGCAGAAAATGATATTCAAGTTGCAGGTGGCGAGGTTTCAAATACAATCTTAACAGCAACAAAAGACTTGAAATTAGGGAATGCTAAATTAAATAAAGTTAAAGCAACTGGTAGATACGGTTTCTTGGAAAATGCAACTTTAGAAAACGGTTCAGATGTTACAGTTGATATCGTATCAGCAAATAACGTTTACAATACAAACGAAACAGTTCAAAGTTTAACAATTAAGAATTCAAAATTAAAATCAAATACAAACAATATCAATTTGGAAAAAGCAGTTTTAGAAAATGCTGATGTTACTGCATCAAACGGTAACATTTACTTAACAACTGAAAATGTAGTAAGCGGTAATTACAACGCATCAGGCAATTTCAGTGCAAAAAGTTCAAGTTGGAAAAAAGCCTTATCTTTTGATAACGCAAACATCGTTGCAGGTGGAAATGTTAAATTGATGAGTACACCAAACTTCTCAAATTCAACAATCACTACAACAGGTGCAAAATCAGTAGTTGAAATGCAAAATGCGAACATCTCAAATGCAAACATCAACGCATTCAATATTTATGGTCAAGGTTCAACAATTACAGATACTATCTTGAACGTAACAAATGATATTATTGTAAGCAATAGTGCAATTTCAAATTCAATTTTAACAGCAACAAAAGATTTGAAATTAGAAAACACAAACTTAAATAACGTAAAAGCAAACGGCAGATATGCTTTCTTGAATAATGCAACTTTAGAAAACGGTTCAACTCTAGTTGCTTCAAGATTATCAAGCCAAGGTACAAACGATTATGAAACAGGACATATCGTTTACAAAAAAGGAATGACAGTTGAAAACTTAACAATAAAAGATTCAACAATGAAAGTCGGCGATGATGTTTACCTAAGAAATGCAAAACTTGATAACGCAAAGATAGAAACATCAGCAGGAAAAGACCTTAATATTGATACAACAGAAAACGTCAAACTGGTCGGAGTGAAAATCGGTGGTAACCTAAACATCACAAAGGCAGGAAACGTCGAGATATCAAACTCAAAAGCAGAGGCGGGTAATCAAGATATCCCATCAATGACAACAAAATCCCCAGTAACGGATTATGATAGAAACAAATTCAACGAAAATTATTTCGAAACAATCTCAGGAAATTATGGAAATGTATACGGTAAGGATTCAAATTTATCAAACATTGTAGGTAGTGTAAATATTTCAAACGCAAACAACTCTTTAATTATCAATACAATTATCGGTGGTGATTTAGAAGTTAGCAATATCGTAGGCGAAGCAAATTTAGTTACATCATTAGTGGAAGGTAATTATTCTATCGCAGACAGAACAAATATGGGCGATGTAAATGTATATAAATCTTACATAAACGGTGATTATACATCAGCATTCGATTACCAATTAAATAGCAATTCTGACTCTGTAAACACAGTTGCATCTGCTTTGGTAGGTGATGTAAACAGAAAAGATTACGGTAATGATGTAAACACTACATTCCAAAGAAGATTTTCTCCAAGAGGTTTTGCAGCACAAGAGGACGAAATTACAAATATGAAAAACGTAACAAAATCAAGTGTTGTTAAATCTGAAAATAACAAAATCAAGATTACAAAAGCATTCCATGCTTATTAATAAATAATAAATCGATTGTATAAGGCAACTTTCTTCAAAGTTGCCTTTTTTTTGATATTTTGTTTTGAGTCGTTTGATTAGTGAACAGTTTATTTTTTATAAATTTTAGATACTGATTTCAAAGTGTTTTTGTATTCTTTGCGTAAATCTTTTGGTGCTAGAATTTCAACGTTTTCGCCCCACTTGAACACGTGCCACATGATAGATTTGTCGCCACTTGCCTTAAATCTAACTATCACAGAGCCGTCGTCTTGTTTTTCGAATTTTTGCGTTGGGTGGAAATTGTAATTCATAACTTCTTCTGCAACTTCGCTACTGAATTTCAATTTTACGTTTAAAATTTTGCCAAAATATGCACCGAAAGAACGTTTTGAGAATTTTTCTAAATTGAAATCGCCTCTTTCAAAATTTGTCATGGTTAATTTTAAATCTGTGAATTTGTTCAAAAGGTAGGTGTAAATATCCTTGCCCTTTGCTTTTTCACGTGCGATTAGGTAAATTTTTTCGCCGTAAATTAACCCTAAAGGCTCGATGTAGCGGATTTTATCGTGATATTTGCCTGTAACGATTAAACAATTTTTCATCGCTTCTCGAATTGTCAAAAGGATTTCATCGTCAATGTGGTATTGAATTGTTTGTCTAACCGCATAACCCTCTGTTTGCAAGATTAAATCGATGTTGTGGTCGATGTTTTCTAACCCTTTTTTGCTTAAAGTTTTAATTTTTTCAGAAACTTTTTCTAAAATTTCCTTCATTTCTTTGTTTGTTGTACGTTTTTGGAACTGCTCAACAGTTGCGATTTCTTCAGGTGAGAAGTGAACCATTTCTTTTATTGAGTAATCGACAAAACCCCAATATTTTTTGTGTCCGCTTGTGTTGATTTCTTGAACTTGTGGGAAGATGTTTGTCAAACTATCTCTCATTCTTTCTGCGGTTCTTCTTGAAACGTTATATCTTTCTTTAATGTCCTCTAAAGAAATTCCTAAAGGTTTTGACGACATAAAAATTGCTAAATCAATAATGTCAGAAACTCTTGAATATCTTGGTTTTTCTGTACTCATATATTCTCCTTGAACTTAATCTCGCACGACCATTTTTGTCATTGATTAATATTATTATAAAATAAAAAATGAAATTTGTATAAATTTTAAAACTTAACAAACTTTACAATTAAATATTTGTGTCCGTTTTTGACATAGGCATTTCTTATAATAAAAATAACAAAAGGAGATGCTATGATTTTAGAACTAATTGGAATTTGTATGCTTAATGAAGTTGTTAAATCTGTTGGGAATGTTGGCAAATCAATATGTGGCTTTGCTGATAGCCTTACTGATGACTATGACGAAATGGATTTTTTTGAAGAAGATTTTGATGAAGATTACTACGACGAGGATTATGACGACGACGAAATTTATGGCTATTAATGAACATTTTTTGTCTTAATTCGTTATATAAATAAAGGAGTTTTTATGAAAAGAATAATAATTTGTACTTTTTTAATAATTTTTTCGTTAAATGTTGGATTTGCACAAGCAAATAAAATTTATATATCGCCAAATTCAACCAAAACGGTGAATACCCCTGTTAATACTGTCCCTAAACAAATTCCTGACTCTTGGTTTACTTTTCAACCGAGAAAAATTCCTTTTGTTCCTTTTGCAAATATAGATTATAAAAAAATATATGAAACTCCGCTAGATGTTACTAAATATGCAGGTGCGGGCAGAGTTTTTAATGTGAATTATAAACCTTATTACCCTGAAAAATATTTGTATGTTACTGATTATACTTTTAATAACTTTTTAAAATATAGTCAAACATACAAAATTAGACGAGAATATAATGGGTTTCAAGACTCTTACGAATGGGCTTTAATAAACGAATATAATGAGTGGTTATGGAATAAAATTCGTTCAGATTTTAAACGTACCCATGGTATGTATAATGCAACTGTTACTGATTTTAGAGGTATAAAACATAAAATTACTTGGGAAGATGGTGGCATTGTTTCAATTTATGAACAAAGAAAACTGTATTATGAATATGCACGATTTCGTAATTTAAAGCCTGAAGAAAAAGCATATAAATTTTTGCAAAATTTCAGATTTCCGTATAAAGATGTACGAGTTAATAATCCTTTTATTGAATTTATTCAACCAGGTGATTTTAGTTTTCCTTATCTCAATAACAGTTTAGAAATCCAGTTGCATTCTAAAAGACACGATAGGATTTATAATTTTACTTATGACGACAAATATCAAGATGCAAAGCCAAACGGCGGAGTTCTTGAATATACAGATTTGAACAAGGCTTCATTACGTAAATTTATTGGACCTGATGGAAAAGTTTATAGATATGACATTTCTTGTATAGGTCGTAATTTAACTATTATTGAAGATAAATAAAAAAGGAAGTAATTATGAAAAGAATAATATTTTTAATAGTTTTAATGATGTTAAGTGCAAATGTTTGTTTTGCCGTAACGACAGATGATTGGCAAAGTTATGTAAATCATAAAATCGAGAATGAAAACAATTACAAAAAATTACAAGATAAGAGAAATGTTTATTTGTATTATGAAATTTATGATAATTTTTGCCGAAAATATGGGTATAAATATTCTTTTGGCGAATATTATACAAAAATTCCTGCAAAAACAGAGGTTGTTAAAAAGTCTGCCGATTTGAGTTATCAAAAGGATTATGAAGATTTTTACACAAAATATTCGGACTATATAACTCATAAAAAAGCCCCAAGTTTTGAATATATACAAGCAAAACGAGCATTGGAACAAGCACATATTGAATTAAAAACAATTCCTGAAAGAACTGAAACACATTACTATCAATTTTTAGAGGTTAATGCCTCAAAACAGGTTGAAGACCGAGAAGTTAATAATGTTTATATAGCGAAATGTAGTAAAGTAAAGCCAATGCCATATTCAGTTGTAAATGCCGTTTCAAAATATAAAACCTTGAAAAAAGAAGATGTGCAGATGATTTTGGAACATTTACAAGCAAGATTAAATACTGATGCAATACATATTACATCAGATTCTTTTGAAACTTCGCTTGGTACAGAAATAATGACTAAAGATGAGGTTCGAGAAATCTATTTTATATATGAAAATCAACCTGAAAATTTCCGAAATTTTGCCCCAACCTTGGACAAAAAATATTCACAATACTATCCAAAGAATTAAAACAAAGCAAAAAAAGAGGTGTATATGATAAATTTACAAAAACTAAGATATTTAAGTTGCGTTTGTGCGTATTGCGGTAAAGTTATGCCTATGAACGAGCGAACAAATGACCACATAATCCCACGAAGTGCAAAAGGTCAAACTGATTCAAGTAATATCGTGATTTGTTGCAGGGACTGTAACTGTTTAAAAGCAAATACCTTAATAAATGATTTTCTTGAAAAATATCCTGAAAAAGAAGAATATTTTTATAATTATTTAAACATGATAGATTACCAAATGGGTAATACTGAATACTCAGAAGCGATTTCAAATGTTTTGTCGAAGTCTTTAAAAATGTCGTACGAAAGAAAAAAACGACGTGAAAGAAATTTAAAAAAGAAAAAGAAAAAAGAGTTAAATATTGTTTCAATAAATCCTGAAGATATCCAAAATATTGAATATCGATTAAATCTAAGTGGAAAAACTTTTTTAATAAACGAAATTCAAGCAAAAATTATGGATTATTACATAAAAAATCCGAACTTTTCTGATTATAAAACATTAGCAGAAAGTTTGGGAATAAGTAGAACTCGTTTTCTTAGTGAAATTTGTTGCATAAATAATTTAACAGGAATATTTAAACTCAAAAATGTTAGTAAAAACGGAATAATTTTTAATGACTTGTTATGCGAAAATTTTCATGACCCAATTTCAAAAGTTTAGGTAAGATATTTGACTCGTACAGGTTTAACAACCTGTGGCGAGTTCTCACCTCTTTTTACCCATACAAAACAAAAAATACAAAACAAAAAAAGAACCTTAAACGGTTCTTTTTTTTAATGGAGCGGGAGACGAGGCTCGAACTCGCGACATCTTCCTTGGCAAGGAAGCATTCTACCACTGAATTACCCCCGCATATTTATCTGCGTAAGTTAATTATACATGCCAAAAAAAATTTTGCAATACCTTTTTTACAATTTTTATTATTTTTCATATTTATTTATTTTTCGTTTAAAATTTTTGCATTACATGATAATCTTTTTATATAAGGAGATTTTGATATGCCACCAAGAACTCAAAAAAAACAAACAGATGTAAATGCCTCTTTAATGCCTCAAGATATTTCGGCAGAAGAAGCCGTATTAGGTGCAATTCTCGTTAATCCTGCATCTGTTATGACAAAGGTTGTTGAACTTTTGAAACCTGAAAGTTTTTACAAACCTGCTCACAGATACGTTTTTGAAGCCATGCTTCAACTTTTCAACCAAAACCAAATGATTGATATTGTTTCTGTTTCTGATGTTTTAAGTTATTCTTCTAAACTAGAAATGATTGGTGGACGTGCTTTCATCAACGATTTAGCGTTCAAAACAGTTACAACTGCTAACGTTGCGTATTATGCAAAAATTATTCAAGAAAAAGCGATAAAACGTGCCTTAATCAACGCAGGTTCTGAAATCGTTGCCTCAGGTTATGACATGGAAAACGTCGACAACTCCTTAGAAAATGCAGAAAAATTGATTTTTGATATTTCTTCTCAAAAATCTACAAAAGATTTTATTCCAGTTAGAGATGATGTTTTGAACGTATACAACAAAATTGAGTTCAGATATCAACACAGAGATGAATGCACAGGGGTTCAAACTCATTTCTACGACCTTGATACAATGACAAATGGTTTGCAAAAATCAGATTTAATCATTCTTGCAGCCCGTCCATCAATGGGTAAAACAGCATTCGCATTGAATATTATCGCAAATGTTGCGATGAAATCAAAAGTACCAGTTGCGATGTTCTCTCTTGAAATGTCAAGAGAACAACTTGTTCAACGTATGATGTGTTCTGAGGCTGAAATCGATTCTCAAAGACTTAGAAGCGGTAACATGCAAAGCAAGGACTGGGAAAAATTAGCAAACGTAATGAATGAATTTGCGGAAGCACCGATTTATATTGATGATACCGCAGGTTGTACTTTGACAGACATTCGTGCAAAATGTCGTCGTCTTGCCATGGAAGTTACAGATTTAGGACTTGTTGTAATTGACTATTTACAATTGATTGCATCATCTTCAAACAACGATAGAAACCAAGAAATTTCAGCAATTTCAAGAGGTTTAAAAATTCTTGCAAGAGAATTGAATGTTCCGATTATCGCTCTTTCACAACTTTCTCGTAAGGTTGAAGATCGTGGCGACAAACGACCAATGCTTTCAGATTTGCGTGATTCAGGTGCAATCGAACAAGATGCCGATATCGTTATGTTTATCCATCGTGAAGATTATTACAACAAGGACAAAGGTGGTGAAAACGAGGACGGCGAAGCAAAACCTGCTGAATCAAAAGGTAAATCTGATATTATTATCGCAAAACAAAGAAACGGCCCTGTTGGGGACTTCCAATTATTGTTCCAAAACAATATTACAAAATTCAAAAATCCAATTAAAACAGATATATTTTAATGACAAAAAGGTGAAGTTTTCAAAATCGCTTCACCTTTTATTTTTCGTAATTTTTACTTTACAACATAAATTCAACATGGATAATAATTGTATGGATACTTACGTTTATTCAATTGAAGATAATGCCGATGATGTTAAGACTCTTTATGTAAATTTGACAAACAAGTGTTCAAACAGTTGTGTATTTTGTATCAGAAACACAGTTGACGAAATCAAAGGCAAAAACATGTGGTTGGAAAACGAAGATTTTGAAGCAAAAGATGTTATTGCTCAATTCAAAAATTATAAAACCCCAGAAGAAGTTGTATTCTGTGGTTATGGTGAACCTCTTATGAAACTTGATGTTTTAAAAGGGGTTGCTTCGTATTTAAAAGAAAAAAATATTAAAGTTCGTGTAAACACAAACGGAATTGGAAATATCGTTAATAAAAGAGATATTTTGCCTGAAATTTCAAATCTAGTTGACGAAATGTCAATTAGTTTGAATGCACCGACAAAAGAGCAATACAACGAAATTTCTAAACCAAAATATAAAAATGCTTATGAAGATATGATTGACTTTGCAAAGAAAAGTGTTGAAAATGGTATTAAAACAACACTTACTGTTGTTGATGAATATCCTGATTACACTTTAGATATTCAGGCATGTAAAAAAATTGCAGATGAAATCGGTGCAAACTTCAAAGTAAGAAAATGGCTAAATAATGGATATTAATATATTTTAGTAGTTAAAGGAAAGGAAAGACAAATGCTAAAAGAACAATTAGACAAAATCATGCGTCCAAAATCAATTGCAGTTGTTGGTGCTTCTACAAAAGAACACACAATTGGTTCTGATATCATGAAAAGATTACAAGAATACAATTTCAATGGTAAAATTTTCCCAATCAACCCAAAAGGTGGTATCATTGAAGGTTTACAAGCTTATACTAGTGTAAACGAAGTTCCAGAAGATATCGATTTAGCAATCATAGTTGTTAACTCAAAATTCGTTCTAGGTACAATTGACCAATGTAACGAAAAAGGTATCAAAGGTGTATGTATCATCACTGCTGGTTTCAAAGAAACTGGTAAAGAAGGTGCAGAACTTGAAAAACAATTAGTTGAAAAATTAAACGGTTATGGAATGAGATGTGTAGGTCCAAACTGTTTAGGCGTTGTAAATACAAATCCTGAAATCAGAATGGACGGATGCTTCGCTGAATCACTTCCAGAAAGAGGAAACATTGGTTTCGTTTCTCAATCAGGTGCTTTAGGTGGTGGTATCTTAAACATCTTAAAAGACTTGAACTTAGGTTTTGCTCAATTCATTTCAATCGGTAACCAAGCTGACGTTAACGCAGAAACAGCTTTAGAATACTGGGAAAATGAAAAAGACGTTGAACAAATTTTATTATATATGGAATCAATCCAAAACCCTGCTAACTTCAGAAAATTAGCTACAAGAATTTCTAAGAAAAAACCTATCCTAGCTTTAAAAGCTGGTCGTTCAGCAGCAGGTGCTTCTGCAGCATCTTCTCACACAGGTTCTTTAGCAGGTGCAGATAAAGCAGCTAACGCATTACTTGCTCAATCAGGTGTTATCAGAGAATATTCTTTGAAAAACTTATTCTCAACAGCAAAAGTATTTGCTAACTGCCCAATTCCAAAAGGAAACAGAGTAGCAATTATCACTAACTCAGGTGGTCCTGGTATCATGGCTACAGATGCTATTTGCGAATACGGTATGGAAATTGCTAAAATTACTGACGAAACAAAAGAAAAATTAAGAAGTTTCTTACCTGCAGCAGCTTCTGTTAAAAATCCAATCGATATGATTGCTTCTGCTCCAATCGAACACTACAAAGAAACATTAAAAACAGTTATCGCTGATGAAAATGTTGATATGATTATGGTTATCTACTTACCATTCTTAGGTTTGAAAGATATCGACGTAGCTAAAGCAGTTATGGAAATCAAAGCTCAACACCCAGAAAAACCAGTTATCGGTGTATTCATGACTAAATCAGAATTCTTTACAGCATTATCAGATATGGATGTTAACATGCCATTCTTTATGTATGCAGAAGAAGCAGCTGAAGGTTTCATGAGATTAGACCAACAAAGAAAATGGATTGCAAGACCAGAAGGTAAAATCCCTTGCTATGATGTAGACAGAGAAAGAGCTGAAAAAATTATGTACAATGCATTGAAAGAAGACAGAGCTCAATTAACAACTCGTGAATCTATTGATGTGTTAGATGCTTACGGTATCAGAGTATGTAAATCTGGTTTTGCTACAAACGAAGAAGAAGTTGCTCAATTAGGTAACTCAATCGGCTACCCAGTTGTTATGAAAATGACTTCTAAAACAACTTCTCACAAAACAGATGTTGGTGGTGTAAGAGTTAACATTCAATCAGAAGAACAATTAAGAGCTGAATACAAAGACTTAATCTCTAAATTAGAAGAAAAAGGTCTTTTAGATGGTCTTGAAGGTGTTATCATCCAAGAAATGGTTAAAGGTAACAGAGAAATGGTTTGTGGTATCGCAACAGATCCTCAATACGGACCAATGATGATGTTCGGTTTAGGTGGTGTATTCATTGAAGTTATGAAAGATGTAACTTTCAGAATTGCTCCATTGACTGACGTTGATGCTGATGAAATGATTAAATCAGTTAAAGCATACAAATTATTACAAGGTGCTAGAGGTACAACACCTGCTCAAATGAACCAAATCCAAGAAACATTGTTGAGATTATCTCAATTAGTTTCTGATTACAAATTCATCGATGAATTAGATATTAACCCATTGTTAATCTCTGAAAAATCAGGTGAAGGTATTGCAGTAGACGGTCGTATCAAAGTTAGACTTGAAGAAGCAAAAGAAGCATTAGGTTTAACTTGCTGTGCATGTGGCTGTGGCTGTGATTGCAAACACTAATCGATAATTAATATTGATTAAATAATTTTATGGCGGATTTGCTGAAAGCAAATCCGCCATAATTTTTTGATTATTTTTGTAGATTAATCTAAAATCGAAAAACTTACGATTTTTGAGTGCATAATATTTAACCAACGATACTTAAAGCATACAAAATCATTGCATTCGCACTCGTCTTCCTCGCAACTGCAATAATCTTCAAGACGGCAGACAATTGCATCGTTTAGGGTTAAGATGTTTTCAGCAACTTCCTTGCATTTTCCATCGCATTCATAGACGTAACCGTCGATTTTTAAACCATCTGTGATTACTGTAATTCTGTTACTACCTGTTTTTTTAATAATTTCGTAAATTGTTTTGTTAATAGTATCCATAAAATAAACTCTCCTTTTGCTTTACAAAAAGAGTTTAAATTTAAAAAACATCTTTTTAAATTGCTAAATCGGACTATTTTTAAATGGGTAGATAACAAAAAACGGCGGAACGCAAATGCGTTCCGCCGTTTGGTATAAAATTTAATCAATTAACTATTTAATTGCTTTATTTACACGATGTAATGTTTTTTCTTTTCCAAGGATTACCAATGTGCCAACCATATCAGCACCACGAGTTCTACCTGTAACTGCGGCTCTGATTGCCCACATTGTAACTTTTGCTTTTACACCTTTTTCCTTGTAGAAACCTCTGAAGGCTTCAAGTTTTTCGTGTAAACTTTCTTCTGTCCATTCCCAATCTTTTGCTTGTTCAGCGAATGTTTTCAACACATCTTGAGAAACTTCTGTATCAAGAACTGTTGTTTGAACTTCTGGTTCAATTTCTACATCTTCGCCAAAGAAGTATGAAACGGCATCTGTAATATCAGAAAGAATTACAAGAGGGTCTCTTGTGATTTCAACCATGTGTGTGTATTGTTCTTCTGTAAGTTCTGATAAATCATACTTAGTCAAGAATGGTTTTAATCTTTCTTTTAATTCAACGATATCAAGTTTTTTGATGTATTGGCTGTTCATCCAGTTCAATTTATCGTATTCAAAGATAGAATTTGAAGATGAAACTTCATTAATTCTGAAATCTTGAGCGATTTCGTCAACTGATTTGATTTCGTTTCCGTCAGAAGGTGCCCAACCTAACAATGCAACGAAGTTAATTAAAGCATCTGTCAAATAGCCTTTTTCTACGAATTCAGAAACGGCAGTTGCACCATGACGTTTTGACAATTTACTTCTATCAGGTGCTAAAATCATACCTAAGTGTCCAAATCTTGGAACTTCTGCACCTAATGCTTCATAAATTAAAATTTGTTTGAATGTGTTTGAAATATGGTCCTCACCACGAATAATGTGTGAAATTTTCATCAACATATCATCAATTACAACGGCAAAGTTGTATGTTGGAGAACCGTTTGATTTCATGATTACGAAATCGCCAATCAAACTTGTATCTTGGTGTAAATCACCTTTTACTAAGTCGTCAAAATGAATTATTGACGAATCGTGGAAGGCTTTTGTTGCTTTTTCAACAGAAAAACGAATTGCAGGAACTCTGCCTTGTGCTCTTAATCTGTCTTTTTCAACTTCTGTTAAATTTTCACATTTTTTTGAATAAACATAAGCCTTTTTATTTTTAGTTGCTTCTTCTTTTTCTGCTTCTAATTCTTCAGGTGTGCAGAAACATTCATAAGCAAAGCCTTTGTCTAGTAATTCTTGCACATATTTTGGATAAATATCAAATCTTTCTGATTGAGTGTAAGGACCATAAGGACCGCCAACATCAGGACCTTCGTCCCAGTTTAAGCCCAAAGCCTTTAAACTATCAAAAATGTTATCAATATATGCTTGGCTTGTACGTTCAGCATCTGTATCTTCAATTCTTAATACGAACTTACCGCCAACTTTTTTTGCATACAAATAGTTAAATAAAGCAGTTCTTGCAGTACCAACGTGCAAATTACCGCTTGGTGATGGTGCAATTCTAACTCTTACATCTGACATAAATTTACCTTCTTTCATTCTTTGATAAGTTAATTATCTCATGAAAAAGGTTTTTTGGTGCAACAAATTTTTATTTTTTGTTAGACATTTGATGAGCATGAATTCTGTTCATCAATTCTCTATATCTTGTGAAAAATCTTATTGCTTGCCCTTTATTGCCATGTGGCACTGAATACGACATTGTAGAGTTTGTTGTGATATCCAACATTTCAATATTCAAGGGTTGTTTACTGTTCAAAATTTCAGCAGGATTCATCGTAGGTTTTAAGTTATATTGAAACATCATATTTGAGGCTTCGTTTGAATAAACAACGTCTTTGCCCCAAATATCGTTTGAAATTATAAAGAAAAACCCTTTTAAATGAATGTATCTCAATTTGCTTGTATCGCCGTAAGCCGAAATTCTTGGGAATGCACAGAAAAAAGTCATTTTTGCCAATACAACACCATAAATTGCAGAACTTACCACAATTACAGCAACAAGAACTAAAATTATTAATAAAGTTATATCCATAATTATCTAATAAAGCAAGTCATGTCTGCTTCTACGACGATATTTCCGTCTACTGTACCAACACCATGGCTTTTTCCGATAGGTCCTTTTAATTTTACTAAATCAATTCTCATATCTAGTCTATCTCCAGGGCGAACAATACCTTTAAATCTAACGTTTTCGATAGATGCGAATAAAGCAAGTTTACCTTTGAATTTGTCTAAAGATAAAAGAACAGGTGCAGAACATTGAGCCATTGCTTCAACTTGTAAAACCCCTGGCATAATTGGGTTGTTTGGAAAATGACCTTGGAAGAAAGGTTCATTCCAAGTTAAATTTTTATATCCAACTGCATATTCCCCAGGAACACATTCTGTAATTCTATCCACTAATAAAAATGGATATCTATGAGGCAACAATTCTAAAATTTGTTGACAATCGTATGTTAAAACTGTTTTTTGTTCTTCTGTCATATTTTCTCCTTATTCGCATTTAATTAATTTATCTTTTAATTTTAATGCAGTTTTTACATGTACAGCGTGTCCTGCTTCTTTTGCAATAATTTGTGCCTTCAAATGAAGTGGATTTACGCCTGTTAAGTATAAATCACCTATGATATCTAAGATTTTATGTTTAATAGGTTCTCTATCACTTCTCAATTTTGTAGTATAACCGCCGTCATCTGTAAATCCGACAGTATTTTCTTGAGTAACCCCTTTTGCATAACCGAAAAATTGGAATTTTTTCAAATCGTGCAAAAATCCGAAAGTTCTTGCCTCAATAATTTCGTTACCATTCTTTGTATCATAACTTGCCCATCTTTGTCTATAATCAGGGTGGTCATAATTTACACCATAAGAAATTCTTAAATTTTCGTCTGGAACGATTACGACATGAGTTTTTCCGTTTAAGTAAGAAACAGGTTCTAACAAAGTGTAGTAAATTGGTTTAACCTTTTCAACACCTGCTTTTTTGAATGCTTTAACCCATTCATAAGAACTTCCGTCTAAAATAGGCATTTCGTTTGCTGATACATAAACGTCAATAGAATCGATTTCGCAAAAAGCACACGCAGCCATAAAATGCTCAATCAACATAACTTGTCTATTGCCTTGACCTATGCAAACACAATGACTTGTTGACGAAACGTTATCAACCTCAGCAACTACGGCATCTTCATAATTTTTTACGTAAAATTTGATTTTGCCTGAAGTTGAAGGCTTAATTGTAACGGTACATTCTTGATTTTTCATCAAGCCGTTGCCTTTTATTGAAATTTCTTTTTTTATTGTTGCCATTTTTTACTCGTTTAAACTAATTTTCTTCTGTATCTTCTAAGAATGTTTTCAACATTGGTTCATATTTTTTGAACTTAGCGATTAATTCACCAGCATCTTTCATTGTTTTTAATTGTTTGATGAATTCTTTTCTTGGAACTGCAGGAGTACCAACAACGATAGATTTTTCAGGGAATGATTTGCTTACACCAGCGGCAGCAGCAACAATGCTATCGCTACCAATGCTAATGTGGTCTGCCAAACCTGCTTGACCTGCGATTACTACTCTATCACCGATTACGCAACTTCCTGCGATACCAACTTGAGAAACAATCATACAACCTTTACCGATACGGCAGTTGTGACCAATCATTACAAGGTCGTCAATTTTTGTGTCGTCACCAATCATTGTGTTTTCGATTGTACCTCTGTCAATTGTTGTGTTTGCACCAATTTCAACGTTGTTGCCGATTACAACAGAACCAAGTGATGGAATTTTAAAGATTTTTTGTTCTTTGTTTTCAACTTTGATTTCGCCATCTTTTCTTGCTTGTTCAATGTTGTCAGGGTTTTCAGTTACAAAACTGAAACCGTCAGCACCTAAAGAAACACCATGGTGCAAAATACATTGATTACCAACTACAACTCTGTCACCGATGTTTACACCTGCGTGGAAGAAACAGTTGTCACCAATTTTTGCGTTATTTCCGATGTATGAATTTGGAAGAATTTTTGTGTTTTCGCCGATTACTGCACCTTTTGAAATTACTACGTTTGCACCGATAGAAGCAGTTTCTGCAACTTGTGCTTCAGGGTGAATAACCGCAGTTGGGTGATAACCGTCGTTTACTCTTGGTTCTTCGTAGAATACAGTCAATAATTTCATCATTGCAAGTCTTGGTCTTTCAACTTCAATTGTTGTAATGCCGTCGAAACTTACACCTAGAGGTACTAATGCTGCTTTTGCTTTTGTTTTTGCTAAGTTTGCAATTTCTTCTTCGCCCAAAGCCAAGGCAAGCATGTGTTCATCACAAAGTAATGGAGGTGCAATCATTTGAATTTCTGCATCTTCAACCTTTGTTAAGATACCGCCTACTATTTGTGAAATTTCTTCAACTGAAAATTTCTTCATACATTTCTCCTTTTATTATACTTTTTTCATTTTTTCAATTGTATTTGTGGTTGATTTTCCTTGAACAAATTCTATGAATTTAACATCAATGTTATTATTAACAATTACATCGTGTTCTTCCTTTGGAAGTGTATCTAAAGTATAATCAGCCCCTTTTGTGTGAAAAACAGGTTTGATTTTCGCTAACAAATCACAAGGTGATTTCTCATCAAATATTACCACATAATCAACACAAGATAAAGCACATAATATCTCTGCCCTATCTAATTCAGTATTTATCGGACGATTTTCCCCTTTATTTTTCTTAACAGAAATATCTGAATTTAGCATTACAACTAAATAATCTGCATATTCTTTAGATTTTTGTAAATATCTAACATGTCCTACGTGCAAAATATCATAGCAACCATTTGTTGTTACAACAGTTTTTCCGTTGCTTTGAAGTTCTTTTACAATTTTTACAACTTCTTCTTGTGATACGAGTTTACCCATTAAAATAACCCCATTTCAATAACTTTTTCGCAAATTCTAACAGTGTTCAAGGCTGCACCAATTCTTAAATTGTCGCCAACACACCAGAATGAAATGCCGTTTTCAAAGGCTATATTTTTTCTTATTCTGCCAATGTAAACAGGATTTTTTCCTGCACATTGAATTGCAGTTGGGAATTTTTTGTTTGAAATATCATCTACAACTTCAATTCCGTAAGCATTTTCTAAGGCTTTTCTTGCTTGTTCTGCGGTTACAGATTTTTCAAATTCTAAATCAATTGCTTCTGAGTGACCAACAAACACTGGAACTCTTACGGCAGTACAAGAAATTGGTAAATCTTCAGGGAAGTGCATAATTTTTCTTGTTTCGTTTGTAACTTTCATTTCTTCTTTTGTGTAACCGTTTTCGCAGAATTCGTCAATTTGTGGAACACAGTTGAAAGCAATTTCTTGAGTGAATTTTACTGGTGTAAAATCCTTGTTTTCTAATCTTGCTTTTGTGTTTTCTCTCAATTCGTTAATCGCTGCAAGACCTGCACCACTTACTGATTGGTAAGTCGAAACTATCATTCTTTTAATGCCTGCAAGTTCGTGTAAAGGTTTTAATGCAAGAATTAATTGAGATGTAGAACAATTTGGATTTGCAACAATACCTTTATGTTTTTTCAAATCTTCGTCGTTTACCCCTGCGATTACAAGTGGAACATCTTTTTCCATACGGAATGCACTTGAATTGTCAATGATTAATCCGCCTCTTTTTACAATTTCAGGGGCAAAAAGTTTACTTGTTGTTGCACCAGCAGATGCAAGAACAATGTTTACTCCGTCAAATGCCTCAGGAGTTGCTTCTTGAACAGTGTGTTCTTCACCTTTGAAGGTTAATTTTGAACCCGCACTTTTTGCACTTGAAAGAAATTTTATGCTTTCATAAGGAACGTTTAATTCCTCTAATATTTCTAAAATGTGTCTGCCAACAACACCTGTCGCACCTAAAACTGCTAAATTTGGTTTACGCATTTTTGTTATTTCCCCTTATAAAATATTATCTAAACCGTATGTAAAGTTTTTGTGTTCAAAAGCATATTTTATTGCCATCAAAACTCCAGACATGTAGCACGCACGATTTGTTGAATCGTGTCTAATTGAAAGCGTTTGACCGTCTGAACCAAATAAAACTTCTTGAGATGCCATAAACCCAGGCATTCTAACAGAGTGAATGTGAATGTTTGCGTATGAATTAGCACCTCTTGCACCCTCAATTGTTTCTTTTTCAGGGCAATTGCCAGTCATGAAGTTTTCGTTTTCTTGTGCCATAAGTTGAGCAGTTTTTACCGCTGTACCTGATGGAGCATCTTTCTTTTGGTTGTGGTGAAATTCAATAATTTCAGCATTGTCAAAATATTTTGAAGCCATTTGAGCAAATTTCATCATCAATACCGCACCTGTTGAGAAGTTTGGTGCAATAAAACAAGCCGTTTTATTCTTTTCAGAAAGTTCTTTTAATTCAGAAATTTGTTCATCTTTTAAACCTGTTGTACCGATTACAATGTTTATTTTATTATTTAAGCAGTATAAAGCATTTTGATATATCGCATCAGGTTGAGTAAAATCTACTAAAATGTCGATGTCAACTGATTTATTTGCTTCTTCAATGGTTGAATATTCGCCATTTACAATATCAATTTTCGCAACGAGTTCTGTTTGTGAATCGTTCAAAACTGCGTTTACAATTTCTTTTCCCATTTTTCCGTTTGCACCGCAAACTGCAACTTTAATCATAAAAAATCACCTCTTTTTTATAAGTTTACCTAAAATATAGCATTTTTTCAAATATATGTTAAAATTTTAATATGGAAGAAAAATTTATAACACATATAGGCACAGACGAATCGGGTAAGGGCGATTTTTTCGGACCTTTAGTAATCGCAGGTGTAATGGTAGATGAAAATAGTGCAAAAATCTTTAAGGATTTGGGGATTAAGGACTCAAAAACTTTGACGGATAAAAGAATGTTAGAGATGATGACTCAAATTCAGAAGTATGCAAAATTTTCAGTAATTGCAATTGGAAACGCAAAGTATAACGAATTGTATAAAAATTTTGGTAATTTAAACAAATTGCTGGCATGGGGTCATGCAAAGGTTATCGAAAATATTTTGGAAAAAAATAGTTGCGAATATGCTTTGTCGGATAAATTTGGCGATGAAAGTTTGATAAAAAATGCTTTGCAAACGAGAGGTAGAAACATAAGACTAGAGCAGATGGTAAGAGCAGAAAGTGATATTGCGGTGGCTGCTGCGAGTGTTTTGGCAAGAGCAACTTTTGTTCAGAAGATGAAACAAATGGAATTGGCATTTGGTTGTGATTTTCCAAAGGGTTGTAATTCGATAGTAAAAGATGCGGCTGCAAAATTTATTGAAAAATGCGGAAAAGAACGATTAACAGAGGTTTGTAAGACACACTTCAAAACATATAAAGAAGTTCTTATGTAAAATTATTGACATTTAAAATATTTTTTGATAAATTGAATGTACGGAGTTAATTTTAACGAAGTTGGAATTGATGACGTCACTCCAGTGGCACTCTGCCGACGAGAAAGATTGATAATCTTTCGAGGAGAGGTGAGGTAGATTTATCTACCGATTCCGCTGAAGTAAAACTGAAAATTAAATAACCGTGCTCCAGTGGCGGAATCGGTAGACGCGTCGGACTTAAAATCCGATTGGGCGAATAACTCAGTGCCAGTTCAAGTCTGGCCTGGAGCAATTCTAAGACAAGGCTTTCAGCCTTGTCTTTTGTATATTAATACAAGAATGAGAAAGAGGGAACATGGGGTGAAAGTGGCTTTGTGTTTATAACAAAGGCTAATTTTTAGCATTGACAAAAATTACTCCAAAAGTGACTTTTTGCACTCCAAAATGGACGTTAAAAATCTTCATTAATTATTTTATTAAACCTCAAACGTAAATATATTATAACTTTTAGCGATTTAGACCAAGGTCCATTAAAAGTCCAATTTGGTCAAGGTGGAACCAAAAGGGGAACTAAGTTCCCCCTTAAATTTTAAAACATAGCCATTTCAAGAACAAAATCAAAGTCAAGAAAAAGGAATTTTGAAATCTTTTTAGTAGCTTTGAGGCATATTTTTAAAGATTTTCAGCAATAATTTATCCAAAAATTTGAGAATTTCGGTAAAAAATTTAACAACAGTCAAGAAAAAGGATAATTTGAAATTTAATCAATTACCTTTTTCGGTTTTTCTATTCTATCTACATAAGCCTTAAAATATGAATTTAAAATTGTTTGACTTAGATTTTCATCTTGTGAAAATCTATCTAGCAAAATTTGTTTTACATCTTCATTTGTAGAATATATAATTTCCTTTTTTACAATATCATCTACAAATAATTTATAAGTCGGAATTAAAATATCATCAACGATAGCATTTGGATATTTTTGTCGTATAAACTCACCAACAGCGACAATATATGCATTATAAGTTTTTAAGTTATTTATAAACTCTGGGAATATATTCATATTGTCTACGAATGTTAAATTTTTTGCATCTTGGTAAAACATTTGCCCAATATCATGCAATAACCAATCCAACGAAATTCCAAATTTTTCTGAAAGCAACGATATTTTTTCTTTACTTAATTCCGTATGACCATTTTCAACCTTACTAAAATATTGTTTACTTACGCCAATAGCATCTGCCATTTCTTGTTGAGTAAGTTTTAATGTAGTTCTAATTTTCTTTATTTTTTCAAATTCATGCATAAGGTTTCCTTATAAGTTGACAAGTAAACTAATTGGTTGTATAGTATAATAAAAATATATCATAGAGTTGACAAAAAAGCAACTATTAAGTTTACAAATGCAAGTTTTAACTCTGTAAAAATTTAAGTAAATAAATAGCGAAAAACACTTCAATAATTCCCTATTCAGAGGTAATGTTGTGTGTGATTTAGTATGAGATTTTTTATGCTAAAAAGGAGAAATTTTGACAAAAGATTGGATTTCAGTTAAAGAATTAGCAAGTATAAAAGGGGTTACGGAACGTGCCGTTCGTAAAGCTGTCAACCAAAATAAATATGTAACTCGTATGGTTGACGGAACGACTGGTGCAAAATATGAAATACTTGTTGAATCACTTGATTACAATCTTCAAAATGTTATCAATTTTGAGAAAGCGGATTGCTGGCAGAGTGAGAAGTGCTTTTGCAAAGCAAAACACGCAGGCACGTTTAACGCCAGCAACCAAGCAATAGCCAATAGTTTGCGAAAAACTAAATCGTACCCTGTAAAAGCAAAACAAATTGCACTAGCAAGATATGATTTAGTAAACTTATGGGTTGATTATATGGAGAAATCCTCACTTAATAAAACTGATGCGGGAAAAGAATTCGTTGAAATATACAATAAAGGTGAGGTTTATACTGCCTTATATAAAATATTAGGCAAAGTTTCCATTGGTACAATTTACCGTTGGCAAAAAGAAATTAAAGGTAATAATGATTTTGAAAACTTAATACCTAAATATAATTATGGAGAAAAAGAACATAGTGCAAATCTAACCCAACAAGAACTTATTATTTTTAAATCTTTATTACTTTCTCCAAACAAGGTAAACATTGCCAAAGCAACAAGTATGACAAAATATATATTATCTAAAAGAGGTTTAGAATCCCCAAGTTCTAAACAAACTTTTAGACGTTTTGCAAACAATTTTAAAAACAAGCATAGAGATGAATGGATATTATCTAGAGAAGGTGAAAAAGCGTTAAAAGATAAAGTTCAGCCATATATTACAAGAGATATTTCTAAACTAGAAGTCGGTGATGTACTTGTCGCAGATGGACACAGGCTAGCAATTCAATGCATAAATCCATTTACAGGAAAACTTTGTCGTCCGACTTTAATAGGTTATTTAGATTGGAAATCAACTGCATTAGTTGGTTATGAAATTATGCTTGAAGAAAATCCTAAAGCCATAACTTCTGCATTAAGAAATTCAATAATTAATTTAGGTAAAATTCCTAAAATATGTTATCAAGATAATGGTAAAGCCTTTAAGAGTAAGTTTTTCAAAGGTAGCTTGCAAGAATGTGGTATTCAAGGATTATTTGAAAAATTGAATATAACTCCTGTATTTGCTCAACCATATAATGCTCGTGCAAAAGTTATTGAACGATTTTTCAGAGAATTACAAGATGGATTTGAAAGATTAATGCCAAGTTTTGTAGGCGCAAATATTATGGACAAGCCAGCGTATTTAAAAAGAAATGAAAAATTCCACTCAAAAATACATAATGAGTTTATTCCAACAATAGAGCAACTTTCAATATTATTAGATAGTTATATGGATTATTATAGAAGTTTGGAATGTCCTAATATCAAAGGTAAAACCATAGGTGAAGTTTTTGAAAATGGAAAAGGTTCTAGCATTGAAATAGAAAAACTTGATGATTTAATGATGAGTCAAGAAGTAAAAATAATTCATAGAAATGGCATAAGATTTTTAAATGCAGATTATTACAATGATTGTCTATATGGATTAAAAGAGCGGATAATAATCAAATACAACCTTTTAGATTTAACAAAAATAAAAGTTTATACACTCTCTAATGAATTTATTTGTTATGCAGATAGAGTTATGCCAATTCACCCTATGGCAACATATTTAGGCGATATCAAAGATAAAGAAGAACTAAAACAAAAATTAAAACAACAAAAAGCATTAACAAAACAAACGATTAAAAAAGTGCAAAAATATTTAAATCGGAACATATAAAACCTCTAGAATGGCAAAATGCACCAACAAAGGTCATTGAGCAGAAAAAGAATAAAATATTTTTAGAAAAACCACAAGAAAACATTACAGAAAATGTTTCCGATAAACGCTTTATAAATCGCTATGAGCGTTATGAATGGCATTTGAAGAATGGATTTTCTAATGATAAAGAGGTTGCGTGGTTTAAAGAATACGAAACAACCGAAGAATTTAAAGAAATTTTTGGAACAGATTTTAAAGAAAAATGCAAATAGAAAAGGAGGAAAATGAAACCAAAATTTGTAAAAACTAAAAATGTGAAAAACTTTATTTCGATGATAAACAATTTACAAAATAGAGCAGAAGGTGTGCCAGGTATGGTTTTAGTTTATGGTGAACCTGGGCTTGGAAAAACACAAACGGCTTTATGGTGGGTTGCAAATCATCAAAATGATGCAATTTATATTAGTGCAAAACAATCTATGACTACAAGATGGTTATTAGAAGATATTGCAAAAGAGTTTGGCAAAAGTCCTAGTTATAGGACTTCAGAACTTTTTGACCAAATTGTAAGAGAATTAATTAGAAAACCAAGAATACTAATTGTTGATGAAATTGATTATCTTACGCAAGAAAAATCTGCAATAGAAATGTTGAGAGATATTTACGATAGAACCCATACACCAATAGTTTTAATAGGTATGAGTTTAGCAGATAAAAAGTTAAAAAGGTATAAACATTTATACGATAGATTATCTGAAATTTTGCACTATCAACCGTTTTTTAAGGACGATGTTAAAAATCTAATTACAGAATTATCTGAAGTTACTTTTGATGAGAATGCGATAGAAATTGTCTATAAATCTGGTAATAGATTTAGACAGTTAGTAAAAATTATAAACAAAGCCGAAACTTTTGCAAAATCAAATGATATAGACGAAATTCACATTAAAGACTTACAGTTATTATTCCAATAGGAGTTATTATTATGGAAAAAATTATTTATTTATCTAAAAAATTAAAAGCATTTTCTTTTGATGAAATATTTTTACTCGCAGAAATGCAAAAAGAAGAATTAGAAAAATCTTTAAACGAATTAGTAGAAAATGGCACACTAAAGCAAGATTTACAAGGGTTTGTATATATTGAGCCTATTCAAGCAATAATAAAAGAGATTATAAAAAATACTAATTCTAAAAAACAAAAAACTGAAAAATTTGGAATTTTTATACCAAAACTTCAAGAAGTAAACAAAGTATCTTTTTATCAATTAGTTGACGAATTTTTGAATAATTATACGAAGAAATTTTGTTCATCAAGTACATTAAGAAATTATCAATCACTTTTTAGAAATAATATTCTACCGTTTTTTAAAAGCATAGATATAGAAGATGTAAATCAAGACACAATTAAGGAGTTTTATTTATTCTGCGAAGAAAAATCTTTAACGCCAATACGATTTAAAAATACAATGGCATTACTAAAACAAGTTTTGAAATACGCAAAGGATAACGGTTTTACTGAAAATAATTTTGATTTTCAAGTCAAAAGATTAAGTGCAAAAAATGAGTTTAATATAAATCAAATATTGTTCAAACAAGGAGTTTACCAATGTTTTTAAAGAAAAGAGAAGATACAATAAGATTTTTGATGCAACGAAAAAGATATAACCAAAAGAAAATCGCTAAACATCTTGGAATTTCAGAATCGTACGTTACAAGATTAATCAATGGTGAAAGATATAACCCAAAATTTGAAATATTTTTAGCACTAGAACTTGGACTGAATTATAGAAAACTGTTTTAAAACTCCGTTTTTCGGAGTTTTATTTTTTTTAGAGTATAAATTTACTAATTACAAATAAAAATTCAATGTGAACGATTTTGAACACGTTTTGAACAAAGTTTGTTACATTCTTTCTATGTACCAATTTGAATTTCCGAAATTATTGAAATTCCATTGAAGATTAAATAAAAATCTTGTTTTATAGAATCAGCATCTATAATTTTGTAAGAATACTTATTTAATTGCGTTTTACGGTAACTATCAAATGATATTTGAATTTCTTTTGCAAACTTTTTTCTAAAATCAAAATAGGATATTTCTAATTCTTCTAGGGTTCTTTTATTCTTCAAAATCATCTTCAAAACCTCTAATATTATCTAGTTCAATATTGTAGCGTTTTCCTTGTCTATCAACACAAGTTGCAAAGACAATATCACTATCGGTAAATGTATTTTTCCAAATACAAATCAATAAACCTATTTCTTGAGTTTTAAGGTTTAAAATTTTTGTTCCATAAAGTTGATAATCTTTTTCTGTCATACAAATTTCTTTCTTTTTTATGACATTAATGACTTTTAATCACATACAAATCAATAAAATGTGTTTTTGTTGTAATATTAGAACACACTTCTTTATAAAAAGACCTTTATTATTCTTTTATGCTAATATATAAACTATGAGATTTATTGGGTGTAAGAAATTATTACTAGAAGATATTGAAAATGTTATTAATGAAAACATAAAAGATGCGGAAACTTTTTGTGATATATTCTCTGGAACAACTGTTGTTGCACAAAATTTTAAATCAAGATTTAAAATTATTACTAATGATTTACTAAATTTTTCATATTGTATTCAAAAAGGAATTATTGAAAATACACACAAACCAAATTTTAAAAAATTGGCAGAAATAAAGAATATAAAAAATCCGATAAAATATTTCAATAGTTTGTCAACAATACAAATGAATGATGAATTGCCTCACGTTAAGCGTTTTTGTCAAAATAATTATTCCCCAAATGGTAATAGAATGTATATGACGAATGAAAACGCATTAAAAATTGATTATATTAGAAATAAAATTGAAGAATGGAAAAATGAACACCTAATTGAAAACAATGAATATTATTATTTATTAACATCGTTGATTGAGGCAGTTCCGTATATTTCTAATATTTCAGGTACTTATGGTGCTTATAATAAATGGTGGGATAAAAGAGCCTTAAATAGATTAACACTTAAAGATATTGATATTTGTGATAACAAAAAAAATAATTTAGCATTTAATGAAGATGGGTTAAAGTTATTATCTAAAATATCTGGAGATATTTTGTATATAGATCCTCCTTATAATAATAGACAATATTGTCCAAATTACCATGTTTTAGAAACCATAGCAATGTATGATTTTCCAATATTAAAAGGCATAACTGGACAAAGAGATTATCAAAATAAAAAATCTTCTTTTTGCAATAAAACTTCTGTTTTAAAATCATTTGAAGAATTAATAAAAAAAGCAAAATTTAAACACATTATTTTAAGTTATAGTAATGAAGGTCTAATGTCTATTGTAGATATTGAAAAGATTTTAAAAAAATATGGAATAAAAGAAAGTTTTAAAAAGTATGAAATTCCATATAGAAGATTTAAAAGTAACAAAAGTTCTTCAAATAAGGAATTGAAAGAATTATTATTTTATATTGGGAAAGAAAATGTTTGCTGAACAGGAATTTATAAAATCACCCCTTAATTATACAGGTGGTAAATATAAGATATTAGACTCAATATTTCAATATTTCCCCAATCAGATTGATACCTTTATTGATTTATTTGGTGGTGGTTTTAATGTTGGAATAAATGTTAATGCAAAAAAAATTATTTATAACGATCATATAACTTATTTAAAAGAAATGTTTGAATTTTTTAAAGAAACAGAACCTTCTTTTATTTTGGAAAATATTAAGGCAAGAATTAGTGAATTTAATTTAGATAGTCAAAATGTTGATGGGTATTTAAAATTAAGAAATAAATATAATAAATCTAAAAATATATTAGATTTATTTATTTTAACTTGTTATTCTTTTAATCACCAAATTAGATTTAATAATAAATATGAATTTAACACTCCTTTTGGTAAGAATCGTAGCATATACAATAATACAATTGAACAAAATCTATTGAAATTTATTTCAACTTTAAAAAATAAAAATATTGTATTTTCATCAAATGACTTTTTGTTCATAAAAAATTATAAATTTAAAAAAAATGATTTTATATATTGCGATCCGCCATATTTAATTTCAAATGCAAGTTATAACGATGGAAAAAGAGGTTTTGGGAATTGGACGCAGAATGAAGATGATAATCTTTTGAATTTGCTTGATTATTTAAATGATAAAGGAGTTAAATTCTTATTATCAAATGTTTTTACGCATAAAGGAAATGTCAATGATAAATTGATAAAATGGAGCAAAAAGTATAAGATAGGAAATATTAACAAATCATATAATAATTGTAATTATCAATTAAAGTCAAAAGATACAGAAACACAAGAGGTTGTTATATATAATTATTAATTATGCAAAAATTAAAACAGTATAAAAATTTAAATTCGTTAAATTTACCTAAATGGGTGATAGACAATATTGAAGAAGCGATCATCACAGGTGATACAGTGGAACTACCTGATGGTCGAAAATATAATTTAAATAACAAATTAAATCATTTATCAGGTAAAGAATGGACTTATTTTATAAATTCGGTAATTAATACAAACTACAAAACTTCAGGTTCTGAAAGTTTTGCCTTCAATATTAGAAAAATACATCCATCACCAAAACCTCCCCAATTAATGGCAGATATAATAAAATTTTTTACTAAGGAAAATGAAGTCGTTTTTGATTATTTCATGGGAGTTGGAGGTTCATTATTAGGGGCGGCTCTCACAAATAGAAAAGCTTTTGGAATTGAATTGAATCAAAATTTTATAAATGCTTATAAAGATGCAGCAAAGTTTTTGAATTTACCTACATATCAAACAATAAGGGCGGATGCTATTGCCTTTTTAAAAAATAAAAATAATTTGCAGAATTTATTAGGAAATGAAAAAATTAGTTTAGTATTACTGGATCCTCCATATTTTAATATGATGAGTAAAGAAAAAACAGGTGGAGACATTAAAGTTTATGGTAATAAATCTACCCCTTTTACTATTTCTGAATTAGATTTAGGTAATATGACAAAAGAAGATTTTATACTAAATTTAAAACAATCAATAATTGATATCTTACCTTTTGTTAAGAAAAGAGGATATTTTGTAATTTTCATTAAAGACATGCAACCCAAGAAAAAAGAATTAAATTTACTGCATTACGATATTATTAATGCAGTAAATGAAATTGATGAAATATATTATAAAGGTTTAAAAATTTGGGCAGATCAGACAACAAAATTATTCCCTTATGGTTATCCTTTTGCTTTTGTAGCAAATCAAATTCATCAATATATATTAGTGTTTAGAAAAGAATTTTAAACCTGTACCAAATCTGTAAAATAATTTTCTCTTAGAGAATTCGGCAAGATTTTGGGCAAACAGATTGTTCCATCTTCTGATAAATAAAATAAAACTTTTTCATTTGGAATTGTTTTTAAATTTCCACCAAAAATACTTAAATATCTTACAATTTTACATTCTGGATACGCAATTTTTATATATTTATTTTCAATACTATCATAATCTTCTATTTCTTCCAATCCGTCATTAATTGTTGACAATTTTTTACCCTCAATAAGCAATATTTCATTATATTTTTGTGAATGTAATACTAAATCAGGAATATATAAATTTACATTGTTTTTATCTTTTTTCGGTAAGGTTACCAATTTACCATTTTTTGTAATGAAATACCCTCTTTCACAACCTGCATGATTTTGGTATATTGCACGCATTCCGATATTTTCTGCCATTATATGAAGTAAAATAGATGCCATTTTTTCAGAACTATGCTCATAGTGCCAATAATGTTCTGGAAGATTTATATCAGTAGGCAAAACAAGTCCTTTCATTTTTAAATTTAAAATTTTGCAAATATATAAAAACTTGTTATTTCCTTTAGTCTTATCAATATATTCTTGAGTCACACCGTGTTGTGTAATTACAATATCTTTATCCCAACCTAAGTATCTTAATGCTTTTGAAATTATTGATAATGCACCAATATTAGGGTCATACCCAATATTTCCTTTGCCTGCAGGTTTTGACAAACGGCCTGAAATTTCAATCTTATTATCAAATTTAGAAATTCCAATTGGAATATTGCCTGCATGAGGTTTTCTCATAGAATTTTTAAAATTTATTAATTCGTCAACAGAGTTAAATTTAGTAAACCATCTATCAGTTTCTTTTCCTACTATATTGACACCTAATGATAAAAAAATATTTGTACCAAAAGTTATTGTGTCAGCGGGCTTTTTTAATTCATCATTTTCTAATTCTTCGTTATATAACATATATTTTTTGATATTTGTATAATAGTTTTCTATAAATACAAATTTTGAACCTCTTTGATAGACACTAGTATTTCTTGATTCATCACCACTTGTTTTAGTTTCTTCTATTGCCATCAATAAATTATCATTTTTAGAGCCGTCTGGTTGATTTTCTTGTTTAAAAACTAAAAAATCAAAAAAACTAGATGGACCACTAACTGTTGATAAAATTATTTGAGAACAGTTTGATAATTTTACTCCTTCAAATGTATAGATAAATTTGAATTTACTATTTTCAAAAACAGGATCAATTTTTAAATTTTCAGAAAATCTACCTTCATCTTCAAAATCCCTACAATATAGTTTAAGAATTTCTTTTATAACACTTAATTTTGGTTTTTCTTCCGTTAGAATCCATAATTTATCCATTTGTATCTCCTGAGTTGTATTTTATTAAAAGTTTTGAGAAAGAAAAAGAACTTTAAAAGTTCCTAAACAAAATTATATGACAAAAATTCAAAAAAATATTATATGCGACCTGAACTCTACAACCAAATTTCAAACTTAACATTTATTTAAAGTACAGTACTATAAGATTTGTATATTGTGTTATTTTATCACTTTTTCTAATAAAAATAATTAACATGATAAAAATTTTATTACTTCCATTAAAATTAATCATAGATTAGCCATTTTAATTGCTAACAAAGCCTCAGAAACAAGAGTTATTTTGTATTAAATATTATATTAGTGACATTTCTGCAATTTATGGCAGTATTCATGTTAAAAGTATTAATCAACTCATTAAAATAGGCTTGCAGTTTATAAAGACTTTTTCTATACCATTAAAAATGATTTTAAACTTGTTTCAATACTTCAACCACATATTTTTCAATAATACAATTTATACGCGTCACATTAAATATAAAATAGAATTTTTGTATTTATTTTAGTATAACATTAAATTCTTTTAGTAACTCGTCATACTTATCTTTGTTTAAGATAGGTTTTTTTAATTTAATATAATTGTATTCTGTTGGTTTTTTTAACGCAGAAATTTTATCATCTAACATTACGATAAAAGATTGGTTATCTGATTGTAATATATATTTTTCAATTATCTTATAAAAATTATTTTTATTGTTTTCATCAACTTCATCTTTTATTACAGAATCCAACCCTATTGGGAAACTGATTATTGAATAGTCCAGTAACAATTTAAGATAAATTATATAAAGCATAAAGTATTCTGCGTTTTTCGTTGCCCCACTATTTCTTATGCCTCTAAATTCCATAAAACTATGTGATGTCATATTTACATTAGGGAATTTTGCATTTAATGTTGTCTTTAATTCATTAAAACTATTCTCAATACGCTCTTGTAAAGATTTTTGAGCTTTTTTCTTTTCGTTTATAACCTTTTTAATATTTTTAATATTTTTAATATTTTTAATATTATCTTCTAAATGAGATATGTCTAAACTTAACCTATACTCAATTTTATAATAATTATCTTTTGTCATACATTTTGCTTTGTTTTCTATATATTCATTGAGAGAATATTCTTTTTGTCGAATTTCAGCAATTTGTAATAGACAAAGATAATCTTCTTCTAAATCAGCTTTTTCATTTAATAAATTTGTAATTTGTTCTTCAACTTTAGCTATATTCAGTTTTAGTTGTTCTTTCTTCAAACCTAAATCATATTTATTATTTGATAATTTCAATCTTTGTATAGATTGATCAATTGTTAACTCTGAATGGCAATACTTGCATCGTGTTTTTATTTCATCGTATTCAGTATCAATACAATTAATAATTTTTTCAACTTCCATTAATTCTAATTTCAATTTATCAAGTTTAATTTCCAAATCATAAATTGTATTTTTTTTGACCTGAATTTTCTCACTAATTCTTTGTGAATAATATAAATATTTTTTTATATATTCTTTAGTTTCTTCTTCATTAAATACAATAGGTTCAGCATCAGAAATGAATTTATCTTTTAATTCTTGTATAGAATTTTTTCTTGTAATTAAAGAACTTTTTTCATTATTTAATTGATTTTGTTCTTCTTCCATTTGCATTATTTCTTCATTTGAAATTTTAAAAATATATTCAAACATGCTTTTGGGAATATTAGTAGAATTATAAGCACCTAATTCATTAACAACATTTTTATATATTGCTCCAGACCAAGAATTATCTTGGTCAACATAAAATGGTAATATATAAGCAGAAGGATAAACTTCATCGTATTCCTCTGTATTTTTTAAAGGTAATTTTATTTTTAGATTTAAAAGATTCGATAACCATTTTGAATATTCTTTTAAGCCTAGACTAGTAGGGTTATTATCAAGCCAAATTCTATCTTTATATCGTATAATAGTTCCATTTTTATCATTATGTTCATAAAAAATTTTAAACATTTTCTTGGTAGGTTGCCAATCTTCTTTAAAAGTTTTAATATCTAATCCTAATGCAAAATATATCGACTTCAATAAGCATGATTTTCCTTGAGTATTATTTTGAGCAGTAATAACATTTGCTTTTGGACTAAAGTCAAAAGTATTTGCTTCTTGATAATTACAGTCAATAATTATAATCTTTTTTATAATCACTTATTTCCCCTTATATATAGCATTCATCACATATTTATCAATTAATATTGCATATAACAATTTTGATTCCATATTTAAATTACTTAAATTATCATATAATTTTTTAATAACATCTTCTGGTTTGCCAGATATATCTGCATCTTGCAACATGTCATCTATCAATTTACATTCATATTTATGTTTCAAATCCACAACACGCAAATATTCATTAATTGTAATTTTGTCCGAAAATGTTATTATATCTGAGTTCTCAAGCTTGGTTGTTATCTCTTCCATATATTTATAACAATTCCCCACTTTTGATAATTTAACTAAATCTTCTTTTTTAATTTTCTTTTTCTCTATATCTTGTTCTACAACAATCTTTTTTCTGATTTCTTATGAATATCAATTAATATTTCGTTAAGGAGCATTTCGCCTCTTTTATTGTCTATACTTATTCCAGCTTGAGCCATTACCCCCAACAAGGTCGTATATGCATTTTCAAAATTATCATCAAACGGAGAAACATAAATGTAACTATTTTGTAATTTTTCTTCTAATTCTTTTTTGTTTAAGCCTTGTTCTTCTAATTTTTCTATTATTCGTTTTTTCTGTTCATCTGTATATTGATATATTTCTTTAAAGATTTCTCCATTAATAGTTGCAGTTCCATCAGAATAAGCTGGGGTAACAATTTTATATGTGTTTATTTTATCTGTACAAGTTTTATTTAAATTTTTATATAATATAGAATTGCTATATGTTCCATTCTTTTTCTTATACTGTTTAATCAAATTTGAAAGACTTTGTCTGGTTGATTTTACTTGTACAAAAAATTTATGCGAAGTTAAATCCACTTCTATGTCATCTTTACATTCTAAATAAATACAAAAATCATCTTTAGAGAAATTTGTTATTATTATAAGTGTTGCTATTGCATCTTGATAATTAAAACCTTTTTTAGCATTTGCTCCACCATTATCAAATTCTTTAGTACTTGTTATACTATCTGTTTTCTGTGACGTCATAGTTACCATTATACAAATAAAATAAAAATTTAGATATTTGTAACGAAAAATTAATTCTACTCTGGATAAATATATAGTATCATAACTTTATACATGTTTATGTGTCAATTTATAAATCAAAAGGAAAATATACTAGTTAATATGCAAAATATTCAGAAGGAGAAATTGAAAATTTATTTAATGAGTTTTAGAAAGCTTGGAAAATATACATTAAGAGTGATATACCACAAATTATTTAAAAATACCAGTTTTTGAATAATTTTTCGCAAAATACCCTGGAACTTTTTCTCAAACTTGTTGGAAATTTACATTAATAATTGATGGATAAAATTTATATTTTAACACAACAAAAAAGACCTCGGTTGAGGTCTTTTTCTATTTGGGATATGTTTAAAATTTTTCCACCTACATTTCGCTTTTAATCTCATTGGATTATTTAATTTTTAATGTATGTGTTTCCTTTTTACCTTCTTGTTTTTTCAATGTGATTTGTAAAATACCGTCGTTGTATTCGCAATTTGAATGTTCTACATCAATTGGTTTTGCCAATTCTATTGTTTTGTGGAATTTACCATAAGAAAATTGTGAATAATGTAAGTTTTCATTATCTTTTACTTCTTCAAATTTGCTTTCTGCTGAAATTGTCAAAGTGTTTTTGTCCAATTCAATATTAATATCTTCTTTCTTAATGCCAGGTAATTGAACACTTACTTTGTATTCGTTTTCATTTTCTCTTACTTCTGACAAAGGTTGGTACATTCTATTTTCCATATCCGAAGCATCACCAATCATAACCGCATTCAATAGGTTTTCAAGATTGTTACGAACACCTGAAAACATCATTTCTGGATCTCTTTCAATAACATTAAATCTCATTTTTAATACCTCCGATTTTCTTTCTTTCATTTCCTACATTTACGTTATAACTCTTTTTTTGAAAAAATTGCTAGAATTAACAAAGTTTTAACTTTTACCCCAAATTGTTATGAAAAAGTTAAGGAAAATATAAAATTTATAAATTTATAACGCATTATCACTTGAAATTGTGTAGTAAAAATGCTACAATATGAGTATGAAAGAAATAAAATTCTTGAAATTGCAAAACGGAAAAGAACCTGTAAAAGAATGGCTTCTTGAACTTGATACTTCCATTAGAGTTAAAGTTGTCAAACGAATTGAGCGAATGTACGATGATAATTTTGGTGATTATAAACAAATTTGCCCTAATTTGTACGAGTTAAGATTTCAGTTCGGAAAAGGTTATCGGATTTATTACACAATAGAAAACAACGTTATTGTTTTACTTTTGAATGCTGGTGATAAATCAAAACAACAAAAAGATATCGAAATTGCAAAATTATATTTAAAAAATTATAAGGAAAATTAATATGACAGATTTTAATGAATTTTTAATAGATCAATTGAAAGATGAAAGTTTTCAAAAAGAATATATGAATGAAAGCCTTTCTGAATATATTGAGGACGGAAATTTTAATGCGTTCTTTCGTTCACTTGAAAATGTTATAAAATCTCGTGATACAATTTCAGGATTTTGCAAAAAAGCAGGAATTGATAGGGCTTTATTATACGATATTTTTGCAGGGAAAAGAGTTCCAAAAATTGATACTTTAGCAAAAATTATGAAAACTCTTGGTTATAGTTTAAAAATTGCCTAAATTTCAAATCAATTTTATTCGGTAAATTCTAGCCAATCAATTTACCCATTTGTGGCATGAATTTCTGTCGAAAATTGTTTATCATACCTTAAAAAGGTATTAGGTTATGTTTTATAATTATTATCAATATGACGATTACAATTTCGATAGTTGTACCGCTAAAGGGGTTTGTTCGACCGACCCAACAATTTCTTCTCTACAAGAAGTTATCATGATGTATTTGAAGCAACTTTCTTTTTACACCTTGAGGTTAAAGAAAAGTGGCGTTACAAACAAGGTTATCAAGGAAAATATTCTGAACACTATTTCAGGGCTTGTTTCAAACACTGATTATTCTCAAGAACAGTTCAAAAATATTATTATGACTATCTATGAAAATCTTAGACAGTCAAAAATTTTGTATGAGAGAATTTGCAAAAACAACAACATCAGTGCGACGAAGTTAGAAAACAAGTTAAAATTATCAAAGCAACTTGATTTGAACGAAGCGATTAAGCAAGGCGAGAAAGAATTTATTAGAAAAAATAAACTTTTAAGTCAAACTCAAAGGCATATTTACGAAATTTTTCTTGTTTTAATCAAAAATGTTTGCATAAATCTAATTCAACTAAAAAGTTATGATGTGGACTGTGATGAGGCATATTATTCAATGCTTCAGATTTTGAGTATGATGAATTACAAAAAAACTTCGACTGAAAAATTAAAACAAATAATTCTTCGTTTCGTCAAAATTAATTACAAACTCGTAAAACTTTTGCACAAAACAGAAACAGAAACTTTCGGACATCAAGAGCCTGTTGAAGTGTCGTTTTCGACAAGATTTGGCAAGGCGATACTTGTGTCAGGCTCAAATTTGAAAGAATTAGAAGAAATTTTAAAAGCGACAAAAAATCTTAATTTAGATGTATATACTCATGGTTCAATGATTATGGGGCATACTTATCCGAAATTAAGCACATATCCACAATTGAAAGGTCAGTTTGGGCTTGGGGTTGAAAACTGTTTGCTTGATTTTGCGACTTTTCCTGGGGCAATTTTGATGACCAAAAATTCGCTTCAAAATATAGAATATTTGTATAGAGGTCGTTTGTTTACGACTGATGCGAATGTTCCAAAAGGTGTAACTCAGATTAAGAACAGTGATTTTAGACCTCTTATAAAATCTGCTCTTGAGGCAAAAGGGTTTGCAAAAGGGCAAGTGAGAGAATCTTTGAAAATAGGTTATAAGGAAGAAGTTATTGAAAGGCGAGTGAATGAAGTTATTACAAAAATAAATTCTCGAGATATAAAACATCTTTTCATAATCGGAATTTTAAATCATACTTCGTTGCAAAAGCGATATTTTTCAAGACTTTTGAAAAGTTTGCCACTTGATACGCACGCAATAACACTTTCTACGTATACTCCGTCAACGAACACATTCCAGATAAATTCTAGTTACGATTTTCTTTTGATGTATAAGATTTTAGAAGATTTGAAGAAGAAAATCGAGTATAAAACGTTCGATATTTCGGTATTTTTGACGAAATGTGATAAATACGCAATTGCAAACATGTTGAATTTAAAAGACCTTGGAGTTGAAAATATAATGCTTGGTCATTGTTCTCCAATGTCAATAAATCCGATGATTATAGATGCTTTTAGAGATATTTTTGATATAAAAATAATTTCTACTCCAAAAGAAGATATAAATTATCTAACAAAAACTGCGTAATTTTTAAAATGTTTCCCTGCTTAACTAACTTGCAAAAGGCTTTGTTTTGTTCTAAAATTTGAGTATGATGAAATTACATAATACTTATACGGACAAAATTGAAGAATTTAAGCCAATTGATGGCAACAAGGTTAAAATGTACGTTTGCGGACCTACCGTTTACGATTACGCACACTTAGGACATGCACGTTGTTATATCACGTGGGACGTGCTTTATAGATATTTGAAATTCAAAGGATATGACGTTACATATTGCCGTAACGTTACAGACGTTGATGACAAAATTCTTAAAAAGGCTGAAAAAGAAGGCAAAACTCCAGAAGAAGTTTCAACTTTTTGGTATAAATCTTTCTCAAAAAGCATGGAAGCCTTAAATAATCTTAAACCTGATATTGAGCCATTTGCGACAAAAACTTTGGGTGAAATGATTTCTATTGTTAAGGATTTGATTAACAATGGATATGCCTATGAGTCAAATGGTGACGTTTATTTCAGAGTTAAAAAGTTCAAAGACTATGGTATGTTGTCAAAACAACCTATCGACCAATTAGAAAGCGGTGCAAGAGTTGAAGTTGGGGATTTAAAAGAAGATCCACTTGATTTTGCATTGTGGAAAAAAGACGAAAAATTTGGTTACAATTCACCTTGGGGTGTTGGTCGCCCTGGGTGGCACATTGAATGTTCTGCAATGAGCAGAAAACATTTGGGCAAAACTATTGATATTCACGCAGGTGGGGCTGATTTGATTTTCCCTCACCACGAAAACGAAATTGCTCAATCTGAATGTGCAAACGGTTGTAAGTTTGTAAATTACTGGTTGCACAACGGTTTTGTAACTATCAATAAAGAAAAAATGTCAAAATCTTTAGGTAACTTTTTGACTATTGATAAAGTTCTTGAAAATTACGACTCAAATACAATTAGATTGTTTATTTTGACAAATCATTATCGTATGCCAGTAGAATTTTCAGATGAAGTTCTAAAATCTGCTCAAGCAGGTGCAAAACGTATGATGAACGCAAAAGCAACTCCAATTGATGAAAGTTTAGACATTACTCAAACAGAAGAATATAAGCAATTTGTTGAGGCTATGGACGATGATTTGAATACTTCGAAAGCCTTGGCTGTTTTATTTGACCTTGTAAATAAGGCAAATAAAGACGAAAAAAATGCTTATACACTTCTTGTAAAACTTGGTAGTGTTTTAGGTTTTGATTTTACAAAGACTGAATTGTCAGAGGACGAATTGAAAGAAAAAATCAAGGCTGTAAGTACAGATTTGGATATGAATTTTGAGTCAATGGAAGAATTGATAGAAATAAGAAAAAATGCTAGAGCCGAAAAGAATTGGGATTTGGCAGACAAAATCCGTATTGCACTTGATAAAGTTGGAATTGTTTTGAAAGATTCTAAGGACGGCACTACTTGGGAATTGAAAAAATAAAAAATATATTTTTAGGGCTGATAATATTTGTAATCGTGTTTATCACAGCCCCTAAAAACTTTGCTGCTGATAACAAATTAGGTTATCAGCCTGTCAGGGTTGCAATAGGCAACCAAAAATTCCAAAAGTATGATTACAAAACTATTACGGTTTTTGGTACTTCTGATGTGCAATTGTATGAAAAAGCAACTCATAACTTGATTTCAACTTTTCCAATGGATACTCCGATAGAAATTAAGTTGAATAACGGAGTTTTTGAACTTTCAAGTGTTCAAAATGAGGTGAATGTTGATGCTTTCAGTGAACTCGTTCAGAATAAGAATTCTGTAACAACTCCGAATAATGTTGTGCTTGAATGTCAAGGCGGATTATTGGGTATAAAAGATTTGAAACGTAAAGGTAAACAAGCACTTTACAGAAATTCTTTTGAAATCGTAAAAAAGCCTAAAACTGATAATTTTTATGTTGTAAATGTTTTAGATGTTCAAGATTATTTAAAAGGTGTTGTTCCAAACGAAATGCCAACAAGTTTTGGTTTAGAAGCCTTGAAAGCACAAGCGGTTGCTGCAAGAAATTACGTTTTGAGTCCAAGAACAAGACTTGTAAACGAGTATGATGTTGTTGATTCTGTTGCAAGTCAAGTTTATTTTGGGGCAAATACAGAAGAAAATGTTTCAAATAGAGCGGTTGATGAAACAGAGGGTATTGTTGCAAGTTATAATTGGAATTTGATTTTGGCACAATATAGTTCAACTGCTGGCGGTTATACAGAAAGTTTTGCAAATGCTTTTTCTGACCCTGCAAATAGAAAATTTCCATCAACAGGTAGACCTTATTTGGTTGCAAAGCCTGATATGATTATGCAACAACCTTTAAGAACTGAAGAAGACATTAGAAATTTCTATACGACAAGACCAGATACGTACGATATTCGTTCTCCATATTACCGTTGGACAAAGAATTGGACAAAAGATGAATTGCAAACAGTTTTGTCAAAAACTCTTGTTGCACAGTCAAAAACAGGTTTTGTAACTCCAAAACTTGAGAATTCAGAAGATTTTGGCGAATTGTTAGATATAAAACCAAGACGACGTGGCGATTCAGGCAAGTTAATTGACCTCGATATCATTACTACAAAAGGAACTTATACTGTTCAAAAAGAACTTGTAATAAGACGAGTTTTCCAAAAAAACAATATTTCCCTTCCAAGTGCGAATGTTGTTTTTGAATTTGTTAATGACGAAACAGGCAATATTTCTGAAATCAATGCATATGGCGGAGGTTTCGGGCATGGTGTTGGTATGAGCCAATACGGTGCAGGTTTTATGGGTAAAGAATTGAAATTACCTTATGACAAAATTTTGAAACATTATTATACAGGAATTAATTTGGGTACTGCTCCGATAATTCTTTCTGCGTACCCATCTCAAAGACAAATTACGCAAAAGTTTTATCTTGATTACAAAAACGCAAATTTAGTTGTTGATAATAAGTTTAATCTTTCAAAAATAAACTTAATTGTAAACGGCAGAGAAGAAGTTTTGTATTTGTCGCAAGGAATTTCACCATTTAGAGCCCCTGTTTCAATAAATATTTCACATCTTGTAAAAAAGGGTGAAAATATTATAACTTTTTGTTATCCTTTAGATGAAGGCTCAGCAAAGGGCATAAGATTATATGTAGAGGCAGTAAATCCAAATGCAAGCAAATACGAATTCTGATAAAACCACAACTATATTAAAAGCAGCATGGTTGATTGCTGTTGTAACCGTTATTAGTAAACTTGTAGGCTTTTTGAGAGATGTAATTGTCGCAAATTATTATGGTGCGTCAACAGTTTCAGATGCGTATTTTTATGCGTACCAGTTTCCTGCCCTTGCGGTAACTCTTTTGGGCGGAATTGGTGGACCTTTTCACAGTGCAACCGTTGCAGTTTTTACAAAAATTGTTCCAAATTTGAAAGAAAAACCGCCTGAAGTTGCAGAAAAATTATTCAATACATTTTTAACTACAAGTTTTATATTTTTCACTGTTTTAACGGTAATTTTCTTTGTATTTTCAAATCAAATAATGTCTTTGATTATTTCTGACGGAAATCAAGAATTAGTTTCACTTGCAAGTACGCATTTGAGAATTATGTGTCCATCACTTATAATCGGTGGTTTAATCGGTATTTACTATGGAATTTTGATTAGTTATAAAGAATTTATTCTTCCAAGCCTTTCGCCAATTGTCGTAAGTGTTGTAATTATTCTAGCCTTGTTGTTTACAGGTGGTGATAAATCAGGTGTTGTTTTGGCAACCGCAACTGTTGTCGGTGCTTTGTGCCAATTGTTGTTGCAAATGCCAAGAGTAAGACAATTGGGTTACAAAATAAGACCAAATTTAGATGTTATTAATAATGCAAACTTTAATCATATATTGGAATTATTGTTTCCTGCGGTGTTGAGTTCTACAATTGGACAAGTTCATATTTATATTGATATGTTCTTTGCCTCTTGCCTTGAAGAAGGTGCTTGGACTGCGATAGGCTTTGCAAATAGAGTGTTCCAATTCCCTGTTGGAATTTTGGTTACGGCGTTTTTAGTTCCTTTATTCCCTCTATTTTCACGACTTGTAGGCGAAAAAGATTTTGAGGGTGTGAAAACATACTTTAATAAAGGGGTTGGAGTTTTGTTTTTTGCCTCAATTCCAATTATTATTTGCATTTTGCTAATCGGTTACGACGGAGTAAGATTAGTATTTGAAAGAGGTGCATTCAACGATAATGCAACATTCATGGTAACTCAAGCCTTGTGGTTCTTATCTTTCTCAATATTGCCTTATGTTTTCAGAGATTCAATAACAAGAGTTTATTATTCTTTTAATGACTCTGCAACTCCTTTTTATGTTGCGTTTTCATCAATTGTCTTAAAAGTTTTGTTTAATTATATCTTAGTTAAAAAACTTGCTTTAGGAATTGGTGGTATCACTCTTTCTACTTCTCTTGTAACTCTATTCAATGCAACTGTTTTAGGTGTTTTGATAAGTAGAAAAATTAAATTGAATTACAAAGAATTATTTGTTAATTTTATAAAAATGATGTTGGCAGGTATCGTAACCTTTGTTGCTTGTTACTTTGTTTCAAGCCTTATGGATATTGAACTTTTGGATAAAATCACTCAAATTTCAAAATACTTATATGCCTTTATAAAAATTGGTGTTATCGGAATTCTTTGTCTAGTGTTGTATACAGGCTTGAATTTGGCGATGAAAATGGAATACGCAAGTGAATTAACCAAAAGGGTTATGGAAAGATTTAAAAAATAATGGATACAGAAAAAATTAAAAATATTTTAGAAAACGACGGAGTAATCGCCTTTGTTACAGATACTGTTTGGGGTTTGGGTTGTTTACCGAATTCAAAAAAGGCGGTTGAAAAAATTTACGAAATAAAACATCGTGATGCAAAAAAACCTTTAATTTTGATGTCTGACGATGTAAAACACTTGATGAAATACGTAAAACCTTTATCGAAAAAGGCAAACGAGTTAGTTGAAAAACATTTTGCTGGAGCATTAACTCTTGTTGTTGAAAAATCAGAAAATACTCCTGATTATATTACAAGTGAAATGCCGACAGTTGGCATAAGAGTTCCGAATAACAAGGTTTTTGCCGAAATTTGTAAATCAATTGACGGGCATGTGCTTGCAACAACAAGTGCAAATTTATCAAGTTTTCCGCCTGCTCTAACTTACGAACAAGCCGTTGAATATATTGGCGATAAAGTTGATTTAGTTGTTGAGGATTACGGCGAAAAAGCCCAAGGACACGCATCGACTGTTGTTGGAGTTTTGTCTGACGGAATAAAGATTTTCCGACAAGGCGATGTTGTGGTTGAAGTTTAGTTTTTGAGATTTTGTATGCCGATTTCACCAAATATTAATAAATATATAGAGAGTTCAAAAATTAATGGGCGACTTTGTAGATGGCAAAAGTCTTTAATTAATGTTTTTGTAACTCCGATTACGGCAGGTATTTCTGATAAAAATTTTTATTACACTCAAGTTGAAAGAGCCGTAGATGTTTGGAACAAAACTATGCGTGAAATTGGTATAAATATTCAATTTTGCATAATTCAAACCCCTCAAAATGCTGATATTGTGGTGCATTGGGTTAAGGTCGGCAGAGTTTTTGAAGGTATGTGTAAATATGTCAGTGTTATAAATGGTGAAATCCGAAAAATTTCTATTGATATTGGCTTATTTAATGAATATTCGCCCAAAAATATAACAAATGAAAGCATTTTTTCATCGATTTTGCACGAATTAGGGCATTCTTTAGGCTTGGGGCATGGAGTTGATATTGACGATTCAATGTATGTTCCTCATCAGAAAAATGTTCAAATTCCGAGTGAAAATGATAAATATGTCTTAAAAGAAATTTATCGATAGAAATTAACAATAAAATTTCGCAATAAAAAACTCCGAGCCTTAACTCGAAGTTTTTTATATTTGCTAGATTATTCTATTTTTCTGCTTTTTCAGTTGAATTCATAATCAAAATTGTTTCGTATGCACTGTTCCAACCGTTATTAGTTTTCAACATTTTTTTCATACGTTTAATTTTTTGTTGTTGCAATTTAACTTGTTCTTTTTTCCATTTTTGAACTTTTTTTGCACTCATATTTCTTTCTTTTACGTTCAAACTGATTAATGCGTAGGCTTTTTTGTAGGAATCAGTGTTATAACCTTTTTTAGTCCATTGTGGGTAGTTATAATCTATGTAATCATAAGCATTTTGTAATCTTTTTTCTCCTGATGGGTGAGTTGAGATTACGTCAATATAATTTCCGCAAATTTTGTTCAAAACTGAAATCAAAGCAAGTGGGTTGTATCCAGCATTTTGAAGTAAATCAACTGCTGTAATATCTGCTTCTAATTCATCTTTTTTGCTCATTTTCGATTTAGAAAGTTCTTGTGCTGCAACAACACCAACTGCTTGAGCCGTAGTTGTTGGTTTTGCAGAACTTGCAACTGATTCAATTACAGAGTTTAGAATTGTTTGTTTTGCGTTATGACCGTTTAAAATGTGTCCCATTTCGTGAGCCATAATTGCAGCAAGTTCTTCGTCTGTTGTTGCAACTTTCAACATACCTGTATAAACATAAATTTCTTTGTTTATTGTCGCATAAGCATTTGCTTCATCGTTTGTTTCAAGTTTTACTGTAATGCCTGATGGTAAGTTGTTCTTTTTAACAAGAATATAAGCAATATTGTTTAAACGTTTTTGAGTTGCAGAGTTGTTTGCTGTTGTAGTTGTAGTCGCAGCATTTACTTGCAAACCTAAGAATAATGCTAAAAATAAAGTTAAAATCTTTTTCATAATTTTCCCTTTCAGTTACTATTCTTCTGAACCTTCTTCAACTGCTTCTTCTTGAACCATATCTTCTTCATCTAAGGCTTGTTGGTTCATTTCTTCAGCGATTTCTTCGTTGATTTCAGTTTCATCGTAGTTTGGTTCTTCTTCAACTACTTCATCTTGATATTCGTAATTTCTTTGTGCTTCTTGTTCTGCTCTTTCCATTTGAGAAACTGATTTGATATCAATTTTCCAACCTGTTAATTTGTGAGCCAATCTTACGTTTTGACCTTCACGACCGATAGCCAAAGATAATTGATCGTCTGGAACAACTACCATTGCTTCTTTTGCGTTTTCGTCGTTTGCAAGAATGTCAACTGAAACAACTCTTGCAGGTGATAAAGCGTTTACGATATATTCAACAGGGTCTTCTGAATATCTAACGATATCAATTTTTTCGTTTTTCAATTCGTTCACGATAGTTTGAATTCTTGAACCTCTAGGTCCGATACAAGCACCTACTGAATCAACTTCAGGGTCGTTTGACCATACTGCAATTTTTGTTCTGTAACCTGCTTCACGAGAAATTGATTTGATTTCTACAATGTTATCTTCAATTTCAGGAACTTCAAGTTCAAATAATTCTCTAACGATTTCAGCGTGTGCGTGAGATACGATAACTTGAGGTAAACGAGTTGTTTCTTTTACGTTTACAACAAATACTCTGATTCTGTTACCAGGTTTGTAATATTCCCCAGGGATTTGTTCTTTTGCAGGCATGATAGCATCAGTTTTACCGATGTTTACGATAACGTTTCTGCCTTCAACTCTTTGGATAATACCTGTGATTAGAGTACCTTTTTTATCCAAGAATTCGTTTAGAACTAAGTTTCTTTCTGCTTCTCTAATTCTTTGAGTGATAACTTGTTTTGCTGCTTGTGCTGCGATACGTCCGAATTGTTCTGGAGTAACTTCGATTTTTACTTCGTCATCAATTTCAACATCTTCGTCGATTTCTTTTGCTTCTGCCAAAGAGATTTGTTCGTCTTCCATACCGTCTTCAACTGATTTTACAACGACTTTTGTGCAGAAAACACCGATTTCGCCTGATTGTTCGTCTAAAATTGCTTCGATGTTTGCTGCTTCTTTACATCTCATTGATTTTTTATAAGCCGCAACCATTGCATCACATAATGATGCAATCAATACGTCTTTTGAAATTCCACGTTCTTTTTCAAGTTCTTCGCATGCTTCAAACAATGCTGTTCCGATTTTAATCATTTTTATTCTCCTTTTTTGTTTTTAATTTTTATTATTCAAAATAAAGTCTTGTATTTTTAATTTTATCCATTGGAATAATCATTTCTTTTTCGTCTGACAAACGAATAACTGTTATTCCCTCGTTTTCGTCATAATCAACAAGTTTTGCTTTGAAAATCTGTTCAGAGCCGTCTGTTGGTTGTTCTTTTAGTTTTATGCTTACATTTTTGCCTCTGAAAATAATATATTCTTTTTCAGATTTGAATTTTCTTTCTAACCCTGGAGAAGAAACTTCAAGGTAATATTTGCAAGGAATTAACTCGTCTAAAAAGTCTTCCATACTGCGAGTAACGTTTTCGCAATCCTCTAAATTTACAGGGTGGTCGTATGAGAACAAATATACTCTCAAATACCAACGATGATCTTCTTTTACGAATTCAATTTCG
>SAMEA104315436__coassemble_733_pt1 | contig 60553 bp, 60 predicted proteins | sample SAMEA104315436__metabat2_low_PE_046 | metagenome-assembled genome bin SAMEA104315436 (sample SAMEA104315436) | gut metagenome | biome: Monkey gut; feature: monkey-associated habitat; material: faeces | place: China | collected 2013
TTAAATAAACACGAGGATATTAAGAGAGAGAGTATAAAAAATCTTTTTTCTTGAATAAAGTATATAAAAAATACCTCATTCCTTATTCGTTAATTAAATCTTATTCTTTGCTTAAAACTTTTCCTTTATTACGCTTTGCTATATTTTTCTTTAGGTTTTGTTCCTTACTCTTTTATAAAGTATTTCTTCTTTGAAAAATTGCTTTTTTAAGATTATCCAACTTAACAATACTTAACATAAAAAAATAGACATGCAATTTTTAAACTGCATGCCTATTTAATTTCAAGTTTTATTTAACGATTATTTTTTGTAAATAACAGTTAATTCATCACCTGGGTTCAATGCTGAATCATTTACAGAACTTGGTAAGATTAAGTATCTAACTTCGTCGCCTAATTCATAAAGAACGCCAAATGTACCACTTACGATTAATTTTGCTGAATCATATACATAGTAACCAGTTGTTAAAACTGTTTTACCTGCGTTTCTCAAACCAGCCATTGGTTGTAATGAGAATGTATCAGCAGCAGCGTTAGAAATGTTATCCATAAATCTTTCGCCATCGTTTGCTGTTTGAGTAGCACCTGCAGCAATTGTTCTTGCAGCAACACCACCAACTCTACCTGCAGCAGAGAATGGAGCAGCAACTAAACGTGCTACAACGTTTGTTGTTTTAGCATTATCCATGCCTGCAGCATTTGTAGGGATTTCTGCTTTAAGGTCTTTGTTTTCAATTGTGTTGAATTTAACTTTTACATAACCAGGGTTTTTAACACCAGGACGTACAACTTCAACAACTTCACCTTTAACAGTTGAACCTGCTACGAAAGTTTTACCTGCAACAACTGCATCTTCTAAAGTTTTAGCATAGAAAGATTCGCCGATGTTTGAGTGTCTAGCATCAACTCTTTCAGTCATTTTAACTCTTACTGCTGAAGTGTTAAGTTTTGAGTTGATTAATTCTGCGTTGTAATATTTGCTGTTACTTAATGCACATACTAATCTGTATAATTGTTCAGTTGTTAAGTATTTGTCGCTAGCAACTTTGTCCAAGTTTGGAAGATTATCCAAAATGCCTGAATTCATAACTTTTTTAGTTGGGTAAATAGCCCATCTTGGGATTTCTTGCATTTCGTATTTGCCAGCCAATTTGTCCATAACTAATGATTTATCCATCATTTTGTTGTTTAACAATTGAGCCAATGTAGCAAAAACTTCTGCTTTTGTAATTTTTTGGTCTGGACGGAAGTTTCTGTCAGGGTAACCAATCATTACATTGCTACCTAATGCTCTGTAAATGTAAGATTGTAATTTGTGTCCATTTACGTCTTTGTATTGGTATTTTGTTTTTACAGTTGGCATGTTCAAACCTGCTGCTAATGCGTGAGCCATTTCGCCACGTAATACAGGTGAATTTGGTTTGAAAGATTCGCCTAAAATTGTTTTCAAATCTGCTAATAACATTTGTGCTTGAGATTCAATTAAAACGTTTTCTTTGTCTTGAATTGTGAAAGCACCGTCTGCTTTAACTACTTTGTTTCCTAAGTAGTAGTTACCTTCATAAGGTGTTTGTAATGTTTCGCCAAACAATGTTGGGTGAGCATACGCTTCTGTATTTGCAACTTCTACTGCAAATGCACTTGTTGAAGCAATGAATAATGCTACTATTGTTGCGAATAAAGTGTTCAATAATTTCATTTCATACTCCTTTTACTATATTGAAATTAATTTATACTATACACATTCAAAAGTTATTATCATATAAACAAAAATTTTATACAACTTTTTTAAGAAATATTTAACATTTGATGAATAGTTTGTATCTAAATTAGCAAAAGAAGAAGCAACAAACATTAAAAATTCAAAAGGGTTGAAAATAAAATAAAATACGATATAATATAAATATAAAGCAAGTGGCAATTAGTTATTAACTAACTTTTTTCACCACATGTTCTATTTAGGAAAATAAAACTAGCGTTATGATTGCAATTGACAACGCTAGTTTTTGACAAAGCGAACATTTGAGTGCCACGAAAATTGTGAGCCTGTCTCCGGAGTTGACTTTTAGCCGTTAGATATAATTGTTTTTAAATATCTTACGGATAAAAGGAAACGTAGTGTGTTTGTTGAAAAATTTCACCAAAAATTCTACTTCACAAATCTATGTAAAACGCAAATTGCAAAAAGGATAATCGATGAACCGATAATAAAGTTCAAAACGTCAATTTTCTCGTGAAAAAGCACTATTGAAAAAAACACTCCTAAAGGAATTTTTAAATTATTCATTACTGCCAAAGTCGAATATTTTACCAATTTTGAGCCTTTATTCCAAAGCCAAAAGCCAATTCCTGTTGGAACAATAGCAAGATACAATATTGATAATATTTGAGGTTTTGTCAAAACCAAACTTGAAAAATCAACAGAGAAAAATGTCCAAGGGAGAATTAATAAAACCGCCCCAAAATATGCACTAGACATAATATTCACTGCTTCATTTCCGATGTATTTTTTCCATAAAACTTGACCTAACGCAAAGCAACAATTTGAAGTTTCCATCAAAACAACCCCTTTGACTATCATATTGAAAGTCAAATTATGCCAAACAATTATGCCTGCACCCAAAACCGACATCAAAATACACAAAATGTATACAGGTTTAAACTTTTCGCCTAAAAAACAAGACCAAATTGCGACAAACACTGGAGTTGTCGTTGTCAAAAGTGCGACTTCATTCCCTTGTAAATATTTAAAGGCTTTTAAAAATGCCAAATACATTATACCAAATTGAAAAACCCCAATTAACATAGCAATTGCATGCGTTTTTAGGTTAAATTTTTTCAAAAAAGGTAGAAAAATGAGAGTTGCAATAAACAACCTACACAAAACCACGAATTCTGAGGGCAAAACGCTCAATTGACTTTTGATAAGTCCAAAAGACAAAGAGAAACATATTGTTGCTACAACTAAATATAACATTTATAACTATTCCAACTAATCTAAAACCAAGGTTTATAATAATCAAAATATTCAAAATTGTAAAATAATTATTGTTCAACTTTACACGAATTTATATTTAATGTAATATAAGGTAAAATTAGGAGTTTATATGGAAAACTTAAAATACAAAAGAATTTTATTAAAAATAAGTGGCGAAGCACTACTTGGCGAACAACAATTCGGTATTGACTACAAGCCAGTTGAATTTATCGCAAACGAAATCAAAAAGGTTCGTGATATGGGCGTAGAAGTTGCAATTGTTGTTGGTGGCGGAAACATTTTCAGAGGAATGAAAAATAGTGCAAGATTAGGAATGGATAGAGCCTCAGGTGATTATCTTGGAATGCTTGCAACTGTAATGAATGCTTTGGCTTTGCAATCTGCTTTGAAAAAAATCGATGTTTCTTGCAGAGTTCAATCAGCAATTGATATGAACCAAATTGCAGAACCTTATTTGAGATTTAAAGCAAATAGGCATCTTGAAAAAGGCAGAGTTGTAATTTTCGCAGCAGGCACAGGAAATCCGTTCTTCACAACAGATACCGCAAGTGCTTTAAGAGCATCAGAAATCGATGCACAAGTGATGTTGATGGCAAAAAATGGTGTTGACGGTGTTTACACTGACGACCCAAATGTAAACAAAGACGCTAAAAAACTTGAAAACATTGATTATGATGAAATAATTAAACATGATTTGAAAGTAATGGATAGATCAGCATGTGATTTATGCCAACAAAATAATATTCCTATTATCGTTTTTGATTTCAAGGCAGAAGATGCAGTGAAGAAAATCGTTTTAGGAGAAAAAATCGGAACATATGTAGGTAAACAATAATAAGAAAGAGGTAGAAAATGACAGAAGCAGTAGATGCAATGTTCAAAAACGGTACAGAAAAAATGGAAAAGGCTCTACACCAATTACACAGAGATTTTTCAACAGTAAGAACAGGTCGTGCAAACCCTGTTATGCTTGATAAAGTAATGGTTGATTACTACGGAGCACCAACACCATTAAAACAAATGGCTCAAATCACAGTTCAAGAAGGTACAACTCTTGCAATTGCACCATTTGATAAATCAATTTTAAAAGAAATTGAAAAAGCATTAATCAAAGCAGAATTAGGTGTTTCTCCAAACAATGACGGAACAACTATCAGATTAAACTTCCCACCTTTAACTGAAGAAAAAAGAAAAGAAATTACAAAAGACGTTAAAAAATACGGTGAAGATGCTAAAGTTCAAGTTAGAAACGTTAGACGTGATATGACTGATGAATTGAAAAAAATTGAAAAAGCAGACAATTTACCAGAAGATATGGTAAAAGATAACCAAGACAAAATTCAAAAATTAACTGATAAATACACTGGTATTATCGACAAAGAAGTTGTAGAAAAAGAAAAAGAGGTTATGACTGTATAATGGATAACAAACAAAATCCAAAATCAATGACAAGAATTATAACAGGTACAGTTTTTGGACTAATCTGTTTAGGCTGTATCATTTTAGGTGGATTACCATTACTTTTATTGGTTTCAATAATTGTATACCTTGGTTCAAAAGAATATGTGCAAATCCTTGAACACAAAGGATTTTTTCCAAGCCTAAAAGTAATTCTTTTTGCTGACATAATTTTTGCAGTAATGGCATTCTTTAATTGCTTCAAATTAGTTCCACTTGCATTCACAATTGGAACAATAACAGCATTTTTATGTGTGCTATTCAAGGGTAAACAACCTTATATCGCAAACGTTTCAACAACAATTTTAGGTTTCGTTTATTGCGGTTGGTTTCCATTACATTTGTTATTTTTAAGAGATATCGGTGCGACTCATATTTCTTCAATGGAAATGTTGTTAAAAACTGATATTTTCAACGCAGGCTTAGCATACGTTTTGTTTATGTTTTGGCTAGTTATTGTAACAGATGTTGGTTGTTACTATGTAGGCAAAAATTTTGGAAAACGTCAACTTGCACCAGTTATAAGTCCTAAAAAGACAATTGAAGGCTCTATTGGTGGAGCAGTTTTAACTTTAATTGCAGGGTTTATTATCGGACAATCGACTCAATTACCTTGGTATCACGCACTAATTGCAAGTTTGTTGGTTGCAACATTCTCTCAATTAGGTGATTTATGCGAATCATTATTGAAACGTGATGCTGGTGTAAAAGATTCAGGCGATTTACTTCCAGGGCATGGTGGATTTTTAGATAGAACAGATAGTTATATTTTCACAATTCCTGTGATGTATTACTATTTTGCTTATTTTGTAGAATCTAACCAACTTTGGTACGATATTTTAAACTTCGCTAAAGGACTTTTTAATGTGTAAAGAGTTAGAAGATATATTTAATATTAAAATTACGGATGAGACTTTGTTTAAAAAGGCACTGACTCATCCGTCTTTTACTAAAGAAAATAATATAAATTCGCTTGAAAATTACGAAAGACTAGAATTTTTCGGAGATTCTGTGTTAAAACTTGCAATTTCTGAAAAATTAATAAAAAAATACAAGGACAAACACGAGGGCGATTTAACAAAAATTCGTTCAATTCTTGTTTCAGATGAAACTTTAGCGAAAATTGCAGAACAAATTCATTTGACAGATTTGATAATTTTGGGCAAACACGCAGAAAAAGCAGGCGAAAGAAATTGCAATTCTATCAAAGCATGCGTATTTGAAGCCCTTTTAGGTGCTTTTTATCTTGATAATAAAAAGCAAGAAATTATTGACTTTTTGATTGATATATTTGAACCTTACGTTGAAGAAACAAGCAAAAATTTCGCAAAATATAATGCAAAAGAACTTTTGCAAGAATATACTCAAGCAAAAACAAAGGATTTACCAAAATATGTACTTTTAGAGGAATTAGGACCTGCACATGCCCCTCAATTCAAAATAAAAGTTACTTACCAAAACAAAATTTTAGCAACTGCTATCGGAAAAAGTAAAAAAGATGCAGAACAAAAATGTGCATATCAAGCATGTATTAAATTAGGAGTAATAAATGAGTAAAGAAATTATAGTTTCACCATCAATTTTATCAGCAGACTTCGCAAATCTTGAAAGAGATATCAAACTTGTGGAAGACAACGGTGCTGACTGGATTCACGTAGACGTTATGGACGGTCATTTTGTACCAAACATTACTATCGGAATTCCTGTTGTAAAATCATTAAAACGTTTTGCTAAAAAGCCTTTAGACGTTCATTTGATGATAGATAACCCTGAAAAATATATCGAAGATTTTGCAAAAGCAGGTGCTGACATTATAACTTTTCATTATGAAGCGGTAAAACCTGAAAATATTGAAGAAATTTGCAAAAAAATCAAATCTCTAGGTTGCAAAGCAGGCATTTCTATCAAACCGAAAACAAATCAAAATGATATTATGCCATACCTTCAATTTGTAGATATGGTGCTTGTAATGACAGTAGAACCAGGGTTTGGCGGACAAGAATTTATGCACTTCTGTGCTCAAAAAATTCCTCAAATCAGAGAAAACGGCAAAGAAGATTTAATCATTCAAGTTGACGGCGGAATTAACGATGTAACTTCAAAAGTTTGCGTTTCTTTGGGTGCAAATTCACTTGTTGCAGGAAGTTATATTTACAAAAGCAAAGACGTTAAAAAAGCAATCGAGTCTTTGAGAGCATAATATGACAAAAACTGGGCAAATTTACAAAATACACTCTGATTTTTACTACATAAACAGCGACAATGAAAATTTTGAATACAAACTTAGAGAAGTTTTAAAAAAACAAAAACAAACTATTGTTGTTGGTGATTACGTAGAATTTGAAAACGGTGCAATTGAAAAAGTTTTGCCTAAAAAGAATTATATTCCAAGACCAAACGTTGCAAATGTTGACCAAATTATTATAGTTTCAGCCGTAAAAGAGCCAAAACTTGATTTTCAGCAGTTGAATAGGTATATAAGTTTTGCAAAATATTACGGAATAGAAACCAAACTTTGCTTCAATAAAAATGACTTATCCTCAGATGATTCAACAATTCAAAAGGTTTTTCAAATTTATGAACCCTTAGGTTATGATATAATATTCACGTCAGCAAAAGAAAACGACGGACTAGAAGAATTTAAGGAAATTTTAGACGGAAAAATCTCCGTTTTATGCGGAAATTCTGGTGTTGGCAAATCAAGTTTGATTAACGCAATTAATCCAAATTGCAACTTGAGAACAAAATCTGTAAGCGAAAAAACCGAAAGAGGTACTCACACAACTAGACATTGTGAAATCGTAAATGTTACTGATAGCATAAAAATAGTTGATACCCCAGGGTTTAGCAATTTGAAATTTGATTTTTTAATTCCAACAAAGGTTGATGAATTATTTGATGAAATTAAACAGTACAAAGGATATTGCAAATTTGCAGACTGTTTACACGACAAAGAAACAGGTTGTGCAGTGCTTGAACATATTGACGATATTGACTTGAGCCGATATGAAAGTTATCTCGCTTTTGTAAAAGAAGCAAAAGAATATAAGGAAAAAATCAAATATTCAGGTACAAAACGAGAAAGAGAAACAAATTTTAAACACCATAACAACAAGGTTTCAGTCAAAATAAGTTCAAAAAAACGAGAAAAGGCAAGAAATACTCAAAAACAGTCAATAAACCAAGAAATACACGACGAAGAATAATAAAAAAGTAGGACAAAATGGAAGAATTAATTAAAAAAATAGAAAAAAAATTAGACGAATACTTACCTGTAAGTTATCCTGAAGAAATCTTCGAATCAATGCGTTATAGCGTACTTGCAGGCGGAAAAAGATTAAGACCGATTATGTGTCTTGAAGCATGCAGAGTTTTCGGCGGAGATGTTGAAAAAGCAATGCCAACGGCTTGTGCATTCGAAATGTTACACACACAAAGCCTTATCCACGACGATTTACCTTGTATGGATAACGACGATTACAGACGTGGGAAACTTACTAACCACAAAAAATTCTCTGAAAGTACCGCAGTGCTTGCAGGGGACGCATTAATTAGTTCTGGTGTGCAATTAATTATTGAAAAATCTAACCTACCAGCAGATGTAATCGTAAAAGTTTTGAGAGAACATGCAATTGCAGCGGGTGCTTACGGAATTATCGCAGGTCAAGTTGTAGATATCGCTATGGAAGGCAAACCTTACGATGCAAAAACTTTAGAATTTATTCACACTCACAAAACCGCAGATTTGTTTAAAGGAGTTTTAAAAGCAGGTGCAATAATTGCAAACGCAAACGAAGAACAACTTGAAGCAATGGACGAATTCGGACAAAGTTTGGGTGTTGCATTCCAAATTTGCGACGATATTTTAGACGAAATTTCTACCTTCGAAGAAATGGGCAAAACTTTAGGCAAAGACAAAAACGCAGGAAAACTTACATATACAGCACTTTTCGGACTTGAGGAGTCTAAATGTAAACTTAATTCCCTTTTAGATAATGCTTATGGTATACTTAAAACACATGGTATTAATTCAGAGATATTCAACTCAATTCTTGAGTCAATAAAAGAAAAGGCTAATAAATAATGGAAAATTTTTCAGCACAAATAGTAAACACAGGTGTAGAAGCAATGCTTGGTGGGCTTTTTGCCTCACTACTTGCACAAGCAATAAAATTAATTTTAAATACTATTATAAAAAGACGACTAGACTTTAGAGTTCTAACAACAACAGGCGGAATGCCTAGTTCTCACTCTGCGGGGGTTGTTTCTTTGTCAACATTAATTGGTATCATGACAGGTTTTACTTCACCAATTTTTGCGGTATCAATTGGCTATGCGTTTATTGTAATGTACGATGCAGCAGGCATTCGTAGAGCATCAGGCAAAATGGCAGTTTGCTTAAACAAAATGATGAGTGAATTTTACAAACACGATATCAATGCAGCAGGAACAAAATTGAAAGAACTTTTAGGTCACACTCCAAAAGAAGTTTTTTGCGGTGCTTTACTTGGTGTAGCCTTTGCTTTTTGGTTTCACTACATATTCCTTTTGTAATGGGTTAAAATGTTAAAATATATATTTTTTAAAAGAAAATGCAGTTTTACTCTTGCAGAAATGATGGTTGTAATGACAATTGTCGCAATAATGGCAATGCTTACAATTCCAACTGTCGTGAAAACAAACAGAGATAGAGCCTTTGCAGATATGCTTGCAAAAGAATATCAAAAAATTGAAACAGCATTGATTTTAGAAAAACTTTTGGGCTTTGACGTAAGTTCTTATCAAATCAGTGCAATCGATAAACCTTACAAATCAAACGAATTTTTTCAACTTTTGACAGAAAAATTAAAAACAATAAAAAATTGCGGAGCAACAGAAGAAGGTTGTTTTGGCAATAGCGAGTTGAGAGGATATTCCTTAAGATTAGTTAGTGGTGCAGGAATTCTTGTAAACGACGATTTTAGAGGCGAATATGACCCTGTTGACAAAACAAATAGAATTTTAGGCTCAACTTATATAGACATAGACGGTCCAATTGGTGCAAACAAAGCAAGTGTAGACCAATTTGGTTTTTACACAACAAAAAAGGGGCTAATTCCAATGGGCGGACCTCAAGATAATATCGTGCCATTTACAAATTGTCTGCAAAATGGCGGTTTTGCTTGCAGTGCATGGGTTTTAATTAATAAAAACATGGACTATAAAAATTGCCCAAATGTAATAAATTGGGAAACTAAAAAAACGTGTAACTAACACATACCAACGATATTGACATTATTTCTTTACAAAAAAAATGTTTATGGTATTATTTTTTCAGAGATAAAATAAAGGAGAATTTATGATTTCGGTAAACGATTTAAAAACAGGCTTGACTCTACAACTAGATGGCGGTTCATTATGGTCAGTAGTTGAATTCTTACACGTAAAACCTGGTAAAGGTGCAGCATTCGTAAGAACAAAACTTAAAAACGTAGAAACAGGACAAGTAGTTGAAAAAACTTTCAGAGCCGGTGAAAAAGTTGCAAAAGCAATGTTAGATCGTCGTGATATGCAATATTTATATAAAGAAGGCGAAGGATACGTAATGATGGATTTGGAAACTTACGACCAAATCACAGTATCAGCAGATATGATTGGCGATGGCTTAAAATATTTGAAAGAAAACATGAACGTATCAGTATTAACTCACGAAGGTTCAGTAATTGGTGTTGATTTACCAGCACACGTAGAATTAGAAGTTGTAAACACACCACCTGCAGAAAAGGGTAACACTTCACAAGGTGGTACAAAACCTGCTGAAACTGAAACAGGTGCAGTTGTAAACGTACCATTCTTCGTAGTTAATGGCGACAGAATTAGAGTAGACACAAGAACAAATGAATACCTTGACAGATGCTAATAGCGTCTTTTAAGAAAGGTGGTAAAGTATGAAATTTGATTTAAAATATCTTGAAAAACTTGCAAAGTTAATGAACGAAAGCGAATTAACAGAAATGCAACTTGATGATCAAGAACAATCTATTATAATGAAAAGAGAAAAACAAACAGTTACTGCTCAACAAGTAGCACCTGTTGTTGAAGTTCCTCAAGTTGTTCAAACAGCAACTCCAGTTGCTCAACCAGTTGAAGAAGCAAAACCTGCACCTGCAAAAACAGGTAAGGCTATTAAATCTCCAATGGTAGGAACATTCTACAAAGCAGCAGCACCTGATTCTCCTGCATTTGTAGAAGTTGGTTCACTTGTAGCACAAGGTGAAGTTGTTTGTATCATTGAAGCAATGAAACTTATGAACGAAATTGAATCTGATTTCTCAGGTAAAGTTGTTGAAATTTGTGTAGATGACGGTCAACCTGTTGAATACGGTCAAGTTCTTATGTATATAGAATAATTGAATTGGATTTAGATTATGTTTAGAAAAGTTTTAGTTGCAAACAGAGGGGAAATCTCTGTAAGAATCATTAGAGCATGTCGTGAATTAGGTATTCCGACAGTAGCAGTATATTCAGAAGCAGACGCAAATTCACTTCACGTAAGATTAGCCACTGACGCATATTGTATCGGACCTGCAGATAGTTCAAAAAGTTATTTGAATATTCCTGCAATTATGTCTGTTGCAGAACTTGCAGGGGTTGATGCAATTCACCCTGGATATGGCTTCTTATCTGAAAGAGCAGATTTTGCAGAAATTTGTGAACAACATGGCATCAAATTTATCGGTCCAAGTTCAGATTCAATGAGAAAAATGGGCGATAAAGCGACTGCTCGTAAGACAATGATTGAAAATAACGTACCTGTAACACCTGGAACAGGCATTGTTTATAATTCAAAAGAAATCAAAAAATTTGCGAAAAAAGTAGGCTATCCGCTAATCCTTAAAGCAACAGCAGGTGGCGGCGGAAAAGGTATGAGAATCGTTAGAAATGACGATGAAGTTGATACAAACTTCTCTTTATGCCGTACTGAAGCACAAAAATTCTTTGGTAATCCAGATGTTTATTGCGAAAAATACTTAGAAAACCCTCGTCATATTGAGGTTCAAATCATTGGTGATAAATTCGGCAACTACATTTACTTAGGCGAACGTGATTGCTCAATTCAAAGACGACATCAAAAATTAATTGAAGAAGCACCATCACCAGCAATTGATGAAAGAACTCGTAAAAAAATGGGTGAAGCCTCAATTCGTGCCGCAAAAGCAGTAAAATACGAAGGTGTTGGTACTTGCGAATTCTTACTTGATAGCGACGGAAAATGGTATTTCATGGAAATGAATACTCGTGTTCAAGTAGAACACTGTGTTACAGAAATGATTTCTCAAGTTGATATTGTTAGGGAACAAATTCGTGTAGCAGCAGGTCATAAACTAGATTACAAACAAAAAGATGTTCTAATCAGAGGACACGCTATTGAATGTAGAATTAACGCAGAAAATTCTGAAAAGAACTTTATGCCTTGCCCTGGAACAATTGAAGGTTATGTTCAACCAGGGGGATTTGGCGTCAGAGTTGATTCTCACGTATACCCAGGGTATAAAATTCCACCATATTACGATTCAATGATTGGTAAATTGATTTGTTGGGGCGAAAACAGAAACCAAGCAAGACGTAGAATGTATCAAGCATTAAAAGAATACGTTGTTATTGGTGTTGAAACAACAATCCCATTCCATCAGTCTATTATTGAAGATGAAGTGTTCATTAGCGGAAAATTTAACACAAGTTTCCTAGAGGACTTCTATAAACGTACAGGCAAAATTGACGATTCTAAATCTAAAAAATAACGGTATTTTAACAACTTTGCACTAATTAATTTTACGTTTATAATATTAATATGTCTGATGAACAAGATTTACAAGAAATAGAAGAATTACAAGCGATTTTGCGTGAGGACTCGTCTAACTTTCAAGCAAGACGACGTTTGGCTGTGGTTTTGTTAGACAAAGGTTTTAACGAAGAATCTTTAAAACAATTCCAATTTTTGATAAGCATTTTTCCTCAAGATGCAAGCCTTTATTACAACAAGGGTATTGTTCATGAGAAAATGAGAGATTTGCCAAAAGCCGAACAAGCCTATTTGAAAGCGATTGAACTTTCGCCTGACGAAACGGATTTTTACTACAATTTAGGTCTTGTTTATATTGATATGCGAGAATTTGATAAAGCAATTGAATGCTTTAAACGAGTTTTAACAACCGATATTGATGATTCAAATAGTTATTTTAATCTTGGACTTTGCTATGTAAAAAAAGAACAACCTGATATTGCGAAGGTTTGTTTTATGAAAGCGGTTGCACTAAATAGCAACGATATTTTTGCACATTTTCATTTGGGATATATTTACAAAAACGAAGGAAAAATCCCAGAAGCAATTGCTGAATACAAAAAAGTTATTGAACAGTCGCCAAATTATAGTTGGGCTTACTTCAATTTAGGCTCAATTGCTTATGACCAAGGCGATTACAACGGTGCATTAGGATATTTGCAAAAAACTTTGGAATACAACCCTCGTGATGTTGAGGCTTACAAAATAATTTCAAAAATTTTGTGTAAATCAGAACGTTACGACGAAGCCTTGATGATTATGAAAACTGCACTTCAAGAAGTTCCTGACAATGGGGATTTGTATTACGTTATGGCTCAAATCGTTAAACATCGCCAAATGTGGAGTGAATACAAACAATGTATGGAACTTGCAATGCAATATCACGACACACTTTCTATCCAACCAAAAGAAGTTAAGCAAGAATTAGATAAAAATTTACCTCAAAATATTTAAAAATAAGTGTATTCTTTACTTTTTTTGTGTTAAAATTTTTTCAAATAAGTGAGGATTATAATTATGAAAATGTCAAAATTGTTTGTGCAAACCCTTAGAGAATTTCCAGCAGATGCTGAAGTTGTTTCTCATAAATTTTTAGTAAGAGCAGGCTATATCAGAAAATTAACAAGTGGTGTATACAACTATTTGCCTTTGATGTGGCGTGTTTTGAGAAAAATCGAAAACATTATCAGAGAAGAATTGAACGCATCAGGTGCTCAAGAATTGTTACTTCCTGTTGTTCAACCAAGAGAACTTTGGGACGAATCAGGCAGATGGGAAGCATACGGCAGAGAATTGGCTCGTTTCAGAGATAGACACGATAGAGAAATGTGCTTATCACCAACCGCAGAAGAAGTTATTACAGCAGTTGCACGTGATGGTTTAAAATCTTACAAACAAATGCCTGTAAACTTATACCAATTCCAAGAAAAATTTCGTGATGAAGTTCGCCCTCGTTTTGGTTTGTTGAGAGGTCGTGAATTCATTATGAAAGACGGTTACAGTTTTGACGTTGACCAAGAAGGTTTAGAAAAAGAATATAAAAACATGGCAGATGCTTACACAAGAATTTTCAAACGTTGTGGGCTTGAAACAAAAATGGTTCAATCTGATTCAGGTGCTATCGGCGGAAGCGTAAGCCACGAATTTATGGTAATCACAACAACTGATGCAGGCGAAAACGATGTATTCTACTGTGATGGTTGCGATTATTCAGCAAACTCAAACCACGCAATTTCAAAATTGCCACCAGCAGATGTTGACGGTAGCAAATTCGGATTTAACGAAACAAAAGTTGTTGATACTCCTCAAACACACTCAATTGAAGAATTATGCAATTTCTTAAACATTCCTGCAACAATTATTCTAAAATGCTTGGTTTATATCGTTGATAAAAAACCAGTATTGGCATTAATCAGAGCAGACAAGGAAGTTGAAGAAACAAAATTGATGAATGCCGTTGGTGGTATGGATATCAGAATTGCATCAGCACCTGAAATCGAAGAATTAATGGTGGAAAAAGGCTTCAATGCAGCAAAAGGATTTATTGGTCCAAAAGGTATGGACGGAATTACAATTGTTGCAGACGAAACAGTTAAAGATATGAAAAACTTCGTTGTAGGAATTAACGAAGAAGATAAACACATGGTTGGTGCAAATTTAGACGTTGATATTCCTCACATTGAAAAATTTGAAGATATCAGACTTGCTCAAGCAGGCGAAATTTGTCCACAATGCGGTCAACCATTAAAAGTTACAAGAGGTATTGAAGTTGGTAATATTTTCCAATTAGGAACAAAATATTCAAAACCAATGAACGCAATGTTCTTGGATAAAAACGGCAAGGCTCAACCTTACGTAATGGGTTGTTACGGAATTGGTGTTACAAGAACCGCTGCCGCTGCTGTTGAAAGATGGCACGATGAACATGGTATTTTATGGCCAATTCAAATCGCACCATACCACATTTGCGTAGTACCTTTGAACGACAAAGACGAGCAACAAATGAATGTTGCAAAAGATATTTACGCAAAATTGCTTAGTGCGGGAATTGAAGCAGTCCTTGACGACCGTCCTGAAAGAGCAGGGGTAAAATTCAAAGATGCAGATTTAATCGGCTTCCCATTCAGAATTACTGTTGGTAAAGCAATTTCAGAAGGTCAAGTTGAATTAAAAACACGTCAAACAGATTCATCAGAATCAATGACTCCTGAACAAGCAATTGAAAAAGTTATCACAAAAATAAAGGAAGTTTTATAATGGAAGATTGTATTTTTTGTAAAATAATTAACAAAGAAATTCCGTCAAACTTTGTTTACGAGGACGATGCAGTTATTGCGATTAACGACCTTAACCCTCAAGCAGACACTCACGTTTTAGTAATCCCTAAAACTCACGTTGCTTCGCTAGCAGAACTTGAGGACGAAGAATTAATGGTAAAAATTCTAAAAGGGGTTAAAGCAACAGCAAAAAAACTTGGTTTAACAGATTATAGAACCATTATGAACACTGGCAAAGGTGCAGGACAAACTGTTTTCCATTTGCACGTACACATTTTATCAGGCAAATTAACTGAAAAATTAGGATAAAAAATATATGGTAGATGAACAAAATTATTACAGAGAAATAACTCCGTCAGGTTTTGGTATTGCAATCAAAATCAAACAAGTTTTATTCTCAACTCAGTCAAAATATCAAAAAATTGAAGTTTTGGATACCGATTCATCTTTGGGAAAAATCCTAACTCTTAACGACTTGATGTTTTTGACAGAGGGCGATGCTTACCACTACAACGAAATGATTACACATATTCCACTTTTAAGCCATAAAAACCCTAAAAATGTTTTAATTATTGGCGGTGGAACAGGTGCATCAACAAAAGAAGTCCTAAAACACGATACAGTTGAAAAAGTTGTTGTTGTAGACATTGACGAAGAAGTAGTAAACACTTGCAAAAAATATTTGCCATCTATCGCAAGTTGTCTTGATGATGAAAAAGTTGAAGTAAAAATCGCTAATGCTTTTGAATATTTGCAAAGTACAAACGACAAATTCGACGTTGTAATCATTTCATCTCCAGACCCTCTTGGACCTGGAATTGGCGAATATACAAGCGATGTTTACCAAAATCTAAAAAGAGTTCTAAATCAAGACGGTATTGTGGTTATTCAGTCAGAAAGCCCTGTTGCAAATGTCCAAAAAAGTAAAATTTTATACACAAACTTATTAAAAAATTTCAAAATCGTAAAAAGTTATACATCACCAATTCCAACCTACCCAGGAAGTTGTTGGGCTTGGGCTTTTTGTTCAGAAACAACAAGACCTTTGGACAATTACGATGAAGAACGTTATAAAAAAATTGAAAAAAATTGCAAATTATTCAATTTAGGATACGCAAAAGAAAGATTTGAACAAGAAACAATTTTAGATGACTTAATATAAAAGAAAGGGAAATTAAAAGTGGCAGAAGAATTGTATTACAAAGAAATTACACCATCTGGTTACGGAATTGCAATTAAATTAAAAGGAGTTTTGTTTTCAGAACAATCAAAATATCAAAAAGTTGAAATTTTAGATTCTGACTCAAAATTAGGTAAAATCTTAACTCTTGACGATTTAATGATGGCAACAGAAGGTGATGAATACTTCTATCACGAAATGATTGCACATATTCCAATGATGAACCACCCATGCCCAAAAACAGTTCTTGTAATTGGCGGTGGCGACGGCGGTACAGTTAGAGAAGTTTTAAAACACAAAACAGTCGAAAAAGTTGTTCTTTGCGAAATCGACGATATGGTAATTGAAGCATCTAAAAAATATTTACCAACTATTTCTTGCAAATTGGACGATCCAAAAGTAGAAATCAGAATTGAAGATGCTATTGAATACATCAAAGATAAAAAAGATATGTTTGATATTATCTTAATCGATTCAACAGACCCAATGGGCCCTGGGGTTGGCTTGTTCACAGAAGAATTCTACACAAATGTTATGAACTCTTTGAAAGACGGCGGTATTATGGTCGCTCAATCAGAAAGCCCTGTTGCAAACGAGGACGAAATCAAACACATGTATAGACTTTTGAAAAAAGTATTCCCAATTGTAAGTTCATACACATCACCAATTCCAACTTACCCTGGGGGATATTGGGCTTGGGCATTCTGCTCAAAAACTGTTGAACCTCTTTCATACATCGATGAAGAACGTTGCGAAGAAATTACAAAACAATGCAAAATCTACAACAAAGACTACCACATGGCAAGATTTGCACTTCCAACCTTCTTAGATGATTTAACAAACGACAAATAAAATTACAATTGTAACTTTATGTAAATTAAAAATTTTTCAACTAGCAAAAATTTTTATTTGAAGCCTTGTATAATCGTAAAATCAAAAATTATTAAATAAGGAGTAAATTTTATGATTAGACCTGTGCAACCTAACGTTACAAACCCTAGTTTTAAAGGATTTGTTAATCTTACAGATAGCAACAAGGTTATTAATACAAATCTCATCAAGAGCATTGAACCAACTGCAAACAAAGACTATTCTTATGTTTCAGTAAGATACAACAAATACGATGTCGGTTTGTTTAACAGAGCAGGCTACTATGTAAAAGGTGATTACAAATCAGTTGCAAATAAAATTGCAGAAGCAGACAAAACAAACACTATAATTGATATTGAAGGTTAATCAAGAACAATAAAAAAATAAAATAACAGATATGGCGACGATTTTTTCAAAATCGTCGCCTTTTTTAATCTTTTCAAATTTTTTCTACAAAAAATCAAAAATACATCATTTATTTGTATGAAATTGAACCACAATAAATATAGTAACATTTGTTACTATGTTCGAAATATATAATTTTTAGTTGTAATTTATGCTTTTTCTTCTCTAATTATCATTTTGAAATATTTTTAAAAAATAATCAATACAAATCGCAAAAAATAATGTATTTTACGTATATTTGATGTAAAATTTTCTTATGAATTTCACAACAGAAGAATTGATTTTTGTAACAAACGCAAAAGTCCTAAAAAATAATACACAAGGCAGAAGTTTTACTATTTCAACCGATACAAGAACAATAAATTCGCAAAACGTTTATATTGGACTAAAGGGTGAAAAATTTGACGGCGAAAAATTCATACCAAAAGCCGTTGAAGCAGGTGCAAAGGCTTACTTTACAACAACAGGAATTGTTTTAGATGATGCAGACCTTGTTTTGCAAGTAAAAAGTCCTATTATCGCATATTTGCAACTTGCAAAATTACGTTTGAACAAAATTTCACCAAAAGTTATTGCACTTACAGGTAGTTCAGGCAAAACTACAACAAAAGAAATGGTTACAAGTGTTTGCCGTCAACAGTTCCGAACTTTTTCGACACCATTAAACCACAATAACGAAGTTGGTTTTTGTCAAACAATTTTATCCATGCCTGAAGATACCCAAATTTTAATTCTTGAAATGGGAATGAGAGGTTTGGGCGAAATAGAATTGTTGTCAAAATACTCAAACCCTGATATAACAATTATTACAAACGTTGGAACTTCGCATATCGGACGTTTGGGTAGCAGAGAAAATATTGCAAAAGCAAAATGCGAAATTTGCAAATATCAAAAACACGATGGTTGTTTTATCGCTAATGACTGCGATTTAATCAAAAAAACAGTAGAATTTAATGGAGAAAAGATTTATTTTTCAATAAATAACGTTGAATTTGAAGAAAAAACTATCGGCAAAACAAAATTCAAATATAAAAATGAAGAATATCAATTGAATATTGAGGGTGATTATAACGTTGAAAATGCACTTGCAGCAATAGAAACAGGTTTGCATTTGGGAATGACTCCTGAAAAAATCAACGATGGTTTAAAAATTTATGCACCTATTGAAAAACGTTGGCAAATTGAGAATGTCAACGGTTACAAGGTTATAAACGATGCTTATAACGCAAACCCTGATTCAATGAAAGCGGCTCTTTCAACAGTTTTAGAACTTTATCCTGACTCTGTTTTGGTTTTAGGAAATATGGGCGAACTTGGTCAAGATGAAGAATTTTATCACGAGCAAATCGGTCAATTTATTCTTGATAAACTAAATGCAGATAATCATGTTAAAATAATAACTGTTGGAAATCTTGCAAAAAAAATCGCTGAAACAGTGAAAAAACAAAACATTTTTGCAGTTGATTTCGAAACAAATGCTCAGGCAGTAGATTACATAAAAAATAATATTGAAAAAAATTCAACAATATTTTTAAAAGCATCACATTCAATGAAATTTGATGAAATATTAAACGGATTAAAAGGAGAAAACTTATGATAATGGCAACGATAGCATTTATTTTAGGTTTAATTTTATGCTTATTATTCGGAGTTCCATATATTGATTTTTTGAGAAAAAGAACAATTGGTCAATACGTGCTTGAACTTGCACCAGAAGCACACAAGAAAAAACAAGGCACACCAACAACAGGTGGCGTTTTCATCGTGGGTGCAATTATTTTGGCATCAATAATCGTTTTGGCTTTGGCTCAACAACTTAATTCTTTCGGATTTATTATTTTAATCACTTTGTTTTTCTACACTCTTGCAGGATTTCAAGATGATTATTTGAAAATAAAAGGAAAAGAAAATCAAGGACTAACTCCAAGAGGAAAACTTGTTAGACAAATCGTAATCGCCTTGTTACCAGCGATTTTCATGCCACTTTGTGGAGAACATTTTACAAGAATTTCTTTTGCATATCACTACATTGATTTAATGTGGTTTTACCCATTTTTCGCAGTATTTATAATCATTGGGGCATCAAATGCTTTCAACTTAACTGACGGACTTGACGGTTTGGCATCAAGTTGCGGTGTTCCTGTATTTTTGGCTTGTGCGATTATATCAGGAATTAACGGATATACAGCCGTTTCAATTATCGCATCGGCAACAGCAGGGGCTTTGGTTGGATTTTTGAAATACAACAAAGCAAAAGCACAAGTATTTATGGGTGATACAGGTTCATTGGCAATTGGCGGTTTGCTTGGTACTCTTGCCGTTATGGGCAAATTTGAACTTATGCTTATAATTATTGCAATGGTTTTCATTTGCGAAACTTTATCTGTAATAATTCAAGTTACAAGTTTCAGATTAACTGGCAAAAGAGTTTTCAAAATGGCACCAATTCATCACCACTTTGAACTTCTTGGTTGGAGTGAAAACCGCATTGTAATTACATTTGCAATTGTTTCAACAATTTTCAGCGTAATTGCAGTTGCTCTATCTTATTTATATTTTAAAGGATTAATCTAATGAAAAAAAATTGGTTTGAAAAAAAAGTTTTAATACTTGGCTTATCAAAAAGTGGCATTTCTGCGGCAAAATATTTAAGCAGTAAATGTGCAAACGTATATATTACTGAAAGCAGAGAAGAAAAACCTGAAGATAAAGAGTTGTTAGACGAATTAAAATCTCTTGATATTCAAGTTGAAATGGGCGGACACTCTGACGAATTCATTAAAGACAGTTATCTTGCGGTAACAAGCCCTGGAATTCCACCTCATAGCGAACTTTTCAAACGAGTTAAAGAGGCAAATGTTCCTATTATTTCAGAAATTGAACTTGCTTTTTCTGAAAGCAGAAAACCATTTATTGCAATTACAGGAACAAACGGAAAAACAACAACAACCGCACTTACAGCACACATTTTGAGTACAGAATACAAAGCAGAACCTTGCGGAAATTATGGCGTTCCACCTTGCTCTTTGCTTGATGACGAAGATTTAGATTATTTTGTTTGTGAAGTTAGTTCGTTCCAACTTGAAACAAGCAATTCATTCCAACCTCAAATCGCTTGCTGGACAAACTTTACACCAGACCACATTGACTGGCATCAAGGTTTGGAAAATTACTTTAACGCAAAAGCAAAAATCTTCAAACAACCACAATTACCTGCATTTGCGGTATTCAACGGTCAAGATGAAAAATTATTAGAATTCTCAAAAACTTGCAAATCGAATGTATTTTTATTCGACAAAAAAGTAGATGATAATTGTTGTTATATTGAAAATGAAAAAATTTATTTCTGCCGTAAGAAAAAAACTGAAGAAATAATTTCACTTTCAGAATGCCCTCTAATCGGACATCACAACTACCAAAACGTAATGTGTTCAATCATTGTGGCTAAAATCGAGGGAATTTCAAACGAAGATATTAAACAAGCAATAAAGTCTTTCAAAGTTCCTGAACACAGATTAGAATACGTTGCAAAAGTTGGAAACACTGAATTTTACAATGATTCAAAAGCAACAAATCCTGAATCTGCAATTGTTGCAATTAATTCTTTTAACGATAAAAATGTAGTTCTTATTGCAGGTGGACGTGATAAAAACACTGATTTAAAAGAATTTTGCGATTCTGTAAATAAACATATTAAAACAGTTATTTTAATTGGAGAAGCAGGAAAACGTTTTGAGGAAAATTTGAAACAAAACGGATTTGAAAATATAATTTTTGAAGAAACAATGCAAAGTGCAATTGATAAAGGATTATCTCTAAATCCTGATGTAGTCTTGTTATCACCTGCATGTGCAAGTTTCGATATGTTCAGCGGTTACGAAGAACGAGGAAAAGTATTTAAAGATTATGTATTATCAAAAGTATAATCCAAAAAGAGAAGAACCATTTGCACCAAAGCAAAGTGTAATCTTAACTCCGCCTGACAGAACGGTTTTAGTTGTGGTGGCTTTTTTGGTTACTATTGGTATTATTTCTATCTTTTCGGCAAGTGCACCTAAATGTATGGAATTAGGTCAAAATCCTGCAAGATTTGCACTATTTCAAATATTTTTCTTGATAATCGGTATTTTCGGCATGAAATTTTTTATAAATTACGATTATAAAAATCTTGTCGTTTGGACAATGCCAATAACGATAGCGGTTATTGTTTGTTTGATTTTGGTTGCGTTCACACCCTTGGGGGTTACGGTAAACGAATCAAGACGTTGGTTAAATATAGGTTTCACGAACCTGCAACCCTCGGAATTTGCAAAACTCTCCGTCGTTTTATTGACTGCAAGTGCGTTTTACAAAAATAGCAAAATTTTTGATAACAACAAGTTCATATATTTTGCCTCAATACTTTTCATGGTCGCTTTGATTTACAAGCAACCTAACTTGAGTATGGTAATCTTGCTTTTGATGACCTCTTTAATCGTTTGGTTAAGTGCAGGTGGTCCATTAAAACTTGTTATGACTATTGGTGCAGCAGGATTTGCGTTTGGTGTAACAATGATTACAACTGCTCTAAACGGTTTGTCTTTCTTGATTAAACCTTACCAATTGACACGTATTACAACTTGGTTAAATCCTGAACAATATGCCTTGACCTCAGGGTATCAAATTATTCAAGCACTTACTGCTTTTGCGGCAGGAAATTTCTTCGGGGTTGGATTTGGGAATTCTAAACAAAAATTATATTGGCTTCCTGAATCTCATACCGACTTTATTTTTGCCGTTATTGGTGAAGAATTAGGTTGGATAGGCTGTGTTTTAGTTATAGGCTTATTTTGGACATTAATTCATCGTGGATTAATTATCGCCTCAAGATGTCCTGATATGTACGGAAAACTTTTAGCAGTCGGAATTACGTTCTCATTAGGTTTTCAAGCATTTTTGAATATTTCAGTTGCAACATCATTCTTGCCTGCAACAGGTGTTCCGCTTCCATTCATAAGTTATGGTGGTTCATCACTTATGGTTTCTTTGTGGATGATAGGAATTTTGTTAAATATTTCTAAAAAACGAGTTAAAAAAATAAGGGTAAATTCAAATGTCAGATTCCTCTAAGAAAAAATATACTTATTTTATTACAGGTGGCGGAACAGGTGGTCATATCTATCCTGCAATCGCTGTGGCACAAGCACTTCGAAAAGATGAAACAACAAAAGATATTTATTATGTTGGTAATCCAAAAAACATGGAATACGGCATTGTTAGAAAATTAAGATTTAAGTTTTTGCCAATTAAAGTATCTGGAATGCCAAGAAAAATCAGTTTTTCGTTCCTAAAATGGGGAATTGAACTTGAACTTGCAAACTGGAGAGCCTTGTATTATTTGTGGAGATTTAAACCTGATGCCATTTTAGGCACAGGCGGTTACGTTTCAGCACCGACTTTGTTTGCGTCAAATATCTCAAAAACTCCTTATATGATTCACGACTGCGACGCTCAACCTGGGATTGTTTCAAAATTTGTAGCACCTATGGCAAAAACAGTTTCTTTGGCTTTTGAAGATTCTGCACATAACATTAAGGCTCAAAACATTCATATAAACGGAAATCCTATTCGTGAAGAATTCAAAACACTCACAAAAAAAGAAGCAAGAGAACGTTTATCGCTTGAAAACAAAACTACTATCTGCATTATGGGTGGTTCGCAAGGTGCGAAATCAATTGACAATGCAACTGTCGAATGTTTGAAAGAAATTTTTGAAAAATATGATGTTCAAATAATTTTTCAAACAGGTGCAAAACATTATGAAAACACAATTGCACGCTTAAAAGAAATTTATCCAGAATTTGAACAAAATAAAAAATTAATAATAAAACCTTTCTTTGATGATATGGTTACAGTGCTAAAAGCCACTGATATTGCTGTTTCAAGAGCAGGTTCTTTGAGTTTGTCAGAAATTTGTGCTTGCTCAATTGCACCAATTTTAATCCCATATCCTTATGCAGCAGCAGACCACCAACGCAAAAATGCAAAATCACTTTTGAACAAAAATGCTTGTTTGTATTTGGAAGATGAGGACACAAATCCTCAAAATTTGATGGAAAAATTGGAAGAATTGCTAAAAAATCCTCAAAAATTGCAAGAAATTCAACAAAATACTGCAAATTTAGCAAAACTTGATGCAACTGAAAAAATAGTGGAACAATTAAAAAAAGTAGCAGAAAATGAGTAAAAATTACGAAAAAGCGATAGAATTATTGACTTCCCAAGGTAAATTTTACATAAATCTTGGACTTGATAGAATTTCTGCCATTTTAGAATTAATGGGAAATCCTCAACGCAAATTAAAATGTATTCACGTTGCAGGAACAAACGGAAAAGGCTCTGTTTGTGCGATTATTAGCACTATTTTGAGAGAAGCAGGATTTAAAACAGGCTTATTCACAAGCCCTCATCTTTTCAGATACACAGAAAGAATTCAAATTGACGGAAAAGAAATTGACGAAGAAGTTTTTGCTGAAAAAATCTTTAAAATTCAAGAACTTTCAGAAAAAAACAATATTCATTTAACCGAATTTGAAATTTTAACTGCGGTCATGTTTGAATATTTTGCAGAAAACGAGGTTGATTTTGCCGTTGTTGAAGTAGGTTTAGGCGGAAAATATGATTCAACAAACGTCATTGAAAATCCTGTTTGTTCGGTAATCACAACAATTGATTTAGATCACACAGAAAGACTTGGCGATACAATTGAAAAAATCGCCGAAGAAAAAGCGGGGATTATAAAAAAAGACTGTCCTGTCGTGATTAACAAGTCAAATAAAGGTTTTGACGTTATCAAATCACACACAACTCAAGACCAATTGTTTGTCGCAAACAATTTAACTCTCGGAGAAATGAGTCTAAAAGGACTTCATCAACAAGAAAACCTTAATCTTGCACTAAGCACAATACTTTTAACTGTTCCTGATATAAAAATTACAATAATTCAAAACGCACTAAAACATGTTGTTCATCATGGAAGATTTGAATATTTCGAGGATAAAAAAATATTAATAGATGGGGCTCATAACCCTAATGGAATAAGGGCTTTAAGACAAAATTTAGAGGCTTATTTTAAAAATTACAAATTAAGATTTATTTTTGGTTGCCTAAGAAACAAAGATTATCCACAAATGATAAAACTTTTGTTCAAAGAGGGCGATGAAATTTATTTTAATCATTTCAACCACCAAAATTCTGCGACTTTTGAAGAATTGTCTAAGGTTTGCGATTATCCTGCAAAAGAATACACTGGAAAATTGCCTGAATTCGACGGAATTACAGTGGTTTGCGGTTCTTTGTATATGATTAGCGAAATTGTAAAAGATTTTGGAATTGAAGTTTAAATTTGCTTATATAAATAATTTGTAAAGATATAGCATTAAAATCTTTATTATGTATAATATTACTAAAATAGAGGTACATTTTTTATGCAAGAAACGTTAGAAAAAAAACAAATAAAAAATATCGATTTTAACTGCGATTTAGCACAAAGTTTCGGTATTTATAAAAACGATGCAGAATATGACATTTTGGACTATGTTAGTTCTGTAAATATTTCATGTGGTTTCCATGCCGGCGACCCAATGGTTATAAAAAATGCTTTAATGAGAGCAAAAGAAAAAAATATTGTAATCGGTGCTCACATTGGATTTGACGATATTCAAGGCTTTGGCTATCGTGAAATGCAACTTACAGAAGAAGAAATTGAAGCAATTGTAATTTATCAAGTTGGTGCAATTACTTCCTTTGCAAAAACTTTTGGCTTGGAAGTCGAACATGTACGCCCACATGGTGCGATGTATAAACAAGCAGCAACAGATTTCACTTTTGCATGTTCAATTGCAAAAGCAATTAAAAAATGTTCACCATGGCTAATTTATTACGGTCCTGCTGGTGATATTACTAAAAAAGTTGGCGAACACGTTGAAATTACAGTCGCTCAAGAACTTTTCTTAGACAAAACTTACAATTCTGATGGCACTATTGATTTTGATGCAAAAGATAATTCAAATCTTGAATTCAATATCAACAGATTAAAACATTTGCTTGCAACAAGCGAAATTGATAACAATTTAGGCGGAAAAACAATTGTGGAAGCAGATTCTATCCACTTCTCAAACAAATATGAAAATTCAGTTGAAATTATTAAATCCGCAAAAGAATTAATCACTCCTGAACCTGTAAATTACATCAAGGTAAAAAAATCAGGTTGGGTTGATTAATAACATTATTTTTAGAAATTAAAACAAGGTATAGAAGAAGATGAATAATAAATTTAAAGATACATTTAAAGATACAATGAAAGAAGCAGGTTGGTTAATTCCAGGGCTTGAAATTAAAAGATGGTTTTTCTTAATCTTTTTAGGCTCATTGTTAATCACTATCGGTTTGATGATTTTATTCAACCTACGTCCTGTATATTTCATTATGGAATTCATAAGAAAAATTGCATTGACAGTTCCTACTGATATTTTATCAGTAATTGTTACTATTTTCGGTGCATATTTGTTCTTTAAAGGTTGGCAAAAAACAAATCTTTCAATTTTAGATTTGCACAACGGAAAAGAAAACAACACACTTTTAGAAACTTTATACAGAAGAAGAAAATTAAACAGAGGACCTAAAATCGTTGCAGTTGGTGGCGGTACAGGTTTATCAATGTTATTAAGAGGAATAAAAAGAATTACAAACAACATCACAGCAGTTATAACTGTTGGTGATGACGGTGGTTCATCAGGTAGATTAAGAGAAGATATGGGTGTTTTGCCCCCTGGAGATATCAGAAACTGTATCGCTGCGTTAGCAGACAACGATGATTTAATCACAAAATTATTCCAATATCGTTTCAAATCAGGCGAAGGCTTGGAAGGACACAGTTTTGGTAACTTATTCTTAACTGCTTTATGCTCTATCACAGGTGATATGGTTCGTGCAGTAAAAGAATCTTCAAATGTACTTTCTATTAGAGGCAGAGTGTTACCTTCAACACTAGACGATATGCGTCTTGCAGCGGAATACGAGGACGGAACAATTGTTCATGGTGAATCTGCAATTCCTGAAGAACACAAGAAAATTAAACGTTTATTCACAGAACCTGAAAATTGCAAAGCCTTGGAAGATGTTATTGAAGCAATTAAAGATGCTGATTTGATTATTTTAGGACCTGGAAGTTTGTATACAAGTGTTATTCCAAACTTGTTAATCAAAGAAATTTCAGACGAAATTATTAAATCAAATGCGAAAAAAATCTATGTTTGCAATATTATGACACAACCTGGAGAAACTGATAATTTCGCCGTTTCAGACCACTTGAACGCATTATATAAACACGCAGGAAGCGACAAATTGGTTGATGCAGTGCTTGTAAACGACGTTTTACCTACAAACATGTCTGAAAAATATGCCCAATGTGGTCAAATGCCTGTTGAATTAGACAAAAACAATATTCACGTAGATGTTGTTGAAAAGAAATTAATCGAAGAAAGTCGTGATGGATTAGTAAGACACAGTTCTAATCGTGTTGCAAGAGCAATTTATTATTGGTTCAGAAAATCACAAAAAAACAAAAATAATTAATAAGGGTTAAAAATTTGCACAAACTTATCAAATTCGGATTTCATGGAACTATTCAAGCATTAAAAACAACTCAATTTTCTTTATTTTTGATTGCTTTATTAACAATGGTCGATTTTATTTTATCGTTGATGCAAATAAAATTGCCAGAACAAATCCAAATCTGTTTTGATACAATTTACAAATTCCAAAACCAACTTTATAAACCTGATTTATCCGTAATCCCTGTGGATTTCACCCTTGCAGTTTTTGCAGTTGAAATGCTTATTGTAGCGGGTTTAATCGTTTATGTGATATATTTTGTTATTGAATTTGAACAAATTTATGACAAAGTTCACAAAGACGGTTGCAAAAGATACGAAAAAAGTTTTAACCAAAATTTGGAAAGAAAAGCAAAAAATATTGAAACAAGAGATAAACAATTCGTTTTATTTTTTGACATAAAAATCGCAAAAATCGGCGAAAGTTATTTGAGAGAAGAAGAAAAACCTATTGACATTGAAACTAAAATTATGGAATACAGAATGATGCTTAAAAATAGTATTCTGCAAAATTTTAAAGCAACTTGCAAACAAACAACTGATGGCTACTTAATTTTTGCTGAAAATATTGAAGATTGCGAAAATATTTTTAATAAATTATATGATTTTGCAAAAAAATCAAAAGAATTATTAAAACAATTGAGATTATCTTTTGAATTGAAATCTGCCGTTTCTATTGCAAATCCGAACGAACCTCAAGAAAAATATCTTCCAAAATTGAAAAAATTATTAAATGTTGCCGTAAAAAACAAAATCATGGCACTTTCTGATTTCAAAGTAAAATACGACCATTTGAAAAACAAAACTTATGTCGTAAACAATATTGGCGAATACAGTTTTAACGACGAAGTTTTAGAGATTTATACTTTTGAGCCTAATCCTCAATAGGTTGTTTACCGATAGTAACTGTCGCATCTAATTCAATTGTATGCCTAATTATTGCGTGAGAAATCAGCAACAAATAAGGATTTACTTGGTTTACATTAGATAAATTTACTTTTGCTTTTGGATTTGGAGTATCTAATTGTTCTTGCGGTTTTTGGGCTTTAAAATCAATAACCGTCTGCATTGAATGTTGCGAACTTTCCTTGTTTAAGCGTTTAAACAATTCTTTTTTAGGAAATTTTTCAGAGCAAGTTATTGAAACATCAACCCCATTTCCTGAAATTAAACTAACTGTTGCATTCAAATTTCCGTAATTTACTGTTGTAATCAAAATTTTAATGAACGTATCAGACTCAGGTGTATCGTCATTTTGTTCGACTTCCAAATCAAACCCAACCCCCTCTTGCAAAGGAAGCCAAGGAAGATATAGCAACATCAGATTTTTTAACGTTTGAGTTGCATCGTTTTGAGAAGTTGCCGAAACACTTGCATTGATAATATTTACAGTATCTTGCAACGGTTTAATATCAGTCATACCTTGAGCAGTAGCCATTGACATCATTGAAACCATTTTATTCATCGCTAATTTACTATTTTTTTGCAAAAGTGCAGAAACATTTGTCAAATTAACGTTTGAAGTCAATTGTGATGCAAGATTTTGTTTAAATTTTGCCATTTCTTCAGCAGTCATGCCTTGTGTTTGCTGATTATTCGTTTGAATTTGCTCGGTCATTTCCATATCTTGAGCAGTTTGTTGATTTAAAAGCACATTATTTCGAATATTATTTCTAACCGCATTATGCAATTGATTATGCGGATTTAATAATGACTGATTTTTTATGTTGTGCCTTGTGTTTTGAATAAAATTTTCGGTTCTTTGCTGAACGTTTTCTTTGATATTATTCAAATTGTCGGCAATATTATTTTTTGCATTGTTAATATTATCTTTTATGTTGTTAAAAGGTTTTTCAAACGCATCAGGCTTTTGAGGTTGAAGCGGTTTGTTGGGATTATTTGGAACATTTGGTCTGTTTGGGTGAACATTTCCATTCGGTTGATTGGGGTTATTTGGAACATTCGGTCTGTTTGGGTGAACGTTACCATTTGGTTGGTTTGGGTTGTTCGGAACATTCGGTCTATTGGGGTGAACGTTGCCATTTGGTTGATTTGGGTTATTCGGAAGATTTGGTTTATTCAAATTTCCTTGGTTTTCAGGTTTTTGTAAATTCGGCATTTTGCCATTTTCTTGAACCATAACAAGAAATTCCACCATGTTTTTTGGTAGATTTAGCAAATTTTTTACGTAAACAGCCCTATCAATACTCGCAAGGTTATTCATTCTCAATTGTTGCGGATTTACGAATTGTTGTTGATATTGGTTAATAATTTTGTTATGCGTATTTTGGACTAGATTTTTCGCATTCCCAGCCTGAGATGACAAATCTGCATTTATATTGGCTTTTGCCGACTGCAAATTCATCATTTTTTGATTTAATTTTAATTTTAACCAATTAACATTTTCCATAAGAAATATATGCCAATGTTTGAATGTTTATTAACATTATTTTTTAGGCAAGTAAGATTGAGGATAACTGTAATCTTCTTTAAAACCGATATGGCGGTACATTTTCAAGGCGGGAATGTTATTTGTTTCAGCAGAAACATTAACCTCTGTGAAACTTCTTTCACCTGACTGTACCATATTCAACAAGGCTTCTACTGATTTTTTAATCAAATATTTTGCCAAACCTTTGCCTTGGTGCTCTTTTTGAATTGAAACCAAAGGAATATTTGCAATTGTTCCGCCTGTAATATTTGTGAAACAGAAACCACAAGGGCGACCATTATGCAAAAGAACACTTGTTGATTCAGGTAAAAATTCGCCATAAATGCCATTAACAATTTTGTCTAAAATGTCGTCTGTACCTTCTTTTGTCAAATATCTTGTATCAAATAAGGCATCAGAAGCAGTTTTGAAGCCTGCATGAATAACCTCAACGGCTTTATCGTAATACATATCTTCCCAAGAAGTGATTTGATAACTTTCATCATGCGGTGAATTTGGAATACTTCTCAAAATTTCTTCTGAATTTTTATTATCCATCATAAATCTAAGAACGGCAAGACCTACAAATTTGAAACCATAATGAGCAATATCACTTGTAAAACTAGACTGAACACCCAACAATGGATAGCAAACTGCTTTTTCTTTGCGTTCTTGTTCAGTTTCTGTCAAAAATCTTTCGATAAGCATTTTTCTCTTTGTAGTCAAATCTTCTTGACCCAAACAATGGATTACGTTCAACTCAATTGATTCAGAAATTGCAGTTGTATAAACCAAAAATGCTGTCGGAATATGATTTTCCAACAAAACAATACATTTAATATAATCTTTGTCTATTGCATCAATAAAATCTTGATATTCTAAAGGTTCTAACTCAAACATATAATCGCTTACAGCGACAGAACGAAAGTCGTTGTAAACTCCTGCAAAAATTTTATATAAATTGCTACTTAAAACCTGTGTTTCGTAATTTGCGTTTTCCATAAATCTTCCTTTTATAAAGTATGATGCATTTTTTCTTTTTTCGTATTCAAATATCTTCTATTATATTCCGTAATTTCAGATTTTAAATGCACTATATCGTGTATTTTTAATCCGTAACCTTCTAAACCAACTATTTTTTTAGGATTATTTGTAATCAAATTAAACGTTGTAAACCCAATATCACGAATAATTTGAGCCCCTACGCCGTAATCTCTTAAATCTTCATCAAATCCTAAAGAAATATTTGCTTCAATTGTATCTTGTCCTTTTTCTTGCAAAGCATAGGCTTTAATTTTATTAACAAGCCCAATACCTCTGCCCTCATGGTCATGCATATAAACTAAAGCACCTTTTCCGTATTCTTCAATCATCTTCAACGCACCATGAAGTTGAGAGTTGCAATCGCATTTCAAACTATGGAACACGTCACCAGTCAAGCATTCTGAATGAACTCTTATCAACGGAATTTTATCAGAGCCATCGTCTTTCACAAGTGCAACATGTTCATGCCCGTTGACTTTGTTTACATATCCATAAATTTTAAAATCACCGAATTTTGTTGGCAAAAATGCTTCTGCTTCTCTAACAACAAGTTTTTCAGACTGCAAACGATAAGCAACAAGTTCTGAAACAGAAATAAATTTGAAACCATATTCATCAGCAAATGCTCGCAAGTCATCACGTCTTGCCATTGAGCCATCTTCTTTCATAATTTCGCACATAACCCCTGCTGGTCTATGTCCTGAAAGAATTGCCATATCAACACAAGCCTCTGTATGTCCTATTCTTGTTAAAACTCCGCCTTTTTTTGCAACACATGGAAAAACATGCCCTGGGCGACGTAAATCATGCGGTCTTGCGTCTTTTGAAATAGCGACTTCAACTGTTTTTGCTCTATCAAAAGCAGAAATTCCTGTTGTAACACCAAATCTTTGGGCTGCATCAATACTCAAAGTAAAGGCTGTTCGCATTTTTTCGGTATTATTTTCAACCATTTGAGGCAAATCTAAATTATCCGCAATTTCATCAGCAATCGCAAGACAAATCAACCCTCGACACTCTTTCGCCATAAAATTAATTATCTCTGGAGTTACACACTCGGCAGAACATAACAAATCACCTTCGTTTTCTCTATCCTCGTCATCTGCAACAATGATAGGCTTTCCTGCCTTAAAATCTTTTATTGCATCTTCAATTTTATCAAACTTAAATTCGCTCATTTTACATAAACCCATTTTCTTTCAAAAAATCTTCTGAAATTACTGACGATGTTTTTTCATTCAACAAGAATTTTTCAATATATTTTGCAAAAACATCTGTTTCTAAATTTACTTTTTGACCTGTTTTTAAACAATATAAATTTGTGTTTTCAAAGGTATGTGGAATTACTGCAACTCTAATTAAATCACCTTGAATATCAGCAACTGTAAGGCTTATGCCGTTTAAAGTTACTGAACCTTTTTTGATTATGTAACGAGAAGCCTCATCAGAAACTTTGAATTTCATATCATAAAAATCAGAATTTTTATGAACTGAAACAACTGTTGCAACGCTATCAACGTGCCCTGACACAATATGTCCGCCAATTCGCTCATTCAAAGTCATTGCTCGTTCAAGATTTACTTTTTCACCTTTTTTTAAGTCAGAAAAATTTGTAACACTCAATGTTTCTTTTGAAATTTCTGCACTAAATCCATTTTCTGTAAGGTTTATAACGGTTTGGCAAACACCATTAATAGCGATAGAATCGCCAATTTTTGTGTCCTCTAAAACTTTTAAACAATCAATAGAAATTTCTGCGTTTTCAGAAAGAAGTTTAAAATCTTTTACTATACCGATTTCTTCAATAATTCCTGTGAACATACTATTATTTTAACACAATTATTTACCAATGCAAAAATTGTCGAAAATATTGTTCAAAATGTCGTCTGTGATAACTTCTCCAGTGATTTCGTCTAAACACAATAACGCTTGTTTTACGTCAATTGAAATCAAATCTTGCAACTCGTTCACTTTGCTTGCCATGTAAGCCTGCATTAAACTTTCTCTCGCTTTTTCAAGGCAATCTTGTTGACGATTATTTGTGATAAATTCTGTATCCTCAACAGAGAATTCTAAAATTATGTCTTTGATTTTTTGTTTTAATTCTTCAATTCCGATTTGATTTTTAGCAGAAATACAAATTGTATTTTCAGGTCTTTCGTCAGACAAATCGCATTTGTTTGCAATAATCAAATGTTGTTTTTCTTTTGCAAAATCCAAAATAGTTTTGTCCGCTTCGCTTAAACCTTTTGACAAATCGTACATAAACAATACCAAATCGGCTTCTTGAACGGCTTGTTTTGAATATTCAATACCGATTTCTTCAACCTTGTCGATATTTTCATCTTCACGAATACCTGCCGTATCGATTAAAGTAACAGGAATTCCTAAATCAAGAGTTTCTGTCAAAACATCTCTTGTAGTACCTGCAATTTCAGTAACAATCGCTCTATCAAGACTCAAAAGAGTGTTGAACAAAGAAGATTTGCCCACATTTGGTTTGCCAGCAATAGCAACCTTAATTCCTTGACGCATTATGTTACTTGATTTTGCACTTGATAAAATCTTATCAATTTTTGCGATTTCGCTTTCAAAATCGCTTATCAAACTTTCATAAGTCGGCTCTGCAACGTCCTCAGGAAAATCAATTCCCGCAACAATTCTTGAAAGAGTTTCAAAAATATCTTTTTTAATTTCGTTTACTTTTTGAGCCAAAACCCCTGACAAATTCTTTGCAGACTGAATTGCAAAGTTTTGAGTTTTTGAGTGGATTAAATCAGCAACGGCTTCGGCTTGAGATAGATCAAGTTTTTTATTTAAGAACGCACGTTTAGTAAACTCGCCTCTTTCCGCCATTCTTGCACCATTTTTTAAAACAATATCAAGAATATTTTTAACTACATTAACCCCACCATGGCATTGAATTTCAATTACATCTTCGCCAGTGTAACTATTTGGATTTTTGAATGGCAAAACAACAACTTCATCAATTTTTTTGTCGTTGTCTACAATCCAACCATGGCAAATCATTCGAGGAGTAATTTTTCCAGTAAAAATTTTCTCAGTGATATCAAAACTTTTTTCGCCTGAAATTCTTATCACACCAACTCCGCCTGTACCTAAAGGAGTTGAAATCGCAGTAATTGTGTCAAATTCTTGTATAATGTTCATATTCCGATTATATCGTCAACACAATACACATGCAAGAAATGAGGGAAATAGCGGTAAAACCTAATTTACCGCTATATTTTACACTATCCAATTAAACTTAATAATGATAACAAAGAACTTATGTCAAAACCAACATTCGAAGTTTGCTGATTATACCCTTTTACACTATTTGCAACATTCAAGGCGGTCGAAATCGAATTCATCGCATTATTGTTATACTGATTTTGCAACGTATTCAACAAGTTCACAAGGTTATATCTGTTCGATAACTCATTATTTATCAACTCATTTCGCTTTGATAACAAACTTTCTGCAAGTTGTGAAATCGCATCGGCTCTTGAATTTTCAATATTATTTAATTTATCCAAAAACATTGAATTATCAATATTCCCAAAACGTGAAGCAATATCATTTTTCAAATTGTTCAAAATCGGAGTATAAATATTATTTATAGACTTTTCACCCTGATTTTGATAAGCATTCAATTGCGACTGAAACCCTTTTAACGTTTCAGGAGAAAATGTGTTTATCTGCGGTAAAATCTCCGCCAAAGTCTTTTGTGCGTAGTCATAAGCAGTTTTTTCGTAATTATTCATATTATAATTACTTCTAACCGTATCACCGCTTCTGTAAGTCGTAGCCTTTGTTTTACCGTTAATGCTAAAACTTCCGTTTGCATACGCAGGTTTTGTTGTTTTGCTCATAAAATTTTCCTTTCTGAAATTTTATTCACAAAGACAAAACATATTGAATTAGGGGCAACCATTACATTATACCATTTTTTTAGTCTATTGTAAAATTTTCACCTAATAAATTTTTGTAAACAAATGTAACGAAACATGCCAAAACACTCAAGTATTCATGGTTTTAGACCGACATGGAACATGTGTGTATCAAAAAAAGAAGGTATTTTTATGGTTTCAGGTATTAATCTTAATAATTATTCAGCAGCACAATTACAAGAATTGCAAAAAGCAGGAATGCAAATTAGCGATGAAGATATTGAAGCGGCTAAAAAACGTGAAGAACAAGAAAAAGCAAACAAAGCAGATGATGAAGCAAACGTTTCATACACAATTACTGACGATGCGGGCGAAGTAAACGAAGCAGAGCAAGAAATTAAAACTGCAACAGAGTACGGTGCAAATTTAAAAACTGTTTTGGAAACTTTAATTCCAAAATGTCAAACAAAAGATGGTGAAATGGCTAAATTGCAAGAAGAAATGAACAAATACGCAGTTACAATGCAAGATTTGGGATTTCAAGCAACACAAGCACAAACAGATATAAACGCAGAAATTGCAGATTTGCAAACAATTATTGATCAACAAACTGCAGAACTTGAAAAGAAAAAAGAAGAACTAGATGAAAATCTTGAAATTATCGACGATGTAAACAACAACGACGATGCGTCTGAAGATGATATTAAAAATGCAGAAGATGCCTCAAACAATGCCGAATCTTTGCAAGAAGAAATTTCATCAGGCTCAATGTCTGCAAAGAAAATGCAAGAAGTTATTAAAACAAGAATTAAAGAAGTTGCGATTACAAAAGCAACACTTCTTGGAAAATCAATGGAAGATGTAAAAAATCAAGCACAACAAAGTTTGAACGATGCCGTAAATGCCAATGAATATGCCGATGTTACTATCGACAAAGGTATGGAAGCAGCAAGTATTACCGACAAAGGTGTTGCTAAAGATGCAGGATTTAGTAAACGTGGCGGTTTCCTTGGTTGGGGAAAACGTAAAGGCGATGTTGGGGCAGCAAACAGAATGGGTAACACAGCCATCGCATTCGGTGAACAACTTGGAAATTCATCTACGGGAGTTGCAAAAACCATCAAAACTGTTGGTAGCCAATTTGGAATGAACTTTGCAAAAACATCTTCAATTGAAGAAATGGTAAACAAAGAGTATGTTGATACTTCAAAAATGGACGAATTAGTTGATTTAAAAGAAACTAAAGGAATTGTCGGATTTATAAAAGGTGTTAAAAATAACAAAGAAATTATAGAAGGTATTGCAGAAGAAGCAAAGAAAAAGAAAAACGGTGAAACTGAAACTAAGCCTGAAACATAGGTACAATAAAATTTAATATGCTTTGGTAATGATGGTTTTGTTATTAAAGCAAAAAGACAGATACATTTTTGTACCTGTCTTTTCTACTTTTATTTATTTTAAACTTTAAGCAAGTGCTTTTGTTTCTTCAATACATTTGATTAAAGTTTCAGCAACTGTTTTTTGTTCTTCTGCAGTAATTTCAGGGAACATAGGCAATGAAATAACCATTTCAGTATTTTTTTCTGTGATAGGTAAAGTGCCTTTGCCCATTCCTAGGTATTCGTGAACTTTTTGTAAGTGTAATGGAATTGGGTAATACAACATAGCACCTACGCCACGTTCTTGAAGCATTTTGTGGATATTATCTCTGTTAGGAATTTTAACTGTGTATTGGTGATATACGCAATAAGTGTCATCTAATTCTTTTGGAGTTTGAATATCAGGGCAATTTGCGAATAATTCATTGTATCTGTGAGCATTTTCACGTCTTTTTTCGTTCCAAGATTTAACGTGAGGTAATTTAACTCTCAAAATTGCTGCTTGAACTTCGTCAAGTCTTGAGTTTACACCGATTTCGTCGTGGTGATAACGAATAGCACCACCATGGTTTCTCAATGCAAGAACTCTATCTTTGATTGCATCAGAGTTAGTAGTTAATAAACCACCGTCACCCATAGCACCTAAGTTTTTAGTTGGATAGAAACTGAAACAACCGATATCACCGAATGAACCAACCATTTTGCCTTTGTATAAAGCACCAATTGCTTGGCAAGCATCTTCAATTACGTATAAGTTATGACGTTTTGCGATATCCAAAATAGCGTCCATATCAGCAGGTTGACCGTATAAGTGAACAGGAATAATTGCTTTAGTTCTTGGAGTGATAGCATCTTCAATTTTTTTAGGATCGATGTTGAAAGTATCTTTGTCGATGTCAACGAAAACAGGTTTAGCACCAACGATACCAATTGCTTCTGAAGTAGCAACAAAAGTGAATGCAGTAGAAATAACTTCATCACCTTTACCGATGTCTAATGCTCTCAAAGCCAAATGTAGAGCATCAGTACCTGAATTTAAAGTAACAGTGTGTTTAACACCAATAAACTCAGCAAGTTCTTCTTGTAATGCTTTGTTATGTTTTCCTAAGATATATTGACCAGAACGAAGTACGTCAATAACTTGTTTTTCAACTTCTTCGCCGATTTCTGCATATTGTCTTTTTGAATCTAAAATAGGTATCATGTTTTTCTCCTTTACTATGCTTGTTAATTATAGTTTAGCACAACTTTTTGATACCTTTATATAAACTTAATAAAAGACTAAATTATTTGAACTTTGAAATAATATTTTCTTCCAAATCTTTAATATTATAAATCATGTCTAATATATCAAAAGTTTCCTCTAAATTATGTTTTGCACTATTCCAACCACAACCATCTGTAAACCAAACAAAAGTTACACCATCAATTGTTGAAACTTCTTGAGCAAGAGTTTTGTAACTTCTTGCGGTTTCATTAAGTTTAGAGCCACCACTTGAATAGAAATTTGTTTCAATTACATAAATTTGATTGCCTGTTTTAATTACAAAATCAAAGCGTTTTTCCATTTTTCCTTGATTTGAAATTGCAGAAAGGTTTATATTCCATTTTTCTTCAATTTCATGGATATACATTTCTTTGAAGTAATTTTCCCCTTTCTTAAATCCTGCTTTTTGAATAAAACTTTCAACTAGATTTTCCATCAAATGACCGCCACGATTTTTTCTTCCATTAGAATCAAGCCCAGTTTCAACACCTGTTGCATAATCTACCAAATTACTTACGATATGATTTTCTAACAAATCAAATAGTTTAGTTTTTCTCATAAACATTTTATAGTCATCTATACTATAGTTTTGTTTTTTAAAAGAAAAATTATATTCTCCATTTGAATCTGTAACAGAAATTTCGTTAGAGCGAACTGCTAAAAGCAATGGAACACATTTTAGTGTTTCAGGATAGTTTGTAATAATATTTTCAAAATCTTTCTCAATGTTTTTTGAGCCTACTAGCGAATTTAAAATATTTAATTCAACTTTAATATTATCAACATTTTTAATTACCTTATCAAAATCTACATAGTAACAGTAATCTGCAATGCAAGGTCTAAAAGTAGATAGCCATTTTTTAAAATCTCTAGTCATAATTTTTTACTAAAACCTCCGTAATTTTGCCTCTACCGTCTGCGTTTGCATTGATTTGGCGAGAAGCAAAAACCTTTTTAATTTCATAATTTGCATATAATTCATTTACTAATTTTGTATCCGAATTTGAAAGCATAAATTTTACACCCATTGAATTTAATTCATCACAAACTTCACGCAATTTAAACTGCATGTCAATATCAAAACCGTCTTTTGTATATGATGTAAAACTTGAAGTTTCGCTTAGTGGAACATAAGGTGGATCAAAATATATAAAATCTCCTTTTTGAACAAAATTCAAAATTTCAGAAAAATCTGCACATTTTATTTCTGTTTTTTTTAACAGTTCAGAACAATTTAAAAGATTACTTTCATCAACAATTCTCGGATTTTTGTAATTTCCAAATGGCACATTAAACTCACCTTTTGAATTAACACGATACATTCCGTTAAAACAAGTTCTATTTAGATAAATAAAGCGACTTGCTCTTTCGACATTTGATAGATTTTTATATTTTTCTGTTCTATCAAGATTTCGAATTTCTAAAAAATATTCCTTTGAAATTTCATGTTTATACAAATCATGTATTAACTCGTAAACATTATCACGAACAACAGAATAAAGATTTATAAGTTCTTCATTCATATCGGAAATATAAGCATTTTGCGGTTGTAATTCACAAAACAATGCACCACCACCAATAAATGGTTCATAATATCTTTTAAAATTTTGAGGTACATTTTTTATCAATTCAAACATCAATTGGCGTTTTCCACCAACCCATTTAACTATTGGATACGTTATTTGATTCAATTGTTCTAATTCAACTACCATTAAATACCTATTTTTTAAATTCTTTCTCAAATCTTTTCATTGAAAGATCTAAATATTCTTTTTCTAAATCAATTCCAATAAATTTTCTGTCTAATCTTAATGCCATTATACCAGTAGTCGAACTACCTGTAAATGGGTCAAGAATTAAACCACCTTTATTTGTGGAAGCAAGAATGATACGTTTTAATAATTCCAATGGCTTTTGAGTAGGGTGTTTTCCAAATTCTTTTTCAGAAGTTTTTGGAGTGTTTATTGCCCAAACAGAACGCATTTGTTTTTCAGGTTTTTTAATAAAATCTTCAGCCCAAACACCATTCTTCATAATTTCATAATTGAATGTATGTTTTGTTCCATTGTCTAATTTTGCCCATAACAAAGTTTCATGGCTTGCTGTAAAATATCTACAACTCATATTTGGTGAAGCATTTGGCTTAAACCAACAAATATCATTTAAAATTTTAAAACCCGCTTTTTGCAAAGCAAAGCCACAAGAATAAATCGAATGATAAGTTCCTGAAATCCAAATAGTTCCGTTGGGTTTTAAAACTCTTTTACACGCATTAATCCATCTTTGATGAAAATTAAAATCTTCATCAAAACCTTTGCTTTTATCCCAATTGCCTTTATTAACAGAAACAACTTTACCTGAATGACAAGTAATTCCACCATTTGACAACAAATAAGGCGGATCGGCAAAAATCATATCAATAGTTTCTGTATTTGCACAGTTTAAAATATCAACACAATCGCCTTGATATAACGTTACGTTCTCTTTGTCATAATACGGTTTCATGCCTGTATTATACAACAAAAGGTATTTTAGTCTTAATAATATTTTCTATTTTTTTGAATAACTTCGCTTACGACTGGCAGGTTTATTACAAATTTATAATCTCTTTGCGAGATTATATTCTCTTGTTGGGCGATAAACACTGCATTCGCCCTGTTTCTTGCCTTTAGTTTATAATAAATTCTTTCCAATTGTTTTTTTACAGTCGACAAGGTTACTCTAAAAAGTTTTGCTATCTGACTGTTTTCAAGACCCGCTGCAACAAGGATTAAAACTTCCATTTCCCTTCTACTCAAAGGTTTACTTTCATTGTCTAAAATTATCCCTGTTGGTAATATTTCATATTTTCTCATATCTCTATTTTAAGAAATATTCCCCAAGTAGTACATTAGCCCCTTGGCTATATTTCCGCATTTTTACCTCTCTGACTATCAGCCAGTTGGCTATTTTTTTCTTAATTTCAAAAATTTTTTAAAAATTTAATTTTCTATTTCTCTAGTTTTGCTGAAATTTTTTATATATAATTATCTTATGAAAACTTTTTTCTTAAAATCTATGGGGTGCAAATCCAACCAATTTGAAGGTGCTATCATTCAAGAAAAACTAACCAATGCAGGATATGAATTGGTAGAAAAAATTGAAGATGCGGATTTTTATATCCTAAATTCTTGTTCTGTAACGCACAAATCAGACAATGAAGCAATGTATATTTTAAGAAACGCAAAACACACAAAACCCTCTATAAAAACCATTATTACTGGTTGTGTGGCACAAACAGAAAAAGAAAATCTTTTAAAAAATGAATTTATTGATTACGTTTTAGGCAACAACGAAAAATTTAACATTGTTGAATTTCTTGAAAACAACCAAAATTACTCCGTTGGCGACATAATGAATTTATCAGAATTCAACAAAGTAACCCTTTTTGACACAACAAAAACAAGAGCAAGTCTTAAAATTCAAGATGGTTGCGACAACCGTTGTGCCTACTGTATTATACCGTTTGCAAGAGGCAAATCTCGTTCTGCAGACATCGATTTTATTATCGAACAAATCAACAATTTCGAAAAACATAACTTCAAAGAAATTGTTTTTACTGGAATTCATATCGGTCAATGGGGCAAAGAATGGGGCAAAACCATTCTCGATTTATTAAAAGAAGTTGAAGCCAAAACCAATATCAGATACCGTTTAGGCTCGCTTAACCCTTTAGAAATTACCGAAGAATTACTTGAATTTTTGTCAAAATCTGAACAATTTTGTCCACATTTTCATCTTTCGCTACAATCCGCTTGTAACAAGACTTTGAAAAGCATGAATAGATTTTACAAGGTTGAAGATTATCTAAAACAAATCGAAAAAATTAACGAACTTTTTACACTTCCTTTCATCGGAAGTGACATTATCGCTGGATTTGTTGGCGAAAGCGAAGAAGATTTTGCAACCACACTTGAAAATCTTAAAAAATCAGGTTTAACAGCAATTCACACCTTCCCATATTCAATTAGAAAAGGCACTCAAGCCGAAAAAATGGAAGGACATCTTTCTGATACCATAAAAGAGCAACGTGCAACTTTGATTAAACAAGTTTCTGCACAAAAAACAAAAGAATTTTTAGAAAAAAATCTTGGCACAGTCCACAACGCAATCGTAGAAAAGCATTTAGACAAAAAAACAGGCAATTTAAAAGCGATTACTGAAAATTACATCACAGTTTTATTAAATTCAAAGGACAAAAATTTAATAAACACTATGCAAAAAGTAAAAATTACTGAAATCAACAACGGCAAAGTCCTTGGAGTTATTGAGGAATAAAAATTCAAAGTAAATTTTTAACTTACGGCAAAATAATTTTTCCCTCGACCTCTTTTTCAATATTCAAGGAATTATTTAAACTGTCAAAAAGTTCCGCCATAGTGTTTGCAGTATAAAATTTGCCTCGAGTAACAAGTGCGACACATTCCAACTGAGAAATATCGTCGGAATTCCTTATGTCATAAGCGATTACGTCGATTTTTAAATTAGGATAAAATTTCAAATTTTTTGTCATAAATTTGCAAGGGCTTTCGTCACAATTTTCTCCACCATCAGTCAATAAAATTACGTGTTTTAAACCTTTGAAATCGTTAAAATCTTTTGTTAAGGCGGATTTTAGAGAATAAGTTATTGGAGTCATACCAATGGCTCTAGTTTTTTCGATTTGGCGAGAAATCATTGAACTTCCGCCCTTTGTAATCGGAACAAATAATTTTGAAGCCTTGCAACTATCGAAAGGAGTTACACCTATACGATAGCCGTAAGCCCTCATTCCGACTTGTTTTTGAGGATTAATTTTTGGCAAAATTTCTCTCATCGTGTCAAGCATTACATCAACTTTTTTGCGGTTATCCAAATATTCATTCATACTATTTGAAAAATCCAAAATAAAAAGTGTTTTTTCACTTTCGATGCTGATATCTGTATTGTAAGGCGATTGCACACGATAATTTTGAGCAAAAACTGCACTTATTGAAAATAAAATTGCAAAAAATAAGATTATTTTTTTCATAATAATGAATTTTTTCAAAAATTTTCGTTTTTTAAATCCGCCAATTATCAGATATTCGTGCTAAAATTTAATTATGGAAGCACAAGAAAAAATTTTAGAAGCCGAAAAGGCGATACAAGAACAAGTTAAACACATTGAGGAAATCAGAGATTTTAACCAACGAAAAGTTTTGAAGGCTTTTGTTGATAATCACGTAGCCCCTGAGCATTTTTATACTGTTTCAGGCTATGGACACGACGATTTGGGTCGTGAAGTTTTAGATAAAGTTTACGCACAAGTGTTTAAAGCGGAAAAAGCCGTTGTAAGAAATCATTTTGCAACAGGCACACACACACTTGCTTGTGCTTTGTTTGGCAATTTGCATGCCGGCGATAAACTTCTTGCGGTTGCAGGAACTCCTTATGACACAATGAGAGAGGTTATTGGACTTACTGGAAGTGATTTGTCAAAGAAAAATTCTTTAATTGGAAACGGAATTATTTATGACGAAGTTCCACTTTTGAACGGTGATGACATTGATTTTGAAACACTTGAAAAGAAAGTTGATGACACAACAACAATGGTTTTAATTCAACGTTCAAGAGGTTATGACACAAGAAAATCGCTTACAATTGATGTTATTGAACACATTTGCCAAGTTGTAAAATCTAAAAACCCTAATTGCATTTGCTTTGTAGACAATTGCTACGGCGAATTTGCAGAAAAAAGAGAACCCATAGAAGTCGGTGCAGACTTAATTGGCGGTTCTTTAATCAAAAATCCAGGGGGTGGACTTGTAGAATGCGGTGGCTATATTGCAGGTAAAGAAGAACTTGTTGAGGCTTCTGCAATAAGACTTACAGCCCCAGGGGTTGGTTGGGAATCAGGTGCGATGTTGAACCAACACAGATTAATTTTCCAAGGCTTATTTATGGCACCGTCAATTGTTGCCGATGTAATTAAGGGCATGACACTTGCAGCAAAAGTGTTTGAAGATATGGGATTTATTTCATCTCCAAGATATAACGCACCTAGAACAGATATTATTCAAATTATTACGTTCAATGCTCCTGAACCTTTGATTGAATTTTGCAAAACAGTTCAATCATTATCACCAATAAACGGCTACGTAACCCCTGTTCCTGAACTTATCCCAGGGTATGTCGACGATGTAATTATGGCAGGCGGAACATTTATCGAGGGTTCGACAATTGAATTATCGGCAGATGGTCCAATTAGACCACCTTATGCAGTTTATATGCAAGGTGGATTAAATTATGCCCACATAAAAATCGCCGTAGAAGAAATTTACAGACGTTTGAGCAAATAGTTTTAAATTTTTAAAACAGATTTCAATTAATAATCATTAATTGTGTAATCTCGTTCACGCAAAATTGGTTTTGTTCTGATGTACGGAACAGGTTTGTAATCCTGTTGCATTATTTTTGATGACGGAATTACTTCAGGTTCTGCCACATTAATATTTTTTTCAAAATCTTTTTCTTTTTTAGTATTTTTTTGTACTTTTTCTTTATTTTGAACCTTATTTTGTTCTTGTTTTTTAGTTTCTACAACATTTTTAACGTCTTTTATTTCAGGTGCAGATTTTTCATTTTTCAATTGAACACCTTTTTCTTGTTTAACTTGTAATTCAGAATCTTGCATTAATAATTTTTGTTTTTCTTCTTGCAATTGCAATTTCGCACGCATTTTTGCTTGACGACGTGCTTCCTTCAATTGTGCTTTTTGCTTTTGTTGTTCGTATTTCAATTTTTGTTTTTCTTTTTGCAATTCAAATTTTGCTTGTTCATACTCTTGAATTTGCTTAATTTTTTCTTCGGTAGAAAGAGCATTTTCACGTTCTTCTAAAAGTTTTTGTTGTTCAACTTTGTTTGAAATATCGTTTTTTAAACCTGATAATTTTTCTTTGCTTTTTCTAGTAACTTTAATTGCACCAGTTTTGATTTCTTTGCCTGCTTTTATAGATTCTTTTTTCAAATATCTAGCACTTCTAACCCCACCACGTTTGCTATCAACCTTGATTTTATCAATTGAAACGTAATTTGGTTTAACGATTTCAGGGTGAAGATTTAAGTCTTGATATGGTGACATTTTTAACAAGGCAAGTTGAGTTTCTTGAACAACTTGAGGTGATAAAAATTTTGTAGAATATTTTTGAACCTTTTCCAATTGTTCACTTGTGTTGCCCATAGTTGCATTCAAAATTCTGCTTTCACGAGAACTAATCAACTTTTGATAATTATGTTGCCACAAAGTTGTTTGATTATTCGCATCAATCAAAGCAACTTGTGTTGTAAGTCGATAAGCAGGGTCAATTACAGTCGCCCCTGGGATATCCAAAGCGTCCCAAAGCGTACGTCTTGTGATATAACTTTGTGCGTCCATATTGCAATTAATCATCAAAACTTGTTTTGTGCCAAATTTTGAGGCTAATTTTTGCACTGTCGCATAATTTACTGTGTAATCTTTTTGATAATCTGTTATAAGTTTTTGAACTTCTTTTTTTAATCTGTAATTTTCAGGTCTATCAAGATAAGTTTTAAGTTTATTTATCGGAACGGCAGACATATCAGGGTGCTGATTATAATAATTAATAATGTCTGTACCGATTAAACTTGCTGAATTTTGGAAAATTATGTCATTTTTTGACTCCAAAAGTAAATCGTTTGGAATAACCAAAAAGTTAAACTTTGCAGCATAGCAATTTGCCGTAGTCATTAAAAATATGAATAAAATAAATCCAAAAAGTTTTTTCATGCTAAAATTATACCATATTCTTTAAGTTAGTGCTAATTATTAAAAAGGAGTTAACAAATGGATTACAATGAACTAATGGAAATGGCAAAAAAAGCAAGTGAAAATTCTTATTCACCTTATTCAAAATTCCCAGTAGGTGCTTGTGTTTTAACAGAAAGCGGAAAAACTTTCATCGGAACAAATGTTGAAAATTCTTCATTTGGTGCAACAATTTGTGCAGAACGTAGTGCTATTGTAAATGCTATTGTAAACGGAGAAAGAAAATTAACAGCAGTTGCTATTTATGGACCAAAAATGAAACGTTGTGCTCCATGTGGTATTTGCAGACAAGTAATCAACGATTTCAAATCAGATAAAGGCGTAGATATCATTCTTGAAGGTGATAACGGCGAAATCGAAGTTCATACTATCGATGAATTATTACCACTAGGTTTTGATTTATAATATTAATATGTTCATTTTTGAATTTATAAAAAAATATTGGTACAAAACTTATCGAGAACCAAAAATTCTTGAAGAAGAAAAATGTATCAAACAGTATGATGCAACAAACGACTCTCCTGATTTTATTGAGGATTATGAAACTTGCGAACACGTTTTCATGCCGATAGATAGTACAGGAGAGGTGTTGGCTTGCACAAAATGCGGTGTTTTGGCAAACAAAGAGGACGTTTGTAAAGATAATTTCTTTGAAAGAAAAGAAATTTAGAAAAATATATTATAATAAAATTATGATGAAAAAGATTTTATTTATTTTTTTAATGATTTTTGCCTTGCAAAACACTTGTTTTGCAACAACTTCAATTGATTTTATTTACATAAACGGTTCAAACAACAACAACGAAAAAATGCACCAATGGTTTTTGAAAGGAATTCAAAAATTTCACCCTGTTTTGAAAAAACAAATCGAAAAGGATTTGTATACAAACCAATATTTGTTGAAAAATGGCGAATATAAAATCGAAGAAAAGCCGTCAAATTTCTTTTGGGGATACAAAAGCCAAGAAGATTTGATGTTTATGAAAGAAAAAGTTGACCTTTTGCGTGCAACAAGTCCGACAGTCGCATTTATAGTTCGTAACACTATTGCAGACATTATGCACGATGCAATTTGGGTTCAAAAAACTCATAACATGATTCCAATATTGCAGGATTTGGATAAACAAGTTAAAAACGATATAAAACAAGGCAAAAAAGTTGTGCTACTTGGTTATTCAGCAGGTTCATTTATCACAGTTGAATACCTTGTGAACAAAATTCCATACATAAATCTTTCTGAATACTTCGAAAAAGAAGATTTAGATAGCGATTTAAGAAAAATGATTGCTAAAAATCCAAGAAAAGATACTTGTTTAATGGCATTTGTAGGTTCAAACTTAACAAACGCAACACCTTTGAGCAAAATTGTTATCAATAGAAATAAAAACGAATTTAAAGAAGCCTATATGAATATGGACTCTTTCACTGACAAATATTGCGTTCCAGACGATACAGTTGTCGGTGTAATCAATTATGCAAGCCCTATTCCGCTATTTTATTCAGATATAAGCGACAAAAATTTAGGAAAATTCAAGTATAACCACTTAATGTATAATTATTTAATTGAACACGATTTCTTTTTCTTGACTGTAAATTTTGCAGACGACCCACTAGGATTTCCGAACGGTGTAAATTATACAAACAGTGAAATCAAAAAACTTACGAATATGGAATTTGAAAAAGAGTTAGGATTTTTCTACGATTATTCAAGAAAATCAAGCATGAGAACTTTTATGGGGGCTCATACAGCATATTGGAATGCAAAAAAGAGATTTTCAAAAGCGATAGTTCAAGCCTACACAGAGGGTCGAAGATATCAATATGACGAAGAATTCCAAGAAAAAGCAAAAAATTCTATCCTAAATCCAAAGAAAACTCACAGAAATTAATTTTTTATGTTCGAATTAAAACGCAATTTTTATATATAAAAACAAATTAAAAAGCGGAGTAACCGACTCCGCTTTAAATAAAATCTCTCAACTATCTTAACTAACTATCTCATATCTCTTAATATAACGCATACAGTCCATTCTACACATATCTTCTACACTACACTGCATGCTTTTTTGGTTTGTCTATTTAACCGCAACCAATTTTTGTTGAATACCTTGTTGAGCGTTCATCATTCTTGCACTTGCCATAGCCATTGATCTACGTTTTTTTGCACCTCTTAAAATGAATTCTACGCCGTTATAAATATTGTTTGTTGGTTCTTCGATTTTTCTTAACATATACACATCCCTTTCAGTTGGTTACTGATTTAACTTACATACTTTATATCGACAACCCCAAATCAAAACTTTAGGATTTTATCTTATTTGTTTACATTTTGTTACAAACTTTATTCGTAACATTAATAAATAAACAAATGACAAATCGTTTTTAGCAAGTTATTATTGAATTAAGGGATATAGAAATGAACGAAATTATAAACAATAAAATTATTGATTTTAACGAAGATATTGGGGCGGCTCTTTTAAGAACAATTATGTTGGCAAAAACGGCTGTTCCGTACTCTCACAAAAGAGTTGCAGACAATTTTGTAGTTATCAAAAGAATGTATAAATTTCATACTGTAAAGGCTGCCGTTGCTTTGATGGAGTATGAATTGCTTAAAAATTACAATATGCAACCTCTTGAATATACAACTATTAACAGAGCAAACGACGAATTAGAATTCTTGAAAAAGGCTTCAGTTGCAAACGATTATAATTTAAGACAAGATGCTGATAAAATTTTAATCATTCGTGCAAAAGAACTTAAAAACATTACAGCCAGTGCTTATGCAAACATTCCAAACGAAATGTATAACGGCTATAAAGCAATTGAAAAATATTTTGAAGAAATCACAAAATTTTATAAGTAAGGTTTTATGAATAGAAAAGAATTTATAAATGCCAAAAGGATTGTAATTAAACTTGGCACAAATGTTTTACGCAACGAAGAAGGAGAAGCCTCTTTACCTCGTTTATACTCTTACATTGAGGATATTTCAAGACTCGTAAGACAAGGCAAGGAAGTTATTCTTGTAACTTCAGGGGCGGTTGGTTTAGGCAGAAAAAAACTTGGGGTTGAAAAATCTGACGACCTTATCTTAAAACAAGCGTGTGCTGCAATTGGGCAGTCAAAATTAATGTCGATTTACGAAAACGGTTTTGATGCTTATGGAATTAAAGTTGCACAAATTCTTTTAATTGAGGACGATTTTGCTCAAAGAAAAAGATATTTAAGCCTTAGAAACACTTTAAATAGACTACTGGAACTTGGTGTTATTCCTGTTATTAACCAAAATGACACAGTTTCAACACTTGAACTAGAAACAGTTTACAAAGATGCTCAAGTTTGTTTTTCAGACAACGACAAACTTTCAGCACTTGTTTCAAGCGAATTAGATGCAGATTTGTTAATAATTTTATCTGACGTAAACGGTTTGTATGACAGTAATCCAAAAGAAAATCCTAACGCAAAAATTATCAAAGAAGTTCCTGAAATTACAGACGAAATCATGAATTTGGCATCAGGAGTTTCAGACGGTGGCAGAGGCGGAATGAAAACAAAACTTGAAGCCTCAAGACTCGTAACTCGTTTTGGCGGAAAAGTTCTTATTGCGAACGGAAAAATTCCACACGTTATAAAAGAAATTTTTAACGAGGCTGATTTAGGCACAATGTTTTTACCAACAGACGAAAGTCTTTCAGGCAAAAAACGTTGGATAGGTTATGCAACAAATATTATCGGCAAAATTGTTATAAATAATGGTGCAAAAAAGGCTATTTTAGAAAAAGAATCAAGTCTTTTGCCAATTGGTGTTATCGAAATTATAAACGAGTTCAAAAAAGGCGAGGTTATTTCGATTTTAGATGAAAATAAAGAAGAAATTGCTCGTGGAATTACAAATTATAATTCAGAGGCATGCCAGCAAATTATGGGGCATCATTCCGACGAAATTTTAAAAATTTTAGGTTATAAAAATTATGACGAAATCATAGTACGTGATAACATTACAACTTTATAGGATAGAACGATGAATTTTGAAGAAATTGCAAAAAACGCAAAAAACGCAAGTCTTGAAATGGCAGAGGCGACAACAAAAATCAAAAATAATGCTCTTTTAAAAATTGCCGAGGAACTTGAAAAATCTTCTGATGAAATTTTTTCTGCAAACAAAATTGACTTGGAAGAAGCGAAAGATAAAATTTCACCGTCTGTTTTTAACCGCTTAAAACTTGATGAAAACAAACTTAGAGATATGATTCAAGGAATTAGAGATGTCGTAAAATTGCCTGACCCAATTGGCAGAACCCTTTTGAAACGACAACTTGACGAAAATTTGATTTTAAATAAAATTTCTTGCCCTATCGGAGTTATAGGAATAATTTTCGAGGCAAGACCTGACGTTATTGCACAAATTTCTTCACTTGCAATAAAATCTTCAAATGCCGTAATTCTAAAGGGTGGCAAGGAATCAATTAACACAAACAAAACTATTTTATCAATAATAAACAATACTTTAAAATCAGTTGAAAACTTCCCTGAAAACGTTTTGCAACAAGTATTTTCACACGATGATGTGGCTAAAATGCTTGAATGCGATAAATATATCGATTTGATTATCCCAAGAGGCGGAAATAAATTAGTAAAATTCATAAAAGAAAACACAAAAATCCCTGTATTAGGGCATGCCGATGGAATTTGCCATATTTTTGTTGACAGTTCAGCAGATTTCGAAAAAGCAAAAAAAATTATTATTGACTCTAAAACTCAATACCCATCGGCTTGTAATGCAGTTGAAACCTTGTTGATTCACAAGGATTTTGCAAAAAAAGAAGAATTATTAAAAGAACTTGAAAACGCAGAAATAACACTTGTTTCAAACCCTGACACTTGGGCATTTGAACATGGCGACAAAACTTTGGCATATAAAACAGTCGAAAACCTTGAAGAAGCAATAAACCACATAAACACTTATGGCTCAGGTCATACGGACTGTATTATTTCCGAAACCCTTGAAAATGCTGAAAAATTTATGCAAAAAGTTGATTCCGCAGGAGTTTATCAAAATGCCTCAACTCGTTTTGCAGACGGATTTAGATATGGTTTTGGTGCAGAAGTTGGAATTTCGACAAACAAAACTCATGCCAGAGGTCCTGTCGGTTTAGAGGGTTTGACAATTTATAAATACAAATTAATTGGTAACGGACATATCGTAAAAGATTATGTTGAGGGCAAAAAACATTTTAATCATAAGGACTTGTAAATGAAAATTGGTATTGTAGGATTAGGCTTAATTGGTGGCTCAATATTTAAGGCTTTGAGCGAATTCAACGAGGTTATTGGAATTTCAAATTCGCAAAAAAATTCTCAAGGAAATATTACAGATGACTTAAATGCTTTAAAGGAATGCGAAATTGTTTTTGTTGCAACTCACATGAATAAAACAGTGAAAATTCTTGAGGAATTGAATGAAATTTTAGATGAAAACACTGTTGTTGCTGATGTTTGCTCGTTAAAAGAATTTGTTTGCCAAAAAGAATATAAATTTAATTTTGTACCAACGCACCCAATGGCAGGCACTGAAAAAACTGGTTTTGAAAATTCTTTCAAGGAACTTTTTCAAGGTGCAAAATGGGTTATTTGCAAAAAACCTTGCCCTGAAAATTTGAAAAAAGTTATTGAACAAATGGGTGCAGAAATAATTTTTGCAACTCCGAAAGAACACGATGAGGCAGTTGCTTTAATTTCGCACATGCCAATGGTTTTATCGCAAGCACTTTTTAAATCGGTTGAAGATAATAAATTAGCCCTACGTCTTGCCTCAAGCGGTTTTCGAGATATGACAAGACTTGCTCTTTCAAGCGAAGAAATGGCAGAAGATATGGTTAATATGAATTACAAAAATATTCAAAACTCCATTCTAAAACTTTATTCATCGATTGGCGAATTGATAAAAAATGATTACCGCAACGAAATTTGCGAAATTAAACAAGAACGACTAAAAATGTATAAAGACGGTAAAAATATTTTATAAAAAGGGTAAATGTATTAGATTTTCTGCATATAAAATTTAACTAAAAATACCATGCATAAATTGTTTTATCATATCGTTAATGCTTTCTTGCGTTTTTAAAATTATGCAAGTATTAATCAAACCGATGAAAGTCCATGCCAGTCTTTTTTCTGATCCTTTCATGTTTCTGTGAATTCTTGCCATCGATTTAAACATTTTTTCAATAATTTGATATTGAATTTCTTTAAATTCAGAGGCAATTTTGCTCAATGTTGTTCCATCTGGGGCAAATGTAGCACAGAGAACCATTTTATAAAATTTTTCGTTCTCTTTTGCAAATTTTAAATAAGTCTGTGCAACGTTTGTAAGAGTTAATATTACGTCTTTTTCGTAAATTTTTGGGTGGGGTATGTAGTGAGCATTGATTTCTAACAAATCATTTAATTTTTTGTAATTTACAGATAATAATTCTTTTAAAATTCCCTCTTTATTTCCAAAATAATAGTACAATGTAGGCTTTGTAATCCCTGCCTTTTCACACAAAGTTTGCACACCTACTGCGTCATACCCTTTTTTTGAAAACAAATCAAGAGCGATATTTAAAATTTTATTTTTATTACATTTATTATCCATACTTTTATGGTATACCGAACGGTATATAAAGTCAAGAAAAAAATACACTTTTTAGAGGATAACTTCTTTTTGTTTCTTTTTTAGAATAAGTATGTGAAAAAATAATTGGGAAATTATTTTGGGGAGAATGGATATGGCTATTAGTATCAAAATTGTAAATGAGTATGTTGATGAAGAATTTGAACCGCAAAATAACGGTGAAATTTCAGATTCTATTACACAAAACTGGACAGAACAAGCGTTAGAATGCTACCAATTGGGTTGCGATTGCTCAAGATGTTCTATTTCAAAAGGTAAATATTCTTTTGTTTGCCAAATGCCAAAAGTTGTAAAAATTCTTTTGAAAATGGGTAAACCAAATTCTAGCATCAAATTAGCACAAGCATAATTTAATCAAATTTGCTCATAAGATGTTGTGCGGCGGTTAGCATTGGGTCAATGCTGGTTGAAAATGGCGGTGCATAAGTCATATCGTTGCCAAAAAATTCTTTTATCGTCATTTTTGATAACAACGCACTTGTCAGAGCATTAATTCTTTTATCAACATCACCTTGCCCGAGACCTTGAGCCCCTAAAATTCTTTGGGTATTTTTGTCTGCCGTAAGTTTTATGATAATACTTTCGACATCAGGCATATAACTTGCTTTATCATTTTTTCTAACCACAACTGAAATCGGCTCAAATCCATATTTTATGGCTTGTTTTTCGGTTAAACCTGTCATAGACATTGTAAAATCAAAGTATCTTGTAACGGCAGAACCTAGCACGCCCTCGAAATTATCAACTTCGCCTGCAACATTTATTGCACAACAACGCCCCTCTTTATTTGCGGTAGAGCCAAGCGGAATCCAACAAGGAACATCGGCAACTGCGTGATGTTTTTCAACACAATCACCGCACGCATAAATATCTTTTATATTTGTTTCCATTCTTGAATTTACTTTTATTGCACCTGTAACACCGAGTTTTACCCCTGCATTTACGGCAAATTGAACATTTGGACGAACACCAACCGACAAAACCACCATATCGGTTTCAATTTCTTTGCCTGTTGTGGTCATAACTTTTTTTACTCGATTTTCTTCACCCTCAATTGAGCATATTGTTGCGTTATTAATGATTTTTATTTGTTCTAAATGCTTTTGCACAACATATTTTTGTATAATTTCAGATAAATCTTTATCAAAAATCGGCATAATTGTATCACTTGATTGAATAACAGTTACCATGAGTCCTTGTTTAACAAAGGCTTCAAGCAATTCTATACCGATATAACCGCACCCCAAAATAACCGCTTTTTTGCTTTGCAAAACTGCTTTTTTAACATTTTCACCGTCTTTTAAAGTTCTTAAAGTGAAAACATTTTCCAAATCGACACCCTTTATATCTGGCACAAAAGGTTCTGCACCTGTTGCGATAACCAATTTGTCATAAGTATCTGTGAAAACCCTTTTTGTATCAAGATTTTTAATTTCGACTTCTTTTTTGTCAGGATTAATCGATTTTACAAGATGTTTTAAATTTACATTAATACCCAATTCTGCATATTTAGAAGATTTTCGGATAATAAGCGTTTCAACATCTTTGATAGAGCCTGCAATATAATAAGGAAGCCCACATGCGGAATACGAAACTTCTTCATCGGAAGTATAAATCACAATCTCCCAATCAGGTCTTAGTCTTTTTAATTTCATTGCAGTTTTTGAACCTGCTGCAACAGCACCAATAATTATAACTTTCATAAAAACATTTTTAAAAATAAAAGATTTTTTACTATTGCATAACTCGACTATTTTAAAAAAGGGCAAAAAAAAAGTTCCTTATGGAACTTGTTTGAAATTTTCTTCTTTAGGAAGGAAGTGTGTAGGGTAGGTTAGTGTGTAGTGTGTGTTAAATGTTCTCTCTAATTTATCTCTCGTTCTTTTCTCTCGTTTTTCTTCTCGTTAAACGGAATATGAAATCTCTCTTTTAAACTCTCTGTGCTTATTTAATGTTTGTCATTTGACTTACATATATATAAAGTATTTTCAAAAGGTCGGATTTCAGAGTTTGATTTTTTTGTTACAATTCGCAACATTTAAAACAAGATAGCCTATTTTACTGAATTGTAGTATAATTTATTATTATGAAAAAAAGAGTATTTTTGTTATTTATAATTTTTTTAGTGCTTTTTAGCATGTTAATTAATCAAAATTTTGTCAAATTTGTATACGTAAGTCCGCAAGTAAACACTGATGTTTTACCGTATATTACAAAGAGTATAAAACCGCTAGAGCAAAATTTTAAGACCATTATGGAATTATGCCAAAAAGAGCATAGCGACATAAAATATGCTTATATTAATTATTACGGAAGCGGATTTTTAAAAGAAAACAAAATACCGAACGATTTGGATATTTCTGTCGGCGTAAACCTTGGTACGTATGACTTTGACGGAACAAATTCTAAAGAAATTGCAAAAGATTTAGCAAGAAAAATCGAAAGTTTTCATATTTTTTCAACCGCTACATTTTTGTCAAAATCTAGCAAATATGCTTTAACTCAAGATGAAATGAGCGTTCTAACCTCATTCCAAAAAAACAGAACTGAAGAAATAACAAAAATTCAAAAAGGTTTAGAGCAAGTTTTAGCAGGAAAAAATCAAGTTTTACATTTCAACAAAAAATTTGAAGATAAAAATGTGAATTACACTTTTATACTTAATGAAAACGAAATTCTTGCAAACGACATGACTCCACTTTTTGCCTACACTGAGGGTATAAAATATAATAAACAGATGGTTGATTATCCACGTGAAATCACTATTTTACCTGATTATTACGCAACAATTAGAAATTCAAAAACAAAGGAAGTAAAAAATATTGAACTTATAGAAGAATCTTTTTTAGGCGAAAGATTTCAACTTTCAAGAAGATTTTTTGTACCAATTGTGTTCACTGGAAACGAGTCTTTGAAATATATTCAAAATCTTGATTATTTAAACGACAACCAAAAATATATTGAAACTCGCATGTTCAATTATTTTAGATATTTGAACGAAATCGATATTTATTTTCAATACGTTCTTGATAACGTAAAATTGATGAAACGTATGCACCAATGCACAGATATAATTCTTACTGCCTTGTCAGAAGAAGAAAAAACTCAAATTTATTCAGATATTTCAAAAGTTTTTTCAAATCAAGATATAAAACTTGCAAATGACTATTCAAATTCTTTAAAAAACTTGAGTTTGCTAACTTCAAATGAATTTATTTTTCAAAATGCTTTGAAATTTGGATATATAAACGACCTAATAAAAATTTCTGATAAAAGTTTGAGAGAACTATCTATAAAAGAAAATTACAAGGAAGAAACAAAAAATCTTCAAGAAATTCAATTCAAATATATAATGATGATGAAAGGGCTAGATAATCCGAAAAAACTGAAAGAATTGCACGATTATTTAGACGACAATTTTGTTGATATTTCTGTAAATACTACAAAAATTGTTAATAAAAATTTTGAAAACAGACAACAAATTTTAGACGATTACAAAATTTTGAAAAATATTTTTGACAAAGCAGGATTTCACAAAATTGAAATTTATCGCTTTGATTTGAAAAATATTTATATCGTAAAAGACGATTTTACAAAAAATCTAACCGCAAACGATTTGAAAAATCTTGCAAAACAAAATAACATGCCGAACGCAGAATATAAATTAATCGCCAAAACTTCAATAAACCAAGGAAGTAGAAGCGAATTAAAATATGTAAGATACAATTCTACAAAGGCTGAAAACGAATATTGGCAAGAATTACAAAACAAATTATTGCAAGACAAAAAGAATTACAAAATTAAGAGAAAATACGTTTTCTAAATTTGTATGCAACAATTGCGTAAATAATTAAAAATAAAATTATTTTAATTATAATAACAAAATTATTTTTAAAGGCAAAAAACATCGCAAAAACAATAAAATAAGATATTCCAGCGATTAAAACTGAACTAAAAAAGCATTTAAACAATTTTTTAGGCATCAAATAGTTCAAATACTTAAATTTTACCAAGGAATTTGCCAACAAAAGCAAACTCATTGACACAACCATTGAAATACCAAAGCCTAAAATACCGAAATGCTTGATTAAAACTAGGTATAAACAAATTCCGATAAACGCACAAACAAAACTTATCAAGGTCTCAATATAAGTTTTATTTTTCATGTGATATTTCATATTCATCAATTTCATAAATTCATGAAGAAAAATTGTGAACGCACAAAATGGTAACAAAAGCCCTAAATTTGCGTATTCATCTCTAAACGCAAGCATTTCAATATCTTTAAAATAAAGTAAAAAAATTGCGACAAATGGAAAAAACATCACGATATAAGAATTTAAAACCGACACCATAAAGTTTTTCACGCTATATTTTTTTTCAAATCTTCTTATAATCGTTGGAAAAATCGCAAAAATTAACAAGGAAAATAGCGGAGTTAATACATTTGACACGAAAAACCAAGCAGTACCTACAATTGCAGTTCCTACAAAATCTTTATTGAATTGAAAAACGAATTTTCCAAAATGCAAAATTGACCAAATACAAATGTTCGTAAATACCAGTGGAATTGCATATACGACTATCATTGCAGAAAGTCTTTTGCTGAATTTTAAACTTATTTTTTCTTTTAATTTCAACTTATAAAGAATTAACAAATCAATAAAGCAAACTGCAAATGTCATTGCGAAAAGCAACGTCATTACACTGTTTGAAATTCTTGATAGTGTCAAAAATAATACCAATAAAGTAATTTGATAAATTACAATCGAAAACGTATATAAAACTGTTTTTCGCATAATTCTTAATAACTGATAAAGCATTTGCCTTATCCCACAAGGGATTACAAGAATTAATGTCATTAGCAAAACTTCTTGGCTAATATAAAATTTTGAACAAATAAGATTTTTGAAAACAAAAAAACTTACAAAAACCGTAACAAAACTGATTAATTCAAACAAAAATATATTAGAAAAAAATCTGTCGGTTCTATTAAATCTTTTATATTGCTCATAAAAACGCAAAACAGATTTTGCTATCCAGTCAGTCGAAGCCGTACAAACAAGGTTCAAAATGCCGATACTTATTTGAAAAATACTCATTTCAGAAGTAGATAAAAAATAAGCAAAAATCGGCACGATAACTAAAGCATTCAAAACTACAAGTAATCTTGATGGCAAATATCTCAAAAAACTTTTGAAAATTACACTGTAATCTCTTGGTAATACAGCATTTTGCATAGTTTTAAGCCTTTAATAGATTAATAAAATCTTCAATTGCCTTTTGTTGAACTTCTAACTCTTGAATTTTTGCTTTTGTTTCGTCAACAAGTTCTTTAGGTGCTTTTTCAACAAATTTTGGATTATTAATTCTGCCTTCCAAAGAACCTTTTTCTTTTAGTAATTTATCCAATTTCTTGTTTTGACGTGCAATTTCAGCGTCCATATCAATTAAGTTTTCCAAAGGAACGATGATTTTTGATGCTGAAACAACTGCAGTAGCAGATTTTTTAGATGTATTATCAGTATTTTCAATAAATTTTACATCTTCAACTCTTGCCAAACGTCTTAAATATGGAATTACAGCCTCAAAAATTGCCTTTTCATCTTTATCAGCCAACACTTCAATATTAACTTTAATTGATGGAGAAATATTGAAACTTTGACGAACATTTCTCAAAGATGTAATTGTTTCGAATACAATTTCCATTTCTTTTGCTTCTGTTGGGAAGTGGTATTCTTCTTTGTATTGAGGATATTCAGCCTTAATTAAAGCATTAACCTCACATTTTACATCTAGTGCTTGCCAAATTTTTTCTGTAATGTGTGGCATAATTGGGTGAAGTAATCTCAACGACATATCAAGAACATATTTCAACATTCTTTGAGTATTTAATTTTAATTTTTCGTCTTGAAGTTGAATTTTTGCAATTTCTACGTACCAGTCGCAATATTGATTCCAGAAGAAATCATACAATACGTGAGCCATTTCACCTATTCTGTAATTTTTAACATTGTCATTAACAAGTTTTACTGTTTCGTTTAACGTATTCAAAATCCATTTGTCAGCAATTGTCAAATTATCCATATCAATTGGATTTTCGTCAACTCCGTCTAAATTCATCAATACGAAACGAGATGCGTTCCAAATCTTATTGGCGAAATTTCTACCATATTCAAATCTTTCATCAGAAATTCTAATATCTTGTCCGCCATAAGTACAAAGCGATGTAAGAGTAAATCTCAAAGCATCACAACCATATTTATCAATGATTTTTACAGGGTCAATTGTGTTTCCTTTTGATTTAGACATCTTTTGACCTTTTTCATCACGAATTAAACCATGGATATAAACAGTGCTGAATGGTGCTTTACCTGTAAATTCCAAGCCCATTGTAATCATTCTAGCAACCCAGAAGAAAATAATATCAAAACCTGTTACTAAAACGCTTGTAGGGTAGAATTTTTTGAAATCATCTGTTTCAGTTTGAGGGAAGCCCATTGTAGAGAATGGCCACAAACCTGATGAGAACCAAGTATCAAGACAGTCAGTGTCTTGTGTATAATGTTCAGGATCAGGATTTTCTTTTGCAACAACCATTTCGCCTGTTTCATTATGATAATATGCAGGAATTTGATGTCCCCACCACAATTGACGTGAAATACACCAATCACGAATATTTTCCATCCAACCTAAATAGTTTTTAGTCCAACGTTCAGGAACAAATTTAATTCTGCCATCTTTAACCGCTACAATTGCTTCTTTTGCCAAAGGCTCCATTTTTACAAACCATTGTTCTGACAATAATGGCTCAATTGTTGTGTTACAACGTTGGCATTTACCTACATTGTGTTCGTGTTCAGTAATTTTAATCAAAGAGTTATTTAAACTCAATAAATCAACTGTTTTCTTACGTGCTTCATATCTTTCCAAACCTTGAACATCAGGGTGAACTTCAGGACAAGATTTCATTTTACCTTGTTCATCAATAACCCAAATAGGCTTCAAACCATGACGTTTACCAACTTCGTAATCGTTAGGGTCGTGAGCAGGAGTAATTTTTACTGCACCTGTACCAAAAGATTTATCAACATATTCGTCAGCAATAATTGGAATTCTTCTGTTTGATAAAGGAACAAAAACTTCTTTTCCAACTAAATCCTTGTATTTGTAATCGTTTGGATTTACTGCAATTGCAACATCACCGAACATTGTTTCAGGACGAGTTGTTGCAACAACAATTGCACCTTGTTCATCGCATAATGGGTAAGAAATTTCCCACAAATGACCTTTTTCTGTTTCGTATTCTGTTTCAATATCAGAAATCGCTGATTGACAACGAGGACACCAGTTTACAATGTATGCACCTTTGTAAATCAAACCTTTTTCGTATAATTTAACAAAAACTTCTTTTACTGCTTCTGAACAACCTTCGTCAAAAGTAAATCTTTCTCTTGAACGGTCAAAAGAAACACCTAAACGTTTGCATTGGTCAAGAATTGCAGATTTATGTTCGTTAGTCCATTTCCAAGTTTCTTCTAAGAATTTTTCACGTCCTAAATCAAAACGAGTTTTGCCCTCAGCACGAAGTTTCTTTTCAACAACCGCTTGAGTTGCAATACCTGCGTGGTCAGTTCCAGGAATCCATAAGGCTTCATAACCTGCCATTCTGTGATAACGAGTAAGAATATCTTGCAAAGTTTCATCTAGGGCATGTCCCATGTGAAGTACACCAGTAACGTTTGGCGGTGGAATTACCATTGAATAAGCAGGTTTTGGAGATTTTGCATCTGCTCTAAAGTAATCACCTTTTTCCCAAAATTCATATATTTCTTTTTCAGTTTCTAAAGCGTCATAAACTGTTGGTAAATCATTAATATTTGTCATTTTATTGTCCTTTTCTTCTTGAGTTTAAAGTATCACAAAAACGACCTTGCGTAAAGTTTGATTTTTATTAGTCAAAATAAAATATTGCTTATTAGGTTTCACACAAACTACAAACAAAATGACAAAAAGTAAAAAATTAATGACAAAAAAAGGAAAACTGTTTGAGTTTTCCTTTTTTACTATATTCTAGTTTTTATTTTCCGCCATTAACTATTTTGTTTAATACACCTTGTGATTTTTTTAATTCAGATGACATTTCATCAATTGTTGCTTTATCTTGTTGATTTACAACATTTTTTGTTTTATCATTATCTGTTTCATCTTTTGCTGATGATTTCATATTATTTGTAAAATTATTTTGAATTGCAGTACCATTTTTAATTGATGTATTTAATGATTGAGCAGATTTATTTTTATTATTCAATTTTTCTATATCATCATCTAAATCTTTCATAAAATCTTTTGCATCATTTAGTTTGCCTGATATTTTTTCTCTTTCAACATCATCTGTTGCTTTTTCTAAATCTTTTCCTAAATCTAAAACAACATCACCTTGTTTTGATTTTGTATTTTCAAGTTGATTAATTTGAGAAGTTAATGTACCACTAACACTATTATTTAGTTGATTGTCATTATTTTCTAACTCATTTCTAAATTTTTGTTGTTCTGCAATATTTTGTCTTACTTGACTTGCTAAATTGTTAATTTCTGGCATAAGCACACTCCTTTTATATTATTTAACTAAACACTAATGAATTCATTTATGTTTTCATTATCGGATAAATAAAAATAAACTTTATAGAGTGCCTATCATATCATATCATATCATATAGGCATTATAACTGGATTTCAGGTGTTTTAAAATTCACTTTTACAAAACTTAATATTTATTATTTTGTACTTATTTTCGCAAAAGAAAAACCACCCTTAGGTGGTTAAATTTTGAATTAATAATTGAGAGAGAG
>SAMEA104315436__coassemble_742_pt1 | contig 57324 bp, 59 predicted proteins | sample SAMEA104315436__metabat2_low_PE_046 | metagenome-assembled genome bin SAMEA104315436 (sample SAMEA104315436) | gut metagenome | biome: Monkey gut; feature: monkey-associated habitat; material: faeces | place: China | collected 2013
AAAATCGCCCGAAAATTTTTTACATTAATCTTTATATTCATTCCAAACCTTGTCGAATTCGTTATGAACTTTTTTCAAGGCTTTTACTATCAAGTAATCAAATTGAAGTTCTCTGCCACCTTTTATTACCTCAAAGGCTTTTTCGTGAGAAATTGCATCGTGATATGGCTTTTGAGTTCTAAGTGCATCGTAAACATCAGCAACTGCCATAATTCTTGCCTCAAGTGGGATTTCTTCTTTTTTTAATCCGTCAGGATATCCCAAGCCGTCGTATCTTTCGTGGTGATATTTTGCAATATTCATTGCAATTTTGATGAAATCGTTTCCGTCAAACTGGTCATAAACATCTTTTAGCATGTCATAACCAATGTCTGTGTGTTTTTTCATTTCTTCAAATTCTTCATCAGTAAGTTTGTCAGGTTTTAAGACGATTTCGTCTGCAATTCCGACTTTGCCGATGTCGTGCAAAACTGATGCTAATTCAACGTCCTTGATGTATTCAGGAGTTATTGTTTGTTTGTAAATTGGTTTTGTAAGTTCTTCTGCCAAAATTCTACAATAACGTTTTACTCGTTCCAAGTGTTTTCCTGAATCGTCATCTTTTGATTGAGCAGATTTTGCTAAAGAGAAAATTGTTTCGATTTGTGCGTTCGTAATCTTTTTTACTTCGCTATTTTCTTTTTTCTCTTGCAAGTCTTTTAACTTTAATTGAGTTGCGACACGAGTTCTAACTTCTTCAGGTTTGAAGGGTGCTGCAATATAATCGCTTGCACCTACTGCAAAGGCTTTTACAATATCGTCTGTTTTTAAATCTCTCGATATTAAAATTATTGGAATATTCTTAAATTCCTCTATCGATTTGATGGCTTTGCAAGTGTCGTAGCCTGTTTTGTCGTCTAGATTTGTGTCAATAACAACTAAATCAATGGTTTTAGACATCTTATCAATTGCACTGTCGTAAGAATTTGCGGTTTTTACGTCATAACCGTCTTTTGACAAAATCATTGATAAAATCTTTAAGTTAGTTGCATTGTTGTCAACAATTAAAATTTTCATTAACTTCCCTTTTATTTATGTTATGATTTTATCATAATACAAGTATTAAGACAAGGTGAATTATGGACGAACAAAAAATTATAGTTACTATCTCAGGAAAAGACCAAGTCGGTATCGTAATGAAATTTACAACTGTTTTGGCTGAATATGGTGTAAATATCGAGGATATTAAACAAACACTTATGCAAGGTCAATTCGTTATGTTTCTATTAGGCGATATTGCTAATTCTAAAAACTCATTCAAAGAAATTAAACAAGCCTTGCTTGAAAAAGCAAACGAACTTGGTATGGAAATTTGGATTCAAAAAAAGGAAATTTTTGATAGTATGCACACAATCTAAAAGTTTTGCAAAAATAAGGAGTGGCGATTTTGTTTCACAAAATCGCCACTCCTTTTTATTAAAATTATTTATTCAACCATTCAATTGCGGTTTTTATGCCTGAACCAACTTCGAATTTGTATCCAAGTCTTTCTAAAACGGCTTCAAGAGATGCAACCGCCGTTAGCAAATCTCTTTCTGATACAAAGCCCAAAGTTCCTATTCTAAAGATTTTATCTTTTAAGGCATTTTGACCGTTTGCAACAACGATATCAAAATCTTTGTTCAAATGGCTTCTGATGTCAGGAACAGAAATTCCATCAGGTGGAAGAATTGACGTAATCGCATAACTTGCGTTTTTGTCATCTTTTACCAACAATTCAAGCCCCATCGCTCTTAAAGAGTGTCTTAAACCAAGAGCAAGTTTTTCATGGCGAGCATAAACGTGTTCTAAACCTTCTTCCTTAATCATTTTTAAGGCTTCTTGTAGTGCGAAAATCAAGTTTACGCTTGCAGTGTAAGGAGTTGAGTTTTCTCTAACTGATTTTCTGTGTGCGTCCCAACTGAAATAAAAACTTGGGTGTTTGCATTCTTCATGAACTTTCCAAGCCTTTTCACTTGCAGTTAAAAATGCTAACCCTGGGGGAATCATAAATCCTTTTTGAGAACCTGAAACTAAAACGTCAATGCCCCATTCGTCTGTTTTTACAGGCATGGCACAAACACTTGTAACTCCGTCAACAACAGAAATTGCGTTTGTTTGAGCAATGATTTTGCAAATTGCTTCAATGTCGTTTTTGCACCAGTAGAGGTTTCTGAGTGTGTCAAAGTTACGATTTTGTAATCCTTTTCTGCAAGTTTTTTTCTTACATCTTCAGGGTTAATCACTTGACCTGCTTCAACTTCGATTTTATCAACGTTTGCACCGTAACCGCTTGCAATTTTTGCCCAACGATTACCAAAGTTGCCTAAAACAAGCGAAAGCACATTGTCACCCTCGTTTACAAGGTTTGAAAGTGCTGCGTCCATCGCCCCTGTTCCGCTTGAGGCAAACATAAATACGTCATTTTTTGTTTGAAATACGTATTTCAAGTTTTCATATACTTCTTTTAAAATTTCTGAAAATTCAGAACTTCTGTGTCCGATAGGGTGCTTTGCCATTGCAAGTAGTACACTTTCAGGAACTGGTGTTGGTCCTGGAATCATCAAAAATTGTTTGTTTTTCATATTTTTCCCTTTCAGTTGTTTAAATTTCTTGTGTTGGCGGTTTGAAACTACCTTTTTATTAAAATTTAATGTTCGTGATAGAATGATTATATTATGATTTACGGTTTTTTATCTACAATTTTATTTATCTTAATATTACCATTTTGGTTAATTCTAGGCATATTTAAACCAAAATTAATCAAGGGTTTTAAGGCAAAATGCGGATATTTTGAAGCCCCTGAATTAAAAGACAGTATTGTTTTTTACGGCGTTTCTGTGGGTGAAGTTAATGCGTTGGAAAATTTGATAAAACGTACAAAAGAAACTTTTGATAATCCAATTGTGGTTTGCACTGGAACACAAACAGGGCAAGAAATTGCGAAGAAAAAGTTGGGCGAAGTTGCCGATTTTATTACTTATTTTCCGTATGATTTCCCGTTTTGCGTAGGTCATTTTTTGAATAACGTAAATCCAAAAGTAGTAATCGTTGCGGAAACTGAATTGTGGCCTAATTTTGCTCGATTGGTTCATAATCGTGGCATTGATTTGATGATTATAAACGGTCGAATTTCAGACAGGACTTACAAATCTTACAAAAAATTGTCGTTCTTTTTTAAACCTATTTTGCAAAATTATACAAAAATTCTTACTCAGTCGGCTAGAGATAATGAAAAACTTATTTCTATCGGTGCAAATCCTCAATCTACGCAAGTTATGGGTAATTTGAAATTTGATATCGCAAAAAAAGAGTGCGATTTCGATTTAGGTAACGGTCGTATAATTATTGCAGGAAGCACGCATTCAGGCGAGGACGAAATTATTTTGCCTGTGTTTGCGAAAATCAAAAAAGATTTTGCTGATGCAAAACTTCTTGTTGCTCCAAGACACCCTGAACGTCAAAATGCCGTAAAGAAATTGATAGAGGCGACAGGCTTGAGTTGGGGGTTGCGTTCAAACGGTGATAAATTCGACGATAAAGAGATTATTTTGCTAGACACGATGGGCGAATTGGGTAAGGCTTATTCGCTTTGCGAATTTGCGATTATTGGCGGAAGTTTTAATAAAACAGGCGGTCATAACCCATTAGAGGCTACGGTGTTTGAAAAACCGACTATTTCAGGCAGTTGTGTTAATAATTTCAAGGATATTTTTGCACTTTTGACACAAAGTGGTGCATCAAAAATCGTTGCAAATGGGGCAGAACTTGAAGATTATATGCGAAAACTACTGTCTGACAATGATTTTTATAAAAAATGTTGTGAGGATTGCAAAACAGTATTTGCCCAAAACCAAGGTGCTTTGGACTATGTTATAAACGAATTAAAAGAAATTGTTTAGTTGCCCCAAATCTCTTTGATAAGCGTAAGGAACGGCTTTTTTACCAAAGGTTTTATTTTGATTTTTGAATCTTTTAGAGTTTCGTAGTATAAACTTTCGATTACGTTCATGTAATTTTTTGTCGCAACTAAGACGTAATCAGGGTTTAGACCTTTGATTTCGCTTGGTGAATAAACTTTGTAACCCAAAAATTCATCGTTTTCTTGGTGATTTTCAAATTTTTTGTCTGAAATTCCGACGATGTTTAAATCGGAGAGGTCAAAATATTTTTTGATTAACTCTAAAAATACACCTGCACCGTAAAGTAAAACTGATTTATTTTTTAATTTCTTTTTTAATTTTGGCAAGGTTTCGTCAAATTTAAAGTTGTATAAATAGTTTAAATTTTCTCGTTCGTCCTTAATTTCTTCATTAAAAACTGTTCTGATGTCTTTGTTTTCGACTTTTAAATCGTTGAAAATGCGATTTAGAATAGGTCGAGGGTTTTCGCTTGTAACCAAAATAACGTCATAATCTTCGTTTTTGATTTGTTCAGGCGAAATCGCTCTAATATTTTCGAAAGTTTCGACAGAGTTTGTTTCAAATTTTTCGTCAGCGATAGCAATAACGTTAAGAACGTCATTGAAGAAATATCTTTTGTTAAGTTCGACAAAATCTTCATTTGCACCGTATAAAATAACACGCTTGCCCTTGATTTCGCCCATAGACCAAAGCAAATCATCGTCAAACTTTCTTGTCTTAATCTTTTCTTTAAAATATCTTGATAACATGAATCACTCCTATATAACCTAAAAAAAGAATATCACAAACATTACTTAGAAGTTAGTCGTAATTTATGCTATAATATGAATAATTGGAGAGGTTTATGAGTAAGACTGAAATACAATATTTGAAAGATATAAAATTTAAAGAAAAATTGAAAAAGTTTAATGAACAATATGCAAACAAACGTATTTTGCTATATGGGGCAGGTATTTTGTTATCTGAAGCAATTGAACGATATGATTTTTCAAAGTTAAATATTATTGCAGTTTCAGATAAAAAGTTTGAAAAAGAAAAAGAAGATAATTGGTTAAAATATAATGTAGTATTGCCAAATGATATTGAAAACCTTAATCCTGATGTAATAATGTTGACTGTAAAGGATTATAAGAAACTTTATATTCCTTTTATTACAAAATATAAGAATATTAAAATTGTACCAATGTTTTATAATGAAAATGTTTCTGCATTTGAACGTAGAAATCTAAATCACAATGTCTTTGTTGAATGTAGGGGCTTGCATGGAAAGAAAGACAAAAAATATTCCAAATTGATAGTTGATTTTATAAAATTAAAAAATAAATTAAATTATAAATTAGGTAATATTGATATTCCTCAAATCGAATTTAATTTAACAACTGTTTGTACTTTAAAATGTAAACACTGTTCAAATTTTATTCCATATTTAAAACCAAATGAACATAGTAAAATTAAATTTGAAGATTTCAAAATACAATTATCAAATTTAACAAAATCTGTAAGCAAAATTAAAAATTTAATTTTGTTAGGCGGTGAACCTTTAACCGTTCCAAATTTACATGAATATGTCGAGTTTGCCTCAAATAATAACAAAATTGAAAAAGTTTGGATCGTTACTAATGGCACACTTTTGATGAATGATAATCTAAAGAAAACTTTAGCAAAACACAGAAAAAAAATTATAGTTTGGGTTTCAAATTATTCAAAAAATGAAAAAATAAAATCAAGTTTAAAACACTCAGAATTACTTGAACAAATCAAAGAATTAGGTTTAGATTATGATTATGTAAAGGATTTGAGTTGGAGTTATACATCGGATTTAAACACAGAACCTCTTAGAGAAAATAGTGAGTTTTATTTTGAATGTTGTGGAAACAACTGCGTAAGTGTTTTCGAGGGTAAAATCTATGTTTGTCCGAGAGCAGGCATATTTGATAAGAAAAAAGTTTATGTTCCTCAAAGTGATGAAATTATTGATTTGAATATTGAAAATAATTCAAAAGTTTTGAAACAAAAATTAAAAGATTTTTATTCAAGAAAGAGTTTTACTGCTTGCAACTATTGCACGACTGTCGAAGATAGAATGCATGAAAAAGTTATACCCGCAATTCAATTAGAGTCTAATTAAAATGAGAATTCAATATGATGAAAAATGTTTTTGTAAAACAGTATAATCTGTATTGAAAATAATTCATTGAAATAAATTTTTTGAATTCATTTAAGCATTCTGAGTCTTTGATAGTATCTATACCATATTTAGAATTTATATATAAAAATACATTCTTGGTTTTATCGTAAAAATTATGTTTATATTTTAAATCAATACTTTTATACCAAAAAACAAAACTTCTTATTCTGTTTTTAAGATATGAAGAAATTAAATTTATGCCCTGAGGTGTATCTAATAAGGCTTTTTCACAGTTATAAAATATTTCAAAAAGGTCATTGTATTTCCTTGAAGCAATTTGGCTAAGGCTATTTGAATGTTTTCTATAATTATATAGATGTTTTTTACAGATGCTTATTTTTTTACAATAGGCAAGATAAATAAAATACGGCAAAGAATCTTCACCAAGTAAATGATTTGAATAATGAATATTTTTAGAAATCCATAAATTTCTTTTATACATTTTAAATGCGAGAGCATTCGTATCGTACAAAATGTCGAAAGCCTCTTGTATGTTGAAACATTTTTTCTGAAGTCTGTTTTCGTAAGGGCTAATGAAATCTATTTTGTCGGATTTGTCCTCATAGATATAATTTATATTGAAAAAAATAATATCGCTTTTGTCTGTTTCTATTTGATTATAAAGTGTTTCAAGAGCATCTTTCTCTAAAAAATCATCACTATCTAAGAATAACAAATATTCCCCTTTTGCAATTTTAACTGCCGAATTTCTAGTTATTCCTGGACCTTCATTTTGCTTATTTATTATTTTTATTCTAGTATCTTTTTTTGCATATTCTTGTAAAATGTCTAGCGAATTGTCCGTTGAGCCATCATTTGCACAAATGATTTCAATCTCATAAAGAGATTGAAATAAAACACTATTCAGGCATTCTCTAAGATATTTTTCTGTGTTAAAAACAGGTATTATTACTGAAATTTTTGGTATCATTTTTTGCCCAATTCTTCTTTTAAGTAATTATATATGTTCAATGCACTACTACAATTGGCAAAATCGAGTTCTTTTAATAAATTAAGTCTTTTTTCTCTCAAGTAGTCATTTTTGCTTATAATGACCTCTTGAAAATGCTTTTCGAGTTCTTGCTCGTTTTCCGCACGATAATATGTTGAACTTATTTTATTAATATGGTCTATAAAAGGTGCACTTTCAGGGCTAATTAAATGTATTACAGGCATTTCTGTTAGGAAAAATTCTGTTAAAAACGTTCCGCAATCTGTTATCATTGCGTAAGATTGCTGAAATAAATCAAGATAATCCCCTGTTTCATATCTCATTCCTATTTTATCCCATTCTTTGTAATAATCATCAACTTGTTTTTCTGACCAGTAACCGTTTGTTATAAGTGCTGATTTTAAGCATGGGTGTGGTTTAAAAATCCAATTTAATTCAGGGTGTTTTTTTGCATATTCTAGTATGATTTTTCCACTCCATAAAAAAGTTGAATAGGCTATCGAATTGGTATGATTTACCGACCAATGAGGTGCGTAAATTAAATATTTTTTTTCATTTTTGCTATTTTTGTTTAAGTAAAAATAATCAAGTTGAGGACTTCCTATTGGAAGTAAGTTCTTTCCTTTGTTTTTCATTAATTTTGAATATCTATTTGCAAGTTCTTTATTAAGAACGCAATATTTATGGATATACTGATGAAAACGTAAATAATAGTCTTGAGGAAATGTTGTGCTTGGTAAATAATATGGAATATAATAAGTTAATGCAAATTTTGAACACACAACAGGACCTTGTGAAGTTTTAACATACCAAGGGTGTTGATAAAAAATGATGTCTAAATCAAATTTTTCAAAAGGTATATAACAGTCATTTTTAAAATCATACGCATATTCTACGTTCATTTGCTTATTTTTGAAAAAATTATATATTTTTTCTAAAGTTGAAGGGGGTTGGTAATTAAAATTTGTTCTAGGAGAACAATTTTTAGTAACTAATATTATTGGTGTAAATTCATTGCTTTTTTCAAGAATATCGTATAATGTTTGGCATTTCCATTTTGTTTCATCATAAATAAAAAAGCCAACTCTTAATTTTTTATTTTTTATTTTTTTTGATAAACGCTTTTTTACCTTTTTAGTATTATTTTGTATATATTTGCAATTTGCCTTGATTTTTAATTTATTAAAATAATCTTTAACGTAACGACGAACTTTTAATGGCATTATCAGTGCTAAAGTTAAGCCAATTTTATCATAAGGTATATACAATTTATCTGCTCCATATTTTTTTTATTAAACTTAGTAATGACATTTTTACCAAAGGTTTTATTTTAATTTTTTTCTTGTAAAAAAGATTACAAGCAAAATCTTCTATAATCTCTATGTAATCTTGTGTTGCGACAAGTATATAGTCTGCATTACAATTTGCAAGTTCTTCAAAAGGTATTATTTGATATTCAAAAAAAATTTTATTTGCATTTATTTTTGAAAACTTTTTATCTGAAATTCCAATAATGTTTAATTTTGACAAATTGTAATTTTCTTTTATATATTGAAATAAAGACCCTGCACCATACAAAACAACTTTTTTATTTTTTAATTTTTTATTTAACAGTTCTAATTGCCTGTTAAAGTTTGTTTTTTCTAAATATGTTTTAAAATCCGCAGTCATCATTATCCCAAGTTTGTTTAATACGGATATTATAATTTATAATTTATTAAAAAGCAACTTTGCGTAGCCTTAACCAAGTAAATTTTCGACGATTTTGAGGTCGTTTTTGTGGGTTATTTTTAGGTTTATCTCGTCGCCGTCTACGATGTGGATTGGGGCTAGGTTATATCGCAAAATTAGTCCGCAGTCGTCCGTAAAATTCGCATCTTCGTCTTTCAATGCCATTTCGTGAGCCTTTTTTATCAATTCTGCCCTAAATGACTGTGGTGTCTGTACTCTTTTTAAAAACTTTCTTTGCGGAATTGAGGTTATAACATTGTTTTCGTCAACTTGAATTATCGTATCAACGCTTTCAATTGCCGTTCCTACCGCTTCATAAATTTTTAATGCCTCAATATTATCGTCAATGATTTTTTGTGTAACAAATGCTCTCACTGCATCGTGAATTAAAACATTCGCACCGTCAGGCACTTGAGAAGTTCCAATATGCGAACTCTCAACTCTAGTTTTTCCGCCGTTCAAAACATGTGAAATCTTTTTATAACTGTTTTTTGCTAAAATTTCTTCTGCCAAATCTCTAAAATTAGGATTAGTTACCAATATGATTTCATCAATGTTTTTGTTATTTTCAAATGCGTCTAGTGAATATTCTAGCAAAGTTTTGTTTCTAAATTTGTAAAATTGCTTCGGAATCTTTTCTCCAAAGCGTTCTCCAGTCCCTGACGCTAAAATTATTGCAAAATTTTTCATACATCACCTGTTGTATATATTTTGTTTTTATTATACATTAAAGTAAAAAAATGTTATAATAGTAAACTGAAAGAGGATAGTAAAATGGCTTATAAAATTTTATCAAAAAAAGAACTTTGCCCAAACCAATATGAAATCACAATCGAAGCACCTTACGTTGTAAGAAATGCTAAGGCTGGTCAATTCATTATTTTTAGAGCAGAAAAAGATAGCGAAAGAGTTCCATTGACTATCGCTGACGTAGATAAAGAAAACGGCGTTTTGACATTAGTATTCATGGCTGTTGGTTATTCAACAAAACAACTTGCAAGCCTTAATGTTGGCGACGAATTAGCAGATTTAGTTGGACCTTTAGGTCAACCAACTCACATCAAAAAATACGGCACTGTTGTTTGCTTAGCAGGCGGTTACGGTGCTGCACCTTGCTATTTGATTGCAAAAGCCTTCAAAGAAGCAGGTAACAAAGTTTATATGATTATGGGTGCAAGAAACAAAGATTTAATCTTCTGGGAAGATAAAATGAAAGATGCTTGTACTGAATTATTTATCACAACTGATGACGGAACTTTAGGCGAAAAAGGTTTTGTAACACAAGTTCTTGAACGTATTATGGGTCAAGAAAAAGTTGATTACGCAATCGCAGTTGGTCCTATGCCAATGATGAGAGCCGTTGCAAACTTAACTCGTGACAAAGGTATTTACACAGAAGCAAGTATGAACCCTATCATGGTTGACGGTACTGGCATGTGTGGTGCTTGCCGTATTACTGTTGGTGGCGAAGTTAAATTTGCTTGTGTTGACGGTCCTGATTTCGATGCTCACAAAATCGATTTCGATGAAGTTATTAATAGAACAAGAATTTATAAAGATCAAGAACGTAAGAGAGATGAAAACTGCAACTTGTTAAAGAAAGGTTAAACTTATGGCAGATAACAACAAAAATATTCCGTTTTGTCCATTAATGTCAGCAGGTGCTGATTTTGAAAAAGTTTGCTCACAAGATTCTTGTGCGTGGTACTTAAAAAATTATAAAATTTGTTCAGTTTATATGCTTGCTCACAATGCAGCATTAGATGTTCAAATGAAACAAACAAAAAGATAGAAAACGATGAATATTGCGGTATGTGTTAAACAAGTTCCAGATACTGCAGATATAAAATGGACTGAAAATAATACTCTCCAACGTGAAGGGTTGGAAAGTATTATCAATCCGTTTGATGTTTATGCCTTGGAAACGGCATTAAGACTAAAAGACAAAAATTCTTCCGTAAAAATTACAACTCTTACAATGGGTGTTCCTCAATCCGAAGAAATTATCAGAAAATCAATTGCTTTGGGTGTTGATGAGGGCTTTGTTGTTACTGACAAAAAGTTTGCAGGTGCAGACACTGTTGCGACTGCAAGAACTCTTGCAAGTGCGATTAAACAAAAAATCGACAAGGTGGATTTGGTTATTTGTGGTCAATTTGCGACTGACGGCGATACTGCTCAAACAGGACCTGCAATTTCAGTAAATTTAGGGTTTTCTTTGGTAACTTATGTCAAAGAAATTATAAAAATCGAAAACGGTGTTGCGACTGTAAAAAAAGAGGTTGAGGACGGTGTGGAAATTTTAGAGGTAAAACTTCCTGCTGTTTTGTGCATGCTGAAATGTGATTATGAACCTCGTAGACCATTGATAAACGGATTTAAACTTGCTCAAAACAAGGAAATTCCGCACTATTCAATTGATGATATTGGCTTAAATCCTGAAAATGTAGGGATAAAAGGCTCTCCAACTTGCGTAAGTAAGGCTTTTCGTCCTGAACAAAAGCATAATGGCGAAATATTTATGCCAAAAACCGTAAATGAGGCGGTTGAAAAACTCGTCGAGGTGATAAATGGCTAGTGGTATTTTGATTTACGCACAGACTGATAGAAACGATGTTTTGCAAAGCGTCGTGTTGGAGTTGGCAAATTCGGCTCAAGAATTGTCTAAAAAGTTGAATAATTGCGAGGTTTCGGCTTTGTTAATTACTGACGGAACTAATTTAGATGAAAATAAAAATATTTTGAGCAAAAACGGTTTTGACAAAGTTTATATTGCAAAATCACCTGAATTCAAGAATTATTCGACAGATTTTTACTCAAATGTTGCAATAAATTTGATTAAAGAAATCGAGCCTGAAATCGTTTTAATTGGTGCAACAACTCAAGGGCGAGATTTAGCCCCTGTGATTTCGTCTAGTTTGAATACAGGTTTGACGGCAGATTGCACAAAACTAGATATCAATGAAAATGGCAAATTGGCATCTACTCGCCCAACTTTTGGCGGAAATTTAATGGCGACAATTTTATGCAAAAATTATCCTCAAATGGCGACAGTAAGACCAAAAGTTTTGAAAAAATCCGAGGTCGAAATTTACAAAGATACTGAGTTTGTTGATGTGCAATTTGATTTGTCAGCGGTTGAAAATAGAGTTAAATTAGTAGATTTTATTCAAAATGAGTGTGCTTCTGAGGTTAGAATTGACGAGGCTGAAATCATTGTTGCAGGTGGCAAGGGAATGAAATCTAAACAGGGTTTTGAATTACTTGAACAGTTGGCAAAGGTTTTGGGTGGTTCTGTTGGTGCTTCTCGTGGGGCAGTTGATATGAAATTGGCTCAAAGTTGTATTCAAATTGGGCAAACAGGCAAAACTGTTGTGCCAAAATTGTATATTGCGTGTGGAATTTCAGGAGCAATTCAGCATACTGTTGGAATGAGTGGTTCTGAAAAGATTATTGCGATAAACAAAGATGAAAACGCACCGATTTTTAAAATTGCAGATGTCGGAATTGTTGGCGATGTATTTGAAATTTTGCCAAATTTGATAGAAAATTTAAAAGAAAGAAAAAAATAAAAATCGCAAGGGCGATAAAAACGAAAGAAGAAATTTATGAAAAATACAGTTGTTGTTGGTGCTCAATGGGGCGACGAGGGAAAAGCAAAAATAACAGATTTGTTGGCTGAAAAATCTGATATGGTTATAAGATACCAAGGCGGTTGTAATGCAGGTCATACGGTTGTTTATAAGGGTGAAACTTATAAATTGCATTTAGTGCCGTCAGGAATTTTGTATGGCAACAAAATTTGTTTTATTGGTGCTGGAACTGTTGTTTTGCCTGAGATTTTTGAGCAAGAAACTTCTGAGTTGATTTCTCGTGGGGTTGATTTATCAAACTTGAAATTAAGTCCTTTAGCAACAATTACAATGCCTTGGCATACGGCAGTTGACGGTTGGGCAGAAGATACAGTTAAAAAAGGTAAAATCGGCTCAACAAGAAAAGGTATTGGGCAAACTTATTCGGATAAAATCGCAAGATGTGCTTTGAAAGTTGGCGATTTGTTTGATGAAGAAACTCTTTTAGAAAAAATTGATATTATTTTGCCTTTGAAAAACAAGATTTTGAAAGAGGTTTATGGCTTGAAAGAATATTCAAAACAGGAAGTTTTGGATTTATGTGAAAAATATAGAAAGATTTTTGAACCATATTATTGCGAAAATTGGCAAAAATTATTGCAAGAAAACAAACACAAAACAATTCTTTTTGAGGGTGCTCAAGGGGTTATGTTGGACATTGATTATGGAACATACCCATTTGTAACAAGTTCGAACCCAATAGGCGGTGGTGCTGGCACAGGTAGCGGATATGGACCTACAATGATAGATGAGGTTGTAGGTGTTTCAAAGGCTTATGTTACAAGAGTTGGCGAAGGTCCTTTTGCTACTGAATTGACAGACGAAACAGGCGATAAAATCAGAGAAATTGGGCATGAATTTGGTACAACAACAGGTCGTCCAAGACGTTGTGGTTGGTTTGATGCGGTTATTGCAAAATATGCGGTGCTTGTAAGCGGTTTGACTTCTATTGCCTTGACTAAAATTGATGTTTTTGATGACTTTGACGAAATAAAAGTTTGTGTTGCGTACAAAGACAAACGTAATGGCAAGATTTACAATGAATATCCGACAGATGTGTTTATGCACAAGTATTTAGAGCCTGTTTATGAAACTCATAAAGGTTGGAAACAAGATGTTACTGGTGCAAAAACTTACGAGGAACTTCCTGAAAATTGCAAAAAATATATAAAAAGATTGGAAGAATTGACTGAAATTCCAGTGTCTATTGTGAGTGTCGGACCTGATAGAAACCAAACAATTTTTAGATAATTAATTGTTTTAGTTAAGTTTTTCTAGCATCATTTTTGCAGGGTAATAGTCAGGTAAAACTTCTAGGCATGTTTCAAATTCGTGGCGAGCAAGTAGTTCGTTTTTGTATAGCAGGTGATAATTTCCATACAAAAAGTGCAATTCAGGGTCGTTATAACTCTTTTCAGCCCCTTTTTTTAAAAATATTTTTGCAATTGTTGGGTAGTTGTAATTAAACATTACACGTGCGATAAATTTGTAACTCTCTTGGTTTATTTGATAAAAAATATCGCAAGCATTTATTACATTTTCAACAGCCTCTGAAAGTCCTGCTTTCAAAAGCAAGCCGATGTCTATTTCCAAAAAATTCCTAACCTGCAAATATGACGGCAAAAATTGAATGTAGTTATTCATAAATTGGATTAGCAAATAAGCCCAGTCTGCACGCAAATCGCTATCCCTTATTGGTGTGAAGATTTTTCTTGCTTCATTGACATTTCCACGCAAAAGTTCGCAATATCCGTACTCAAGTTGGTAATTATTTTCTTTGAAAAAATCTTCGCACTTATCCAATTGTAAGTTTACTAAGCACTCTTTCGCTTCTTTGTAATCCATTATTGTTGTTTTTTCTTAACTATAACTTTCTTTTGAGTCGCATTATTTGTTGGCATAATGTTTGACAAATCTCCTAATGCTTCTAATGAAACGCTATCAGACTGTTTGTTTGCCTCTTGAATTTGTTCGTAAACTTCTTCACGATAAATTTTTACATCTTTTGGTGCGTCAATTGCAATTTTGCAATTGTCATTTTTTGCATCTAAAATTGTAATTACTATCTCATCATTAATTATTATTTTTTGACCGTTTTTTCTTGATAATATAAGCATTAGAGAGTTTCTCCTTCTTTTGCTTCATCATCAGTTGTTGAAGTCTGATTTTGGAACAATGGATAAGTTACATCAAATCCTGAACCTGATAAAATAACTTGTCCTGCTTTATTGTTGTTGATATTGAAAACAAGCGGTGCTAAAAGGTTTACTGTTGTTTCTCTAGGTTTGTTGTTTGGAACTTTTGCAATATTAAGTACCATCAAATCCTCTGCAGAAGTTACTTCTAACGCACTTTCAGCCTCATCTGGAAGTTCAAAGACATATTCTATTCCAAAAAAACTTGGTGAAGTTGTTAAAAATGCCAAGTCAGGTGTTTTTGTTGATTGTAGCCATTTGAATAGAGATGCCTCTTTTGATTCGATTAAAATGAATTGTTTTTCGTCGTTATAACCCAAAATTGGCATTGTTAAATTGAAGATAGCCTTTTCGTCGCCCTCAATTTCTCCAAATCTGCTAGTTTGAATTTTCATATTTTTTCCTTATATTAGTTTCCGTTGCCTATTCCAAAATTGAAGTTTGGCATCATTGAATTAAACATCATCGCTTGCATCATGTCAGGCGAAATCATTGGTTGTTGACCATTCGCATTACCGTTTTGGGCTTGTTGTGCCATCATAAATGGTAACATGTTCATCATGTTTGAATTCATCATATTGTTGTTATTGTTATTATTTTTTTCGCCAAAAAGTGCATCAATATTTGGTTGACTCATTGTAGCCATTTGTGCTTGCATCATTTCTTGTTGAATTTGTTTTTGATATTCTTCTCTCGTAATATCAGGTTTGTATTCGCTTTTTACTTCGTTTTTAGCAACTTGCTCTTGTTGTTGCGGTTGCACATTGTTTGTAACGTTGTTTTTTTGCTCTTGTGCAGTTTGTGCTTGGTTTGCGATATTGTTTAAGCCTGCTGCATTAAGAACTTTTATTGCGTTTAAAATTTCTGCATCAGTTGGTGTTGAATTTGATGCAATTTTTATACCTTCATCTTTTTTTAAGAAAATTTGACCTTTTTTCTTTGAAAAATCTCTGAAATTTTGGAATTCGTATTTGTTTAACTCTTGGTCTGAGTTGATTTCTTTTCTCAAACGTTCGATTTTTTTACGTTCAATTTCCTTGTTCAAATCAGATGACAAGCCGTTTCCGTAAGGTGCATTAACAAATTTGTCTAAGTCTGATTCGTAAACGGATTTTGTTGCTGCGACAGGTTTTACGTTAAGGTAGCAATTTGCTGGGTCGTCAATGCAAACAATACCTTTTTGTGAATACTGTCCGATAGTATTATTTGGGTTCAATTGTTTTGCCATAGTATAATATTTTTTAGCCTTTTCTTGTTGACCTGATTTAGATAAAGACATTGCCAAATAATAAAGTGCAAGTTGGTTTTTACCGTTTTGCGGTGTTTTTGTTAAGTATGGAAACACCTCTTGAATGCAACCAATATAATTGCCTGCTTTATACTTTTGAATACCCCTTTGAACTTCTGGAGTTATTGTTTGGTGGTAGTATTGTGAGGCATATACACCACAATTTGTAAGTGCAAATGTTATTATTAATGCTGATATTAGTTTTTTAATCATAATTTTCTCCCATATATAATTCTAAGGATTTTATACTAAAAATCAACTTGTTTACATTATATAACCTTTTTGGGTTATTAGAATGGTTTAAACAGTTGATTTTATTAGAATGTAGGAGAAGATTTGAATTGTAAATTTGATTAAATTTATAATATCATCGCTACAACCATCAAAACGAACATTCCTATCTGCATTGCAGTTGCCATTTTTTGTTGAAAACCGTTTGAGTCATATTTTTTAGCACTTTTTTCTGCCTCTACCGCACTGGAAATTCTTCCAAGTCGTACAGAATTTGAATCAGATGAAAAATTTGTGTTAAAAATTGCACTTTCAAGTCTGCTTAAACGTGTGTCAGGACTATCGTTTGCAAAGTTTTGTTTGAATACTGTTTTTTCAAGTTTTTTAAGTTTTGAATTTAAATTTTTGTCTGTGTATTCCGTTGGTGTTGCTTGTTTTGGGTTAAAATTGTTTGTGTCGTTGTTTTGTGCAAGGGTTTGAGGTGAAAAATAATTGTCGTCTTGCGAGTAGTAATTGTCCTGTGGATAGTAGTCTTGAGGCACGTGAATAGAATTATTTCTTTGAATATTGTTCTTACTTTTTAAACGGTCAACTCTATCAGAAAGTGCATCTTGATAAGTCTTTTTAAGGGTTTCTTGTTCAAGTTTTGCAAGTCGTGTGTTTATATCAAGATTTTTGTAAGTTTTACCAAAAATTTGTTCTTCAAGTTCGTTTACCGCAGGATATTCGATTTTAGGGTTGTCAGGCTCGTAGTATTCGTCTTTATTTGACTGTGCAAGAGTTTTTTGCGAAGTAGTGTTATCCTCATCATCTGCAAAAGTATCCCATTTTGGTTCGATTTCTTGCCCCATTTGATTTGTGGCAATATCTTTTGACAAATTTTCAAGACGCATTTTTACGCTACCCTCTTTTGTTTCGCCATAAACAAGTTTTTCAATACGTGAAACTCTTTCAGTATCGTTATTATCGGCATATTCAATTCCAAATAAATTGTTTTCAATTCTGCTTAAAGTTTTTGAGGTTTTGCTTTCGGCAAAAGCACAATTTGTTACAAGAGTTAGAAAAAGGATAGTTGAAATAAATTTTTTTTGCATAAAACCGCCCCCATTTGTATGTTAAATGTGAACAGTGTTTTTTGCTATTAATCTTCAATGCAGAATTTTTTAATAAAAAATTACCGAAAAGTAGTAAAGAAAAGGGGCGAAACTCTCGGGAAATCTCGCCCACGCAAATAAAGAAGATATGTTATCTGATGATTATGATTTTAAATCTATTGTCAAGGCGTTTGACAAGGCAATTCCGCCTTTTACTGTCGGCGTATTTACGACTTTTCCGTTTACATACATTACCGTAGAACCGCCACCGTCAAGGTTCATTGCGTTTGTGCAACCAACTGCTTTCAAAAATCCTGCAAGTTCTCTCAAGGTCATACCAACTGAAGAACCCTCACGTCCGTCAACGGCAACCATAATAAGATTTCCATCTTGTGTGTAGCCAATTGCTGTTCTTGGATTTCTTCCGCCTATTGCTCCAAGTTTTTGTTCGGTCATATCAATAAATACTTCGCCGTTTTTAACCAAATAAGGTCCACCGCTGATTATGTGGTTTACGTTTTTCCAGTCTGGAATTGTTTTTATATCAACGTTTGCATGTCTTGATTTGAAAGTCTTTTCTAATCTGTCTTTTGGGCCAACAATTACGTAACCGTTTTCAGGAATTGGTAGGGCTTCTCTTGAAATTGAAGTTATTTTACCGTTTTCGACTGCCATTTGAATGCCATATTTAGGACAAGGTGGTGCAAAATGCCCCCATTCAGGAGAATATGCGATTACGTAAGTTGACAACATTCTTGGTTGGTTTACGTTGTCAATTTTTACGTCGCCTTTTGAAGTTTTTAAAGTTGCGTTTAATTCCACTCTAGCCATATCAAATCCGTCGTCAAAAATACCCATTGCGACACGATTATAAATAGGTCCAGTGTATAATTTTTTGTTAATCATTAAAGTTCCAAGAGGAACACCTGTTTGAGGTTTAAAATATGTGCCGTTTATGGCAACAATTGAATGATTTTTTCTTGCGATTGTTGTTATTGTTGATTTTGTTGCTAATCTTGATGATGATAATTGTGGGGTGATGTCTATGTTTGAATTTAATCTTTTGTTTACTTCTACAACGTTTATTCGTACAGGTCGCCCTTGGTATGTTCTAGTTAATTTGATATGCTTTATTCCAGGTGCTACGTCATAAATAAGTGCGTTTTTATATTTGTTCCTTGTTTGCTTGTTGAAATCGTTTGCTAAATCTTCCTGCGAAATGTTTTTTATATCTTCTTTTGTTTTATTACCCTCTAATAATGGTGTTACAATACTACCTTGTGCAATTCTTAATTCTTTTGCGATAATCGGCGGACTCTTTATAAGACTTCCGATTAACAAGATTAAACTTGCACTCATCGTTAAATTGATCGTCGCAACAATCATTTTTCGGGGATTAAGATTTAAAATTTCGGTACTCATAATTTCACCATTAAGACACAGCAACTAAAGGGTTTTCAAAGAAACTCTTTCTTGCTTTTTATTGAACCTGAATACCTTTTTTTTGGAGAGTGGTGCTATTTTCTTAAATGCATGGGGAATAACACTCTGGAACGTTTTTTAGTGGGCTAATGTATATCTTTTTCTTTTGCTTCGCTCCACTACTATTATAACTCTTTTTCATGTGTTTCTCAATCTCATGAGGGGGTACATGAGAGTGAAAATTTACAATTCTTAATAGTGTAAAACGCACTATTTATAAGGGTTTTAGTGTTGTTTTTACAATTTTGTGTAGGCTTTTTTGTCCTTGTCGAAAGTATAGATTTTTACCTGTTTTTTGCTGAAAGAAAATTTGATGGAGTTGTGTGTATCGGTTCTTAGAACTTTTGATTTTCTTAGTGTGTTTAGAGTTAATGCGTGCGGGTGGTTTTTGTCGTTCGGTGCAGAAGAAATTAATATGTATTGAGGGTTCAAATCTTCAAGCATTTCTTTGTTAATAACGTTTTTTGCCCCATGATGACCAAGTTTTAAAAGAGTTAAATTTTTTGGTAATTCATTTTTTAATTTTTCGTATGCAATTATTCCTGCATCACCCATAAATAAAATTGAGTTGTTTTTGTATTTAATGCTTGTTATTATTGAATTTTCGTTGTCGTTATTTTTTATGAAAGTTCTGTAAGTCTTTATTTCTAAATTTTGCTCAGTGTAAATTATATCGTTGTTTTTAGCGATTATTAAAGGTTTTATTGTTTTATAAATCTTTGCAGATGTATAGGATTTGTCTTGGAATGAGTTTATGTAAGTCTTTTTGATTTTTAAATTGCTATACAAATCAACCGCACCGCCTGAATGGTCGTTGTCAAAGTGAGTTAAAATCATACCTTCAACGTTTTTAATCCCTTTGTCTTTAAGGTATTTCAAAATGATGATTTCAGCCTGTGATTTTCCGCCATTGTAACCTGATTTTGCGGTATCAATTATGAAATATTTGTTTTGTGGCGTTTTAATCAAAAAAGAATCTGCATTTTGAACGGCAAATGTTGTTATTTCTAAATTTTTATTTGGTATCGAAATCGTTGAAAGCAACAAAACTAAAAGAGTTCCGACTGCAAGATAGAGAACTTTTTTGGAAAACTGTTTAAACAATAACGTTACCAAAAGCACAAACGAATAATAAATAAGTATTTGCAAAACATTTGGGTGGGTTGTTGTTATCAAAGAATGAGGAAGTTGGGCAAAGAAGGTCGAAATTTTTACGAGCAAATTCAAAAATGGGGTTAAAACGATATCAAAATATTGGCAAATGAAGTTTGAAATTGGCTGAATAATAGATATAATTGCACTTATAAATCCACCAAAGGAGATGAAAGGTAAAATTAATGCGGTTAAAATGTTTGCAAATATTGAATAAAGGCTAAAAGTGTTGAAATAAAACATTTGCAAAGGTGCAACCCAAATTTGAGCGATAAGCGGAACTAGCACAGAATCTTTTATAAATCCGACAATTTTGTTGCCGTCGTGTTTTAAAAGATTTGTCGAAACAAAAAGTCCAAAAGTTACCAAAAACGATAACTGAAATCCTACGTCATTTATGTAAGCAGGGTTGTAAATCAGCATTAGCATTGCAACTAGCGATAAAAGAGCAATTGAATGCGTGTCCCTGTCGATTAATTTACCTGCAAGAATAAACAAAATCATAATCGTTGCCCTGACAACAGAAGCACCGAGTCCTGTCATTAGTGCGTACAAAAGAATTACACCCATTCCGCTTGCAACGGTGAATTTGAACGAAATTTTGAATACTCTGTTTAAGAAAAAGTACCAAAACCCATAAATAAACGCAACATTCATACCGCTTGCGGCAAGAATATGAAGTAATCCTGAGTTTATGAAGGTTGTTTTTATGTATTCAGGTGGGGCAACCGCATCATCGCCAAAAACAATTCCGCCAAGGATTTCAAGATTTGGACTTTTTAAATAATGCTTATGCGTGTCTAAAATTCTGTTTCTTGTGTCGTTTAAAATTTGTAAGAATTTCCATTTTGCCCCCAAATCCTTTGAAATCATCGAAACATCTGATTTTTGAACGTAAAATACGGTAAATGCACCAAAATTTTTCAAATATTTTCCGTAATCAAATTGTGAGGGATTAACCGCTTCAAATGGGGTTCTTAGTTTGCCGTTTAGTTTGTAATAGTTGCCAATTTTGAGGTTAGAAAAATCTTCGTCTTTAGAATAAACTGTAACAAGCGTTTTGCCCTTGTCTGTTTGAAAAAAGAATTTTGTTCTGTCTGCAAAATTGCTGTTCGGTATGGAAACAATTTGCCCCTCGAGTGTGCATTGTTGCGGTGCAAGGTTGATTAAGTCGTCGCTTGTTTTGATTCTTAAAGTGCAGTTAAAAAAGGCAAAATAAAATATGAAGATCCAAAACATCACGAGTTTTGGCGAAATAAAATTCTTTAAAATCCCTATAATGCCAAGAATTGAAAGAATTACGCACAATAAAATTGAAAGATTTGAAAAATAGGCAAAAATCCCCAATATATAAACTATTGCGGTTATAAACATTAAAAAGTTTTTGTTTTGAACTGTAAAATTAAGAATTTGCCTTAGCATAATCTTCAAAATCTTTTAAAAATTCAGATGGCGTTTGATTATAAACAGAGGCAATTTTTGCCAAATTGTCAAGGCTGATTTCATTGATTTTAGTTTCGTTTCTTGATAAGGTTGAAGATTCCATTTCTGCCTCAACGGCGAATTTATTCAAGGAAAGACCTGCTTCTGTCCTTCTAAATCTTATGTATTCTGCCAATCTATTTGTGTATTTCATAAAATTATTATTGTTTAAGTGTTGCGTTTTCGCATTACGTATTCGGAATTATACCATAAGAAAAATCGCTTGACAAAAATAAAAACAAGAGTAATAATATAGGGGTGGGGAGTATACCCATAAAGGAGAATAAATGTCAGATTGTAGAACTAAAGAAGAAACAGAAAATCTCATAAAAAGGCTTAACCGTATTGAGGGGCAAGTTAAAGGGATTAAAAATATGGTTGTTGAAGATAGAGAATGTATGGAAATTTTAAACCAATTACGTTCTGTGTCGTCGGCTCTTAAAGGTGTTTGGGAGATTATGGCAGCAAAACATATTGAACACTGCCTAGATAAGGCATCTGAACAAGAGCGACACAAAACAATCGAAGATATTATCGGTCATTTACATCAGTTGAGGTAATAATTATGGAACACGAACACAACTTGGAACATCACAACGGACATCATCATCACCACGATATCAATAGCGACAATGAGCATAAAACTTTTGTCGTAATTGTTTTGACTGTGGTTACTATGGTTGCCGAAATCTTTTTTGGTTATGTAAGCCATTCAATGGCGTTGTTGGCAGACGGTTTTCACATGGGAACTCACGCTTTGGCACTTACAATAACATTTTTGGCTTATGTTTTTATTAGAAAAATTCAAGACTGTGAAAATTGCGATACAGTTTCCGAAAAAATATCTGCATTTGCGGGGTATACAAGTTCTCTATTCTTGTTATTTACTGCATTTTGGATAATATATGAATCTGCAGATAGATTATTTCACCCTTTGACAATTTCCTTTAATGAAGCGATTTTGGTTGCAGTAATCGGACTTTTGGTAAACTTTGTTTGCGTGTTTATTATGGAATTTGGCAATAAGCACGAACACGAAGATTACAATTTTAAGGCTGCGTACTTGCATATTTTGACAGATGCTCTAACCTCTGTTTTTGCAATAATCGCTTTGTTTGCAGGCAAATATATCGGCTGGACGTTCCTTGATCCGATAATGGGTTTTGTTGGCGGTGGTTTAATCCTAAAATGGAGTATTGGCTTGATAAAAGATACTTCAAAAATTTTGATGGACGTAAAACTTTTGAAATAATACAGTTGAAAAAGTTGAAAAATGTGTTATAATAAAAATACAGGGCGGACAGGTTGCTGCCTGTTCTTTAAAAACCCTTAATGGTTAAGTTGAAGCGTTATGCTTATTAGTAGAATAAGCCATAACGCTTTTTCCGTAATGCGGAAAACCATTTTTCTCACCCCCTTTCTTCAATCAATACCGATTTTAAGTCGTATTTAAAGAGGAAGTGATGAGGGTTTACCCATAATCAGTATAAAATTTATAAAAATTTTTACATCGTTCAAAAAGTGTAAAACGGATTAATATAAAAATAAATTTTAATATTTAATACAGTTGAAAAAGTTAAAAAATATGTTATAATAAAAATACAGGGCGAGCAAGTTGCTCCTTGCTCTTTAAAAACCCTTAATGAATTAGTTTGAGTGCTAGTATTATCAACAAGATAATTACTAGTGCTCTTGTTTGTATACTAATATTCATCTTCTCACCCCCTTTCTTCAATCAATACCGATTTTAAGTCGTATTTAAAGAGGAAGTGATGAGGGTTTACCCATAATCAGTATAAAATTTATAAAAAATTTTACATTATTCAAAAAGTGTAAAACGGGTTAATATAAAAATATTTAAAAATGTTTTTGCCCTAAATTTATTTATTTATACAGAAGCACCGCCGTCTGTAAGTTTTTTCAAGGCTTTTTGGCTTCCCTCGTTTTGTTTTGCGATATCTTCAACAAAGTTTATAGCATCAACATCTCGAGCGATGGCTTCTTTTAGGGCGATAATGTCGTCAACGTTAAGGTTATCAAGGTTTAGATAACTTTTTTCATCAACGAATTTTCTAAAATTTTCTTGAGCAGTAGGGTCGAATCCTGGCATGTCGATTTTCATTGCATACCATTTGTAGAATTGGTGAATCATTGCATATTGGTCTAATTCGCCCACATCTAAAAGAAAAATCGGAGTTGTTTTAAACCCAATTTTTTTGTAAAGAAGTAGGTTCAGCAAAAAGGCTTTTAATCCATGCAATTCTCGAATATATCCTTGTTCTTCACGAATTATATCAAGGATTTTGCTTGCTTTTGGGTGTCTTATAACAGGTGTGCCGTTTCTTTCGATGTAAAGCAACATTTTTTCAGGCATGTTGTTGAAGTTTTTAAGAATTGACTTCACGTTTGCCTCAAGTTTTGCTTTATTTTCTTCTGTTTTAACCGTAAGATTAAGCGAACAACCGTTATTCATAACAGTTTTAGAGGTTGAATTTGTAAAACTTGTTAAGTTTTTTGCGTGTCGCTTTCTTGCGAATTTTTCTTGCAGAGCAAGAAGTAGATATACGGCTTTTTGGAATATTTTACCCATTTTGACTTTCTTTTATTTTATGATGTGGAATTTTCTGTTTACAAGTTCGTGCTTGTCCTCAATAAAATCAAGGTTGTTGTTGAACATTCTAACATTTTTATCATATCGTTTTAAGTTCAAAAGGGCAAATAATTCTGATGGAATGTTTAAAAGAGTTAATTTTGTTGTTTCTGAAAAATTTTTAATAAATGTGAAAAAGTCCTCAGTAACGCTTTCTACTTCTTTCAAATCAAGTGCGATAGGCTTTGTGTCTAAATCCATTTTGTTCATCAAAATTGCCAAATTAGCAAGCGATTTAAAGTTTAAATCCTTTGATTTAATTCCGATAACGTATTTGTTTTCATTTTGAGTAGTCATAATTTCACCTCTTTCATAAATATTTTATCAAATTGAGTTCAAATTTGAATTATAAGAAAAGGTGATTTTTTTAAAACTTTAGTTTGAGATATTTGAAAAATTAATCAAATCCGACATTTGTTTTAAGTTTGTTTGTGTTTAAGTTGTTGCTTGTGTTAATCAATTGCAGAGCGATAGACGGTGACTGATTTGCAGTAGACAGCAAAGATGCAGATATATTTTGCAATATCTGATTTTTAATGTATCGACTGCTTTCTTTTGCGATGTCGGTATCTTTTATTATTGAATTTGTTGCGGTTAGGGTTGTTTTTTGTGTTTGTTGATATTGAATAATATTTTCTAGCCTGTTTTGAGTTGCACCGAGTTCTGTCATTTTTTTGTTAATTTTGTTCATCAAATTGTCGAGTTTGCTTAAAGAATTTTGAGCAGAAAACTCGCTTAAAAGAGAAATGTTCAAATTTCCCAAACTAAATCCAGTATCAACTTCGATTACAGAAGTTTTGTCAGAGTCAATGCCTACTTGTAGATTAGTTTTGACGGAGATTTTGTTTACAGGATTATCTTTTATGTCTAATATAGGGTCAACTTGTGTAAGATTTGGGTTTTCAATTCTACCTAATCCATTGGCTTGACCTGTTCCAACTGCGTCATAAGAACAATTTATTATATCAGAGGTTCTGTTCCAACCGACTAATCCTGCGGTTTCGTTGCTATTTGCAAGACTGCTTACGTGTCCGCCAGCCCAACAATTTTTTATTATTGATTTTGTTGTAGTATCAGATGAGTCTCTGTTACTATTTACATTTATACCGACTAATCCGCCAACTTTTGAGTCAATGGTATCTATTGATTTCACGTTTGATATTGAATAAGAATTGCTTACTATTGACTTTTCGTAACAAGAACCAATTAAACCACCGACTCTTGTTGTACCTGTAACAGAACCAGAAGTTGAACAGTTTTCTACGGTACTATTGTCTGTATTTTGTCCTATTAATCCTCCAACGTACCTACTTTTAGAGTACACGTTGCCTGAGGCATTGCAATTTTGAGTAGTTGAAAAATATGTTATTGCGATTAATATGCCAGTTCTAGTTCGTGTTGAGTCGTTAGCGAGGTTATTAACATTTGCATTTTCAATGTTTAAATTTTTTACAGTCGAATGACTTGAAGTTCTTATAAATCCTAGGTTACAATCTTCTGTATCGTCAGTGATGTTCATATTGAAAATAGTGAAACCATTACCATCAAATGTTGCATTATAGAGATTATAGATAGGTGTCCAGTTGCCATTTGAGGTCATTTCTAGGTCATTTAGGTCAATATCATTTGTAAGTGCAAAAGTTCTGTTTTGGGAAGTTTTTCCACTGTTTAGAATGTCTGCAAGTTTTTTTAATTCTTGTGCTGATGAAATTCCTACAATTTCATTTATTGTAGAGTTCCAATTATCTGCGGAAATGTCTGCCATGCTCAAAGTTGGAACTGATTTTTCAAACAGTTCTTCTCCAAAAATCTTTTTACCATTGAATTCTGTTGAATTTTTTATCCTGTAAATTTCGTTTGAAAGTTCATTGATTTCGCTTTGCATTGCTTTTCTGTCAGAATCGCTATATGTACCGTTTGAGGCTTGTTCTGTCAAATCTCTCATCTTTTGCAACAAGTCGTTCATTTTGCTCAAGTTTCCGTTTGCAGTATCAAGCATTGATAACCCCATTTGAGCGTTATTCATTGCAACAGAATAAGAACGATTTTTATATTCAATTTTGTCAGAAATAGTTTTTCCTGAAGCATCATCTTTTGAACTGTTAATTTTTACCCCAGTAGAAAGACGTTTTAAGGCATCACTCATAGAGTTTGTCGAATTTAACAAACTCTTTTGGGCGATTATTGAACTCATATTTGTATTGACGGTTATGGGCATATAAATACACCACCTTCCGCCAACCTCTTGTTATAGAGGACTTTGTGATATCGTTTTATCTTGATTTTATTGATTAGCCACAAAACACTCTCGTGCAAGATGACTAACCACTGTTGCCAATAAACAATGAGTCTAAAAACCTTATTGTTATTGCGTTCTACCCCCCCATTTTACAAAACGTAGCAATAACGCACCTTGGCAAACCTACCAAGGCACAAAACTCAATATTCAAGTTGCGTTTTGTTTTGTCCATAATTTTTCGAAAAATTTTGTATATATACCTTTTTGGAATATAGTATTCCTTTTTTAATATACCCAATTTCTCGAAATTTTAACATTAAACCATGGTTACAGATTTTTAAAACTTTAGTTTGATTTATTCAGGAATATGGAACGAAATTTTTGTGCCTTTGTTTATTTTGCTATCAATTGAGATTTCGCCGTTATGTGCGTCTATGATTAGTTTTGTTATATACAAGCCTAATCCTGTTCCTGCTGATTTTTGGTCGTTTGCAAGTCGCATATATTTTTCAAAAGCCTTATCGAGTTCTTGCAATTTAATTCCACAGCCGTAATCCTGAATTTCAAAATAAATTCTATGATTTCTCTTTTTCAAAGTTATTTTTATTTCAGTATTTTTAGGCGAATATTTGCTTGCGTTTGAAATCAAGTTGTTGATTACTCTCTTTATCTCAACAATATCAAAGTTTGCAACTATATCCTCTTTTGTAACTACAAAATTAAGTGTCTGATTTTTTTCGTTCAAAATGTATCTTGTGTCTACAATACATTGTTGGACAAGATTTTTTATCGAGTGTTCCTCTTTATTCAAGGTTAGTTTGCCACTTTCTGCCTTAAATTTGCAAAGAGCATTGTCGATTAGGTTTTTCATGTATTTTGTTGCGTTTAATACATCTGTCAAAATTTCTTTTTGAAACTCGTTAAGGTTGTTATTTGTACTTTTTAACAACATTTCGAGAGCCAAAATCTCCGAATTTACTGGTGTTTTCAAGTCGTGAGTGAACATTGCGAGGAATGTATTATTAGCAATTTGGGTAACTGTATTCTGCATACTTAGATATTACAATTTTTTCTACTCTACTAGAATTGGTCAACTGGCTATTTATTTGGTTACTCTTTTACCGCACCTGATAGTAAGTCGGATAAGAAGTATTTTTTACCGAGCAAGAAAATTATAATAACAGGAATTGTGCAAACAACAGAGCAGGCAAGCAAATCGCCCCACATTGTTATCTCTCTAAAACTTCCTTTAAATATAGCAAGTCCGACAGGCAAGGTTCTCATTGCCTCGGAATTTGTTATAATCAACGGCCACATAAAACTGTTCCAAGTGGTTACAAAGGTAAATATAGTCAGCGTTGCAATTGCCGGAATGGATATTGGTAAGGCGATTTTAAAAAAAGTTTCAAACAGGTTGCAACCGTCGATTTTTGCGGCTTCTTCAAGGTCTTTTGGCAAGGATAAAAAGAATTGTCGCATCAAAAATACCCCAAATCCGCCGAACAACCCTGGGAGAATTAGTGCCGTATACGTATCAACAAGATGTAATTCTCTCATTACGAAAAAAAGCGGAATAATATTCACTTGTGGCGGTATCATCATTGTAATTAGGATTATCAAAAACCAAAATTCCTTGTGTTTGAAATTTAGTCTTGCAAAGGAATATCCTGCAAAAGCCGAGATTAAAACTTGTCCGACGGTTGTCAAAAGAGCAACTATCATACTATTTAGAAAATATCTTGTAATCGGCAATTCTTTGAAAATGTGTGAAAAATTTTCTAGGGTTAAATTTGTTTGAAATAACACGCCAATATTTTTGAAAATATCGCTTTCAGGAGTTAGTGCAAGGTTTACCATCGCAAAAAATGGAAAAAGCATGCTCAAAGCAATGATTATAAGTGTGATATAGCCAAAAAATATAACAAGTTTTTTCATAGGATAATTTTACATCAAATTTTTTAAAAATTCTTTTTGTAAACAAATGGCGAAAAACCTTGTTTTATCAATACTGTTTCATTTGTAACAATGTGTTAAAATTCTGAAAATATTGGTTTAAATGTAATATTTGAGGTATAATATTTTCATAGGATAAAATTATAATTCGTTTGACAAATAGCGAAATTTCAGACGAAGTTGAATAAAGATTAGGATTTGAGTTTTGAACTCACTTAGATATATATACCAACTATTACTAATATTGTGTGTTTTTGTGGCTGGAGCGACAAACGCTTTTGCTATCGAAGATTCGCAAGTTCAAAAAACTCCTGAAATCAAGGCTCAACAACCTTTAAAAATCGATGAGAGTGATAAAAAACAATACATTAAAGACATTGAAATTTCAGGTTCAAATGTCATTAAACCTGAATATATTCTTGAAAAAATGCAGTTGCATTCAGGCGATGTTTATAATCGTGACTTTTTGCAAACAGATTTAAAAAGAATTTATCAAATGGGCTTTTTCTCTGAAAAGTTAAAAGCAATTCCAGTTGAAAATCCTGACCATTCGATTACTTTAAGAATTATTGTTGAAGAAAATATACCTGTTACTGACTTTACAATTGAAGGTAACACTGTCGTTTCTACTGAAGAAATTTTATCCTATTTATTACCCCTAAGAGGAAAACCTCAAAACATTGTTCAGATCAATGAAGCGATAGAAAATATCCAAAATTGTTACGCAAACAAAGGGTATATTTTAGCAAGAGTTAGCGAATTTTATGATGATCCTGATGGTGTCGTAAATTTAAAAGTTTCAGAGGGTCGAATTAACAAAATTTCGATTGCAGGGAACGAAAAGACAAAAGATTACGTAATCGAAAGAAACATTTTGAGTGAATCAGGCATGGTTTACAATGAAAATCTTATCAAGGCTGACTTGGTAAGATTATATGCTACTCAAGCATTTAAAGATGTAAATCGTGATATTGAACCGTCAGAAGATGATCCTGAAACTTATAACGTAACAATTGAAGTTAAGGAACAACGTTCTGCAACACTTTCTCTTGGTGCTGGTCTTGATTCTTCAACAGGTTTCTTCGGTTCTGTGGGTATTGCTGATAACAACTTCTTAGGACGAAATCAAAGATTAGGTGCTAATTTCTTAGCAGGTTCTGGGGTTATTATGAGTGATGCTTCTGTTTTGAACAGAGCGAACTTGCAAGCAGAAATCAACTTCTTCGAGCCATACTTCTTGAATGCTGACAATTCGTTGTCTGCAAAATTGTTCTTTAGAGATTTTGGTTCATATCAAGTTCCACTTGCTATGGAAAGAAGATTTGGGGCAGAAGCATCGATTTCTCATAGATTTAAAGAAAATCCAAAATTATCTTCAACTTTTGACCTTGGTGTAGAACACGTAAAGGTTTCAGAGGGTGATTTCAATGGCTTGTATAATTTAGCAACACGTAAAATCGGTGCAATTGACAGAAATTTATTCGGAAGATTTCGTGAGGAACAGTTAGAGGGCGGTTTCTTTATTGAACTTGCTCCAGGGCTTGTTTATGATTCAAGAGATTCTTCTGTTAATCCAAGAAACGGTGTAATTGCGAGAGCAAAATTCTCTGAAAATATTGCTCTTGACGGATTAGACAAAACTCATGGTAAGTTATCAGGGGCTATTAAAAAATACTTCCCTGTAATGAGCAAATCTTCGTTCTCTTTGACAGCAAAGGCTGGCGGAATTGTTCATGGGGATAACGTACCTGAAGTTATGCAATATCGTTTAGGTGGACCTTACACTATCAGAGGTTACAAAATGGGTACAGTCGGAACAGGTACAGGCTTCGTAATGGGTTCTGCTGAATTGAATACTCCATTCTTATTCTTGGATAGAATTAAAAAAGTTCCATTCTTTGATAACTTGAAACTTGCATTCTTTGTTGATGCAGGTAAAGTATTTGGTGCTGATAGAGGTACAGGTGCAGTTACAAATTACTTGTATGACAGACCAGGACAAGCAATTACCGCAGGTGTTGGCTTGAAAATTTATATCCCAGGACTTGGACCATTGTCTATAGACTATGGTATTCCAATTACAAACCCTGGTGGTGCAACAAACAAAAGTGGTTACTTCACATTTGGTGTTGGCGACATGATGATGTATTAAAAATAAAAACTTATATAGGAGGTAAAATGAAAAACTTAAAACAAACAGTATTAGCGTTGGTTATTTCTGCATTGGTATCTGTTAATGCTCAAGCATTCGCAGAGGGTGTTGGATTTATTGATTATAAAAAAATTCAAGATAATTTTCCTTATGCTCAAACTGCAGCAAAAGAAATTGATAACAAGGGTCTTGAATTACAACAATTCTTAGTAGATAAAGAAAAACAATACAAATCTTTGGATACTCCATTGAAAAAACAAAATTTTGAAGAAAAAACTAAAAAAGAATTTGAAGCAAAACAATCTGCTTATGTAACTTTCAAATTGAAAAAAGAAGAAGAAGTTTACAACAAAATTCAAAACGCAGCAAAACAAGTTCTAGTTGAACAAAAACTTGATGCAATTCTTGATTACAGAGTAATTTTCGTTGGTGGTCTTGATGTTACCGATTTAGTTATTTCAAAATTAAAATCAGGCAAATAGTCCAAAGTTAGAGTATATTTAGATAAAAAGGTGAAAGCAAATGTTAAATAAAAATTCAAAACTACAATATGTCATAAAAACTGTACCTAGCGACAGTACCTTGCCTTTAGAAAACTTGCTTAATGAAATGGCAGAGGACGGCTGGGATTTATACAGTATGAGTGAAGTTGAAACTGATGACGGTTTTCAATTCAATTGTATTTTCGTAAAAGAAGCAGAATCTGAAAATTCTTTTGAAGATGTTGTAAATATTTCAGCCTTCAAGAGTCAAATGGAAAAAATGCTTTCAGCAAAACTTTCACCTTACGAAACTTGCAAGGATATTCAGGCAAAAATTAGAGAACAAAAAAGCAAAATTTCTAAAGTTAAAGAATTGCTTGAAAAAGAGGACGCAGGCACACCTCAAAGAAAAACTTTGAATGATAAAATGTCTGCAGGTTTAAAAGAGTTGGAAAACTTGCAACAAAAACTTATCAGAGCAATTTCGCCTGACGTAATGTTTTCATCTTTGCAATTGGAAAAATTCTCGATTAATTTGAGCGAACAAATTTTGGAATTTGTTTCTCCTGATAGCGAAGCAGATTTGTTGAGCGAAACTGTAAAAGTTAGACAAAAATTGGCTGATGATTTAGGTTACATTATTCCAAAAATCGTGTTCAGAGATGACGAAATGCTTGCACCTTACGAATTTTCAATTAACGTAAGAGGTTTGAGCGTATTTAATTCGTTTGTATATCCTGAACATTTGATGTTCTTCCAAGATGAAATTAATTACAAAGGCAAAAAGAAAGATTATTACGTTGATACAGACGTAATCACAGGCAAAAAAGTTGTATGGATTCCGCAGGAAAAAACTAAAGATTTTTGGGAAAAGGGTTTAACTCCATCAGAATTTATCGCAAGAGGTGTTGAATTTGTTGCGATTAAGTATATTGAAGAATTATTAGATTATGAAGATGTTAATAAATATGTTGAAATTGTTTCAAAACAAAATCCATATTTAGTTGACAATATTATTCCTGATTTTATTTCAATTGCAGAATTGAGATACATTTTGGTAAATTTAATCAGAGAACAAGTTTCAATAAAAGATATTGTTTATGTATTTGAAAAAATTAATGATTTTTCTGACGAAGCATGCAAGGAAGCCTTGTTAGATAAAATTAGATTTTCTTTAGCAAGATATATTACAAGTCGCTATGCTGATATGGACGGCACAATCCAAGGTATCGAAATGTCTGAAAAAACAATGACTGAAATCTTTGATAGTGCTGATGATACTGACAATATTGTTAAGGTTGACGGAACAAAAGTTGAAAAAGTTGCGATGAAACTTTTGAAATTCGCAAAAGAAAATAATTTAGACAATATTGTTTTAATTGTGCCAATCGAAATTAGACACATGGCATTTACTGTTTTATCACAATATATCAATACTTTGACCGTACTTGCTTTAGAAGAAGTAACAAATTATTACAATTTTGAAGTAATTGGTGAGGTATAATAGCAAATTATATTTTTAGGGACTTTAATACAGATATGAAAATAACTGCAATTACAAATCCTATTGGTGTAAAACGCAACAGTAGTGTGTCGTTCGAACGAAAATTAAAGGAAGAAGAAAAGCCTGAATATACGCATGCCATAACAGATGCGTTGGACTATTTAGGTGTAAAAAACATGAGCATGATTATCCATGGTTCAAGTTTTCCGTCTGATAAACGTGATACTTCTATCGGTTCTCCTTATTCAAAAGGGGCTGACAAGTTTGTTGATTTTATCAAGATGAATGGTTTTAATTCTGTGCAATTAGGACCTGGGGGGTCTATTGGTAAAAAGGACCCATCTCCATATATTTCAAAAGTATTTGCAAAAAACGAGATGTTTATTGATTTAGAACCTTTGAAAACTCAAAAGTATGGAAAAATTCTGAGCGACGAAACATATAATAATTTAACTTCGAAAAACAAAGAAACTAAAGATAAAAATTATGATTATACAGATTTTGATAAAGCCTTTAGCAACTATGATGTTGCTATGAAAGAGGCTTATTCTACTTTTAAGGCAAAATTAGAAAGCAAGGATAGATCTGCTGAAAAGTTAAATAAAGAATTTTCAAAATTCAAAGAAGATAACAAATCTTGGGTTGAAAACGATGGTTTGTTCAAGGTTTTGACAAAAGTAAACGGTTCTGATGATTTTGAAAAATGGAACGAAACAGATAAAAATCTTCCACAAAATTTAAAATCAGGCGACAAAAAGGCTCAAAGCCGTTACGATGAAATAATGTCAAAATATGGTGAAGAAGTAGACAGAAATTCTTTCACTCAATTTATTGCAGACAAACAATTAAAAGATAATACAAAGCACAGAAAAGAAATCGGCTTTAATTACATTGGCGACTTGCTTGTAGGATTTAACCAAAGCGATGTTTGGTCAAATCAAGGGGCATTTTTAAAAGGTTGGAAGTTAGGTTGCCCTTATGGCGGAGTTGATAATTCTCCTCAAACTTGGGGTATTCCTGTGTTAGACCCTAAAAAACTTTTGAACAAAGACGGTTCTTTGGGCGAAAGTGGTAAACTTTTAAAAGAAAAAATTTCTTATTCCTTGAAAAATTATGATAACGTAAGAATTGACCATGCTTTAGGTTTGGTTGACCCTTATATTTATAAAGAGGATACCGTTCACAAATCTCATAACGGTGCGGTTCAAAGGGATAGATTATGGGCAAATAATGTGTCATATATGCACGACATTGACCCTGATGGAAACTTTAAACAAGTGTTGAACAAAATTGTTTTGCCAACATTTAAAGAATTTGGTGTTGATAAAAACGAAGCAGTTTGGGAAGACTTAGGTTCTTCAACTCCTGCTTTTGACTGGGTTTACCATCAACAAGAAAATCTTCCTGGAATTACGCAAACTCTTTGGAGTCGTGCTGAAAACGCACCAAGAAAAGAAAATTGGAGTTTGGTGGTTTCTCACGATTTCGAACCTGCAAGCGAAATGGTTCAAAAAGACTGGGTTAGAAATTCTGATGCTTGGAATGTTGATTACTTGTCAGGCTACTTAAACCCTGATCCCGCAACTGCAAACGAACGACAAAAATATAAAGAAGAAATTTCAAACAGTAAACAAAGTCGTGTTGCATCGAAATTTACAGAATTGTTCAGAGGCACAAATAACTTGCAAATTATGTTTTCTGATTTCTTAGGTATAAACAAAACTTACAATGTAGGTGGAAAAGATAGCAAGGATAATTGGAAATTGCGTGTAGATAACGATTTTGAAAACGATTATTATAGGGCCTTGCAAGACAAAAATAGTTATGCCTTGAATATGCCTGAAATTTTGGGTCAAGCCGTTCGTGCAAAGAAAGGTATGGCTGTTGCAAAAGTCAGTGGCGATGCTTATAAAGCAAATCAAATGCGTAACGAATTAGACGAAAAATTAAATCCATTACTTCAAAAACTTGATAAATATAGTGAAATTTTGAAAGAAAAAGAAGAAATTCCTGCAAAAGCAGAAGAGCATTTTGCTCAAAATTTGGATAAAGTTGAGTCAAAAAATGTTGAAAAAGTTGAAAAAGTTGAAACTGCAGAAGTAAAACAAGACGAAACAAAAACTTCGGCTCATAAGAAAACAAAATCTGAAGCAAATTCGGAAAGAACTGCAAATTTGTTGGGTATTGCGGTTGTTGCAGGCTTGGCGGTTAAATTAGTAACAAAAATCAGAGAAAAATTTAACGCAAAAAAAGCCGAAAAGTTGGCTCAACAACAGTTGCAACAAATGCAACAAGCACAAGTTCAACAACAAAATAACCCAAAAGAACTTGTAAAAGCATAAAAATTAAAAAAATAAGCAAAAAATAATAAAAAAGACTGTTTTTCTTTAAAAATAGTCTTTTTTGTTGTATTATTAAAAAAAAGAAAAAGGAATATATATGAAAAAGATTTTTATTTTATTTTTGCTAATTTCGTTATTGAATATCAATATTTTGCCTTGCTATGCAAAAACTGTAAAGGTTAAGGCAAATACTCCTGTTACGTTTACCGTATCAGAAGTTAAATCAAGTGCCGACACAACTGAAGGTGAAAAAGTTGCGATTTCTATTGATGAGGACGTTATCGTTAATGGTGTTAGTGTTTTCAAAACTGGTGGCAAAGGATTTTTATATATTAATGAAGTTCAAAAAAGAGCATTTTGGGGACAAGGCGGAAAAATTATCATAACTAGAGGTAAAATTTACGATGCCAACGGTACTGCTCGAAGAATTGAATTTACAAAAGAATATGTTGGTAAAGATACAACTTGGTCAGTTGTTGTTGCGACTTTAGGACTTGCTACAATAATTTTGTTTCCGCTAGGCTTGTTTGGATTTGTTAGAGGTAAAGATGCCAAAACTGTTCCAAATATTCAATTAGAGGCAACAACTTTAGACGAATTTAACTTTACTCCATCATTGTAAGGATTTATTTCTATTCAAATTTTGATAAAATATTTTTGTAGAAAATAAGGACTTTGAAATGAGATTATGCGTTTATTGCGGAACTTTTAACCCTATTCATAATGTGCATATTGCGGTCGCAAATTTTGTGAGAAAGAATTTTAAATTCGATACAATTTTGTTTATTCCTGCATATAAACCACCTCACAAACAAATTGATGATGATTTGGCAAATCACAGGTTTAATATGGTTAAACTTGCAATTGAGGGGTGCGACAAATTTAGCATAAGCAATATTGAATTTAGACACGAAAGATTTTCTTATACAGTTAATACGATGGAAGAATTGTATAAGATGTTTCCAAATATTGAGGGTAAAATTAGTTTTATCATTGGCACTGACGCATTCAGACAAATCGAATCTTGGTATGAAACAGAAAAATTAAAAGACCTTGTGAATTTTATTGTATTTCCTCGGGAAGACAATTTTAAAGAGGAATCCTTAAATAGGCAAAAAATGTTAGGATATAATTTTATTTGTGTTAATATGCCGTTTATAAATCTTTCTTCTACAGTCTTGAGAAGTCGAATAAGAAACGGTAAGCCTATCGGTAATTTAATTCCAAAAGATGTGCAAGATTATATAGAAAAAAATGGGTTATACAAAGATGAAAACAATTGATGAAATAAAAAATTGGTTAAAAGATAATTTAAACGAAGAAAGATATTTTCACTCTCTTGGTGTTGCTGATTGTGCAAGGGATTTGGCTGAAAAATATGGATTAAACAAAGAAAAGTGCTATCTTGCAGGTTTAGTTCACGACTGTGCAAAATGTTATAAAAACGAAGATTTGCTTGAAATTTTGCAAACAAAAATGCACTGCGATATGGAAGAATTATTAAATCCAAAGACTTACCATTCGCCAGCAGGGGCTTATTTAGCAAAAGAACTTTTTGGAATTGATGACAAGGAAATTTTAGATGCTATTTATTGCCATACGGTTGGAAAAGAAAAAATGTCTGTTTTTGAAAAAGTTATTTTTCTTGCCGATAAAATTGAACCAAACACAAGAGAAGCAACTTGGCGAAATCATATTTTAGAGGTTTTAGAGCAAGAAAATGGTCTAAACAAAGCCTTGTTAGAGTGTTATGAATATACAATAAAAAGCCTTGTTGATAGACGTTTGAAAATCTGTCTTACAACGATAAAAATCTATAACGAATTACTTGATGAGTTTAATACATAAGTTTTCAAAGGCACTTAGAGGTGCAACTCTTGCGATAATTTGTTTTTTTGCAAGTTCAACTTCTTCAAAATCTTTTAGAAAACGAACTTGAAGTTGTTTGTTTGTCGAGTTACTTTTTATTAGTGCTAAAATGTAAGACTGCATTTGCTCTAAGGTTTTGATTTTATCGTCTGATAAATCGTTTAAATTTTTTGCAACCTCAAAAACTTCTTTTCTTTCGAATTCAAAATAATTTTCAAAAACTTCTTTTATTGAATTCCAATTTGTGTCCTCTTTTTCAAAAGACGGAACAAAAAAGCATTGAGAACGAGAAATTATTGTCGAAATCAAATCTTCCTTATCTCGAGTTAAGAAAAAGAAAGTTGTTTTTGCTGGTGGTTCTTCAATTGTTTTTAAAAGTGCATTTGCGGTTTCTTCTTGGAAGTTTAAATTGTTCAAACCTGTGATATTGCCGTCGTTATCCTTATCACAAAAAATATAAACTCTATGAAAATCAGATGAATTTAACAAGGATTGTTTTACCAAGTTTGCTTGTTTTAGAGAAATTACTGTTTTTGATTCATCGTCATCAGGTTTGTTGTCTAGTCTTGAAATTGTTAATACCGCAGGGTGTTCGCCGTTTCTAATCCAATTACAATCAAGACAGTTGCACTCATAATTTTTATCTTTGTTGCAATTCAAAAGACGTGAAATGTAAAGAGCCAATTGATATTGAGCCTCTAAATCTCCACCATAAAATAAAATGCTATGAGCAATTGCTTTGTTTGGATTTTTTATTCCGCTTTCAAAATAATTTACAAGAGATGAATATTTATCTAAGAAGTGCATTTTGAACCTCATCTTCATCGTTTATGCCCATTCCAGACTTTATTCTGTATTCTGCGTTTGTTAAATTTTCTTTTAAATGTACTAAATTTTTAAGTGTTTGTTTACCTGAATTTTTCAAAATTGCCGAAATCTGTTTTGCAGACATTCCAGTTATAGCAACGATTTCGTCAATTGGTTTGTTTGCATTTATTTTTAATAAAATTCTTTTTCTCAAAATTGTTTGCACTGCTGAAAGAATTTCAAGTGGGTGCTTTTTGTCTAGTAATTTTTTGTATTCAACAAGGGCTTTGTCGTAGTTTTGCGACATAATTAACTCGGTAAAATTGAAAAAATCCTCGTTTGAAATACAAATTTCTTTTACCATTTCTGCCGTAATATTTTTTTCAGGATATGCAATTAGTTTTAATTTTTCTAATTCCATATCAATTTCTCGCAAATTGTTGCCAATTTGTTCAATTAAAGAGTCGATAACCTCTTGCCCAACAGTTAGACCCTTTGATTTTGCAACTTTTTTTATCCACGCAGAAAGATCTTGTTTGCCGTAATAATTAAGTTTAAACGTTGGAAATTCTTGTGCATTGTATTTTGATAAAAGTTTAAACAGTTTTTTTCTTGAATCAATTTTTTTGTTTTCATATCGTGGCAAAGTTGCTACAAAAACAATATCTGAATTTTCCATATTATTTTCAAGAGCAGAGGTGATTTCTTTTATTTGGTTGTCCTCAAACGTTTTATCAAAATAAGTCTTGCAATTAATAACTGTAAGCATTTTGCCAAACATTAACCCTTGAGCCCTCAAGGCTTCTATCAAATCAGGAAACGCAGGGTTATCCAAGTTTTTATAATTCATGGCACTGAAATTTTTATCAAGCCCACTTTTTAAATTTTCAACGGCTTGTTCAATATTATAATCTTCATCACCATAAAAGAAATAAACTGACATATTAAGACTCTACAAGTAAACTAGAACCGATAACTCCAGCATTGTTGCCTAATTGAGCAGGAACAATTTCGACTGCGTTTGCAGAAATTGGCATTGCTCGTTTTAAAAGAGTTTCCTTAACAGGTGCTAACAATAAATCGCCACAACCCGCAACACCACCGCCGATGATAATTCTTTCAGGGTTTAAAAGGTTAACAACACTAGCAAGTCCTGTTCCTAGGTATTCTCCCATAATTGTGAAAATTCGTTTTGCAACTCCGTCGCCTTGCATTGCTGCTTGTGCAACGATGTATGGAGTAATTTCGCCTTCTGCCATTTCTCTGTATTTTGTAGATTTTTCGCCACGAATGTAATCGTTAGCCATTTCTACGATAGATGGACCTGAAACGTATGCTTCAAGACAGCCGTAATCTCCGCAACCACATAATTTTTTGTCATTGTAGAACAATTTTATATGTCCGATTTCGCCTGCTGCGTTGCTTGCACCACGAACCAATTTTCCGTTTAAGATAATTCCTGAACCAATACCTGTGCCAACTGTGATACAGATTAAGTTTTCACAACCCTTGCCAGCACCGTAATTAAGTTCACCAAGAGCAGCACAACGTACGTCATTATCGATTTTTGTTGGGATACCAAATTCTTTTTCAATTATTTCTGCAATTGGTACATTTGCCCACCCTGGGATATTTGGAAGATTTTTTACAATACCTGTTTTGTAATCAACTTGCCCTGGAAAACCAAAACCAATTCCGTCGATATCTTTTTTGTTTGATTTTGTTTCGCTCATCAAAGTCGAAATCGCTTGTTTCATGTTGTTTACAGTGTATTCGTAACCCATTTCTGAACGTGTCGGAATTGAGTTTGAATACAAAATTTCACCTTTATTATTAACTAGGGCGAATTTAATATTTGTTCCGCCAACATCTATACCAATTCTATTTTTAGCCATTTTATACTTCCTTTTCTTCTTAATAAAATAATAAGACAAACAAGTGTAATTGTCATGTTAAAAATAGTGAAAATAATGCCGTTTTTCTTTGATTAAAACCTTGTCGCAAAAAAAAGAGGGTGTCTGTTAAACCCTCAATACTTGAATTTACTCTAAAATTACAAATTTTTGCAACGGTCAATAAGGCAATTATATTGCCTTATCAACCATTATTTTTTCTGCAAACTAACTCTACAATGTTTTTGTAAGTTTCCTTACAAATCAAAACTATGATGCAACCAATCTAATTGCTTCTTGTAACAATTCTTTTTGTGAAGAAATCAATTTGTTTGCAAGTTCCATTTGAACTTTCGCTTGTTGGTAGTTAGCGATGTTGTCTTTAAATCCTACGTTTGACAATTCTAACAAGCCTGAACGGATTTCACCACGTCCTAAAACTGGTCTACCTGATTCTTCTGTTTCTACGAATTGACCGTCTTTAATTTCATACAAACCGTTTTTGTTGTGGAAACTCATTGTTGAAATTTTGTATAACGGAACTCTTTTTTTACCGCCGTCGGCTTTACCATAAATTGTACCGTCGTTTTTGATTTCGTAATCATCGTATTTGCCCAAATATTTACCGTTGTTTGGGTCAATCCACAATTTAATGTTTGTTGTTGGTACGTCTAATGCACCACCTTTTGTAATTGTTTCTTCGTAAAGGTCAGCACTTAATGACTTTGTACCAGCCATAATTTCGCCTTTATCGTTCAAAATATAACCCTGAACAGTAAATCCATCTTTGTTTTTGTAAACCCCTTCAGAGTCAAAATCGAATTCACCATGTCTTGTGTAAACGATTTTACCCTCGTCTGTACGAGTTACAAAGAAACCTTCACCTTCCAAGAAAAGGTTTGCGTTTGCTGTCCCTGGAGTTGATTTACCTTGTCCAAAGTTTTTGTCGCAAGTGTCAAGAACAGCCCCGTTCAAGAAAGTTTTAAAGTTTACTTTGTTTTCTTTGAACCCCGGAGTATACATGTTTGTCATGTTTGTTGTAAGGGCGTTCATCCATTCTGTTGTTGTTTTTTGGGTATTAAGTGCCGTTACAAATGAATCATTCATAGCCGTTCTCCTTCTTATTATTTCTGTTGTTTTGTTTTTGTTTGTCCTCGTCGTCTTTTTTGCTTTGACGGTATGATAGGTTTTCGTATTCTAAACCTTCATCTTTAAATTGTTGTTGCAATAGCGGAATATTTGCTTTCAAATATTGTTCTACTGCTTTGTCCCCTGGTAAGAACTCTGCGGAGATTTTGCCGTCTTTGTTTACACGTAAAATCACCGATAAGTCTTTGTCGAAATCAACTCTGAACGATTTGTTGTTCTCTTGTGATTCTTTTAGGGCATTTAACAGACTTTTTGAAACTTGTACTGATTGTGCTTCTTCAACATCTCTTAATGTCGTGTTGCTTGCTTCCGCTGTTTTTGTTCCATCAATAACTTGTTGGTTTGAGTCTATTAAATTATTGAAGAATTTCGCATCTGCCTCTGTCATTTTGATTGTTTTTTCAGCAGATTTTTCTGATGATTTTGTCGAAGATGCTTTAGATGTTTTGTTTGTGTTGTTTGTTGTTAAATTTGCATCTAAAAATTTAACAATGTCTGATGTTTTTGAAGAATTTAATGTCTTATCGAGTTCAATTACTGGTGAAATTGGTTCGAATTTTATGACAGTCATTTCTTCTGTCGCAACAGGTTTGTCGGCAATTGCCTTCACATCTATATCTTTAGTGATATTTTTTGAATTGTCAATTTTTTGAATATCATCAATTTCTTCTGATAAAATCGGCTTGTTTTTAACGTTAGTAACGTTTTTTCCGTTTTCGTTTTTATTTGTTTTATCGATTTTGTTTAGAACATCATTTTTGCCAACTTTTGAAACGTTATTTGTCAAATCATTTGCCAAATTTTTAGAAAAATCTTTCGAAAAATCTTTAGTGTCAAAAACTTCTTCAACCTTGTTATTTGCAACTTTATCTAAAACTTTAACCTCATTTTGATTAATTTCATCAATATTAGGCTGAATTTTTTCGTTTTTGTTGCTCAAAAACTTGTTTTCATTGTTGTTTTGAACTTTATTTTCGTTTTTCGAAATTTTTGGATTATCGATTTTGTCTACGTTTACATTGTTTTTGTTGTCAACTTTATCAAAAATGATGTCATTTTTATTGTCGATTTTTCCGAAATTTACATCATTTTTGGCAGTTTGTTTCATCTCAATATCTTTAGTATCATTTGTAACAATGTCGTCTAAAGTATTGTTTTTGCCAACAACTTTTAAATCATTTTTATTTTCTGACAAATCTATTTTATCAGTTTGTTCAAACTCTTGTGGGGCTTGAGAAACAACTTTGTTTTCGTTTTTTTGATTTTCTTGTGGCAACAAAACGATTGCTTCGTTGTTCAAGTCTTGAATTTGTTTTGAGTCTTGCTTTTCTGCTTCAATTTGTTTGTCAGATTTTTGAGAAACAGAGGCTTGAGCCGTTTTTAGTTCTGTTTTTGAATTTTTTACGTCTTTTTTGTTCATCAAAACAATTTCGTCAACCAATTCTTTTTCGGCATTTTGACGTAAAACTTGTTTTTCATTTTGCGTTAAATTATCTTTTTTTAATTTATCTGAAAATTTTTCTGATGTTGAAATAAATTCAAAAGTTTCACTAGAAGTTTCTTTTTTTGAAGTGTTTTCTGCAGATTTAATTGTATCAGGAGTTTGTGCAGGGTTTTCAACTTTGTTTTCAGCACCCAAATTTGTCATTGATGAAAGTTCATCAACGAAAGTCGCACCTGTTTCAGTTGTTTTAGCAGGTGTTCTTGTCGCAGTAGTGTCTACTGTTGCGGTTTGGGTATTTTTAAGTTGTGTTGCTTTAATATCCATCGTTTTCCTCTAAATCCTTTTTGTACTGTTCCAGTAATTCTTCTTCTTCTCGGACTTCTTTTGAATGTTGGAAGTATCTTTGAACACCAAGTTCTGACATACTCTTTAATTCAGCGGCTTTTTGTTCTGCGATGTAGGCTTCCTTGTTCTTTTCCTTGTGCTTTTCAAGAACTTTTACGGCTTGTTCGAGTTCTACAAGTTTTTGAACTTCTTGTTGCACAATTTGCTCTTTCTCTTGTCTTACGAGTTCCAACTGTTCACCTTTTTCCCATAAGTGGTGTAGGTATGTGTCGTAGGCTTCCATCATTGTGTAGTCTGCGTGTCGTTGGTTCTGTTTTGTAATTGCAATTTCCTCGTTATTCTTCTGAATATCCATTTCGGCAATATACAACGCCTGTTGTGCCTTTTGAAGAACTAATAATTGTTCCTCTTTCTTTCGTATTCTAAATTCAAGTACTTTTTGCAGTCTGTAAACAAAGGGCATAATTACACTCTCTCGCATTTATATTATGCGATATTTTGCATTTCTTTTACTCATTTGTTTGTATGATTTATTTAAGGATTTATTTTTAAAAGTCAAAATAATAAAAAAGATTTTTTGAAAAACTTGTGAAATTTTTTTATTTTAATCTTGCAGAAACGACTCTGTCTATTCCTGCCAAATCCTTTTCTATTTCAACGTTTTCAAAGTTGTTTTTAAGTAAAATGCTTTTCACATCTTCGCTTTGACCTTGTCCAACTTCAAAAACAATATGACCTTTTGGGTTTAAAACTTTGTGTGCGTCTTTAGAAATTTTTTCGTAGAATTCTAAACCTTTTTCATCTTTTGTGTAAAGTGCCAAATCAGGGTCAAAAGTTACTTCTTTTTGAATTGTAGCCTTTTCGCTCAAAGGAATATATGGCGGATTAGAAATTTTTCACTTTCTCTAACGTTCGAAAAAATATCCGATTTTCTAAAAATTGCTTTGTTGTATAAATTTAATCGAGATGCGTTGTTTAGTGCAATTTGCAAGGCTTCTGACGAAATATCAAGTCCAATAACCTGAGCAATACTGTTTTTTGCAACCATACAAGCGATACAACCAGTGCCAGTTCCGACATCTAGTGCCATTTTGTAATTATTTTTGTTAATTATATCAACGGCTTTTCTTACTAAAAATTCTGTTTCGTCACGTGGAATTAAAGTGTCTTTAGTCACTTCAAATTTTTCGCCCATAAAATATCCGTATCCAATAATTTGTTGGATAGGTTTTCTTGTTCTTGCCCTTTCTTCGGCTTTTTGACGAGCAAGGTTTAATTTTGCACTATCAAGTTTTTTGCCCATGACAATATCAACGGCAGAAAGTTCGCAAAATTTTTCAATTAAAAGTTTTACTTCTGCGTTCGCTTCGTTTTCTTCAATCCCCGCAGAGGTCAATATGTTCACAATTTCTCGAATGCTCATCTATAATTTCACCTATCATTTTCTTTAAATCTAATTTTGATAAATCAGATGTTTCTTTTTTTTCTATACTATATTTTTTGCACAAACGCTCGTAATAATAAAGTTGTTTTTTTGTCGGAGGCTCTTTTGACATTTTAACCTCTTGTAAAAACGCACGTTTTTCCCTCTCAAATTGTTTTTGTTTTTCTATTAGTGGCTTTTGACTTTCCTTGTAATCGTAGTATTTTCGGCATTCTGTCAAGTATAAAAGAACTTCTTTTTTAAAATCTTCTTCATTCAAATAATCTTTTAAAAATTCAAAATGAGGATTATTAATTTTGAAATAATATTCTTCATCTTCAAGAAATTTTTCTAAAAGTTTATTCACGTCAAAATTCGGACTTTTTTTAACAAAAGCCCGCAAGAAATTACACAAAGCCGATTTCTGAGTTTTTGACATACTCAAAAATATTTTACTTTTTACGTATGACATAAAATAATTTTATCTTAAAATATCAGAAATTGTTAGTTTTTCACCAATTTTTGCGTTGTGGAATGCTAACATTTTTTTGTAAATTGGATTAGAAACATTAACGTTTTTAGTTGTTTTTTCTTCAACAACAGGAGTTTCTTCAACTTTTTTATCTAAAACTTGTAATCTAATAACTTTGTTATCCATTTAAAAAACCTCTTTAAATCTCTCGTACTTATATAAAGTTTTAGTTCTTCAAAAAATTGCCTTTTTGTTTAAATTTATCTTAACAAATGTTTACAAAAATGTAAATAATGACACAAAAATTTTATAAATGAAAATAGGTCAAACCATGTAGAAATCATGATTTTAGCCTATTGTAAATTTTTGTAAAATTTTATAAAATGGGTATGAAATCATGGCAAAAAATGGATAAAAAAGCACTTTATATATTTAGTTATTAGTTAAAAAAGGGCGTATTATGGCAGCAAGTTTAACGCTAGAACAGGCTAGAATACAATTGAATATGCCTTTTGCTTCTGTTTCAGAAGTAATGATTGCTGCAAAAAATGCCGGTATTGAAATAAACTTAACTGGTATTCAAAACACTGCTGATGCAAGTGTTTTAAACCAAAATACAGGCTTTTCTGTGTTCGGTGGTAAAAATACTTCAACCTCTCAATCTCAACAAACACCAACACAACAAACATTTATTCAACCACAAACTCAATCTCAATCGACTGCTCAAACTTCTTTTGGTTCTTCTTTGAACCTTGGAAATACTAATAAATATGATCTTGGAACTAAAGATTTTAATAAAAATACTTCTGTTTGGGGTAATAAAGGTTTAGGCGGAACTTTTGCTAATTCTACAAAAGATGCTTTTAAATTAGAAACTCCGTCTTTGACAAATACATCACTTACTAACAAAAGTCCATTTGGTTTAACTTCAAATAGTTCTGCTTTGGATAATTTCTTGTTTACATCAATGAAAGATTTTAAAGTAATTCAAAAATCTGATATTACTTATACTGATAATAATCAAGATGTAGATTTGAGCAAAGTAAAATCACAAGAGTTTTTTGACAATGGTAAAATTCGTTTTACATTGGACGATGGTTCTGTTGTTGAAAAACAACTTTCTGAACAAACTTTAAAACTTGCTGGTGGCACACGTCAATATTCAAAAATTGAATATGTTGATGGCAAGGCTATTTATTATGATATAGATGGCAATAAAGTTGATGATAAAACTCGTGACGTTCGTTTTGGTGAACCTGGGTTTGTTTCTGATGGAAATTCAATTTCTCAAGATTTGACTGCGGTTTTAGGTGAAAAGACACTTTCAAAATATGCAGAAAAACAAAAAAATTATGCTGACCAATTAAGTAATATAGAATCTTCATTGGCAACTTTGACTGATGATTATATTGCTCAAGTTGAGGCTGAAAATCCTCAACAAGCAAAAGAGTTGAAAAAACAAAGAGAATCTTTGAAAAAAGATAAATCAAAAATTGAAAATAAAATTTTCAAAGAAAAAGAAAAATTAGCCGCTCAATACATTAAACAAGTTTATAAAGAATGTGACGGCGATGTTGAAAAAATTAAAACTAAAATTGACAGTTTGATTAGAAATTCAGACATGTCGTCTGCAACTGCTCAACAAATGGTTCACATTTTGAAAAGTTTCCAAGAAAAAACTAACGGAATGTCAAAAGATGAAATTGCAAATTTCTTTGAACGTGCAATGGATTCAGCACTGTTGAATGGTGATGAAAATACAACTGCAATGGCTGGTGAAATCACTCGTATGGACGGCAAAGCAGGCAAAGACATGTTAGACGGTTACTCAACTGCTGTACAAAGAACAGGTCGTCAAGAAGTTGCTTCTCAAGCCTTGATTGATGGTGTTGAAAATACCGTAGACCCTGAAACAGGCGAAGTTCGTGCTGAAATGGCTACAAACATCGGTCGTGCCGTTACAGATTTGACTGGTGATGATGGTGCTGTTGCTTTAGCCGAAAAGGTTAAAGAAAACGAAAACGATGACTTGAAAATCAGTGTAAATCAAGCAATCGATGAACAAGCCGCAAGAACTGGTAATGAAGAAGTAATTGAAGCATCTTTAGATGTTACTACATCTATCCAAGATGCAAAAAAACAAGTTCAAGCCAACGAAAATACTCACCAAACTTATGAACAAATGAACGCAACTGATGAAACTAAGAAAAAACGTGCAGAGGCAGTTGGTGCTCGTATCGGTGATTTTCATGAAGATGCTCAACTTGCAGTAGATAGTTCTGAACGTAAGTATGATATTGATGATGCTTACTTAATTTCAGCATCTCAATCTATTCAAAATGTAAATGCAAAAGTTCAAAAAGAAATGATTGAAAGAACAATCGCTTCTGGTAACGAACAAGCAATGAACAATATCGCTGAACATGCGTATGATTACGATATTTCAAATCGTGATGATATTATCAAAATGATTAAAGAGAAAGGTACAGACGAAACTCTTAAAATTTTGGAAGAAGCAAAAAATAAATACGACCAACAAGCAGAAAATGCTAAGACTCAAAAAGATGCTCAAAAAGCGATAAACGAAACAAAAACTGAGTCAAATTCTACAAAAACTCAAAATCAAACAACAACTCAAGATAAATCAAAAACTCAACAACCTCAAGTTGCTGAAAAGAAAACAAAACAACAAGTTTCAAATCGTACAGATGTTGAATATGTTCCACAACAACCTAGATCTTCTGCTCAACAAAATATAGGTTTAGCCTTTAGTGTTAGAGCATCGGTTAGCGATGTTAAAGACATGTTCAAGTCATCAACTACAATGCAAGTAATTCATTCTGAAGAATTCAAGAGTTTATCTCCAAAAGAATCTGCAGAAGTTTTGAAAAACTTAAATGCGTCTGAAAAGAAAGAAGCGATTAAGAGTATTGTTGACCGTCTTGAAGGCTTTGAATTACAAGGATATATGTATAGCAACATGAAAAACGATATCCTTAAATACTTGGTTTCAAACCCATCAAGAGAAAACCAAGAAAAATTGAATTTTGTCAAAAGGTTTTTGACAGGCGACGATAAACATTTTATCGAAAAAGTTAAAGAACAATTGCAAGTTGAAAATTCTGTATTAGAGCAAACAACTGAAAGAAAACCTTTTAATTTTGAAGTATAATTCTTGATTTGATAAATTTATTTAATATTAAAGGGCGGACAATTGAAAATTGTCCGCCCTTTTGTTTATTTATTTTGAACTATTAGTTTTGGTGTTCAAGTTGTAAAGTTACAGAGGTTAAATCGCAAACTTCACTTGGTCCAAAGTATTGGATAGCCCCTGGGAATAAGTAATGGTCGTTCATAGCCCATTCTTCTCTGTTTGCTTCTAATTCTTTGAATACAGGTCCATCAAGTTTGATAAGTGCTTTTTGGATAACTGGTTTCATTTCGCCATGACGTTTTTCCATGTTCATCATCATAGTTAGAGGAACACCGCCTGCAATCCATTCTTTAGCTGGTTTTACAAGGTTTCTAACTGATGATAAGTAGCCTGTTAAACCGAAGTTGATTAAAGCGAAAGCGTTGAAGCCTAATGAGTAGCAGTAATCAGCATCAAAGTTTGATGGGAATGCACAACGTCCTTCATAACCGAAGAAGTGTGCTTGGTCTGAGAATTTACCAACGTAAACACCTTCGTCTTTAAGGTCGTTTAATCTTGTTCTAATCATTTCGATTAAAAGTTTTTCTGTTTCAATTCTTGAAACTTGAACGTTACCATGAGGATCTCTGTCCATTAATAATTGGGCTTTGATTAATGCTGGTAAACTCATGAATAATTTTGCATTATTTTCATCTAATTTAGATGCGATAATGTTGAATTTTTCTTCTGAACGAACGTTTTGGTAATGTTCGTCTGATTCTAATTCGTGAGTCAAATCGTTTAATTTTGCGATTAAATCTTTCATTTCAGGAATGAATTCGATTAAACCTTCAGGAACGATTACGATACCGAAGTTTTTGCCTTTTTCAGCACGTTTGCAAATGATTTTGCACATATCTTCAACGATTTGGTTCAAAGACATTTTCTTTTCTTCAACTTCTTCTGAAACTAAGCAGATGTTTGGTTGAGTTTGTAATGCTGCTTCAACTGCAACGTGAGAAGCACTTCTGCCCATGATTTTGATAAAGTGCCAATATTTTTTTGCAGAATTTGCGTCACGTTGAATGTTACCGATTAATTCAGCATAAGTTTTTGTTGCTGTATCAAAACCGAATGAAACTTCGATTTGTTCGTTTTTCAAGTCGCCATCGATAGTTTTTGGGCAACCGATTACTTGAATACCTGTATCGTGTTTTACGAACCATTCTGCAAGTAATGCTGCGTTTGTGTTTGAGTCGTCACCACCGATGATTACAACTGCTGAAACATTTAATTTTTTGCAAACGTCTAATGATTTTTTAAATTGTTCTTCTGTTTCTAATTTTGTTCTGCCTGAACCGATGATATCAAAACCACCTGTGTTTCTGTAAGCATCGATGAAATCTTTTGTGATTTCTACGTATTTGCCATCAATAATACCTGATGGGCCACCCAAGAAACCATATAATTTGTTTTCAGGGTTTGCTTGTTTTAGTGCATCGTATAAACCTGCGATAACGTTGTGTCCGCCAGGGGCTTGACCACCTGATAAGATTACACCAACGTTTCTTACAGGAGAATCTTTTTTATCAGAAGTTGATTTGAAAGTTACGATTGGTTTACCGTATGTTTTTTCAAATAATTTTTTGATTTCTTCTTGATCTCTAACTGATTCAGTTGCTTTACCTTCTTCCATTTCTAATGTGTTGATACCTTTTTCTAGGCATTCAGGAAGTTTTGGTTGATACTTTAATCTTTCTTGTTGTAATGGTGAAAGTGTTTTCATAATTTTATATCCTCTTTTGTTTAAATAAATACCTTCATATCAAATATAACACAAAGAAAAAATCTCGTGCTATATTTAATGTTTTTATATTTTAAACAAATTTAGTTGCCTCTGATAAGGTTTTTTGTATGGTTTTTAACTTCTTCTTTTGTCGGAAAATCAGGGAATTTTGTGATTAATTCCTTAAACATTTTAATCGCATCTTGAGTTCTACCCATTTTTTCGTATGCGTAAGCAATATTTGAGTAAATTCTGTAATCTGTTTTTGAATTAATTTTGAATGCGATATCGTAATAATGCAAACATGTATCAAAATCTTCCGCACAATAATATGCAAATCCCATGTGATTGTTTGCTTCAAACGATTTTGGGTTAATTTCTAGTGCTTTTTCGCAATATTTAATTGCGTTTGACCAGTCGCCTTTTTTTGCGTAAACAATAGATGTTGCAAGTGCCAAATCAAAGTTGTTTGGACTTTCTTCAAGTAATTTTAAATAAATATTTAATGGATAATTTAATAATTCAGGGTTTGTGATAGTTGCGTTTTGTGATTCTATCAATTTCGCAACCTCAAACGCATAGTTGTTGTCGCAATTTGAGTTGAAAATATAATCTACCAAATCCATGACTTTTGGAAGTCTATCCATTTTTAGATAACTTTGAGTTAGTGCTTGAATATTTTCCTTGTCTTGTTGAAGTTTAAAACTCTTGTAAAAATAATTTGATGCGTGCTTATAATCTTCTTTTTCAAAATAAATTAATGCCGCATTGTATAAAGCACTTTGGTCTTTTGGGTATCTTTCGATAAATTTTTCGTAATATTCAATCGCCTCATCAGGTTTGTTTAATTTTTGGTAAGTAAGAGCCAAATTATAGTTTGCATAAGGCTCTGCGTTGCTTTGTGAAAGTGCTATTTTAAAAAATTCAACCGCCAATTTATATTTTTTTTTGTCGTAAAGTTCAAGACCTTTTGAAAAATAAGCATCAAAAGTCGACATTTTTTCTCTAATTCTTTTCCATTGAGTTTTTAATTTTTCGATAAATAACTGATTCATAATTATATTGTAGTATAATAAAATTAATTTAATACGAATATTTAGAGGATATTTAAAATGTTTGATTACATAAAGGGTATGTTGGTTTCAAAATCTCAGTTCAAATCGTGCTTTTTTACGGTTGAAGCGGGTTCAATAGGGTATTTGATAGAGGTTTCTTCAAAAGATTTTCATAAAAAAAATGTTGATGAAGAAGTAAAAATTTATACAGTTTTGTTGCACAGAGAAGATTCAATGAGTTTGTGCGGATTTTTGAGCAAAGAAGCAAGAGATATTTTCAATATTTTAACTTCTGTTTCAGGTGTAGGGTCAAAAATGGCTTTGGGCTTGCTTGATGAGTTTGAAGTTAGCGATTTGATTTACTTTGTTGTAAACGAAAATTCAAAAGAATTAACAAGAGCAAAAGGTGTTGGCGTAAAATTAGCACAAAAAATTATCCTTGAATTAAAAGATAAATTAATTAATTTGCAACCAACTCTAAACATAACTCAAAAGACCGATTTGCCTGCTGGAACAGAGGATATTCAAAAAATCTTGTTGTCCTTGGGTTACGAAGAAGAAGAAATTTTGAATGCGATAAAACAGGCATGCTCTTTGGGTAATGTTTCAGAAAATAATGAAGAATTTTTGAGAAAAACTCTCCAAATTCTATCTGTCTAAAACACTGATAGCAACTAAATTTCAACATGCTTTAAGATTGTAAACTTTTTGTAACATAGTTGTTAAAAACTAGCAAAAATATTTTTGTCAAAACGTTCATGTATATGTAGGTTAAATAAGGTCTTTTTATAATTATGATTAATTCAGTAGGTCCAAAGGTTGTAAGTTCACCTAAAACAACAAAAACAAGTATTTTTTATCTTAATGACTTGCACGGACAAACAATGAAAATGGAAAAAATTTACAACGCATCAAAATGCTTTGACCAATTTGTTCCATCAACAAAGACTGACAAATTAAAACTTTGCTCAGGCGATACAATGCTTGGCGAAAGTTCAAAACCTAATATTATCGCATCAAAATTTTTGCAAATGATTGGTGTTACTGCAACTGCAGTTGGTAACCACGAATGTGATGGCGATTCAAAACAATTATACGATTTAACAAAAGATAAAAATTATAAAATGTTGGGTTTAAACGTTAAAATTGACGAAAAAAATCCAATGAGCAAACGTATTGAAAAATCTTATATTCAAGAAAAAGACGGTACAAAATACGGTATTATCGGTTTGTTACCTCCTGATTTATTCACAAGAATTGCAAAACCTGCTGATTATAATGAATTCAAAGTAGATGATTTCGACAAAACTATCAAAGATGTTCAAGCAGAAGTTGATAAATTAACTGAACAAGGTGTTGATAAAATTATCGTTATTTCTCACGCAGGCAACTCAAACGAAAAAAGATTAGCACAAGAAACATCAGGTATCGACGTAATCTTAGGCGGTCACTCACACGAATTAATCAAAGACGTTAAAGAAGGCGAAAACTTATTCTACGGTAAAGATGGCAACCCTGTTGTTATCACACAAGCCGGCAAAGACGCAGATAACTTTGGTGTTTTAAACTTAGAATTTGATGACAAAGGTGTTATCACAAAAGTTCAAAACAACGTAACTCCAACAAAAGGTTTCAGAAGAAACTTAGTTATGACATATTTGTCAGAAAAGATTTTAGGCAAACCTGAAGTTGTTGGTTCTATCAAATCTTCAGAACCTGAACCTGAAAACAGAATTGCTTGCGAAAACCCTCATGCTGATTTCGTAGCAGATGCAATGAGAGATTTCACAGGTGCTGATATTACATTGTTAGGCTCAGCAAACTTAAGAAATACTTTCGAAGCAGGTGCTATCAACACAAGAGATATCTCAAGCATCGTTCCTTTCAAAAACGGTATGATTGTTGCACCATTAAGCGAAAAAACAATTGTTGAAGCATTAAAATTCGGTGCTCATTCTCTAGTAAATGCTGGTACAAAACCTGGTATCTTACAAGTTTCAGGCATGAACTACACAATGAACAAACAAGGCGAATTGCTTTCAGCAGAAATCACAGATAAAAACGGTAACAAACAATCCTTAGATATCAATAATCCATCAGAAGATAAAACTTTCAGAGTTGCAATGGATACATACTACGGCAACGGCAGAGATGGTTTCTCAATGTTAAATTGTATGGATAAAGTTGAAAAAACTTTTGAAGAAGACAAAGACAAAATGGTTGCTTCTTACATCAAAAAATTAACTGCAGAAGGCAAAGAAATCAACGTTAAAGCAGACCACAGAATTAACATTGTTGACTAATAAATATTTTAAATAACGTAAAAAAGACCTCATTTTGGGGGTCTTTTTTATTGCATAAATAAAAAAATAAAGTTATAATGAATAAAAAAGAGGATATTATATGAAGAAAAATGCGTTCACATTGGCAGAAGTATTACTTGTAATTGGGATTATCGGTATCGTTGCATCAGTTACTTTGCCGAATTTAAGTAAAAATACATCTGATGCTGATACAGTTGCAAAAGTAAAAAAAACTGTTGCAACCTTGCAAACTGCTTTAGATATGGCAAAAGATAAATATGGTGAAGATATTTCAACTTGGACTGCTTCTGATAGTTCAGATGCTGATAAAGCAGCAAGATATGGAACTCGTCTTTCTGAATTTTTATCTGTTTCTAAAACATGTGGTTTAAACACAAATCAAGGCTGTTTTTCTTCTTCAAATGTAACTCAAATTACAGGGACTGCTTCAACAAACCCAATTGACCAAAATTCGGATTATTACAAAATAATATTAAATGATGGAGCATCTATTGGGTTTGGTTCTTCGTTTATTTACTTTGATGTTGATGGTTCAAACAAAGGCCTTAACAAAAGAGGCCGTGATATATTTTATGTAAGTTACAGTGATAATAACATTTATTGGTATATTCCTTCGAGTTTTAATAATGCAAACGGAATAAATTATTGTCGTTCAGGTATGGCTTCGTATTGCACAGGCTGGATAATGAATTTTGGTAACATGGATTATGTTAATTGTTCAGGTTTGACAAGAACTAACACAACTTGCCATTAGAATTTTTTTAATAGTTTAAAAAATTTTTAAAAGGGCGGATTTTTGCAAAGCAAAAATTCGCCCTTACGTATTGAAAATACTTAACTTTAGAGTTTGTAACGAAATGTAACAACTATAACTCAAAATCCTAAAGTTTTCACTCAACTCTGCCGATAAATAATATGTAAGGGAAAAGAAATTAAATAGGGAAATGTGTTATGGCTTTAAACGTATCTTATGTTCAACAATATTATCAAGGAATTGACTCATTAACTTTGAAAGCAACTGCTAGAGATATCTTAGCAAATGCTCAAGCAAAATCAAACTCAGTTGCTCAAAAATCAGTTGATGTAGATTTATACAATGGCGAAATCGACGCTTTAACAGCAAGACAAGTTGCTATGTCAGGTGCAGGTTTACAAGTTACTTTAAACAACAACTTAGAAACTGCTATCAAATTTTTAAAAACTAAAGCAGCAGAAACTTCTGCAAAAGACTCTGCTGACGTTGTTTCAATTGCTGAAGCAAGAAAAGACAAACAAGGTTCAAATCCTTTCTACAACGGTGATGTAATGAACTATAACAACAAAAAAGAAGAAGACAAAAAAGAATCTTCTGATTACTTATTCATCACTGCTGCATAATCAGTTTTAAATTTTATAAATTTCCTTATTTCCTTCCCTATGTTTTTCAAGGTTCGCTGTTCCTAGCAACCTTTTTTTTTGCAAAAAATTCCATGTTTAAAACGGTTTTATTATGGGTATATTATTAATAGAAAGAGTCCGACTTATGAAAAACCGAGAGATTTTGCACAGTTTTATTTGTATTGCTTTGTTGATATTGTTTTTAGGTGTCGCATTCTTGAATGTGGATAAATCTCAAAACCCTACTGAAAGGACAGATACAGGGCTTATCAAACGAAGCCCAACAGGTCAATTTACAAGAGGCGGAAGTTCTACTTTTACCCCTCAAACAAGGAAGAAAAAAACTTATTCAAGAGTAATTTATATCGGTGAACCAACAACAGGTTTGCTCGATTTTTGATTTAAAAATTTTCTGTAATAATAGTTTATATTTAAAAAGAATGACTTGCTTTTATAATTTATTTCGTTTATTATGTTTGTAATAGTTGAAGTTAATTAAATAAAAAGGGAAGGTTAAGCATGTCATTAGGAACATTAGAAATTGAAATATTAAACTCAGTATGGAAATTGCAATCAATTGACGAGGATATGAATATTTCAGTAAAAGATGTTGTTGACAATATGTCAGAAAATGGCTTAGAAAGAGCATATACAACAGTTAAAACTGTTATGGACAGATTAAGTTCAAAAGATTTATTAGTTCGTTACCGTTCAGGCAAAAAATTCTTTTACAGAAGTGTTATGGACAAAGACGAAATGGCAATTGTTGCAATTAAAGAAGTTTCAAGCCAATTCTTTGACGGAGATGACGTAAAAATGTTGCGTTTTATCGAATCTCAATGCTTAGAACTTGTTTAATAAAAAATGTCTGATGTAGAGTTTGAAAACGTCCAAAGTGCTAGAAAGTACATTGGAAAATTGATTATTGCAGTTTTGACTGATAGAATAATCGTTCGTGAAGCCTTAAAAAAGTTTCCGCACGATGTAAAAGATCCGTCTATTAAAAGTGCTTATCATGCTCTTATTCACAGGGAAGCAGACGAGGATATCCGCCGACGTGATATAATGTATCGTGATGAACAAGATAATTATTTAGAACAAGTTGCACAGACTTTACTTCAAGGGTTGGAATTACCTAAAAATATTATAAAAAATTATAATACTTATTACAGAGATATTGAAATTAACCATTCAAACGAATTTAAACTATGGGTACAAAGAATTTGTAAGTTTTTGAATGTGTAATTAGGAATTGGTTATGGCAAAATTTAAATCAAAATATGTGTGTCAAGAATGCGGTTACGAAACAGCAGGTTATTTGGGAAAATGCCCTGAATGCGGTGCTTGGGGTAGTTTGGTTGAGGAATTGGAAGCAAAAACTGTCGGTGCAAAAACTCCTGCGGCAGAATTTTTGAATACTGAAAAACCTGTTTTGATTAACGAAATTTCTCTTGATGAAAGTGTTAGAATTAGCACTGATATTTCTGAATTTGATAGAGTTTTGGGTGGTGGATTAGTTCAAGGTTCTTTGGTTTTGCTTGCTGGCGACCCTGGAATTGGCAAATCAACTTTGGTTTTGCAAACAAGTGGCAAGTTGTGTGAAAAAAATAAAAAAGTTTTGTATGTTTCAGCCGAAGAATCCGCAAGCCAAGTAAAATTAAGGGCTGAGAGGTTAGGAGTTAATACAAATTCTTTGTATATTTATTCTCAAACAAATTTGGAACAAATCAGAAGTCAGTTGAAGGAATTAAAACCTGATATTTTAATTGTCGATAGTATTCAGTCGATTTATACTGATAATATTGTGTCATCGGCAGGAAGTGTCGGACAGGTTAGGGAATGTTGTAATTATTTAATGCAAATTGCAAAAACCGAAAACATTACGGTTATTGTTGTTGGACACGTTACAAAAGACGGAAATATTGCCGGACCAAAAATTTTGGAACACATGGTTGATGCAGTAATTCAATTTGAGGGCGACAAATACAAATCTTATAGAATTTTGAGAGCGGTTAAAAATCGTTTCGGAACTACTTCTGAGGTCGGAATTTTTGATATGCACTCAAATGGCTTGGTTGAAATTACAAATCCGAGCGAAATCTTTTTGAAAGAAAACCATGTTGCAACCCCTGGGAGTGTGATTATTGTTACGAATGAGGGTACAAGACCTTTGTTGCTTGAAATTCAGGCACTTGTTGGGGTTACTCCTTATCCAAGCCCAAGAAGAATTACAAATGGGGTTGATACTTCTCGTTTGCTTCAAATCCTTGCAGTGCTTGAAAAACGAGTTGGATTAAATCTTTCAAAACAAGATGTTTACGTAAATGTTATTGGTGGTGTTGAGATTTCAGAACCTGCTGCCGATTTGGGTATTGCGGTTGCGATAGCAACTTGCTTAAACGATGTTACGGCTGATATGCAAACTGTTTTAATCGGCGAAATAGGCTTGTCAGGGGAGATTAGACCTGTTAATAATTTAGAAAAAAGAATTTATGAGGCACAAAAGTTAGGTTTTAAACGTGCAATTGTGCCAAAGGCAAACAATTTGAAAGAAAAATTTGAAAATATTGAAGTTGTAGAGGTTGCGAGAATTTTTGATGCGATAACTTCTGCGATTACAAAAAAAGAAGTTCAAACAGTTTAAAAAAAGGAGTGTAAGATAAATGAAAGTATTGTTGGTTAATGGTTCACCTCACGAAAAGGGTTGTACTTATACAGCGTTAAAAGAAATTTCAGATACATTAAATTCTGAGGGAATTGAAACAGATATTTATTATATTGGAACAGAGCCTGTTGCACCTTGCAAAGCGTGTCGTGCTTGTGCAAAATTAGGTCGTTGCGTTGTGAATGATAAGGTAAACGAATTTGTTGAATATGCGAGAAATTTTGACGGATATGTGTTTGGTTCGCCAGTTCATTATGCTTCTGCAAGTGGTGTAATTGTTCCATTTTTGGATAGAGTGTTCTTTGTTGATGGTGCATCTTATCGTTTGAAACCCGCCACAGCGATTGTTTCAGCACGTAGAGCAGGAACGACTGCAACGTTGGATCAATTGAATAAGTATTTCCAAATTACGCAAATGCCTGTAATTTCAGGAAGATATTGGAATATGGTTCATGGTGCAAATCCTGAGGAAGTGTTGAAAGATGAAGAAGGAATGCAAAATATGCGAATTCTTGCAAGAAATATGGCATACTTCTTGAAATGCAAAGATTTGGCAACAAAAGCAGGGTTGGAACTTCCAAAACAAGAAGAAACTGTGTATACTAATTTTATAAGATAAAAGTCGATGTGATGGAATGGTAGACATGCATGCTTGAGGTGCATGTGGCGAGAGTCGTGGGGGTTCAAGTCCCCCCGTCGACAAATCTTGAAGGTAAATTTGCGAATGGACGAGAACCCCCACCAAACGAAGTTTGGTTATAGGGTTCAGCGTGAGCGAGCAGAGGCTGGAGTAATTTTGCGAAAGCGATAAAATCGCAAGAGCAAAATTCGGAATTGCCGTTTATTGCGAGCGAACAAGACAAGTCCCCCCGTCGACATTTTTGATTTGTTTT
>SAMEA104315436__coassemble_798_pt1 | contig 43889 bp, 44 predicted proteins | sample SAMEA104315436__metabat2_low_PE_046 | metagenome-assembled genome bin SAMEA104315436 (sample SAMEA104315436) | gut metagenome | biome: Monkey gut; feature: monkey-associated habitat; material: faeces | place: China | collected 2013
AAAACTTTTAAATTAATATTTAAAATTAGTTAAAATATCTTTTCAAAAGACCGTCGAAGCCTTGTCCGTGGCGTGCTTCGTCTTTAGCCATTTCGTGAACTGTATCGTGAATTGCATCTAAGCCTAATTCTTTTGCTCTTTTTGCGATAGCCATTTTACCTTCGCAAGCACCGAATTCTGCTTCGGCTCTTAATTCAACGTTCTTTTTAGTTGATTTTGTAACAACTTCGCCTAGCAATTCAGCAAATTTAGCAGCATGTTCTGCTTCTTCGAAAGCATATCTTTTGAATGCTTCTGCAACTTCAGGATAGCCTTCACGTTCTGCTTGTCTTGACATTGCCAAGTACATACCAACTTCACAACATTCGCCTGTGAAATGGTCTTTTAAGCCTTTTAAAACTTCTTCGTCAACACCTTGAGCAACTCCGATTACGTGTTCAGTTGCGTAAGTTTTGTTGTTTTCGTCTACTTGTTTAAATTTATCACTTGAAACACCACATACTGGGCATTTTTCAGGTGCTTTATCTGCTTCTACTGTGTAACCACAAACTGTGCATACAAATTTCATGTTCATTTCCTTTCGCTATTAAATAATACTCACTTATTTAATGATATCAAATAAAAAATGACAAAACAATTTTTATTACAAAACATTAATAATCATTTTTATTTTTTGTTTAACCTTTATAATATAATAAAAGGTGAATTTATGGACAACGAAAAAATAAAAAAACTTTTGAAATATACAACTTATGTTGAAAAGTTCAAATATCATAATCAAATTATCAATTTTTTGGATAGATTTTATGAAAAAGATGATTTTCCAAAAACTTTGATTAACTTTGACTTGCATAGTGATATGAAAACTGAATCATCAGTATCAAAGGTGCTTGTTTCAAATTGGGTAAATTATATATTCTCAAGATATGAAATCGATGAATATTACTGGGTTATTCCAAAACATGCTCTTTACGATGAAAAATTTCAAGAAATTATTACCTCAACAAAAAGTAAAAATTCAGGAAATTACACAGGTGTTCCATACACTGATTTTTCAAAACCGTTAAAACAGTCCTTTGTTTTTAGATATGACAACAAGGGAATTTATCAAGAGGCTTGCAAGCATTCTGATGAAGAAATTCTTGATTACATTGACAAATCTGATGATAAATACAAATTAATACACGTTTATTATTGCACAGAAGATAATCTTCCTGATTTTTTAAACGATGATGTTATAGTAAGTGTAGATGCTGATTATTTCTCAAATACAGGTTTTGACACATTTTGTAACTATGAACATTCACCTGAAAATATTGAACAAGATTTTGAAAAATTTATTGAATGTTTAGAAAACAAGCATATTTATCCAACATATTTGGGCTTGTGTTTGTCACCAAATTACGTTAAGGATTTAGAAAATAGCGATAAATTTTTTGATTTGTTAATTCAAAATCATAAATCACCTGTAAAATTTGATATTGAATATACTTACACTGACTTGAGAGATGATAAATACAAATCATCAAAAGTTTATTTTTACACAATTGCAAATACAATAGAAGTTTTTTACAGAGATAATCCAAATGTACCTGAGGCTGAAATAAAAAGGAAACTTCAAAATTGCCGAGATAACTATGAAAATGGTGTTTATATGGCGAAGTTATACTCAAAAGAAATTGAAGATTCTTACGGTAATAAAGAGGTTGTTGTATATCAAGACGATATTGAAATCAAGCAAATTGCTGGTGAAGATGGCGATTTGAATACTTTATTCAACAAAATGAAAGAAAAAATTGAAGAATTATCCGAAAAATAAGCAACAAGAGGGTAGGTTAATTTTCGCTGAGTTTTTTCTTTTCTTCTAAATCTTTCAATAAAAATGCCCCTTTTACTGCCGCAACAACACGATTATTGACGTTTAGTTTTCTAAAAATAGAACTAACGTGTGCTTTGGTTGTTGCAACGCTTATATAGAGTTTTTTTGCAATAATCAAATTTGTTGCACCCTCAATAATTTGTTTTAAGACTTCCAACTCTCTTGGCGATAAACTTTCAAGCATACAGACCCCTTTTCTTTAAAATTAATTAAATTTTTAAATTGATATTACCATTTTAACAAATTTTTGAGGAAAATGTTTTATATATATGCTTTTAAGAAAAATTTAAGAAAATTTTTTCATTTTTATCAAAATACGATATTAAAATTATATAAAATTATCGCAAAATCGAATTATTTATTATATATTAAGAGAATAGGTTACATAATTTAGGAGAAGATTAATGATACATTCATCAGCAATAATTCACGAATCTGCACAAATTGCAGAAGATGCGTACATTGGACCAAATGTCGTTATCGGTGAAAATGTTAAAATTGGTAGTGGTACAAGAGTAATCGCAAATGCGTTTATTGAATTTGCAGAAATCGGCAAAAATTGTACTATCAGCCCATTTGCAACAATTGGTTCAGAACCTCAAGATTTGGGTTACAAGGGCGAACCAACAAAAGTTGTTATTGGTGATGATGTAATTATAAAAGAAAACGTTACAGTCCACAGAGGGGCTGCTTGTGGCGATTTTACAACAAGAATTGGCAACAAATGCTTGCTTATGGCAGGTGTTCACGTTGCTCATAACTGCGTTTTAGCAGACCAAGTAATTATGGCTAACCTTGCTACACTTGGCGGACACTGCCACGTTGGTTTCGGTGCTTGGTTAGGCGGAATGACTGTATTCCACCAAAATGTAAGAGTTGGTGATATGGCTATTATCAGCGGTTTCTCAGCAACAAGACAAGATATTTTACCTTACTCAAAAGGTGAAGGCAGACCACCTGTACCAAAAGGATTAAACGTTGTTGCTATGAGAAGACGTGGAGTTTCAAAAGAAGATAGAATTAACACAAATGATGCGTTCAAACTTCTTATCTCACCTGAATACAACACAACTCAAGCAATTGAAAAAATCAAAGCAGAAATTCCTATGAATTCATATATCGAAAATATGATTAAATTTATTCAAGAGTCAAAACGTGGAGTTCTTTTGAAATCTCATAAATCAGGTTTTGAAAGTCTTGATGAAGAAGAATAATTTGAAAGAAAATAAAAGAAAAATGGCATCGCCTTTGGCGATGCCATTTTTTTGCTAAATATTTTCTTCAATAGATTTAATTTCCACATCTATTTTGCTTGGAATAAATTTTTTAATTGCGTGTTCCAAATCGTAGGTTGCGTTCACCCAAAATACAGGAGATGATGCAATTTTTGTTACAGACTCATCTTCAATTAATTTGATTACAACAGGGTCTGCCCCTGGGTATTTTGCAAGAATATCTTTCATTGCAACCAATTCTTCATAAGGCACATTGTCGTTAATTGAAATCATAAATATGTTTGCATTATCAACTGGTTTAACATCGTCAATAATAATGTTTGGTTCTGCATTTTCTTCATTTGAGCGATAACTTACTTTGCCTGTAATGATAATTTTGTTATCAGGTTGCATAAACTCGCCGAATTCACCTAATTTGTTGTGGAAACAAAGAGCCTCAATTTTTCCTGACAAATCTTCTAAAGTTATTGTTTTTAAACATTTTGACGGGTCTTTTTTGTAAGGAATTTGTCTTGCAGATGTAACTAATCCGCACAAAGTAACAACTTTTTCTGCAGGAAGTTCTTTTACTTCTGAAATTTTATGAGATTCTAAAAATTGCATTTTATCCATAATCGATGATAATGGGTGCGAAGATACGTAGAAACCTAGAAATTCTTTTTCAAAGGCTTGAAGTTCTTTGTTTGAAAATTCTTCTTCTGAACCTGCAAGGTGGAATTGAGTCCCAGCAAAATCTTCATTATTTTCTAAGCCAGCAAATAGGCTTGTTTGACCTAATTCTTTTGCTTTTGCCTCTTTGTTTGCGGTATTTACGATGTATTCAAGGTTATCAAGCAATTGTTTACGGCTTTTTTCCAAGTTTGAAAAAGCACCTGCCTTGATTAAACCTTCAAGAACACGTTTGTTTGTTGCTTTTGGGTCAATTCTTTTGCAAAAATCATAAATTGAAGTGAATTCGCCGTTTTCTTCTCTTTCCTTGATAATCATTTCAACAACAACTTCGCCCACTTGTTTGATAGATGCTAAACCAAAACGAATGTCGTTTCCGTCAGGTGCGAATTCTGCAAACGATTTGTTAATATCAGGCGGTAAAACTTTTATGCCTTTTTTGTTGCATTCTTCAATATATAATTGAGTTTTTTCTTGGTCGTTTGAAACACTAGATAGCAAGCAAGACATATATTCAACAGTATAATGGCATTTCAAGTATGCTGTTTGATACGCAACGAACGCATAAGCCGCAGAGTGGCTTCGGTTAAAGCAGTATGAAGCGAAGGCTTCGATTTTTTCGAATAAATCTGTCGCATCTTTTTCTGACATACCATGTTGGGCTGAACGTTCGATGAAAACGCCTTTTTGCTTTTGCATTTCATCAACTTTTTTCTTACCCATCATACGTCTAACCATATCGGCTTGACCAAGTGAATAATCCGCAAGAGTTTGGAAAACTTGCATGATTTGTTCTTGATATACGATAGTTCCGTATGTATCTTTTAATACAGGTTCTAAAAGTGGGTGTGGGTATGTAACTTGTACACGACCATGTTTTCTGTCTACGAATTCGTCAACCATACCTGAATTCAACGGACCAGGGCGGAATAGGGCAACCAACGCACCCATATCTTCAAAAGTATCAGGTCTTAGACGTTTTACAAGGTTTTTCATACCTGCTGATTCAAGTTGGAAGATACCGTCAGTATCACCTTTCATCAACATTTCATAAACTGGTCTGTCGTCTAGTGGAATGTGGTTGATATCAACGTCAATTCCTTGACGTTTTTTGATTACATCAAGAGTTTTATAAATTGTTGTTAAGTTTCGAAGTCCCAAAAAGTCCATTTTTAAAAGGCTCAAGAACTCTGTAACCGCATGAGGTGGATAACCTGTTTGAACAATGCCATCTTTTGACGGTTGAACAGGCAAGATTTGATCCAAAGGTTTTGGTGCGATAATAACCCCTGCAGCGTGTGTACCAGTGTTATTTTTGATACCCTCAATTCCGATAGCCAAATCAATAATTTTCTTTAAACTTACCGTTTTGCCCTCAATTGGGTCTACAACAATTTGTTCATCGTTATCATAAAGAGTTTTTAATTCTGAACCGTCGTATTTCATCGCATCTGTCAAAGTTTTTGCTTTGTCATTTACAGATTGAGCAAATTCAATTGCAGGGTCAATCAACGATGCAAGTCTATTACTTTCAGAAAACGGTACTTTAAACAGTCTTGCAACACCTTTGAATGCGGCTTTTGCGGCATAAGTACCAAACGTAATAATTTGGCAAACCTTATCTTCACCATATTTTTGAGTTACATAATCAATAACTTCACCACGACGTTCGATACAAAAGTCGATATCAATATCGGGCATGGTAAAACGTTCAGGATTTAAAAATCTTTCGAACAAAAGTTTGTGCTGAATTGGGTCAAGGTCTGTGATTTCTAAGGCATACGCAACAACTGAACCTGCGGCAGAACCACGCCCAGGACCTACTGGAATTCCATGAGTTTTTGCATAGTGAATAAAGTCCCAAGTGATTAAGAAATATGCCGCAAATCCCATTGAATCAATTACTTCAAGTTCGTAATCGGCACGTTCTCTTAATTCGTCTGTAACTTCGCCATATCTTTTCTTTAAACCTTGATATACCAAGTAATTTAAGTAAGTTTCTGTCGTATAACCTTTTGGTACTTCATACGCAGGTAAATCTTTTGTCTTATTGATAACAATATTACATTTTTCAGCGATTTTGACAGTGTTATCAATACATCTGTTGAAGGTTTCTTCATCTAACCAAGAAAACGCTTCTCGTAGTTCTTCTGCGGTTTTCACGTAAAATTCATTGTTCGGAAAATGAAATCTATTTGGATCGTCTTTATCTGAATTTGTTTGCATACACAACAAAGTATCGTGCATGTCAGCATCTTCTTTGTTCAAATAGTGAGAGTCGTTTGTGATTACCATTTCAATATCTAATTCTTTGGCAATAGAAATCAACTCAGGGTTAGTTTTCTTTTGATCCTCTAAACCATGGTCTTGAAGTTCAATGTAATAATCTTCTCCAAATAAATCTTTGTATCTTTTTGCAACTTCTCTTGCTTTTTCAGGCTCGTGTTTCAAAAGATTTTGTAAAACTTCGCCCCCTAAACAAGCAGAAAGACAAATTAAGCCCTCGTGATGTTCTTGTAGCAATTCCCAGTTGATACGTGGGTGAACGTAACGACCTTTGCACCACGCAACAGAAGTTAAACGGATTATATTTTGATAACCGATTTTGTTTTTTGCGATTAAAACCAAGTGATAACAAGGGTTATTCATCTTATCACGTTCAGTAATATCGCCATTATGCACGTAAAACTCGCAACCCAAAAGAGGTTTTAATGTCGCATCTTTTAGATTAACCGCAGTTTCGTACAATTCCATATCGCCGTACATAACACCATGGTCTGTAATTGCAACTGCAGGGAATCCTTTTTCTACTGCAAATTTGCACAACTTATTAATACGAATTGCTCCGTCTAATAAAGAATACTCTGTGTGCAAGTGTAATGGTACGTACGGTCTAGTCATAATATTAGTATATCATGGTAAAAAGTCAAAATTGATAGGTATTAAAAAATGTAAAACAAAAAAATCCGACATTTCTGTCGGACTTTTTGTTTATGAAGAAATTTAATTTAATTTCTAATTTTATTAACCGCACAAGGCAAGTAAAATACCTGCGGCAACTGCTGAGCCGATTACACCTGCAACGTTTGGACCCATTGCGTGCATTAACAAGAAGTTTTGAGGATTTGCTTCCAAACCAACTTTATTAACTACACGAGCAGCCATTGGAACGGCAGAAACACCTGCAGCACCAATAAGTGGGTTGATTTTTTTCTTTGAGAATAAATTCATAAATTTAGCAAACAATACACCTGATGCTGTGGCAATTGAGAATGCACACAAACCTAAGAATAAGATACCTAAAGTTTCAAGTGTTAAGAATTTATCAGCAGATAATTTTGAACCAACTGACAAACGTAACAAGATTGTTACGATATTGATGAATTCATTTTGTAATGTTTTTGATAAACGTTCAGTAACACCACATTGCATTACCAAGTTACCGAATGTCAACGCACCTAATAATGGAGTTGCATCAGGTAAGAAAATAATACATAATCCTAATACTACGATTGGGAATAAGATTTTTTCACGTTTTGAAACGTTACGCAATTGTACCATTTCAATTTTTCTTTCTGCTTCAGTTGTTAATGCTTTCATAATTGGCGGTTGAATAATTGGAACTAATGCCATGTATGAATAAGCAGCAACTGCGATTGCACCTAATAAATCAGGGGCTAATCTTGAAGTTACGAAAATTGATGTCGGACCGTCAGCACCTCCGATGATACCGATAGATGCCGCTTCTGCTAAACCAAAATCAAATCCTGCATATTTTGCTAACAATAATGCACCTAACAACGCACCAAAGATACCAAATTGAGCAGCACCACCTAACAAGGCAGTTTTTGGATTTGCTAACAATGGACCGAAGTCTGTCATTGCACCAACACCCATGAAGATGAATAGTGGGAATAAACCACCGTCAATACCAACGTGGTAAACTGTGTATAAAAATCCACCAGGTTCTGCTATTCCTGCAACTGGAATGTTTGCAAGAATACCACCAAAACCGATTGGTAATAACAATAATGGTTCATAATTCTTTTTAATTGCTAAGTATAATAACAACAAGCAAACGAAGAACATTATGATTGTACCGTACATATGCAAGAAGTTTTCAACCCCATTAACACCTGTCAACGGTTCTTTCACCATGTTTGCGTAGCCTGTAATATCATTTAAACTTTTTAATGATTCTAATAATTGCATACTTCCTACTCCTTACTAATTCAAAGTTACAAGTATGTCGCCAGGCATAACTGTTGCACCAACATCTACTCTTACTGAACTTACTTTACCTGCACAAGGTGCTTTGATTTCTGTTTCCATTTTCATTGCTTCCATTAAGATTAAAACGTCGCCTTCTTCAACTTCATCTCCATCTCTTGCAACTACTTTTAGAATTGCTCCTGGAACAGGGGCTTTAACTTCTGTACCTTCGCCGTTTCCAGCAGGTTTTGAAGCAACTTCTTTCATACCTTCAACAATTGAAACGTCATAAGATTTACCGTTTACAACTGCTTTGTTTCCGTCGATTTTAACTGCGTAATCTTTGCCGTTTACTGTAACTGTTGCACCGTTTTTGTAGTTGTTGCTTGAAGTTTTGCCTTTGTGTACTGAAACTGTACCTTTACCAAGTAAGAAATCAATACCTTTATCTGCGTTTCCGTCTTTGCATGCTGCTGCGATGAATAAGTTTTCATCTGTTACAGGCAAGCCTGCTGCTTTTAATCTTTCTTCTGCTGCTTTTAAACCTTTTTCAGGGTCTTTTTCGTTCAAGTCTACAACTTTTTCTGTTGTTGGTTGCAAACCAGTTTTTTCTTCTGCCCATTTAACTAATTCTGGATCAGGTTCACAAGGAGTTTTTCCGAAGTAACCTAACAACATTTTTGCATAACCAGGGTTTGCTTTTTTCCAAGGGTGTTCTGTGATTGCATTTAAGAATGATTGTTGAGCATAGAATTGTGAAACAGGTGTTACAGATGTTGCAAAACCGCCTCTTTCAACAACTTCCTTCATGTTTTCAATTAATTTAGGGAATTTGTCTAACATACCCATATCTTTTAATTGGTCAATTGTTGTTGCAGTTGCACCACCAGGTAGAGGTGCTTGAATTAGAATTGGGTTTACTGCTAAAGAAACAGGTGAAACTGTGTAATCTTTCATACATTCTTTGAAGATTTCTTCTGTTTCCATAATTTTCTTGATATCTAAACCTAAATCATATTCTGTACCTCTTAAAGCGTGCCACATAGAAATGATATCAGGTTGAGCAGTACCACCTGAAACAGGTTTCATTGATAAGTCGATACCGTCAGCACCACCGTCTAATGCTGCTAAGTAACAAGCCAAGCCTGTACCTGCAGTTTCGTGAGAGTGGAAGCGGATATGAGCATCTTGACCTAAAATTTCACGAGTTCTTTTAACTGTTTCGTAAACTTTTCTTGGGTGTGATGTACCTGAAGCATCTTTGAATGCTAATGAATCAAATGGAATGCCTGCATCTAAAATGTTTCTTAAAACTTTTACATAGAATTCTACATCGTGAGCACCTTCACAACCGTAAGGAAGTTCCATCATTGTAATTGTAACTTCGTGTTGTAAACCATGTTTTTTAATGCTATTTGCTGAATCGATAAGGTTGTTTACGTCGTTCAACGCATCAAAGTTTCTGATTACGTTCACACCATGTTTTGCAAACATTTTTGCGTGTAAATCAATAACATCTCTTGGTTGAGAGTTCAAACCAACAACGTTTACACCACGTGCTAATGATTGTAATTTGATGTCAGGACCAACTGTTTCTCTAACTTTGTCCATCATATCAAATGCGTTTTCGTTGCAGAAAAAAATTGGGGCTTGAAATCTTGCACCACCTGCAACTTCAAAATGTTTAATACCTGCATCTACTGCAGATTTTAAGGCTGGTAAAAAATCATCTACCAAAACTCTCGCACCAAAAACGGATTGAAAGCCATCTCTAAAAGATGTGTCCATTACTTTAATTAATTTTTTTGACATTTTCTTTTTCCTATTCCTATATTATTTTAAGTAAACTAATTCATGTTCATTTTTGCAACAGCAATCGCTACTGCAACGTCGTCTTCTGTTGTTTTACTACGAGCAGGTACTGTTGCTGGGGTTGCAACTTCTTCTGGCATAAATTTGTTCAAATATTCTACTACTTTTGCCATTAAAGACATAGCGAATACAAGTAAAATTAAGAACGAAAATACAGTTCCCATACCTGTTATAGTAATAATTAATCCATCCATTATCATTTTTTCGTGTCCTCCATACACTTTTATCGTACTACAAACATAAAAATTTTTCACAAGAAATATTTGAAATTATTTACAAAAACATTATAATAATATTACTATCATGTTTTGTGAGGACTGTATGAAATTGAAAAAGATAATATTTTTAGCCTTAGCGATTGTGATTTGTTTTCCGCAAATTTCATCTGCGGGGATTTTGAGCAAAAAAGATGATGTTGTAACTCAGCAACCGTTGTCTAATTATCCGCCGAAATATGATGAAATTTATCTTGACCAATTAAAAAAAGAATATAGAAAAATTAGCAGTGATGAAGTTATATTGGTTGCACTTGATATGATGAAAAATACGAATGCGGATTTTTCAAGACGTGCGATTATGGGTTATAATTTGACAGAAAAGCCTATAAAAGTTCAGTTTAAGGATTTAAGTGCAATAAAAGAGGATTACAGAAATTTTGATGCGTTAGGTTGGAAAAAGAAAAATGTTTTATATATTTATATAAATCCAAAACATGCTGATGCACCACCTGCGGCTCTTGCGGCATTGTTGGCTCACGAGGCATTACACCAAGATGAGTTTAATTCTTTGGCAGAAGAAACTTATGCTTGGACAATGGAAGCGGCAGTTTGGACAGAAATGTTAGAAATTTACCCTGACCAAAACGACCGTCAACACCCACTTTTGCAAAGAGAAAATACCTTGAAACAACTTTTCAAAAAAGGTGGATATACAAATAAATATATAAAGAAAACTGTTTACGCAAATAAAGGTTATCAAAACTTGCCACAAACCTCTCCAGGCTTCGAAAGATTATAGGGTTTAAATTTGTTTCTTTCATAAAAATAGTATAATTTCTTATCAGTTTACCTATTGATAAAAAATACTCCTTGATGTTAAATTTTTTTATGAATAAGAAACATTTTATAATTGCATTTATTTTAATAACTGCACTATTATTTTTTAATAATTTATTGCATGACATGTACGTTAAAATGGTGTCTACACCAACTAATGTGCAAACTGTTGTCAACAACGAACAAATCTCATCTCAAAAACTTTTTGACAGAACTTGGAAAACCGTTAAAAAGAGTTATTATGACAAAGATATGAACGAGCAAGACTGGTATCGTTGGAAAGTTCATTATCAAGGCAAAATTAAAACCGAAGATGATGCTTATGTTGCAATAAACACAATGCTTGCAAGTCTTAACGACCCATACACAAAATTTCTTTCAAAAAAAGAATTTGAAGACTTAAATACCTCTATTGATTCAAAAATTACAGGTATTGGGGTAAACATTCTATCAAATGCGGGTAAAATTATCGTTTTAAACGTTATTGATGGCACTCCTGCAAGTTCTTCAGGCATAAAATCAGGAGATATCATTTATGCCGTAAACAAAAAAGAAGTTAGCGGAATGACAGTTTCTGACGTGGCAAGTTTGGTTCGAGGTCCTGAAAATAGCACTGTAGAGTTGACTTTGCTTAGAAAAGATAAAAAAATCAACAAGACTATAAAAAGAAAAGAAATTAAAATAAAAACTGTTAAAAGTTCAGTCGACAAAAACATCGGTTATATTCAAATTTTAAGTTTTATCGGTGCGACAACTTCAAACGAATTTATTGAAGCCTTAGAAAAAACTAACAAAACTGACGGTTTAATCCTTGATTTGCGAGGTAATCCAGGGGGATTATTGCCAAATGCAATTTTCATTGCTAATTTGTTTATTCCTGAGGGCAAAATCGTTAGTGTCGTTGGAAGAAACGGTTTTAAACAAGATTTAACTGCTCAACAAACTGATTACAACGTTGATAAACCGCTTATTGTTTTGATAGACCATTCAAGTGCGAGTGCAAGTGAAATTCTTTCAGGTGCATTAAAAGATTACAAAAAAGCGAAACTTGTAGGCACAACTACTTACGGTAAAGGTATGGTTCAACAAGTTATGCCAATGCCGAATGCGACTGGTTTAAATCTTACAATTGCAAAATATTTGACTCCAAATGGTACTGACATCAACAAAAAAGGTATCGCCCCTGATGTCAATGTGGAATTGACTATCGACGATTTGAAGAAGAACAAAGACGTTCAACTTGATATCGCAAAGAAAATGATGACAGATATTTTGAAAGTCGAAAACAACTAAAAGTTTAGTTGTTTTTGTCATTGTTTTTAGTCAAATAACCTTAGCAGAAAACCTTAAGATGCAAGTTTAATCAAACTTTCGATAGTTTCTTCGTATTTTATATTGTCGCCTGTGCGTTGGCATAAAAATTCGTTAATCTTATCCATTTTTTGAATTGCTTCGTCGCACAATGGATTTGAGCCTTTTACGTAAGCACCAATATTGATTAAATCTTCGTTCTTTTTATAAACAGCAAGCCAGTTTTTAACTTTTGATGCTGCATCAAGATGTTCACGAGTAACAACATCGCCCATAACCCTACTTATAGACTGCAAAACGTCAACCGCTGGGTAATGGTTTCTATGTGCCAAATCACGAGAAAGCATAATGTGACCGTCTAAAATACTTCTTGCAGTATCTGAAATCGGTTCATTAAAGTCGTCACCCTCTACCAAAACGGTATATAGTGCGGTAATTGAGCCTTTGTCGTTACAGCCTGCACGTTCCATTAGTTGTGGCATAATCGCAAATACGCTTGGTGTATAACCTTTCATTGCTGGTGGTTCACCTGCACTTAATCCCACAACACGTTGAGCCATTGCAATACGAGTTACTGAATCAAGCATAAACAATACGTCTTTGCCTTTATCTCTGAAATATTCAGCGATAGAAGTTGCAACGAAAGCCGCTTTTATTTTTACCAAGTCAGGTTGTTCTGAGGTAGCAGCAACAACAACAGTGCGTTTCATGCCCTCAGGTCCCATATTTTTTTCAATGAATTCACGAACCTCACGACCACGTTCGCCGATTAGAGCAATAACGTTAATGTCAGCATTCGTATTTTTTGCCATCATTGAAAGAGTTGTACTTTTCCCAACCCCTGAACCTGCGAAAATACCTAGTCTTTGCCCTCTGCCAACTGTAATAAATCCGTCAATTGATTTAATCCCCAACGAAAGAGGAGTGTCTATTCTTGCACGTTTTAGTGGGTTTATAGGTTTTGCACAAGTTGAAACGTATGATTCTGCATTAATTTCGCCCAAATTATCAATAGGATTTCCAAGTCCGTCAAGAACTCTGCCCAAAAGGTTGTTTCCAACTTTTAATTTCATAGGTTCGCCAGTGTTCAAGACGATAGCCCCAGGTTGAATTCCTTCCATAATACCCAAGGGCATTAAAAGAATACGACCTTCTCTAAAGCCTACAACTTCTGCCCAAACAGGTTCTTCGTTTGATTTTTTGTAAATATAGCACAAATCCCCAATGCTCGACTGAGGTCCATCTGATTCAATTATTAAGCCCTTGATTTCGGTAACTCGTCCGATTTCTTTTATTGTATGGACTTCATCAAGTATGTTCAAAAATTTTTCTTTATTAAACATCATCGTCATCGTTTAAGCCCTCAGAATTTAAGACTTCTTCGTTCAATTCTTCATTGTGAGATGCTGAATAATGAGTTGTCAAAAACTTTTCAGCGATTTGGTCTATTTGAATTTTTAATCGATTATCGACACGAGAAAGCAAGGTTTCAACGATTGTTCCGTCAGCAGAAACGTTGTCGTCCTCAATTACTTTTATGTTTTGTAATTTTGGAATTGCTTCTTTTAAATCTTCTGAAATTGAATAAATTTTTTCTGCAAGTTCAGGATTTATCGTAATTGTGATGTTTTCCTTATCTTTCAATTGTTTAATTGCTTCAATTGTCATATCTTTTAGAACGTTTATATCGCTATCAAAAGATTTTTGACAAACTTTTCTTGCAATAGCGATAATAAGTTCAACAATATCAAGTTGTGCGGATTTAATAATATTGTGTTTTAAATCAAATTGGCTTTGAGCAAAAGTATCAACTGCCAAAACTTTTTCTTCAAGAGATTTTGTTCCGTCGTCGTAGCCTTGTTTGTAACCTGCATCGTAACCCTCTTTTTGAGCAGTTTCTTTGATTTCTGTTGACTGAGCATTTGCTTCATTTGTTGCAGTTTCAACAATTTGAGTTGCTTGTTGTTGTGCTTGTGCAATAATTTCTTTTGCCTCGTCAACAAGTTCTTTTGCTTTTGCAACACCTTCTTTGATAAGACGGTCTTTTTCTTTTTGTGCTGCCAAAATCATGCGTTTTAGTCTTGCTTCTTCTTCCTTGTAAGGGTTTTCGATTGGCAAAACATAACTTGAACCTATTTGAACATTATCACTTTTAATCCTAGTCAATGAATTCGTCCTCACCTTCATCACGTTCTAGTACGATTTCACCAGATGCTTCAAGTGCTTTAATTGTTACACAAATTTGAGATTGAACCTCTTGAACATCTTTTGCACGAACAGGTCCAAGGTATTCCATATCATCACGAAGCATTTGTTGAGCACGTTCTGACATGTTAGAGAAGATTTTTTCACGAACTTCTTCTTTTGTACCTTTAAGAGCAAGTGCAAGGTCTTTTGTATTAACTTCACGCAAGATACGTTGAACTGTTCTGTTGTCAAGTTGAAGAATATCTTCAAATACGAACATCAATTCACGAACTTCATCTGCAAGTTCAGGATTTTCAATTTCTAACAATTCTAAAACGTTTCTTTCTGTTGTTCTATCAGTTCTGTTCAAGATGTTTGCTAATGTGTCGATACCACCTGCTTGAGAGAAGTCTTGAACCATTACTGATGAGAATTTGCTTTCTACAATTTTTTCAATGTGAGCAAGAATTTCAGGGTTTGTTGTATCCATTTCCGCAATTTTAATCGCAACTTGTGCTTGAACTTCAGGTGGAAGATTATTCATAACCCTTGCTGACTGAACAGGTAGCAAGTATGCTAAAATCAATGCAATTAATTGTGGATTTTCGTTTTGGAATGAAGTTGCTAATTGCACAGGATCTGCTTCGTTCAAGAATTGGAATGGGTTTGCGTTCATCAAGGCTTCTAACCTTGTCATAATTCTTTTTGCTTGTTCAGGTCCGTAAGTCATTTCCAAAACTTGTCTTGCATAATCCTTACCACCTTTTGCAAGATAACTGTTTGCTTGGAATAAGCCTCTGAATTCTTCTAAAATGCCAACTAAAGATTCAATAGGAACTTTGTTTAAACTTGCGATTTCTAACGCAATTTTTTCCAACAAATCGTTATCTGTAATGTTTTTCAACACTTCAGATGCAGTTGCAGGTCCTAATAAAATTAACAAAGCCGCAACTTTTTGTATTGAATTCATCGCTAAAATTTGATGTGTAAGTGTTGGTGCATTTTCCATATATCTATTCCTTTATAAATGATACCAATAATCTTGCAGCCTCAGCAGGGTCTGCCATAATTGTATCATTCAATTCCATACGTGCTCTTTCAAGTTCAGGGTCAATATTTGCCTCAATGCCCTTAAATGGTTCTGCCAACAAGGCTTCAGGTAATTCATCTGACATTTGAGGTAATTGAGGTTCAAATACAGGTTGATTATCTTGAACTTCAACTGTTCTGCCCATTTTACCCATTAAACCTCTGATTATAAACAAGGCTGCTAGACCTAAAATTAATACAACTAACAATGGTCCTAAGTCTTTTGTTAAGTAATCAACAGTAGATTTTTTCTTAATTTCTTTATCCAAGGCTTCTTGTTTGGCTTTTTCTTCTGCAATAGATTCAAATTGCAAACTAGAAACAGTGATAACGTCGCCACGTTCATAATTTGCACCTGATGCAGATAAAACAAGATTTTGAAGTTCTTCTTTTTCGCTGTCAGTCAATATTTTATTTACCGCAACGGCAATTGTCATACGTTTTACAGTCCCTGGGGCATAAACAACTTGTTTAATTTCCTTTGAAACACTATAATTTACTGAATTTTTTTCTTTTGCATAGTTTAAGTTACGAGCATTAACGTTAGCATTTACTGGTGCTTGGTTAGGGTTTTCGTAAGTTTCAACTTCAGACTGAGAAGTTGTCATAACTCCTTTGTAACCGTTTTCACCGTCACCAACTGGAACGTAAGTTTCAATAGTTGCTTTTGTTGAATTAAAGTCGATATCTGCGTTTACTTGTACTGATACGTTACCTTTTCCAACGATTTTTTCTAACACTTGAGTAACTTTTTCCGCAGTTTGTTTTTCTGCGTTTGCTTTAAAAGTTTCCATGTCGTTAGAATTTTTGCCTGTTTCGTCAGACAAACTTGCACCGTTTTGGTCAGTGATAAATACTCTTTCAGGAGTCATTCTAGGTACAGAGTATGCAACTAAATTTTTGATAGCCTTAACTTGAGATGCTTTTAGGCGATAACCCTCATCTAAAATAAGCATTACAGAGGCTGATGGAATTTCGTCCTTATCCTCGAAAATTGAGCGTTCAGGGTCTGCAAGTTGAACTCTGCAACTTTTAATTCCGTTCATTTTTTCAATTGAACGAACAATTTCGCCTTGAAAAATTCTTTGTTTTGTCAATTTGTTTTTAAAATCTGTTGAACCAAGTTGCATATTATCAAGCAATTCAAACCCTGGAGATGGGTTTTCAATAAGACCGTTTTCAGCAACAAAAATTCTCATATTATCCTTGTCTTTTGCAGGAACAAGGATTGCTTTTTTGTCCTCTGAAATTTTGTATGCTTGTCCGCTCTTTTTGAACGATTCTGCGATATTCGCAACATCTGTTTGTGGCAAATCGCTATACAAAACTGACCATTCAGGTTCAAATGATTTCACTAAAAAATAAGTTGCAACGATAACTGTTACAATAGTTAAGGCTAAAAGTCCAAACTTTTGTGGCAGTTCTAATCCGTCCCATAACTTCTTTATATCCTCTAAAAAAGGTTTTAAACTATTATTTTCCATTATATTGTTGATACCCCAAGTTACACGTTATCAACAATATAATAATCATTTTGGCTAAAAATATCAAAAATGTTAAGTATCTGTTACGTTTTACCGAATTTTGTAAAAAAGCAAAATAAAAAGTCTCACACAAGTGCAAGACTTAAAAAAATATACATTTACCCCACAACATTAATAACATAAAACATTTTTTAAGTCAAACGGCAGAAAAACAAAATCTTTAACTTTGTAACGAATTTGTTACAAACTAGCAATTAAAATAATTCATCGTTTTGTATGATATTGTAATCCGTATTCATAATATAATAATAATTGTATAAGTAAGTAGTGAGGTGCAAAATGTCAATTGATGACGCATTAGTTATGATTTTAGCCGGTGGCGAAGGCAAAAGGTTACACCCTTTAACAAAAGATCGTGCAAAACCGGCAGTTCCATTTGGAGGACGATATCGTATTATCGACTTTGTTTTGAACAACTTTATTAACTCAGGTTTTTACAAAATCAAAGTTTTAACTCAATACAAATCTGACTCTCTAAACCAACATATTTCTCGTGGTTATGCTTTATCACCATTCTTAGATCAATACGTTGATTTAGTTCCAGCACAAATGAGAACAGGTGGTGATTGGTATAGAGGTACTGCAGATGCTGTATTCCAAAACGTTTTACATATCGTAGATTCTGATCCTAACTATGTTTGCGTATTTGGTGGCGACCATGTTTACAAAATGGACGTTTCTCAAATGTTAAGTTACCACAAGAACAAACAAGCAGATTTAACAATTGCTGCAATACCAATTCCGATTGAAGAAGCATCAGAATTCGGTATTATGGAAGTTGATGACAACTGGAGATTAACAAACTTCGTTGAAAAACCAAAAACAAAACCAAAATCACTTCCAGGTAATCCAAACATGTGCTTAGCATCAATGGGTAACTACATTTTCACAAAAGACGTATTAATTGATGCTTTGTATAGAGATAACAAAATGGAAGATTCTAGCCATGACTTTGGTAAAAACGTAATTCCAATGTTATTAAACGAAGGCAAACCTGTTTATGTATACAACTTCAAGGAAAATACTTTCCCTGGAATGTCAGATGCAGAAAGAGGTTACTGGAAAGACGTTGGAAACGTAGATGCTTATTGGCAAGCAAACATGGACTTGTTAGATTCTTGTCCTGAATTGAATTTGTATGCAAAAGAATGGCCATTAAGAACATTCAACTACAATTATCCACCTGCTAAATTTATTTGGCAAGAAGGCGACAGAGTTGGTATGGCAACAAACTCAATGGTTTCTGAAGGCTGTATCATTTCAGGTGGTGGCTTATCAAGATGTGTTCTTTCTCCAAAAGTAAGAATTAATTCATATTCTTCTGTTACAGAAAGTATCTTGATGGAAAACGTTAATATCGGTAGACACTGTGAAATCAGACGTGCGATTATTGATAAAAATGTTCAAGTTCCACCTTATACAAAAATCGGTTTCGATAAAGAAATTGACCAACAAAAAGGTTTCTACGTATCACCAAACGGTATTACAGTAGTTCCAAAAGGTTGCATACTTTAATAAAAGTACAAAATAAATAAAAAAAAGACTTCTTTGTGATAAACTTTTCTCAAAGGAGTCTTTTTTATGAGCAAAAAATCAAAAATTATTTTAATATCAAGTATTGTTGCGGTAATTCTTATCGCTGTTATTTCAGTAGCCGTTGTTTCTAATAAAAATTCAGATAGACCGTTCATTGTTTCTGAATTTTGGGAAAGCAAGGTCGCAACAAGTATTCAAGAAGCAGAAAAAATGGATATGTCAAAACCGTTGGTTGTTTTGTTCCATTCCCAAATGTGTGGCAATTGTCAAAAATTTATGCCAATTTTCAACAGATTAACAAAAGACTTGGCTAATGATTACAATTTTGTAATGCTTGACACTCAAAACCCTCAAAATTATCCTCTTGTTATGGGTAATGTTTATGCAGTGCCAACTATATATATTTTTGATACGAATATCGGCAACAAAATCAATATTCCTTTGCAAGCAATGAGAACTTATAGTGAATTAAAAGGCGAATTTGATAGATATACTCGAATTCGTTCCTTTATTGATATTCCAAAGGCAGAGGCTAAACAACAAGAATTAATGCAAATTTACACTGCAAGACTTGCTAGTAAAAATGCAAAAAAGAAATAATAGTAAAAAATAGCAAAAAAAAGGTGAAACTTTTGTTCCACCGCATCTGTTATTTAATAAAAACTACACTATTTCCCTATTCGGGTTTTCCTTACCTATTATTCTAATTAAAATTTTTGTTAATACCATCTCCATTTTTAAATTACTCGTAAAGCGTATTTGAGAAGTCTTTAAATAATCTCTTTAATAGCCTTACATTATTATAAAGAATTTTTCTTCAAAAAAATTGCCTTTTTGTAAAAATATTTGTTAAAAATGTTAAGGATTTTTATTTAATTCAAAGCGTTCATAACTTCTTGTCTAGCAGATGCTAGTTCGCCCCAAGAGGAATAGTGAGCAGAAGTTTTTATGCGTTTTTCTTTTGTTGTGCAGTCGATTACATCGTGGTCTTTCAAGTAATCCATAAATATTTCTTGTTCATAGCCAGCATGTGTTGCTGAATCTTTGTATTTTTCCATGATATCTTTTGTTCTTGGCATGTCAAACAAGTATGAATTTAGAATAACTCTTACTTTTTTATTTTCGTCAGGATTTTTTGAATCAATTTTTCTGTCGCCAATTGTAACGTCTTGAATAGGCTCTTTTCCGCCATTCAAGAAATATTCTTTATCGTTTCTAACAGAATAAGTCATTCCTGAGGTTCTCAAAATTTGTGCATCTTGGTTAGATGTCAATAAAGATCCTGCAGTATTTTTTAATACTTGAACAAGGTCTTTTTCTGTCAAGTCAACAACTTTAAAATCACCGTTAAATGGTAGCATAGAGTATTTTACGTCATAGTTTGTTATTTTTCCGTCAGCACCGCCTCTTACTGATGCTGCGTGGAATAACGAAATTTCTGCACCATATTTTTTGCCATGTGCAAGAATTGCATCGGCAAAAGTGTTTGCTAATGGGTTTTCTTCGGTACGTTCAATGCAAGGGTTTTTCGGTGCATAAGTGCCTTTTACTGTTGCTATATTAACTTTTTTACCTAATTCTTCGTTCATTAGGTTGTTTGCTACTTTTGAGTCGTTGAATTGTCCTAAATCGATTAATTTATTTTCGATTTTGTCAGTTTTTAATATACCTTTTTCGTCAAAAACGGCATTCAAATAGCCTGCATATTTATTCATGCCCCCTGCTTGTGTAATTAAAACAGGTTCATTTCGTTTTGACATTAACAAGTTTAATTTGTGAGGGCTATTTTTATCTTTTGGTTTTTCTGTATTAACTCCGTCAATTTCTGTGTGAGAATGTCCGCCAACGATGATGTCTACGCCCTCAGTTCTGCGTGCAACCTCTAAATCGCCTCCTTCGTAGCCCAAATGAGAAAGAAGAATGATTTTGTTTATGCCCTCTGATTCAAGTTTTTTGGTTTCTTCGTTGATTGCGTTTACTGTTTCGTCTAAATTTTTAACTTTTACGGCTTTGTCTTTAGTGCTTATGTAAGAGTTGAAAGGAGATGCACCGATTACGGCAAACTTATGACCGCCTTTCATAAACACTGCAGATTTTACCAATTTTTTATTTTTAATACTTCTTTTTAACGGACTATCATTTTCTACGTCAATATTTGCAGACACAGTTTCAAACTTACTGTTATTTAAGGATTCAGATAAATTTTTGCTACCGCCAGCAAATTCGTGGTTACCCAAAGCAAGAGCATCTAACCCCATAAGATTAAACAATTTTACCATCAAGGAGTTTCTTTGTTTGTCAGAACCAAACAAGCAGTCGCCTGCGGCAAGTGTCATGTGGTTGATGTCTTTGTTTGCTTTTAAAAACTTGTCGTGTGCAGTTTTGAATTTTGACAATCTATTAACGTCGCCATGCATATCATTTGTATAAAACAAGCCCAGTTCAGTTTCGCCTGAATTAGCCTTAGCCTTAAACTTAGGTTTGAATGGATTTAATGATAAATTGTTATTGATTAAATTCACAATAATACCTTACACTCACGTATATATATTTATAAAGGCATTTTTCGCTAGAAAAATGCCTTTATTGTTGAATATTTAAACAAATGTAAAAATTAATCGCAAGTATGTTTGTTAATCCAGTTTAAGGAGTTTGCACATTTTAAATAATCCATGTTTCCAATTTCAAATAACCATTGATTATATCTATCATAATTAACAAAGTCTACGAAAGTATCTGATTCACGTGTGCCACGTGTGTCATAAGATGGTAGCGGTGCAAGAACATCATTTACCATATCTAATCTAAAAAGGTCAATTCCTCTTGAATTTGGTCCATTGTTTGGTCCATCCAAATCTAATTCAAAAACACTACCTCTATTACAAACGCCAACTCCGTTTGTTAATAAGAAAGTATAATCGCACGTCCCATTTCCTGTTGTTAAATCAGAATCTACATCAGAGCCTGTATACATTGTTATTTTTTGGCTAGAAAAACATTTATCCTTGTTTGTGTCGCCACAATTGTAGCCAACATCTAGGTATGATGTCATTTTTAGCGTTGCACAATAGTGACCATTTTTACTATCAGGACAACCATCTTTGCTTGCGTTATTATACGAACCGTATTCTGAAATAACTTTGCCAAGTGCGGCATTCAATTGTTCTGTCGTGCTTCTATAAAGCATTACTTTTTTATCTTCGCCAATGCTTTTATTCAAGTTAGGAATAGCCATTGCTGCTACAACCCCAATAATTGCAACAACCAATAAAACTTCTGCTAAAGTAAATGCTTTTTTGATATTTTTCATATAAATTTTTCCTATAAACTAAATTTTTTAAATTATTTTAGCATTAATTTTTAACTCAGTCAATAAAACAAGGCTGTACTAAAAAGCACAGCCTTATTTTTTTCGCTTAATATCTTACGCATTTTTTAATGTCTTAACTTTATCGTCCATTGAGTATTGTGGGCAATAAGTTTCTAAGTCATTATATTTGATAGTGATTCTGTTTTCTTTTGGCATTGAGAAATCAACAGTACCTTTTTTAGTCAAGTAGTCTGTAAAGATTTCTTGTTGTTCGCCAACAGTTTCAGCAGAGTCTTTGTATTTTGCTAAGATTGGTTTTGAGTAATCTGCACAGAATAAGTATGAATCTAATGCAACTTTAACTTTTTTGTCTGTGCTTGGATTTTTTGTATCGATAGTTGCAGTTACGTTACCTTTTTCGTCAGTCATTTCTAATTGAGTCAATGGAGTTTTGCCACCTGCTTGGTCGATAGTGTATTTCATACCAGCAGTTCTCAATAATGGTGGGTCAACTTCGCCGAAAACTTTTGAAGAAGTTGCGTTTAATAAATCAACAACGTCTTTTTCAGTCATTTCAACTGCAAGATATTTACTGTTATATGGTAACATTTCATATTTTAAGTTGTAGTTTGTAATTTCATTGTTTGCACCACCTTTTACAGTGTTTGTTGCGAACAATACACCTTGAACACCTTGAGATTTACCTTTTTCTAAGATAGCATCTGCTAACATATTGTGAACAGGGTTTTCTCTATATCTTTCTTCAAATTCGCATTCAGGGTCATAACCGTTTGTTACGTTTGCCAAATGTTGTTTTGTGCCTAAAGTTTCAGTCATTAATGTATTAACTTTGTTGTCTTCTGCAAAATCTGCAACATTTGCTAAATTATTTTTGATAGAATCTGTTTTGATAACACCGTTTTTATCAAATACTACGTCTAAGAAGCCAACTTTTTCATTCAATTTGCCTGCTTGTGTAATAACGACAGGTTCGCCTCTTTTTGATGTAACAACATTTAATTTGTGAGTGCCACCTTTATCTTCTGTGTTTACACCTTCAATTACGGCATGAGAGTGACCGCCAACGATGATGTCGATACCTTCTGTTTCTCTTGCTACTCTAAGGTCTGCGTGTTCGCCATAACCTAAGTGAGATAACAAGATGATTTTATTAATGCCTTGTTTTTCAAGGTTTTTTGCTTCTTCGTTAATCGCTTTGATAGTTTTGTCGATGTCTTTTACTCTAACACCTGATTTTGCATCTTCTGTAATACCAACTTCTGCATCAAATGGAGAAGCACCGATTACTGCAAATTTATGTCCACCTTTCATAAATACTGCAGATTTAACTAATTTTTTATCTTTAACGCTTTCTTTTAAAGGGCAATCTTCGCCGATTTCTAAGTTTGCAGAAACTGCTTGAGCATCAATGTTTTTCAAGTTTTCTGCCAAGCCCTTAGTTCCTGGGGTAAATTCGTGGTTGCCCAAAGTGAACGCATCAAATTTCATCAAGTTCATAACTTTTGAAATAAGACCGATTCTTTGTTTATCTTTGCCATAGAAACAATCACCAGCAGTTAAAGCCAATGTAGAATTACCGTTGTTTGATTTGTTAAAAGTATCCTTTGCTGTTTTCAATTTTGCTAGGCGGTTGATGTCGCCATGCATATCATTTGTGTAAAAAACGCTTAATTGAGTTTCGCCAGCCTTTGTGTTTGATACTTGAGGCTTAAAAAAGTTGTTGATACTTGTCATTTAAGTAATATTATTCCTATGTTTTTAGTTGTATATACTAATAAAGTCGAGTCTTTCCATGAAATTGCCTAAAAATGTAAATCATGTTAAAAAATTTTAAGTTAATAAAATATTTTTATGATATAATTTTATTAAGGATAATTAAAAGGAGAAATTTAATGTTTACAGTAAACAAAAAAGAAAGAAAATCTATCCGTTCTGCATTTGGTAAAGCATTGGTAGAAGTAGGTAAAGAAAACGAAAATGTTGTAGTTTTAGACTCAGACTTAGCAGGTTCAACTCAAACAAAATTGTTTGCAAACGAATTTCCTGACAGATGGTTCGACTGTGGTATCGCAGAAGCAGATATGACAACAACTGCAATCGGTCTTTCAACTACTGGTAAAATTCCATTCTTGGCAAGTTTCGCAGTATTTGCAACAGGCAGAAACTACGACCAAATCAGAAATGGTGCTTGCTACGCAGGATTTAATATAAAAGTTGTTGGTACTCACGGTGGTATTACAGTATGCGAAGATGGTGCAACTCACCAATCTTTGGAAGATGTTTCTTTGATGAGAGGACTTCCTGGCATGCAAGTTTTAGTTCCTTGTGACTGCCAAGAAATGAATGCGGCTGTTAAATATGCTGCAAAACACGTTGGACCTGTTTACATCAGAGTTCCTAGAACAAATGTTCCTGATGTTTACGAAGAAGGTCATGTATTTGATTTGACAAAAGCAGATGTGATTAAAGAAGGCAAAGACGTTACTATCATTACAAATGGTGAAACTCTTGCTGAAGTTATTGAAGCATCTGAAACATTATCTAAAAACGGTATTGATGCTGAAATCATCAACTTGCCAATGGTTAAACCAATTGACGTTGATACAATTGTAAAATCAGCAAAGAAAACAAACTTTGTAATCACTGTTGAAAACCACTCAGTTATTGGTGGTGTTGGTTCTGCAGTATGCGAAGTTCTTTCTGAAAATTACCCAGTACCAGTTCACAGATTAGGTGTTCAAGATAGGTTTGGTCAATCAGGCGATCTTGAAAACTTGATGAAATATTATAGATTAAACTCTACTGAATTAGCAGAAGATATTACAAAAATAATGGAAACAAAATAATGATACAGTTACGTGCGGTAACAAAAAAATACAAAAACAAATATGCCTTGAAGAATGTCAACCTAGACATTCTTTCTGGTGAATTTGTTTTCTTAATTGGTAAATCAGGTGCAGGAAAATCTACTTTGATGAAAATTTTATACAAAGAAGAAACTCCATCATCTGGTACTGTAATAATTGGTGGTATAAATATTGCAAACCTTACATCAGACAAAGTTCCTAACCTTCGTCGTTGTATGGGTATTGTATTCCAAGATTACAAACTTCTTCCAAAACAAACTGTTTATGATAACGTTGCTTACGTTATTAGAACCTTAGGTATAAGTTCAAAAGAAGTTCACGCAAGAGTTACAGGTGCTTTGAAAGTCGTAGGACTTATCGATAAAATGAAAGCAAAACCAACTGAGTTATCAGGTGGGGAACAACAACGTGTAAGTATTGCACGTGCAATTGTAAACGGTCCACCACTTTTGATTGCCGACGAACCTACTGGAAACTTAGACCCTAAGAACTCTTTGGAAGTTATGCAAATTCTTGAGCAAATTAATCAAAGAGGTATTACTGTAATTGTATCTACTCACGATAAAAACATCGTTGACTACTTCAAAAAACGTGTAATTACGCTTGATAACGGTGAAGTTATTCGTGATATTCAGGCAGGTACTTATTATGAATAAAAAAGCACAAAAAATAAAAAAGAAAGTTAAAAATCATATTCCAAAAGACTGGTTGACTGAGATAAGAATTGTTTACCGTATGTCTGTTGAGATTTTTAATGATATTAAACGTACAGGTTGGATTAATCTTGCGATTATCACAACTATGGCGGCTATTTTGACTTTGTTCGGAGCATTGTTGAGAACAACTCTTTCTGTTTCTTCTTTTGCTCACGAACTAGGTAATGTTCTTGAAATTTCTGTTTATTTGAAATCTAATGCAGATGCAAATATTGTTGCAGAAAGAATTAAAGAATTTGACCACGTAGAAAAGGTTAAAATCGTTACAAAAGAACATTCTTGGGCTGATTTAAAAAGAGAGTTAGATATCTCTGATATTGATAATCCTTTGCCTGATACACTTCATGTAAAAATTGATAAACCTGAAAACACAAACGAAGTTTTTGGAAAAATAAAAGCCTTGTCGGTTGTTGAGGATATGAGTTATGCTCAAGAATTGGCAAAAAAAATTCAATTGTTGAATAAGGTTGTAAATACAACCACTGTCTTTGTTGTAATTATCGTTGCGATACTGACAATTACGATTATTAACAACACAATTCAGTTGGTAATTCAATCGAGAAAAGAAGAAATTGAAATTATGCGACTTATGGGTGTAAGCAACTGGTACATCAGAATTCCGCTAATCATGCAGGGTGCTTTGTATGGTTTTGTAGGTGCTTTGTTGGCGATTATTCCAGTCGATATAATTCAGTCAATGCTTAATAATATACATAATTTCTTCCTAGTTCCATCTCCTGTTTTTGCAGGCAATATCGTTATGATTTCTATGATTATCTTAGGTATTGCATTTGGGGCAAGTGGAAGTTTCTTATCTATTAAAAAACACTTGCAGGTATAATTTTCAATGGAAAATTCAATTGATAATTTGCTAGAAAATTTAAAAGATGTTCCAGCAATGCCAAACGTTGTTATTAAGGCTTTGAACATCGTTAAAGACCCTGAGTCAAGTTTGAAGGATTTGGGCGAAATTATCAGTTATGACCAGTCTTTGTGTTTGCATGTGTTGAACCTTGTTAATTCTGCATATTATGGCTTTGCTCAAGAAATAACATCAATAACAAGAGCCTTGGCTCTTTTGGGTATGAATAAGGCAAAAAATATTATTATTGCATCTGCGATGAAGCCTATGTTTGCATCTGAAAAGAATAAGGAACTTTGGGAACATGCTATAACAACAGCCGTTGGGTGCGAAATGTTGTCAGAACATTTAAAAATAATGGATAGCGATGTCGCATTTATGGTTGGGTTTATGCACGATATTGGTAAACTGATTATCAATATGCAAGATGAAACTTCCTTGATGAAAATTCAAGAAATGGTAGACGAGGGTTCTGATATTCTTGAAACTGAAGATGCTTTTTTAGGCACAAATCATGCTGAAATTGGGGCAAAATTAGCAAAGATGTGGCAATTATCCGTATTGTTAATTAATACGATTAAATACCACCACAACCCAACAAAATCAACAATGCCCGTTGAATGTGCCTTGGTTTATACAGTAGATAAACTTGTGCAACCAAAATTTAAAAATGAACAACTTTGTCAAGATTATGTTAAAATATTAAATATAAAACTTGATGATCCAAGAATTTTAAGAGAAAATATTTTAAACAAAGCAAGTATATTAATAGATAATTTATCATAGAGGATTAAAAATGTATTCAGGAACAAATGTTATTTTAGTTACAAACAACGACCCAATCGTAAATTTATTAAGTTCAGAATTGGTGCAATTAAGAAATGTTGACAGTATTTTAATTCGTTCATATCAAGATGCAGTTTCATCAGTTGAAACTGAAAAACCGCAAGCGATTATTTTGGACTGTCAAAACTCAATGGAAGAACCGTTCTGTTTGGACTTAATCAAAAAAATTAAGAGTGTAACTTCTGTTCCTATTATTTTGTTGGTTGAAAATTATAACGCACAATTTGTTAGAATTGCAAACAAAGCAGGCATTGACGATGTTGTAGCCGTTCAATTTAGTAACTCTGAAATCTTGATGAGAACTATTTGGAGTTTGCAAAAAAATGAACTTCGTCAACAACACAAAAAACACGAAAAATTGCTTACTCAATTGAATGCAATTGATAGCGAAACAGGTTTTTACACTGCGAAATATAGTTCAAAAGTGTTCCAAAATGAAATGGATTATTTGGCATCAAAAGAAATCGATGGCGTGTTTATTGCAATTGAACCAAATGAAAAATCTCGTTTGAAACCAAGCACAGAAAATATTATTGAAACTATTAAGAAAAATGTTCGTGCAACTGATACTGTTGCTATGACAAAGAATAAAAATACTTTTTATATCTTGTTAGCAAATACAAATTTAGAGGGTTCTTTGATAGTTTGGAATCGTTTAAACAAAAACATTGGGGCTGATGAAGCACTTTGTGCTTGTATTTACAATATTGATAAATCTTCTTATGACGAAATTGAAGAAGAATTGAAAGAGGGTTTAAACGATGCAAAAACTGCACCTAACTTCTTGTATATTATAGATTCAAACGAAAAAAAAAACGATAATTGGTTAGAAGAAGGTAAAATTCCGAGCCAAAACACTCATAAAAACTTCAAACTTTTTAGACAAATCTTCAATAAAAAGATAGAAAAAGTTGTTAAACCGACAGTTGAAGAATTGCTAAAAGAGTATGAGGACGTGCTTTTTGGCACAGATGTTCCGTTTGTTGAAACAGAAACAAGTTATTCTGTAAAATTTGTAAATAAACGTCAAGAAAGCGAATTTACTATAACCCAAGAGGGTAACTCTGTTGTTGTTGAAGTAAAACACAACGGTTTGGATAGTCCTGAAAACAAAAAATATTCAATTAGTTTGAACGAAATTACAACAAAAGAAATTAATAACGACTTTGAAGATTTTATTCTTGAGTTTAAAAGTTGCTTGTAATCAATAAAAATTAATTGTCTAAAAGTTCAGATTCAATTGAGTTTTTGATATAGCCTAGACCGTTGCCTGTTATTTTAAACACAAAAATATCTTCGCCTCTTTTATGAGGTCCTTTTTTTGCTCCATCAACATCAACCATAACAAAACCATAATAACCTGCAAAATAAGAGTCGTAATTTTCGCTAATAAAAGGCTTAAGTGCAGTATATCTATAGATTGCAATTTCTGCTCCATTTTTTAGTATTGCTGTAGCACAACTTCCATTGGCATCACATTGATAATTTATTCGTAGGGTTGATGAACTACCAGAAGTATTAGAAGTATCTGTTATATTAGAAAATTTAAAACATGTGTCTTCGCTTTTTGGCTGTGAACCACAAACATATCTAAATTGAAGGTTATCTTCTAGTGCTGTTAGCATGGCTAAAGATCTTTCTTTTGTGGTCGTTGCACCTCTGAAAACTTTTACGTTATCAATTTGAGCAATAGCACCGTCTAGTGTCGCAAAAGTTGTTTTTGCTTTTGCAATTCTTGCTTTTTTCTCATAAGATTTTTTCATATTAGGAATTGTCATTGCACCGACAACTGCCGCAATACCTGCAACCATTAAGACTTCAGCCAATGAAAATGCAATAAATTTTTTCAACATAATGATATCTCCATAAAATCATTATAACGTTTTTATAATATTTCCGCAAGTTTACTTATTGTTTTTGGAAAATATCTTTGCAAATATTCAGAACGCAAGGAATATTTTTCAACATCGTTGCAAGAATTCAAAATTGCGTTAATCTCAGCAACTGTTTCTTTTACCGAACGGCTTTGCGAAAATTTGCTTGTGCCATTGATAAAGTAATCGATGTTTTCTCTTTGGTTTGTTGCAAAATTCTTGTTAAATAATTCTTTTTCTTTTGTGTAAACTTCTAAAAATTCAGGTTTTGCAGAGATTAAAAGTTTTTCTGTTTCGTCTTTTGTTTTAAAAGAGGTTGTGTCATAGTCTTTCATATCCTTGGCATGACCCAATTCGTGAACCAAAATGTAATCATCGCCATAGGTTACGACATCTTTATCCCCAGGTTTGTAGCAAGAGGTTGTTTGGTCGTCTTGTTGGAATAATCGACTTACGTTTTTGCTCATTTTGACTAATTCATCGCCTGAAACTTTTTTTAGTGCTGGGATTAATTTTTCTTTTGAACCAAAAATGAACATGTGTAAATCAAGTTCAGTATTTTCGTCTGTTTTGTTGTTTTTTATATTTAATTTATTATCATTATCAGAATATTTGATTAAATATGATTGGTCATTTTTTGATGAAACAAAAGTATTTTCGTCAATGACTTCAAAGGCTTCTGAATTTTTATATAAAACTTTTCCGTCTTTGTCTGTAATTTTGTAGTCGACAATTCGGTTGCCTTTTTGGTCGTCTGAATATTCGTATTGAGTATGCGTTCCGTCTAAAGAATACATATCTTTTTTAATTGTTTTTATGCCTGTTTTTTCGTCAATTTCACCTTGCGAAATCTGTTTTACATCGCCGTTTTTGTAAATTCTTTTTGTGTTGAAAACACCTTTTATCGGCGATGGCTCTGAAATTTCTTTGTAATCTTTTGTCAATATAAGTTCGCTCACAGGAACAGGCAAAACTTTTTCGCCAACAACTCTGCTTACAACTTTTGAGGTTATACCATTTTTATAGTCTTTTTCTTTTTTTATTTCGTATTTTTGCCCTTGTTTTTCTTTAAAATAAATTTCTTGAATTGAGCATCTGTTTAAATTGTTATCTAAAGTTTCTTTTTTCTGAACCCCTTTTTTATCCTTTGCAACAATATCAATAGCATTCACGTCGTAATCATTGTTTGCAATTTCAATAGAGCCTAAATCCTCGCCATACAAATTTTGCATTTCTATAACTTTATCTGCAAGTTTTTTTGAGTCAAAATCAAAATTTGCGTATCGAATTGAAGATAAAATGTTATCTGCAGACAACTTTGTAACCGCTAAATCTTCTACTTTTTGAACATATTCCGCAGGTTTTTTGCTAATTTTTTCAAGTTGTTTTTCTGAAAATTTTTCTTTTACTGCATCAGAAAAATTTTTATCTGCTGAAATATTTGTTTGTGCGGTGAAAGTATCTTTTTGCTCAGGAATAGAGCAAAAATTAACGTTTTGCCCTTTTGTTTTTATTGTTGTTGGATTTATTTTTTGAAAATTGTTTATAGATAACACACTGACTTAAATCCGCTCAAGGACATGAATTGCCAAAAATTTTGAATTTTTTAACAAATGTTAAATTAATTTTTAATTTTTTGTTTTATCGGGATTTGAATTTCTGTTACAAATCTTGTCGTATCGTTGGTTAAGCCGTAATCTATCATCGAAATCTCTTTTGAAAATCCGAGGATTTCTAAATGGTTTTCTTCAATGTATTTTGACAATTTTTGATAATATTTTTGTGCGTCTTTGTGTATTCCGCAAAAACGCAGTGTTACGTTCGTTTCTGACGGTATAACTTCGGTTTCGCCGTTGTAATTATCCTCTTTATCCAAAATTAAGAAAATTCTGTCATAACTTTTAAAATTCTTCTTCAAAAGTTTTTCTTTTGATATTCCTAACCCAATTTTTCCAAGAAAAACCGCCGTTTCTTTTTGGTTTCTCTCCAATTTTCTAATAGATTTTTCAAAATCATTGTCGATATAGGTTTCGATTTCAAAATTGTTTTTTAACCAAACAACTCTTTTTTCTTCTATTTTCTTTAAAACTATCTTGTCAAACTCAGAATTTAGAGCATCTTCAAGGTATTCAAGCCTGTTATTGATTTTCTTTTCGATTATTTTTAACTCTTTTTGCTTTTCGATAACTCTTTCTCTTTGGCTTTTTAGCATGTTTTGAATACTTGAAATGTTTCTGTTTTCAAGAAACTCTCGGATTTCTTCTAAAGGCATGTCTAAAGTTCTCAAATACCTAATTGTATTCAAAACCTCGAACTGTTGCGTGCTGTAATACCTGTAACCTGAGTCGTTATCGATATATGCAGGCTTTATTAATCCATTTTTTTCATAATGGCGTAATGTTCCAACGCTCAAATGAAACATTTTTGCAATTTCGCCAATTTTAAATAATTCTGATTTTTTCATAGTGTTATTTTGCTTGGATTTTTAGTTTTTGAGAATTTTTGGTTATCCATATATATACACTAACACAAATAATTACTGATAGCATTGAACCCGCTGGTGATGCCAAACCCATTGGAAACAAAGTGTCTGCAAAGTATTTTGAGGCAAAATATGCAAGCGGAATTCTTACACAAATTATCGACAAGAAATTATGAGCAAAGGAGATGTTAGAAAGTCCGTAAGCATAGAAATATCCGCTGAAACAGAAGTGAATTCCTGCTAAAATGCAGTCTAAAATGTATGCTCGAATATATTGGCTTCCTGAAAATATAACGTGTGCATCTTTTACAAAAATTCCAACAATAGATTCTGCATTAAATTCAGTTACAAAGGATACAAAAATTCCCCAACATACAGAAATGACTATTGTATAAAGTAAAGTTAATTTTGTTCGCTTGAATTTGCCAGCACCAATGTTTTGAGCAGTAAGTACAGGTAAAATCGCAAGCATAGTTTGAGGAATTAAAAATAAAATTCCAATGATTTTTTCAACAATTCCAACTGCTGCCGCATCGTATAAACCACGTTTGTTTGCAATAACTGTGATTACAATGAACGCAACTTGAATTAAACCGTTTTGCAACGCAACAGGAAAACCAATGTTTAACAAATCTTTGATTACATCTTTTTTTAATCTCAAATCTTTTAGCGAACATTTGACTTGAGTTTTGTTGTTAAGAATTAAACTTGTCGATACAACAACGCTCACCGCTTGCGAAAGTATTGTGCCTAACGCAGCACCTGAGGATTTCATGTGAAAATATCCGATGAATAGATAATCCAAAACGATATTTAAAATACAGGCTATCAAAATGAAATACATCGGACTTTTTGAATCACCAATGTCCCTGAAAATCGCACTAATCATATTGTAAGCGACAATAAAAGGAATTCCTAAAAAAGAAATTTTTAAATATTTTATTGCTTGAGCCTCTGCCTCAATTGGTGTCGACATAATTTTTGCAATAAGTGGTGCAAAAGTATATAAAAATACGGTTAAAACAATTGAGATTATGCCAAAAAGTAATATTGTATTACCTATAAATACCGAAATATCGTCGTATTTTTAGCCCCAAGAGCCTTGCCAATTAGAACTGTTGTACCCATCGTAAGCCCAACAATAATAACGGTTATCATATACATAACTTGGCTTCCAATAGAAACCGCAGTTGTGCATTCGACACCGTTAAATTGCCCAATGATAAACAAATCCGCCATTCCGTAAAATGTTTGTAAGAAAAACGAAATTAAAAACGGAAATGAAAAATATGTAATTGTTTTTAGTATTGAACCTGTTGTTAAATTTCTCATTTTACTATTATAAACTCTACAATAATTGTAGAGTCAAACAAAAATTTAATCAACTAGATATCTTTTATACAGTCTAAAACTGTTTGTGCGTAGACGTCTTGCATATTGTAGAATATGTGACTTGCCCCCTCAACTTCAATGACTTTGTTTTTGCTAGGGTCTTTTGTCCAATTGTTTAATTGTTCCATGAATGCTTTTGGGCTTTTGCCAGTAACTGAATCTTTTGAACCGATTATAAATGTGCCGTTTGGTTTAATGTTGTGAAGTGATTTTGTTTCACCTTGCTTGCTTAGAACAGGGCAGTTTTTAAGGTTGTCGGCATTGTAAAATCCTAAAACAGTGTTTGCTGTCATTGGTGAAAAACCGCCAAACAAAAACGGTAAAATATCTTCGCCTTTGCCTGCTCTTACAAATTCGTTTGCCATTTCAAAACACTTGTCAATGTTTGGCATGACACTCCACCAGTGCATAATGTCGATAGGTGAAGAAACGATGAAATAATCGATAAAATCGTCAGATGTGTTTCCTAAATAGTTGATAATTTTGTTTGAACCTAGCGAATGTCCGCCTAAAATAATTTTTTTGAAACCTAATTCTTTTGCTTTAAGAACCCAAGTTTCTACATCTTCAAAGACCATAGGGAATTCATCTCTAAAAACGCCAGTGTGTCTTTGTTTTCCGATAGAGTGATCAGTGTAGGCAAAGCAAGAAAACGAATCGTGAGCGTGTCCGATTATTGTCGTAATTCCGTTTTTGCTTAATAACTTGCCTGTTGAATCTAATAAATCGTTTTGAAAAATGTTAGAACAAATTCCTGTAAGCATAACTAATGCCGTATCGTTAGAGGTATCGCCGTAAATAGCACCTCTTAATTCTAAACCTCTTTTCGCAATTGCTTTTATAATTTCCATGATTTTTCTCCTTTATATATAGAAATTATAATCTTTGAGAGTGACTATCAAGCAAGCGGTTTTAATAAATATTTACAAGAAAAATTAAACGATTAAGTTTTCTCTTGAGTTGTTATTTGTGTGGGGGGGAGATTTTCAGCGAAATTTTTTTCGCCATTCCCTAATCATTTCTTCTTTTTTAAGTCGTTCTTCTCTCTGCTCAGGCGTTTCGTCTTTATACTTTATGTAATCTTTAGCAACTTTTATTCCCACAAATATAACAAAAATGACTAAAGAAAATAATAATATTAGAATAAAATTCTCAAAAACAAAAGCAAGAATTAATAAAAGTGTCAATAAACCAATTATATCTAAACAACCCTCTATTACAAAATTACGAATTATATGTCTAAAAATAAAGTATCTCATGAAATATCTCTGTTATTTTTATTACAACAAACAATTGTTGTAATAAGTTAAGAATTTATAAAGTTTTCAACACCATTATATTTTTCGTCGAAAAAATTGTATAAGTAAATTAAGCCACGCATATAAGCACAGGTGCTACTATTTGGATTTTGTACTTCAATAGTCTTTTGTTGTTCAAATAATTGATTTCTAAATTTATGTATCGTGTCTATTGAACTAAATAAATCAAAAAAGTTGATGTTTAATTCTTGCTCGTGTCGATATACGTAAAATGCATCTCTAACATATGTATCTACTGTGATACGTTTTATGTTAGGAAAATTAGTTGTTATATAGTTTTTAAATTCTTGTCTTAATCTTTTAATTTTATTTTTTGTCATAATAAATTTTTTTGTTCCCATATTTTAATTAAATCTTCAAATTCCACGCTTAATTTGTTGTTAATTTTATTATTGTTTAAATAATTTTGTTCTTTTCTAATGCCAATTACTTTTTCATCGTAATCTATATCGTATTTCCATTCTTTATTTATGCTTGGGTCTATAATGTCAGGAAAATTTTTTATATTTTTTTTAATCATATTTACATCAAGATTTGGACATAATGCGTATTTATACAGAACTTGAGATAATTCTTCAGACAAGCACTCTTTATCAATGCAAAATGCTCCCGCATTATTAAATCTTCCATACGGAGTTATGTTATGTTCTGTTTCATACATGTTAAAATGGTCATTTCGATTTGATGAAATATCAGAAGTTGTATAGATACAGCATTGAAAACAACCAAAAGGGCAAGTTCCTCGTCTTGTGCAAAATCTTTCAGAATTTTCCTCATCTAAAGACTCTTTATAGCAACGATAAGCCTCTACTAATCTTTTTTTTGTGCCTTCGTTCCCATTATAAAAAATTTGAAATCCTTTCCATTCTGAAATATAAGAATCAACAAGTTTACCAACAATTAAAAACTCTTTTTTGTATTTTTCTAGGTTCTTTTTTGAGTTTTTCTTTATTGTAATAATGTGTTTCAAGATACCATTTTTTGTTATTTCAGAGTAGTCTGTAATCTGTTTTGCATTATCAACAACTTCATCATAAAATCTTGATGGTGAAGCAAAGAAGATAACTTTTATTTCGCAATTATTCAATTTATCTAAAACATCATACATGAATTTCTCTGAATTTTTAATATATCTGTCTAAATTAATAATTATACTCATTAAATTTTAATAAAATGAGTACAATTTTATGATAAATGAATTCAAATCATTTTACAAGTATTTAATGTGTTGATTAAGTTCATTTAAAGGGCTTTTGCATTTAACATAAAATAGAGGGTTAAAATGAATAAAAAAGAACTATTAGGCAGAAGATTAAGGGAGTTAAGAAAAAGAAAAGGTATCAACCAAGAAAAATTGGCTGAATTAATTGATGTAGACCCTACAACGATTAGCAACATTGAAAACGGAAAGAATTATCCCTCAATGATAAATCTTGAAAATTTGCTAAAGGTGTTGGATAGTTCGTTTATTGAGGCTTTTGATTTTGAACATAAAAATAGCGACAAAGATTTAATATCGCAAATAACTGAAAGATTAAAGAGTAATCCTGATAAGTTAGAAGATTTTTATAAAATAGTAATGGCTTTAACCAAGTAGTTAGGATTTTTTAATTAATTATTCACAAAAAAGAGTTTTAGAAATTTTCTAAAACTCTTTTTGTTAAATGGTTGCGGGGGCTGGATTTGAACCAACGACCTCCGGGTTATGAGCCCGACGAGCTACCAGGCTGCTCTACCCCGCGATAACTCTTTCATCTATATTATGTATCGCTAAAAATTAAATTGCAATATTTTTTTTACTTTTGTTAAATTTTTGAAATTATACTTCTAGGCTATTTGTTTTTATTTACTTTTTAAGTTACCCTTATTACATAAAGGAGATTTTTTTATGAAAATTTTAGTTTCTAACGACGATGGTATTCACGCCAACGGTATAAAAGCACTCGTTGAAAAATTATCAATTGAACACGAAGTTTACGTTATTGCCCCAAATCAAGAACGCTCTGCCGCAGGGCATTCTATAACTCTTAATTCTCCCCTCAGAGTTGAAGATGTCGGCTCTTTATACGGTTCTGTCCGCTCGTGGGCTGTATCAGGCACTCCTGGGGACTGTGTTAAAATTGGGGTTAATTCAATTCTCTCAGACGAAGAAAAACCTGATTTAATCATCTCAGGCATAAACCATGGACCAAATCTAGGATACGACATTATCTATTCAGGCACTGTAAGTTGTGCCGTTGAGGGTGCAATGATGAATATTCCAAGCATTGCGGTTTCTCTAAATTCCTACAAGCCTGAATACGAAAACTTTTTATTCTCTGCGGAGTTCATAAATAGTCTAATTCCGAAATTGTCGCTATTCCAATTCCCTCAAAAATCTATTTTGAACATCAACATTCCTGATATCCCTCAAAGCGATATTGCAGGTGTTGTCGTTACCGAAATGGGCGGAAGAATGTTCACTGACAATTACGAAAAAAGAATTGACCCTCGTGGCAAAGTCTACTACTGGATGGCAGGCAGACTTTCGACAGAAAAAGACAACGAAAACACAGACATAACCGCAATTAGGCAAAATAAAATTTCTATTTCGCCTCTGACTTTCAACCTAACTCAAAGATCAGCGGTTACTGAACTAGACAAAGTTCTTTGCAAAGACGATATTTGCAATTGGTTTTAAGAATTAATTATTATTCAACAAAAAATCGGACATCACTTAAAAAGTCATGCCCAATTTTTTATATCTTTCGAATTACTAAATTAATTAGCCTTCATATTTTTTGATAATGATAGAAGCGTCGTGTCCACCAAAGCCGAAAGAGTTTGACATTGCATATTTAACGTCTGCTTTCACTGCTTTGTTTGGAACGTAATTCAAGTTTGCAACTTCAGGGTCTTGGTTTTCCAAGTTAATTGTTGGAGGAACAACACCGTCTTTAATTGCGTTTACACAGATAATTGCTTCAACTGCACCTGCAGCACCTAATAAGTGTCCGTGCATACTTTTTGTTGAACTTACCATCAAGTGTTTGTTTTTGTCCAAATCGCCGAAAACTTTTGCGATAGCCAAAGATTCGCCGATATCACCAACGTGTGTGCTTGTACCATGAGTGTTGATATAATCAACATCATCTGTTGAAATTCCTGCATCTTTTACTGCGAATTCCATTGCTTTTGCTGCTGCTTCGCCTGTTGGGTCTGGAGCAACGATGTCATAAGCATCGCAAGTTTGACCGTAACCAACGATTTCTGCAAGAATGTTTGCACCACGTTTTTTAGCGTGTTCTAATTCTTCAAGAACGATTACACCTGAACCTTCACTCATGATAAAGCCATCTCTATCGATATCGTAAGGTCTTGAGGCTTTTGTTGGTTCGTCATTACGTTTTGACAAAGTTCTTGCAGCAGAGAAACCGCCAACACCCATATTGCAAACAGTTGCTTCTGAACCACCTGCGAATACTACGTCAGCATCGCCGTATTGAATTGCTCTGAAAGCATCACCGATTGAGTGAGTTGCTGATGCACATGCTGAAACGATTGCTTTATTAATACCTTTAAAGCCATGGTTGATAGCGATTTTACCTGCAACCATGTTTACAATCATCGCAGGAACTGTGAATGGTGAACATTTTGGATATCCACGTTTCAACATTACATTGTGGTTATCTTCAATTGTTTTGTGTCCGCCTGCTGCAGAAGAAACAAGACAACCAACTCTGTAAGCATCTTCGTTTTCCATGTTCAAGCCTGATTGTTTCATTGCTTCATCACTTGCAACCAAACCGTATTTGATAAAGTTGTCAAGACGTTTTGTTTCTTTTACGTCCATATATTGAGTTTCATCATATTTAGGAACTACCCCAAAAATATGTGTTGTTTGTGTTTCTGCATCAATTCTTGGTGCGTCTACGTATGTAATTCCGCTTTCACCGTTTTTGATTGCGTTCCAAAATTTTTCAACACCAACACCGTAAGGAGTGATAGCACCCATACCTGTTATAACTACTCGTCTTTTTTCCATTTTTATTATCTCCTCTTTGCAAAATTTAAGAGGATAATCGACTCAAATGTGATATATCCTCTTAAATTGTTTATTTCAAAATTATATCCATTCGATTAAGAATGTGCTTCAATGTAGTTTACAGCATCTTGAACTGTTTGGATTTTTTCTGCTTCTTCATCAGGAATTTCGCAACCAAATTCTTCTTCAAAAGCCATAACTAATTCAACTGTGTCTAATGAATCAGCACCTAAGTCGCCTGTGAAACTTGCTTCTGGAGTTACTAAACTTTCATCAACACTTAATTGATCTACTACTACTTTTTTTACTTTTTCTAATGTACTCATTGTTTTTTCCTCTTTTTTGTAACTAACTTTTATTCTTATAATTTTATTATACTATCTAAACTTTTTTTTGCAAATCATTTGAGATATTGTAAATATTTTTTAAATAGTAAGTCCGCCGTCAACTTGTAGAACTTGTCCTGTAATGTAAGGTGCATCTACTGCTAAGAATTTTACAGCACCTGCGATATCGTCTGCTTGACCAAGTCTTTTTAGTGGAATATGTTCTGAAATTTTTTCACTATCAAGGTCTTTTGTCATATCTGTTTGGATAAATCCTGGAGCAACAGCATTAACTCTGATGTTACGAGATGCCAATTCTTTTGCCAAAGATTTTGTAAAGCCGATTAAACCTGCTTTTGCTGCTGCATAATTTGCTTGACCTGCGTTACCATAAACACCTACGATACTTGCCATATTTACGATAGCACCTGAACGTTGTTTCATCATGATTTTTACAACTGGTTGAGATACGTTGTATGCACCTGTCAAGTTTGTGTTAATAACTGCATTCCAGTTATCCTTGTTCATTCTCATAAACAAGCCATCTCTTGTGATACCTGCGTTGTTTACTAAAACATCAATTCTGCCGAATTTTGCAATGATTTCTTCAATTGCTTTTGCAGTTGCTTCGTTGTCAGCAATATCAAATTTGTATGCTTGAGCATCTACACCCAAGGCTTTGATTTCTTCAACAGTTTTATTTGCTGCTTCTTCGTTACCTGCGTAGTTGATAGCAACGTCATATCCTGCTTGAGCAAGTTTCAACGCACATGCTCTACCGATACCACGAGAACCGCCTGTAACTAATGCTAATTTTTCACTCATTTTAAACCTCGCTTAATGCTTGTATTGTTTTTTCTAAAGTTTCTTTGTTGCTTACATTGTATGTTGTAATTGAAGGGTTAATTTTTCTGTTTAATCCTGCAAGAACTGTTCCGTTTCCGAATTCAATAAATGTATCAACACCGTTTTCAATCATTTTTTCAATAGATTGAGTCCATTGAACTGATGAATATATTTGTTTTGACATTTTTTCTTTAAAATCTGATGTTGTAAATTCTGCATCAACATTTGTAACAACAGGAATTTGAGTTTCTTTTACATCAAAATCTTTTACAAATTCGCCGAATTTTTCACCTGCAGATTTCATATATTCAGAGTGGAATGCACCTGAAACTGCAAGTGGCACAACTCGTCTAGCACCTTTTTCTAATAAAAGTTCGCCTGCTTTTTTAACGGCTTCTTCATCACCTGTGATAACGATTTGTTGAGGTGAATTGTAGTTTGCAATTGCAACATAGCCATCAACTTGAGCAATACATTCTTTTACTGTTTCTTCATTAGAGTTTAATACCGCAGACATTGCACCGCCTTTTGATTCGCTCATTAAGTCTGCTCTTTTTTGTATAAGTTTTAGAGCATCTTCCAAGGAAATTGCACCTGATGCGTAGTATGCTGCATATTCGCCCAAACTGTGTCCTGCTGTGTAAGTAGGAACGATATCAAGTTGTGATTTTAATGCTTCTAATGCTGCAATTGATGTTGTTAAAATTGCAGGTTGTGTGTTAATTGTTTGTTTTAAATCTTCATCAGGTCCTTCAAAACACACTTTTGAAATAGATTTGCCCAAAACTTTATCTGCAGTTTCATAAACATGTTTTGCTGAGTCAAAGTTTTCATACAAATCTAAGCCCATACCAACTGATTGAGAGCCTTGACCTGGAAAAATAAATGCTACTTTTTTCATTATTCTCCTAGAAATTCTGATATTTTTTTATTCAAACCTGTTTCAACGGCTTCTTTTGCAACTCTTACGGCATTTTTAATTGCGTAAGCCTTGCTTCTGCCATGAGAGATTACAGTCACACCTTTTACTCCCAATAAAAGCATGCCACCGTATTCTTCGTAATTAATTTTTGGATAAATTTTGCTTAAAAATACTTTTGCCATAAGTCCTACAACACCTGCCAAAATAGATGATGAGAACTGTTCTTTTATTAATTTAAACAAGAAAGAACCTGTTCCTTCAAGGACTTTTAAAGCAACGTTACCAACAAAACCATCACAAACTACAACGTCGCAAGCATCAATGAATAACTCTTTACCTTCGATGTTTCCAACGAAATTGAATTTTTCTTTTTCTGCTGCTAGAAGTTTGTGAGTGTCTTGAGCAAGTTGATTACCTTTTGTTTCTTCTTCACCAATGTTCAAAACACCAACTCTAGGATTTTTAATTCCAAGAATTTGTTTTGCAAAAACCATGCCCATGATTGCGAATTGGTAAAGCATTTCAGGCGTGCAATCACTGTTTGCACCGCCGTCAATAAGAACAACTGGTTTTTTGATAGATGGTAAAGTAACTGCGATAGCAGGACGAGCAATTCCATGAATTCTACCCATACCGAATAGACTTGATGCCATAGCCGCCCCAGTTGAACCTGCGGCAACGATAGCATCAGAACTTCCGTCTGCTACTGCCTTTACTCCTAAAACGATAGATGATTTTTTCTTTTTTCTAATCGCTTGACCTGGGTGTTCGCCCATTTCAATTACTTCATCTGCGTGAGTAATTTTTATATCAAGTTTAGACGTATCAATTGTGATACGTTTTTTTGTACCTTTTTGTCCGCAGTCAGAAACGAAGCCATTTAATTTGATTTTGTCTAATTCTCTTTGAATGTCTTCTGATTTTCCGACCAATTCAATAGGTACATTATATTCGTAAGCAGCCCACACTGCACCTGCAACGATTTCGTGAGGTGCGTGATCACCGCCCATTGCATCTATCGCTATTCTTGTCATCTATTCCTCTAAGATTTTTAAAAAACTATTCTTCAGTTTTTTCTTCTTTTTCAGTTACTTCTTCTGTTTTTGTTTCTTCAACTTTTTCTTCAACTTTCTTTGTTGATTTTTTTGCTGAAGATTTTTTTGCAGGTTTTGCATCTTCTGCTACGTAATCTGCAGATTTAATGCTAACTGCTTTTCCTTTGTAATAACCGCATTCTGTGCATACTGTATGTGCTAATACTGTTGCACCACAATGTGAGCATTTTGTTGTTGCTGGTTTAATTGCTTTCCAGTGTGAACGTCTTGTTGCTTGTTTTCTTGCACCTGTTCTTTTCTTTGGTACTGCCATTTTTCTATACCTTTCTATTTGTCTAATTTAATATTTTTAAAAACTTCCATTCTTGGATCTTCTTCCACAAATTCTTCATCTGTGATGAAAACCCCCTTATTACAATTTATACCACAAACTTTTTTATTTGGTATATTTAATATTACATATTGATACAATAAATCATAAATATCTATTTCATTACTGCCATCTAAATCTGTAATAAACTGTCCGTCTTTAAGTTCGGTTTCTTGTCCGTATTCCGCCATTAGGTTGTTTTTTGCGAATGTTTCATCAATTTCTTCATCTAATTTATATTCAAATTCTTTCAAACATAAATCACATTCTAATGTTAAGTTCGCCTTTACATTTCCTGTTACTTCAATAAATTCTCCTAAAGATTTTATTGTTAAGTGTGCTTTTACAGGTTCTTTTGACGGAATATCTTCGATTACTTCATCAAAATCAATTGTTAAAGTTTTGCCTTCTGCGTTTTCAATATCATCTATTAATATTTTATTGGTATTGTTCATCTTGAAGTGCTAAACCTCTAATTTGATTTGAAACTACACATAATCTTTTGATTGGTCCATTTGCTTGTTTGTCGATTAAAACTGGTGTTGCTGATTTCATCGCTTGTTTTAATTCTTCAAAAACTGCTTGCGGATTATCAAAATACAAAACAACTGGATTTACTGTTTCTTTTACGAAAACATAAAGCCCTGTTCTGATTTTTACTTGTTGTGAAAATTGTTGTGCCATAATTTTTCTCCTTTTATATTAAACTGCCGATAGAAATCGGCAGTTTAAAGATATTTTAATTAAGCCATAGTTTTCATTGTGTTAGCGATAATTTCGTTGAAACTATCGATTTTTAATGAAGCACCACCAACTAAAGCACCGTCAATATCTGATTGACGCATTTGTTCTTCAATTGTGTTAGGTTTTACTGAACCACCGTAAAGAATTCTGATTGCATCAGCGGCTTCTGCACCAGCAACTTCTTTTACAACGTTTCTAATCATTGCAATAACTCTGTTTGCTTCTGCTGAATCGCAAGTTTTACCAGTTCCGATAGCCCAAATTGGTTCGTATGCGATAACTGATTTTGCAACATCTTCTGATGAAATACCTTCTAAAGCGGCTTTGATTTGACCTGCGATATGAGAATCTGTAACACCTGCTTCTCTTTGTTCTAAAGTTTCACCACAGCAGATGATTGGTAACAAGCCACCTGCAAGAATTGCTTTTGCTTTTTTGTTAATCATTTCATCTGTTTCTGAGAAGTATTGTCTTCTTTCTGAGTGACCGATGATTACGTAATCGCAACCAGCATCTTTTGCCATTTCAACTGAAATTTCGCCTGTGTAAGCACCTGAGTTTTCCCAGTGGCAATTTTGAACTGCAGTTTTAACTAATGGTCTGCATTTGTCGCATCTCATTCCTTCAACAGCACCTACTGATAAGAAAGTTGGTGCAATAATGATTGTTGGTAATTCTTCAACCTTATAGTTTTCAGCATATTTTGCGATGCCCATAAATAATTCTTTTGCTTGTGCTTGTAAAAGGTTCATTTTCCAGTTACCAGCGATAATAGGTTTTCTTGACATTTTATTTCTCCTAATCTTGTGTTCTATACCTCTTAATTTTAAAATAAACATATCTTGTAATCAAGTTTTATGATAACATCTGTTATATGTTAAACAAATACGAAAAGTTCTTAAAAAATTTTCAAAAGAAATTAGATGCGTATTTCGAGCAACAGAGTGATAATATTTATTGTCATGAAGGTTGTTCAAAATGTTGTGAAATCGGAGAATATCCTTTTTCTTGGATAGAAATGGGGTATTTAATGCAAGGGTTTTTAGAACTTTCTGACGAAACAAAAGATATAATTAAAAATAATATATTAAAATTACATGAGCAAAAAACAAATTTTAAAGGCGAAAGGTTTGAATATACTTGTCCGTTTTTGATTAATGGTTTGTGTTCTGTGTATTCTCATCGTGGCTTGACATGCCGAGTTCATGGTCTTGCACATTTAAAAAAAGACGGAACTGTTAATGTTCCTTATTGTGCAAATGAAGGATTAAATTATTCAAAAGTCTTTAAAAATGGGGTTTTTGAGGCAGAACCTGTAAAAGAA
>SAMEA104315436__coassemble_800_pt1 | contig 43468 bp, 47 predicted proteins | sample SAMEA104315436__metabat2_low_PE_046 | metagenome-assembled genome bin SAMEA104315436 (sample SAMEA104315436) | gut metagenome | biome: Monkey gut; feature: monkey-associated habitat; material: faeces | place: China | collected 2013
CAGAGTTCAAATCAACTTTAACTGTTTGACCATTTTGGAAAGCAGTATAAGTATATTTTTGTTTGTTTAATGCTTTTGTATAATCGTTAGCAACTTGTTCAGATTCATCTGCCAAACGGATTTTTGTATTTGAAATTTGTTGAGATTTGAATTCAACGTCGTTCATTCTTGATGTGATTGATAATAATCTTGCTTGTGATGCTGACATACCCATAAGCGTTTCTCCTTATGACAGATTTCCTAACCTTACATCTTATATATCGGCTAAAATCATGATAACTTTAGGATTTTGAAGGGTTTTGTTACATTTGTTTACAATAATTTTAATTGAATTTTTGTGTTTTAAAAAGAGGTTTTTTAGCCAAATTTACGCAACAAAAAAGCCTAAAGAAAAATCTTTAGACTCTTTTTGGATATGAAATTTATTTTAAACTATGCTGCTTGTTGAACCTGAATTGGTCTTGTTGTATATCTTGCAGTTCTTGCATTCAATCTTGAACATGCAGAATTCAATCGTTGATTTAGAACAAACATATTACGGCTCATTGCTGCGTAATCATTCATTGCCGACATCATTTTTTCTGGGTGAATCATTGATGCTGAATTATCGTGATTATCAACTTGTTCTTTTGCATATTTTTTTACCAATAATTGATCGATATAATCTCTTGCACCAATTGCCATAATTTATTTTCCTCTTTTTATCTTGTACGTGTGACCTAAGAATTTTAAAGAATTTTGTAATACAAAGTAAACAACTTATACAAAACAGTTATTCTATAACTCTTTTATATCGTTATTCTTGTTCTTTTGTCTGTATTGATAATCTCTAATATCCTTACATTTATATAAAGTTTTTCTTCTCTGAAAAATTGACTTTTTGTTTAATATTAAGTTTACAATTCTTAATAAACACCAAAAACTCAAACAGTGACGAACTTTCACCATTTGAGTTTTTTAGTTTAGAAATTTTATTTTTTAATATTAATTTTCCGATGCTAATTTTTCTCTGATTTCGGCTTCGATTTTTGCCATTACATCAGGGTTTTGAGCCAAATATTCTTTTGCTTTTTCTCTACCTTGTCCAAGTTTTTCATCATTGTAACTGAACCAAGAGCCTGATTTTGCAACGATATTCATTTTAACACCTACGTCAATAATGTTTCCGTATTTGCAAATACCTTTGCCGAAAATAATATCAAATTCAGCAGTTCTGAAAGGTGGTGCAACTTTGTTTTTCAAAACTTTTACTCTTACGTGGTTACCAATTTCGCCTGATTCACCTTTTAATGATTCAGTTCTTCTGATTTCCATTCTTACTGAAGAATAGTATTTTAGAGCATTACCACCTGTTGTTGTTTCAGGATTACCAAACATAACACCGATTTTCATACGTAATTGGTTGATAAAAATAACTGTTGTGTTTGTTTTGCCGATGATACCAGTTAATTTTCTTAAAGCCTTACTCATCAAACGTGCTTGCAAGCCCATTTGTTGGTCTTCCATAGAACCATCGATTTCAGCCTTTGGAACTAATGCAGCAACTGAGTCTACAACGATGATATCAACTGCACCTGAGCGAACCAATTCTTCTGTAATATCTAGTGCTTGTTCGCCTGTATCAGGTTGTGAAATTAACAAATCTTCAATTTTTACACCGATATTTTTTGCATATTCAGGATCAAGTGCGTGTTCTGCATCTACGAATGCTGCAATGCCACCTTTTTTTTGACATTCTGCAACGATGTGTTGTGCAAGAGTTGTTTTACCTGAACTTTCAGGTCCATAAATCTCAATAATTCTTCCTCTTGGAATACCGCCAATTCCAAGTGCGATATCCAAATCCAAAGAACCTGTCGGAATTGCCTCAACACTAACTGACGGTTTGTCGCCAAGTTTCATGATAGAACCTTTACCAAAATCTTTTTCGATTTTTTCTATCGCAAGTTTTAAGGCTTTTTCACGTTCAGAAGAATTTGTTACTTCTTCTACTTTATCTTTTTCTTTTACTGCCATTAGTTAAATCCTTATATTGTATAATCTTTTACTTCGTATTTTTTGTAAAAACCAAATCCAACTTTTTCAAATTTTTCAAGTTCCATTTTCATGTGAACGTTTTCACGATTTAATTCAAGAATTTTGTGTTTAAGTTTTTCGTTTTCTGTTCGAATTTTTATTAATTCATCAGCCATTTTCTCAACATTTTGCATTTTTACATCTAATTTTTTGTCGATGTTATCAATAATGTTGTTAGAAATTTTTTCTTCCATTTGCGAAAATGATGACATAATTCTTTCAGCAATTTGATTTGAAGATGCTGTAACGATAGAATTCTTCATTTGTTTCGCTTGTTGCAAACGTTTAACATCGTCGTAAGAAAAATAAGTTAAACCACGTCTGTTGCGTTTTGGTACAATTGATGCACGTCTACAAAGGCTAATAATCTCGTCGTTATTAGCGTCTAAAATTTCTCTAACTTCACTCGGAGTGAGTGTAATATCACTTAAATTTTGAGTTACCATATCCCCTACCCTTAACAATATTGTATTTTAGATTATTTAAAAAAACAAATTTTTCACATGTTTCTTTAATAAATATTAAGAATATTGGTTAAAAATTTATCTATTTGTCTAATTTGAATTTAATTTTTATTTTTTAAACTGTAAAAAAAGGAGAAAAAATGATTAATTTATTTATTCTAAAAAACTGTCCGTATTGTCGAAAAGTAATGGATTTTTTGGAGATAAACAATATTGAGCATAAACTTTTGAACATTGACGATGAACAAAATTATGATGAGATGATGAAATTAGGCGGAAAACGTCAAGTGCCGTTTTTGTTTGACAGTGATAATAATGTTGTTATGTACGAATCTGACGATATAATTGAATATTTAAAAACTTTGTAGAAATTTTGAGGTTCAAAATTAAAAAAATTTAGTCGATTTTTTCAATATCCTCTGTTTAAATGATGATATCTTGTGTCATTTTTATAAAATAGTAGTGTAGTAATATGATTTAAGAATAAATCAAGCCGTACTGGACGAGGGAATGACAGAGAATTTCGACAATTCTTATAGCAATATCAAGAGAATTTCTGACAAGGAATTAGAAGAACTTTGGCAAAAATATTTTGAGGACCGTTCAAATAAAAAAGTCAGAGATACCTTGATTGTGCAATACATATATCTTACACGTTACGTAGTTGGACGTGTAAAAGTGTCTTTGCCACCGACTTTTTCTGTTGAAGATATTTCAAGTTACGGTGTAGAGGGTTTAATTGATGCGATAGAAAAATACACTCCTGATAAAGGTGCAAGGTTTGAAACTTATGCACTGATGAGAATTAGGGGTAATATTATTGATAAAATTCGTTCGCAAGATTTCTTGCCAAGAAGTGCAAGAAAGAAAATTAAAGATGTAAAACAGGCACAAGAACAATTGCGTCAAAAATTGGGTAGACCTGCAACAACGTTAGAAGTTGCTGATTTCTTGAATATGGAGCCACAAAAAGTTGACCAAATACTTTCTGAGGATACAACAGTTGGTTCAATTTATGACAAGAGAGGCACTTCAGACGATAGTGTTGCGATTATTGACACTATTCAAGACGAAAACAGAATGACTCCAGCAGAAGCGATGGAGCAAAAAGACGTAAAAGCGGAATTAGAAAACGCATTAAAACGTTTGCCTGAACGTGAAAGAATGATTATGGTTCTTTACTATCACGAAAATATGACTTTGAAAGAAATTGGTGAAACCATAGAGGTTTCAGAATCAAGAATTTGTCAATTGCACGCACAAGCGATTATGAAATTGAAGAATATCTTGTCAGAAAATCGTGTTGAACGCTTGCAAAGAACTATTGTTTAGACGTGTTTAATATTTTATTTTTTTGATAAAATGAATACATGGTTAATAAAAAATCTTTAACATTTATAGATTTTTGTTCAGGTATCGGAGCAGGACGATTAGGGCTAGAAACTTTGGGTTTAAAGTGTTTGGCTCACAGTGAAATTAATCTTGACTCTGAAAATACTTATGAAAAATTTTTTAACGATAAAAATAATTTAGGCGATTTGACCAAAATAAGTTATTCACAAATTCCAAATTGCGATATTTTAATCGCAGGTTTTCCTTGTCAAACTTTCTCTATCGTGGGCAAAAGAAGTGGCTTTGAAGATGAAAGAGGGCAAATAATATATTATTTATCAAAAATTTTAAAAGAGAAAAATATTCCATATTTCATTTTTGAAAATGTAAAAGGTTTGGTTAATCATAACAAGGGTAAAACTTTAAAATCAATAGTTGAATTGCTTACAAACACAGGTTATACAGTTTTTTATAAAGTTTTAAATAGTGTTGATTATGGTGTACCACAATTAAGAGAAAGAGTTTATTTTGTTGGCATAAGAAATGATTTGTGCGACAAGGATTTTGAATTTCCTCAACCAAAACAACAAGTAAATTTAAAAGATTTTTTATTATCAAGTAATAATGACATTTTAGATATACAATATTCTACATTTCAAAAATATTTGAATAACAAATATAATTATGGCAGAGTAAATATTGATGAAATTCTTCAAAAAGATTATACCGTAATCGATACAAGACAATCTGATTTAAGAACTTATGAAAACAAATGCCCAACCTTGAGAACTGGCAGGCATGGGCTTTTGTATGTAAAAAACGGTAAATTATATAAATTATCAGGTTTGGAAGCCTTATTGCTTCAAGGTTTTTCAAAAGAATATATTTTTAAAGTTACGAACGAAAATAATAATAAACTTTTATCTCAAGCAGGAAACGCAATGACAGTCAATGTTATTAATGCAATTGGCAGAAGTTTGTTAGAATATATTGAGGAGTCAAATAGTGGATTTGGTGCAAAAAGGCTCGCAAACGGCTAAAAACGGTTTTAAAAACGTAATTATAATTACTTTTTAATTTTGTATTCCATGATAAAACTATTCTTTACGTTTTCATCATCGATGCCAAAGTCGTTATCGTTGATTATATAAACGTTATCGCCATTTTTTGCGATACCTTCAATTTTCATATTTTTTGTAATATCATCGCTTGTTGTTAAAGTTCGCAATATGCCTGTACGTTTGAATACACCGTTCTTAAAGCCCATTTGGTTTATGAAATGCTTATCGTATAATTTTTCAGCCAAGAAAAATTTGTTTTCATCAACAAACATTGTCGCACTTAAAATGCTATGGCTATAAAAATAATATTCAAATACACCGTCAACTTTTTCAGTTTTGATATTGAATTTTAATATACTAATATTGTTTTCACCCTCTAATCCCGCTTGAGTAAAGACATAGATGTTATCCTTGCCGTCATAAGCCATGCTTTCAAAACCTAAATTTTTTCTCGTTTTATTGAATTTTTCGGGCAAATTATACGTAATCTTTGGATTTTTTACCTCAGAACCCACAGGTGCAAATCGCTTTACAACGTTCAAATTCTTATCTAATTTGATTATTGACGGATAATATTCTTCGCCAAGCCAGTAATTGCCGTCTTTATCAATAATAAAACTTTCAACATCTGCACCATTAATATTAAATGGCAAAACTTTTTCGTTTTTATCAACTGGAATACTATCTCTATTTTCAGAAATTGGAATTCCGAAAAGTCCTTTTATTGGAGTTGTTTCAACAATTTTTGCCTTTTGGTTTTCTATTTTAATTTTTACCAAATTTGTTGTGTAATTTTCACATAAAAATTTTCTGTAAGTTTTTCCATTTTTTTCAAAAGCATCAGAGTTAGGACCTCTGTCTGTTATTGCGTAAAAATATCCGTCTTTGTAAAATAAATCAGAAAATCCACCTAATTTTACATCACCACAAACTGTTGGTAAATTCTCTATTTCGTATTTTTGCACAAATTCTAATTTTGTTGATTTTATAAAAATTGAATACACAATCAATGCAAGTAACATAATTGAAAGTATTCCATTAACTTTACCTAACATAAAAACTCCTTTTTTTTAATGAATTATATCATAAAATATTGACTTTAGGCAGAAAAAACATTATTAATATAATATGAAAAAATATCTACTTATCGCAACATTATTATTTTTCGGATTAACCGCCAATGCTGAAGTTATTCAAGGTGGCGTATCTTACGATGTAAATTCTGCACGTTCAGAATTAATGGACGGAATTTCTTACACAATCGATTCGCAATACGTAAACGGTTTTTTCTATGACGGTGAACACGAACAAAATGTTAATTATATTTTGCAGGGGGTTACAGAACTAAAAGACAGAACTCTGGCGTATTTTTCAGACAACACTTATGCCGTTTACAAGCATAATGACCCTTATCACGTTTATTATTACGACGGAAGTGGTGTTTTGAATTATGTCGAAGAAAAAGACGGATTAAATTATCCATACAAAACTTACAAATACAATACTTCAAAAAAACTTGTGAATATGAGTATGCGTGTTTCAAAATCAGAAACTTTTATTTATTCAAAAGACGGAAAACTCCTTGCACATTGGGTTAAGGATAAGGCCTACGATGAGCAAGGAAACGTTATTATGAAAAGAAAATACGTTGAATAAATATTAAATAAATAAACGGCACGAAAATCGAAGATTTTCGTGCCGAAAAGTTTTATGATTTTTTATAATCCTATTTTTTCTTTTGAGATTTGTCTGCCAATTCAGAATCCATTCTCAAGAATACTGGGTGAATGTTTTCTTTTTCGATTAATTTACCGACTTTGATATTGTCTGTTTTTAAATCGTCGTATTTAACATTCAAATCAAAAGAAAGTTGTTTTGCCATATCTTGTGCAATATTAGGGCAGAATGGTTCGATTAATGCTGAAATTACGCACATAATATCAAGAACAGTTGTCAAAACTTGTCCGCATTCTGTCATTTTTTCTTCTTTTGCCAAAGTCCAAGGTGCGTTGTCTGTTACGTATTTGTTTGTAACGTCAACCAATTGAACAATTGCGTTTCCTGCTTCTGCAACTTCAAATCTATCAAAATGGTCTTTTACAATATCGATAGTATTTTTTGCAGTATTCAAAATGCTTGCATCTGTTTTGAATTCAGGTTTAATTTCGCCATCAAAATATTTAACAAGCATTGAAAGAGTTCTGTTTAACAAGTTACCCATTGAATTTGCAAGGTGTGCGTTCACTTTTTCTTTGAAATCTTCATCAGAATAGTTTCCATCTTTTCCGCAAGGTGCAGAAGTTGCCATGTAATAACGTAGTGCATCTGCGTTTTGCAATTCAAAGTTTTTCAAAATATCTTGTGGTGCAATTACGTTGCCCAAAGATTTTGACATTTTTGTTTCATCAATTGTAATCCAGCCATGAGCAAGAATATGTTTTGGTAATGGTAAATCTAAAGCCATCAAAATTGCCAACCAATAAATGCTATGGAATTTCAAAATATCTTTACCAATTACATGAACGTCAACTGGCCAATATTTATTGAATTCTTCGCTATTATTTTCTGTGTCATAGCCCAAAGCAGTGATATAATTTGAAAGTGCGTCAATCCAAACATAAATTACTTGTTCAGGGTCATCTAAAACAGGAACACCCCAAGTTACGTTTGAGATAGAACGTGAAACTGAAATATCTTGAATATCTTCCAATTGGTTCAGAACTTCGTTTGCTCTGAACGACGGAATAATAAAATCAGGGTTATCCTTGATATATTTAGTAATCGCATCTTTGTATTTTGTTAGTTTAAAGAAATAGTTTTCTTCAGAAACAACTTCAGGTTTTTTCAAGTGGTCAGGGCAAAGTCCGTCCTCTGTCAAATCTTTTTCGTTCAAGAAACATTCGCAACCTTGACAATACAAGCCTGTGTAAGAATGTTTGTAGATATCACCTTGTTCAACAAGTTTTTTGAAGATTTTTTGAACGGCTTTTTCGTGATAATCATCAGTTGTTCTAATGAATTTGTTGTAATTAACATCAAGTGCTTTCCAACATTCTTGGAATTTTCCTGAATTTATATCGCAAAGTTCTTTTGGTGTAATTCCTTGAGATGCAGATGTTTTTTGGATTTTAATACCGTGTTCATCTGTACCGCTCAAGAAAAATAAATCGTCAGTTCTTTTTTTAAAGTGTCTTGCGATAATATCTGTTAATATTTTTTCGTATGCGTGTCCGATGTGTGGTGCACCGTTTACGTAATCAATTGCGGTTGTTAAATAAAATTTTTTCAAAGTAATCTCCTTTAATATTTTTATTTTTCGTACGCAAGACTTATTGTAAGTTCTTTGCTATTTGTTTTTACAATTGCCCAGCGAAGCGGATTTATGTTTTGTTTTTCTAATTCTCTTTCAATATATTCAGTCGAAAGATGTTCCGTATTCGGAATTGAAATTAATTCTGATGTTATCATTTGTGTACCTATATTTTAAATTTATTCTACTGTTACTGATTTTGCAAGGTTTCTTGGTTGGTCTACGTCTTTTCCTAAGAATTCAGCGATGTAGTAAGCCAACAATTGCAACGGAATAATTGCCATAATTGGCGAAATCATTTCGTGAACGTGAGGTACGTTCAACACGTAATCGAATAAATCTTCAAGTTTTTCATCAGTTGAATCAGTAAGAGCAATCATTCTTGCATTTCTTGCTTTTGATTCTTGAGCATTTGAAAGAATTTTTTCGTAAACTTTACCGCTCATCAAAATTGATAATACAGGAAGTGTTTCGTCTAACATCGCAATAGGACCATGTTTCAATTCACCAGCAGGGTAGCCTGTTGCGTTGATATAACTGATTTCTTTTAATTTTAAAGCACCTTCCAAGGCTGTTGCGTAGTTAATTCCACGTGCGATAAAGATGAAATTCTTTGAACTAGAGTACATTCTTGAGCATTTTTGAATTTTTTCTTTTTTAGTCAAAAGTAATTCAATTTTTTGTGGAAGTAACAATAATTCGTTTTTGATTTCTTTCAAATAATCTGCGTCGCTTGAACCTTTGATTTCTGCCAAGTGGATTGCTAAAGCATAGAAAGCCATAAGTTGTGCTACATAAGATTTTGTTGCTGCAACAGAAACTTCAATACCTGCATTTACAGGGATTAAACTGTCTGCTTCTCTTGCCATTGCTGAATCAGGTCTGTTTGTGATAATCAAAATATGTGAACCACGTGCTTTTGATTGTCTTACGGCAGTTAAAGTATCTGCTGTTTCACCTGATTGAGAAACACCGATTACGAGTGTGTGTTCGTCTGTTACGGTTGTTCTGTAAATATATTCACTTGATGCTTCAACGTCAACAGGGATTTTGCAAAGTTCTTCAATGATGTATTTGCCGACCATTGCTGCGTGAAGTGATGTACCGCATGCCACAACTTGAATACGGTTCAAGTTTTTCAAAGTGTCTTTATTCAATTTAACTTCATCAAGAACGATTTTTTCTTCTGCTGAGTGTAATTTTCCTGATAAAAAGTTTCTGATTACATCAGGTTGTTCGTGAATTTCTTTAAGCATAAAGTGTTTGTAACCCATTTTGCTCAATGCAATTGGCTCCCAAGGTAACATTTCTGCTTTTAGAGGAACTGGGTTGTTGTTTTCGTCAAAAATTTCAACTTTTTCAGGAGTTAAAATTGCTAATTGATTATCATCAAGATAAACTGCTTTTTTTGTATGTTCAATAATTGCAGGAACATCTGATGCTGCAAAGTTTTCGCCTTCGCCTAAACCGATTAAAAGAGGTGCATTTCTTCTTGTTGCAATAATTGTGTTTGGAACATCTTGATGAATTATACACAACGCATAAGCACCTTCAAGTTGTTTTGTTGCAACTCTTACGGCTTCTTGCAAATTGTTTAATTTTTTATATTCTTGAGCGATTAGGTGAGCGATTACCTCTGTATCGGTTTGAGATTTGAAAATGCTACCTTTCTTTTCAAGTTCTTCTCTTAATTCTTTAAAGTTTTCGATGATACCGTTGTGAACGATAGCCAATTTGCCTGAATTGCTTGTGTGAGGGTGAGCATTAGTTTCGTTTGGAACGCCATGAGTTGCCCAACGAATATGACCGATACCAACTCTTGCTGTTTTAATTTCATCTTGTTTTGTTGCCAAAAGGTCTTTCAAATTTTGTAATTTACCTTCTGCTTTATAAATTTTTGTTTTTCCGTCTGCTAAAAGAGCAACCCCTGAAGAATCGTATCCTCTGTATTCCAAAGAACTTAATCCGCCAGTTAAAACGTCTGCTACTGATTTATCGCCTACATAACCAACTATTCCGCACATAATTTATATTGTATACCTTTCTTAATTTTTCTTATGTTGTCTAATATTCCTACATTTTAGCATAAAAATTTCGGTTGCAAATATTTGAGGTATATTGTAAAATTTTTATACAAATTTAGGAGAAAATTAAGTGAAAAAGATTTTATTGTTAGTGTTTGTAATGCTTTTAGGGCTTAGCGTTAGTGCTGATGAATTTGAAATTGTTGATTTGAGTAGTGGCAATTTTTGGGAAAAATTAGGCAAAAAAGAACAAAAAGTTTACTCAGTTGGTGCAAAACTTTTGAACGCAAACAAATTAAACAAGAGAGTTGTTTTTGCGGTAAATAGTTTTAACTCTGCAAATGCAAGTGCTTCTTACCGCTCAAAAACAGTATCTGTAAACAAGGGTTTGTTAAATTATATTGATAACGATGATGAATTGGCAGCAATTTTAGCACATGAAATTGCTCATAATATTGATTATTACGACGGCTTTGGCAAAGTAATTATTATGACTTTTAACAGTAAAACTTACGAATATCAAGCCGATACAGTTGGTATCGATTTAATGGTTAAAGCCGGTTACAACCCAATTGCGATGATTACAGTAATGAATAAAATTTCAGGCGAAAGTGTTTGGGACTGGGGTATTTTGTGGAGTCACCCAAAAACTTCTAGCCGTTTGATGAACGATTACAAATACATTTACAAAAAATATCCTCAATATCTTTCTTCTGATATGACAAAAAATATTAACTACCAAAATTGGGTTTATACAGCACAAAAAGATATTAAAAAATTCCAACAAAAACAAAAAGCAAAAATGGAACAAAGAGGTGATTTATAATGTTTAAAAAGGTTTTCTTTTTAATCGCATTATTACTTTTTGCCCAACAAGTTTTTGCAAACGAAGTTGTTGTAAAAGTTACTCCAAAAATGAAATATTCGACTTGCAAAAATTTTCCGCAAGTTGGCGATTTTATTGATTTTGTAACAACAGAAGATGTTGCAAGTATAAAAAAAGGAACTCTTGTTCAAGGACTTCTTACAGAAAAAGAGGACAACGGTTTTGCTGGAAAAGTTGCAAGTTATTACATTGAACAATTTAAGGTGAACGGCAAAAATTTAAGCGGAACAATTTATCAAAAAGGTAATCCACATCAGATTTATTTTGATTATTTTGACTGGCTTTTTGCTTTTCCTGTAAAATTATTATTTTTAGATGAAACTTTGTCTTACGTAAGAGGCGGTGAAGCCTTTCTTATTCCTGAAAAAGACGTGTTTACGCTATATTTAAAGGATTAATTATGAAAAAAATATTTTTTGTTTTAATATGTTTGGTTTGTTTTGCACCTGCGGTTTTTGCAGAAAAAGTTGTTGTAAAAATCACTCCAATTCAAGAAATTTCGACTCATCACGACGAAGTTGAAGTTGAAGATTGGATAAAATTCAAGGTTGTAAACGATGTTTATTGCAAAGACAAATTATATATAGCGAAAGACACTGTCGTTACAGGCATTGTGGATAAAGTTCACGAAAACGGTTTGTTTGCCGATAATGCCGAAATAACTTTTTTGGAATTCAAAGTGAGAGATGTAAACCACAAATTAATTACGATAAAATATCCGCTAAGTTTGAGCAGAAAAAATTCTGTTTGCTATTGTTTTGTTGACAAATTAGCAAAAAATGTCGGAGTAATTTTCAAGGGTAATGAAATTCTTGTAAAACCTGAAACGACTACTTATAATTTGCTTTTAAACAAATAGTTTTTTAAGTTCCATAAAATTCTATTGCATCAATTTCATCTTTCAAATTCATTTCTTCGCAAATTGTAGCGATTGTTTTTGGAAAATGTTGTTGCAAATAATGAGTTCTAGGGCTTACTGATTGAATTTTTTCATCTGTATATGTTCTTGTTAGGGCGTTTGTTTCTGCAACGACCTCTGACAAGCCACCAAATTCGCCGTTATAGTGTCCTTTTGCTTGTGTAAAGTATTGCATATTTTCACGTTCAACGTCAGAATGATATTTGTTGAAGGTTTCACGTTCTTTTAAATATTCTTCTTGAATTTTTTTGTTGTCAGTGTATCTTCTATCCTTGAACCAGCCAAATAAACCTTTTTGTGTTTGGTGGTCTTTTGCATGACCTAATTCGTGTAAAAATACGAACATATCATCGCCGACATTTACTTTTTTAGTTTTAGGGTCAAAATATGAATCCATAGAATCTTTTGTACCTTTGAAATGATTTATACTATAAACAGTTTCAAAAAGTTCATCACCTGATACTTTTTTTAAGGCTTCAATAACTGTATTTCTGTTCCAAAAACATTTTTTGTTGAAATTAATCGAAGTTTCTTCACCGTTGCATAAATCTTTTACAGTTAAAGTTTTACCTGCGGTCTTGATGTCATATTTTTTGCTATTTTTTGAAGAAATAAAATGATTATCATCTAAAACTTCAAAAGACTGAGAGGTTTGCATTAAGGTTTTGCCGTTTTTATCGGTAATCTTGTAATCTATAATACGGTTGCCTTGAGGGTCATCTTCGTATAAAAATTCTGTTCTTGTGCCGTCCTCTGATTTCATATCTTTTTTAATTGTTTTTATGCCTGTTTTTTCGTCAATAGTTGATTTTGCAACTTGTTTTGTTTTGCCGTTTGCGTAAGTGTATTTTACATCATACATTCCTTTAATTTGAGAAGGTGTCATTTTTTCTTCTCTTAACATGTTGCCGTTTTTATCTTTTTTTACAACAGTTTGTTCATTCAAAACGAAGTCAGAAACATTGTAATCAAAAGTTTCTTTTTTTGTTGTAAAGGTATTATTTCTATAATCTTCGGTTGTTGTTAAGATAACGTCATTAAATTCACCCTTTGGAGTTATAACTTCTCGAGTTGTTTTTGAAATTAATTCGGCATTTTGTGCATCAAAAGTGTATGTTTCCCCCATAGGTTTTATATTGCTTAAAAACCTTTCTGGATTTATCATATTTCTTTTTTCGCAAATTAAAGAAAATTCTTTTTTAGGCTCAAATTTGTTTTGTTCAAATTTTGTTGGGTAAGCCTCTTTTGGAAGTTTTGCAATGGCTGTTTTTACGACATTTGAAAATTTCTTGTTTCCAACATCTTTGCCCATTTCATAAATATCTTTATATAAAAGATTTCTATATTTATCTTTTACAGACGATTCAAAAGTGTCTTGAATTGGTTCATTCAAGTTTGCAAGCGGTTTATTAAATTTTATTCCTGTAAAATTAATCTTTGGTAAACCAAAAGTTATATTTTGTGTTTGCATTTCCTTTTCCTAAGTTCCATAATATTCGATTGCTGAAATATCGTCTTTCCAGTTCATTGCATCACGAATTTTTGCAATTGTTTCAGGGAAGTGTTGTTGTAAATATTGGGCTCTTGCACCTAAACAACTGATTTTGCCGTCTGTGAAAGTGTTTGTTACGGCATTTGTTTCAGCAACTACTTCTGCCAAGCCACCAAGTTCGCCTTGGTAATGACCTTTTGCTTGTGTGAAGTATGAAATATGATTTCTTTCTTCGTCAGAGTGGTATTTGTTGAAGGTTTCACGTTCTTTGAAGAAAGTTTTTTGAATATTTTCATTACTTGTATATAATCTATCGTCGCCTGTTAATTTATTCATAAAACCTTTTTGAACTTGAGCATCTTTTGCGTGTCCTAGTTCGTGCAAAAATACGAATAAATCATCGCCAATGTTGATATTTTTTGTAAGTGGGTTGAAATAAGACTCTAAAACATCTTTTTTGCCTGTCATTTTTTTAATGCTATCAACAGTATCAAATAATTCTTCCCCAGGAACTTTTTTCAACAAACTGATTAATTCTTCTTTGTTTCCTTTGCATTTTTTCTTGAAATCAATAGAAGTTTCTGTATTGTGGTGCAAATCCTTTACTGTCAATTTGTTTTCGTCAGTTGTGATGTCGTATTTGTAACCATTTTTTGAAGAAATAAAGTGGTTATTGTCTACAACTTCAAAACTTTGAGAATTGCACATTAAGATTTTTCCGTCTTTATCAGTAATTTTGTAATCCATAATACGGTTGCCTTGAGGGTCATCTTCATACAAAAGTTGAGTTCTTGTACCGTTTTCAGACTTCATATCTTTTTTAATTGTTTGAATACCTGTTTTTTTATCAACAGTTGATTTTGCGACTTGTTTTGTTTTGCCGTTTGCATAAGTGTATTTAACGTCAAATGAACCTTTGATTTCAGATGGTGTCATAACTTCTTCACGAAGCATTTTGTTGTTTTTGTCATATTTAACAACTTTTTGTTCAACTAAAACAAAATCGCTTTCTTCTCTGTCGTAATAACTTTTGTTTGTTGTTACTGTGCGGTTCTTAAGGTCTTTTGTTTTTGAATTCATTACCATTTCATATTCGCCGTTGATTTGTTGATAATCAGTATCTCTAGTTGTTTTTGAAACAACTTCGCCTGATTTTGCATCAAATTTGTATGAATAACCTAGAGGATAATTTTTGTTTACTGCCTCATCAAGTTTATTCATAGGGCTTTTTGATACTTGTAATGAAAATTCTTTGTTTGGTTCAAATTTATTTTGTTCAAAATGGTCAGGTTTTTGATTTGGCATTTTTGAAATTGCATCATTAACCTTGTCATAAAACTTGTCGTCTTTTAAATCACGACGCATTTCATGAACATTTTTCATATCTTGCATGTTGAAATTTGTGCTGTCTTTGAAAGTTTTAATTGTGTCAACATCAATAGCATTTACTGAAAAAGCCAATTTGAAATCTGTAATTTCAGCCTCTGAAAATCTTTTATCTCCGTTAGCATCTTTCATTTGAGCAACTTCATTTGTTGCAGTTTCAAGAGGTGTAGGCTTTTTGCCTCTAAATATAAAAGTATCCTTAATTGGTTCGTTTAAATTCGCCAAAGGCTTGTTATTATTCTCTTTTTTGGGATTAAAAGTTGGTAAACTTAAACTGATTTTTCCAATACCCATAAAAATAAAATTCCTTATATGATGTATATTTTTTATAAACACAAAAAATCATGAAAAATTGCTAAACATGAGCATTTTAGTTAAAAATGTTTATAAAATTTCTTGAATATCGTATCGAGAAACAATGCCTAAGATTTTTTTGTTTTTGTCGATTACAATTGCTTTGTCGCAATTGTTTGAATGGAGTCTGAAATATAGCGTATATAAGTTCAAATCAGGTTCTGCGGTGATAAAATTAACGTCCATAATGTCTTTTATTTTTAATTTTTTGTTTTCACAATTTATCAAAACATCTTCAATATCGCTTTTCAAAATTGCACCGATTAATTTTTGTTTGTTGTCTATTACAGGGCAAAAACTGTGATGTTCTTCTTTCATCTCCTCTAAAGCCTGTGGCAAAGACAAATCTTGTGAAATCGTTTTTACATCTTTTTGCATAATTTCAGAAACTTTTTTTGTTTCTAAAAGTTTTGCAGATGGTGAATTTTTTGCTTGATTTACGATTAATTCAGAATAAATCGGCTTATGGTGTAATTTTTCCGCTATCAAATCGGCAATCGCACAAGCAAACATAATTTGTAGAATAAAATTATACCCACCTGTCATCTCAAAAACCATAACGGTTGCAGTTATTGGGGTTCTTGCAACGGCTGATAAAAATGATGCCATACCGATTAAAGAAATCGCAACAAGATTAATTTCTAGTCCAAAATAATTTGAAATAAATCCGCAAATATAACCCAAATATGCCCCTAACATTAGCATTGGCAAGAATATTCCGCCAACTGCTCCTGAGCCAAAGCAGAACGGAGTTACAAAAAATTTGGCTATAAAAACGAGTGTTACTAAAATTATTGGAATTTTGTTTTGAAGTAAAATGTCAACACTGTTGTTGCCACTTCCCAAAACTAATGGCAAAATTAAACCTACTAGACCTACAAAAAACCCTGCTATCATTGGTTTTAGATATGGTTTGATTTTTATTTTTGAAAATAAATCATTGTTAAAATGAATAAGTTTTGCAAATAATACCCCTAAAATTCCGCTTGTAACCCCAACGATTAAACAAACAAAAATGTTTAAAGGAGTGTTTGCTTCAAGTGTCGGAATTAAAAACGAAGTGTTGTTACCTAACAAAAATCTTGCAAGACTTGAGGCTACAACGGTTGAAATAAGCACTGGAAAAAGAATTGAAGAATTGAATTTCTGCATTAATTCTTCTAATACAAAAATAGTTCCTGCAATAGGTGCGTTAAAAGTTGCGGCAATTGCACTTCCTGCACCTGCTGAGATAAGTTTGTCTTTGTCTGTTCCGCTTAATTTAAAAAGTTTTCCAATTAATGCACCACTTCCTGCTCCGAGTTGAACGCTAGGACCTTCTCTGCCAAGCGACATGCCTGTACCGATTGAGGCGATACCGCCGAAGAATTTAACAAAAATACTTCGTACTCTAGTTAGGTTGCCAAGGTGAAGTAAACTTGCTTTTACGTAAGGAATTCCGCTACCTTTTGCTTCTGGTGCGAATTTGCAAACCAAATACCCTGAAATAAGTCCGCCTAGAGCGGTTATTAGAGGGAATAAAAATTTTAAATTTAACGTAAGTTTTTGGATATAATTAAAAAGTTCTGTTATTGAATATTTGAACAAAACAACCAAAAGCCCTGAAATTAAACCTACAAGGAGTGCTTGCAAGATTATTTTGCCCTTAAAAAGTTCTTTAAATATGTTGTTAAAATTCAAATGAATACTTTTCATAAAAGTATTATACAACGAGAATTCTTAAATTTTTTAATAAAAAATGCCTTGCGAAATTTCGCAAGGCGGAGTAGTTTTTATATATTTTTGCCCATTTCGTAGGCTTTGTGGAGAAGTTCTTTGCTGTTTTCGGCATCGTTAGGGGCTTCAAGTCCACCGCCGTTGATGTAACCGCAAAATTTTACGTTGTCAAAGCAAGCAATCCAACCATTTAAACCATTGATAACTGTTTGAACAACATTGTCTGATGAATCTGCAGAAGTTGTTATTACGTAAACTTCGCTAAATTTATGACCTGTTGCGAACATTGAATTTGCTCTGTCGATGAGGGTTTTCATTTGACCTGACATTTCGTAATAATAAACTGGTGTTGCCCATACGATTACATCAGAAGTTCTAATTTTTTCGGTTATTTCGTTTGCATCGTCGTCAATTACACAATGCCCAATTTTTTGACAAGCAAGACAACCTTTGCAAAATTGAATATTTTTGTCCTTTAGTGACAAAAATTCAACTTCGTGACCGCTTTCTTTTGCACCTCGTTCTGTTTCGTGTGCAAGAATTTCAGAATTTGCATTTGGTCTTAAACTTGTTGATATGATTAATACTTTTTTGCTCATTTTTTGTCCTTTTTATTTTAATTTGTTGTATTCTTTGTCTGTTACAGGTTCTAGCCACTCATTAGATGTTTCAGTTCCATCAACTTCAACGGCAATGTGTGAGAACCAACTGTCAGGTGATGCACCATGCCAGTGTTTTACGTTTGCAGGAATGTTTACAACATCGCCAACATGAAGTTCTTGAGGCTCTTTGCCCCATTCTTGATAGTAACCTCTACCGCCAACGACAATTAACATTTGACCGCCACCTGATTTTGCGTGGTGAACATGCCAGTTGTTTCTGCATTTTGGCTCAAAAGTTACGTTAAACATTTTAACTTGGCTAGTTGAAAGTGGTGCTAAATAACTTTTTCCGATGAAATATTTTGCGTAAGCAGTGTTTTCGTTGCCGATAGGGAACATTATTGTTTGAGCGTATCTGTCTTTTTCGCTTAAAGCGTTTTTGCTATCTTCAGCCCAAACTTCTTTTGCTAAATTAAAAGTAGCCCACGCTTTTGGCCAACCCATGTAAAAGGCACAATGCGTAATAACAGATGCGATTTCAGTTTTTGTAACTCCATTATTTTTTGCGTTTTGAAGATGATATTTTAACGAATTGTCAGTAAGACCTTGTGACATCAAAGAAACAACAGTGATTATTGAACGAGTTTTTAGGTCAATGTCAGTGTTGTTCCAGTTTTCGCCGAATAATACATCGTCGTTAAAATGTGCAAATTCAGGTGCAAATTCACCCAATTGTGTACGTCCTGCGGTTTGAACAATTTTTTTCATAGGTTTAATCTCCTTATTGTTAGTTTTTGCAAAAGCAAAACTGTTTGTTAAAAATAGTAAAACTAAAAATACTGCATAAAATTTTTTGTTGAACATAATTTAATCCTTATTGTCTACAATGAAAATTTTAACAGATGAGAGCAACTCTCAAGCAAGTGCTTTTTAATATTTTTTTACAAATTTCTTGAAAATTTCAAAAATACAAAATGTAAACAAATGTAAAGTTGAATTTTAAAACGTCTGAAACTTAACTATAATCACTATATGATATGATATGATATGATATGATATGATATGAGGGGCAATATGACTGGCTTTGACAATTTTTTTCTTTCAGTTGTTTTACATGGGGTATCAAAAATGTGTGTAGATAATTTGTTATAAAAGGAAGGTATTTCAATGAACATCACAAACAATGTTGCTCAACCAAGTTTTCAAGCGAGATTAAAAAAGACCCCTCTTGTTGCAGAAACTGTCAATAAAATGAATACCAAACAATTGGAACAGTTTAGTAATGCGTTGACTTCGTTGTCAAATGTTTCACCAAATGATGTTGTTGAAATTAGTGTTGATAGTGTAAAAAGCAAAACTTCAAAGGCTATGTATGCTTGGGATAATATTTATTACGTAGGTATTAAAGGTGATAAAAAATCTCAAGTTGCATTTAAAACAGATTTTGCAAAACCAGGGGAAATGGGTGAAGCAGCGTCACTTACCCCTAAAAACTTAATTGATGTCGTGAAGAAATTAGCAAATCCAAAAACTGAAGAAAGTAAAACTGTTTTTGCAAATAGAGAACAACGAGATGTCAAAAAAGAAGTTTTTGATTTGTTAGCATAGAGAATTAATGTTATAAAAAATAAAAACAGGCTTTTTTAAAAAGCCTGTTTTTTTGTATCCTAATAAACAAAAAAAGACTCCCAAGTTGGAAGTCTTTCTTTAATAAATTGCCGATGGCCGGGGTCGAACCGGCACGAGGTTGCCCTCACAAGATTTTGAGTCTAGCACGTCTACCAATTCCATCACATCGGCAAGATGTCTTTCAAGTTATTCAGTTGTGTTTGTTGCAGATGTGACGGAATTGGTCTAATCTGACTGGCTACCCCTCGCTATCCCCTTCGTGGAGCCCCTCGGGTCGCCTTGCATCACATCGGCAAGATGTTTTTCAAGTTATTCAATTGTGTTTGTTGCAGATTTTATCTTCAACTTAAGATTATAATAGCAAAAAAATATAAAATTTCAAATCTTATTTTTAAAATCCTTACAATTACCCCCAAAACTCCCTTATAATCGCTTTTTTCAATTGTGAAAAAGGTTTACATTATGACAAAAGAGGGGGCAGGCATGAAGAAATTTTTCTTTTTATCTTTTTGTTTTATCATTTTTAATAATTTATCCGTAAATTCTGCAACATTACAAGCAAACGTTTCCAAAGAAGGTTCTCTTGGTGTGCATAGAATTGTTGATGCCGAAACAAACATGCCAATTCAAGGGGCAAAAGTAACACTCCCTCAAAAAAATTACGGTGCAACAACTGACGAAAACGGTACATTCAACTTGAATGCAGACATAACAGGTTCAACAATTTTATCCGTAGAAAAAGACGGATACAGACCTTTTTCCTTAACTATCAACGAAAAAATTGCCTCAAGACCAATGATTGTCGGTATTGAAAAAAATAATCCGATGAATTTAACCATTGACAAAGAAATGTTTCATCTAGGCGACAACAACTATTCTGAACAGTCCGCAAATGCAGGTCAATTCAGAGTTAATTGCATTGGTCCTTTTTACACAAAAAAAGTAAAAATTGATTATGCAAACGACAACACCTATCTTGTAATCGGTTCAATTATAGGTATAGATACAAAAATGGCTCGTTCAATGGGACAAAATAAAATAACTTACGCCTACGCAAGTCCACCAGAGGTATTTTTTAATGGTTCAAAAATTGCCGAAATACAGTTAAACGGCGACGGACAAAGGATTAAAATTCCTAAAAACTTGATAAAACTTCATCAAAATAACGAAATTACGATAAAAACAGGCAGAAATTTAATGCAAACGGCATACATTGATTATGACGATATAGAGTTTATGAATTTATCTATCGAAACAAATTAGCAGATTTGTAGAACTTCGATTAAATCCAAAGCAATTTCACGTTGAACCTCTGACGGTGCAGATTTAAAGTAATCAAACGCTTCTTGAATACGTTTGTCTTTATCGTACCAACGTCTTAGAATATATGTGAATGCTTCATTTAAGGCATTTTCTTTATTTTTTACACCAAAACTTTTTGCTTTGGTAATAATATAATCCGCACATTGAAGTTGAGTTTGGTCATTTGCGTTTTTCATAAGGCTTACGGCTAAACTAACTGTGGGATCTAAGTCATACCAACGTTTTTGCATAATTTTTAGGCTTCTGTTCCGTTTTGTAATTTTTCTATAATATCCAAAGCAATACCGATTTGAACATCATAAGGTGCTTCTTTCAAGTATTCAAAAGCGTCGTGCATTTGTTTGTTTTTGTCATACCAACGTCTGAATAGGTAGTTGAAGGCTTCTGACAAATCGCTTTCTGTAATTTTTACACCGTAATCTTTTGCTTTGTCGATAATCAAATAAGCACATTCTAATTGTGTTTTTTCGTCGGCTTTTTCCATAAGACTTACTGCTGAACTAACTGTTGGGTCTAGGTCATACCAACGTTTTTGTTGTGGTTTTTTTTCTTCCATTACTACCTCAATTTATACTCTATTTTCTTATTTTACGTTAAAATTGATTTAATTTCTACCATCTTATCAGAGGATATATTTTTAAATAACAAGGTTTTTTCTTTTGAAGTTTCGCCTTTTACGATTTCAATATTTGATTTTGCAACTTTGAATTTTTTCGACAAAAATTCGATTAACGCTTTATTCGCTTTATTTTCAATTGGTTGTGCGGTAATTTTTACCTTAATTTCTTCATCTTTTTTTATAATTTCATTTTTGCTTGCGTTTGGTGAAATTTTTAGTTTTATAATCAAAGAATCTTCTGCCATGAAAAAATTACCCCTTGTAAAAATAAATAAATACGAGTAAAATAATTATACCATGAGCGATATTGATACTTTAGCATTATTTGACGAAATTCAATCTTCAATTAAGGAACGTTCTGAAGAAGATCAAGCCTTAATTAAAAAAGCGTTTTTATATGCAAGAGAAAAACATAAAGACCAACGCAGAGTTTCTGACGAGCCTTATATCATTCACCCTGTTGAGGTTGCAAAAATTTTAATCGGCTTAAAAGTTGATACGCATACAGTTATGGCGGCATTTTTGCACGATGTTTTAGAAGATACTGAAACAACTCCCGAAGAATTGCAAAAAGAATTTGGTGATGACGTTTTGTCGCTTGTTCAAGGGGTTACCAAACTAGGTAAATATCACTTTAACTCAAAAGAAGAACGTCAAGCGGAAAATTTCCGCAAAATGTTTATCGCAATGGCAAATGACATAAGAATTATTTTCTTGAAACTTGCTGATAGACTGCATAATATGCGTACTTTAAATTTTATGCGTCCTGAAAAGCAAAAAAGAATTGCTCAAGAAACATTAGATGTTTTTGCACCGCTTGCAAACCGTTTAGGTATCGGTAAAGTTAAAGCGGAATTAGAAGATTTATCTTTGCGTTATATTAATCCTGAAAAATATTACGAAATTGTTCAACTTGTTGCGGAAACAAAGGCTGAACGTGAATCAACAGTAAAAGTTTTGATGGATAAAATTGCAAAAGACGTAAAAGCAAATGGAATTAACGCACAAATTACAGGTCGAGCAAAGTATTAGTACAGTATGGATAGCAAAAAGAAAAGATTAAATATATCTTTCCATGACCTTTACGACATTACTGCGGTACGTGTAATTGTTGATACTGAAAAAGAATGCTACGAAGTTTTAGGGTTAATTCACTCTCAATTTAAACCAATTCCAGGGCGTTTCAAAGATTATATCGCAATGCCAAAGGGCAATTTGTACCAATCACTTCATACCTCTGTAATCGGTCCAAAAATGCGACCTTTAGAGGTTCAAATTAGAACTCACAAGATGCACGAAGTTGCAGAATATGGGGTTGCGGCACACTGGAGATACAAAGAAAAAGGTTCTCAAAAAGCAAATCACGCAGAAGATTTACAATTCTCTTGGATGAGAAAAATGGTTGAATACAACCAAGATATGACGAATGCAGAAGATTACGTAAATTCTGTAAAACTAGACATTTTCTCTGACCAAGTATTTGCTTTCACTCCAAACGGAGATGTTTATGATTTGCCAAAAAAAGCAACACCAGTGGATTTCGCATATCGTATTCACTCTGAAGTTGGTCATAAAACAGTTGGGGCTTTGGTAAATGGTAGAATTGTTCCGCTTGATACAAAGTTAAAAAATGGTGATATTGTTGAAATTTTGACATCAAAACAGCCAGCACCAAGACTTGACTGGTTGAATTTTGTTGTTACAAAGCAAGCCGGACAAAAGATTAGACAATGGTTCAAGAAAAATAAACGTGAGGACCATGTTGAACTTGGTAAAAATAACCTTGAACATGAACTTACAAAATCTGTTTTTGATGAATATGTTAGAAATGGTGAATTTGAAACAGTTGCAAAACAAATGAATTATGTTTCTGCGGAAGATTTGTTTGCGGCTTTGGGTTACGGTGAAACTACTGTAAACAAAATTATAAACAAATTGAAAAAACCTGCAGAATCAACAAGAGCCCCTGAAACAACTTATCAGCCAAAGAAAAAATCTTCAGCAAAAGATGTTGTTGGGTTAGACGGATTGTTATATTCTTTCGCAAGATGTTGTTCTCCTATCCCAGGAGAGCCAATTGTGGGGGTTGTAACTCGTTCAAAAGGTGTTTCTATCCACAGATTAGACTGCAAAACTCTTGAAGATGTTGATCCTGAAAGACTTATTGATATTAAATGGACAAATAATCCTACAAGTAAGACTTATAGCACTACAATTAGGGTTGAAACTCAAGAAAAACAAGGCTTGTTAAAGGATATTATTGCTTCTGTATCGGATAACAATACAAATATTAACTATGCGAACGTAAAAACAAAACAAAATAATATTGGTATTGTTGAATTAGGTATCGAATTGGATAATATTAACACTTTGCGAAAAGTTATCGCAAGTTTACAGTCTTTGCCTGATGTTATAAGCGTAAAACGTATTCAAACTTCGTATTCTCATGCTCCTCAGCAATTCAGCAAAAAGAATGCACCGAAAAAGAATAAGAAAACGAAAAATAATTAATTTTTGAATACCCATGACAAATATTTTTATAATAAAATGGTTTTACTATGAAAAAGATTTTGCTTATTTATCCTAAATCACCTGTAATGAACAGAGAGGACAGATGCCAACAACCGACAAAAGATTTGTTGGTAATTCCGCCTTTGCCACCAACAGATTTGTTGTATCTTGCTGCCGTTGCTGAAAAAGTGGGCTTGGAAGCATATATAAGGGATTATAGTCTTGGTGGTGATTTTGAAAAAGATTTGGAAGAAATAAAGCCTGATTATCTTTTAGCGAATATTGCGACTCCGACATTAAATAATGATTTGGAATGTTTTGCGACTGCAAAAAAAGTTTTGCCGAAAATTGTTAATATTGCAAAAGGTGCAATTTTCTTGACAAAAAATTCTGAAATATTGCTTAAACATAAAGCGATTACATACATTATTCATGGCGAACCTGAAGAAACTTTGAAAGAATTATTAGAAGGTGAAAAAGAACCAAAAGACGTTTTGGGCTTGTGGTATAGAGATGGTTTTGTTGCAAAATTTTCAGGGGTAAGACCTTTTATTGAAAATTTGGACGAACTTCCATTTCCTGCACGTCATTTGATAGATAATAATATTTACAGACGACCTGATAATAACAAGGTTCAAGCGGTTATAAAGGTTTCGAGAGGTTGCCCTCATCATTGTTATTTTTGCCTTGCGACTCCGACATCTGGAAGTAAGGTTAGAATGCGTTCTGCGGATAATATTATTGCAGAAATTCGTGAATGTATGACAAAATACAAAATCAAAAATTTCATTTTTTGGTCAGATGTGTTTAATCAAGACAGAGAATGGACAATGCTTTTGTGTGAAAAGATTATCAAAAGCGGTTTGAAATTCACTTGGTCTGCGAATACAAGGGCTGATACGGCAGATGAAAGAATGGCAAAATTAATGTATAAAGCAGGTTGTAGACTTGTTAGTATCGGTTCTGAAAGTGGTTCGCAATTTATTCTTGACAAAATTGGTAAAAATATCACTTTGAATGAAATTCGAGATACAGTAAAAGCCTTTAAGAATGCAAAAATAAAGATTTATAACTACTTTGTTTTGGGTTTGCCTTGGGAAGATGAAGAAACTGCACAGGCAACAATTGATTTTGCAATCGAATTGGATACGGATTTTGTAAGTTTTTATACAGCAACTCCACTTCCTGGAACAAGATACTATAATTATGCAATAAAAGAACTTCATGAGGATATAGAAAACTTTGATAATGCTTATTATCAACCAGTTTTGAAAACATATTCCTTGTCAAAAGAAAGAGTTTTGGAATTGCATAAATTGGCAGTAAAATCTTTTTACTTACGCCCTTTGTATATACTAAAAATGCTTTTCAAAATTCGTTCTTTCTACGAAATCAAGAGTTATTTCCTTGCAGGCATGCAAATTCTTTTAAATAAATAATTTTAGTATTGACCTTGTTTTTTCAACCATTTGGCAAAACTAATTCCACTTCTTATATCAACAAAGGAAGAATCATTGTATCTTATTTGTAAATCAATTAGATATTTTTTATCACTTCTTAAAACTAATTGATTTAACTTGATACTATTTGCTGGAATTTGAAAATAATACCATTTATAATGTATATTGTCATTTAAAACTAAATCCCAAGTGTTGTTTAGCATTCCTATATTTGGATTTGCCCAATAACAATTAGTAACACTATTCTTTGAAGCAAATGTAAATGTTTTAAATTTCAATTTCAACAAACGCATAAAATAAAATTTATCTACTTTTTTGTTTGTAGGAATAATATTTTTCTTTACTTGGTATGTAGTGTTTTGAATTTGAGGAATAAGGTTTTTTGACATTTGAATATCAATATTCATATCCTTAATGGCACTCAAATATTCTTGTTCTGTGTAAGTTTTTAAGAAATAATCTTTAAGAATGCCTTTTACAAGTTCTTCGTTTGACAAAACTTTTTTAATTTCTGCAATATTATTGCTTGATAACTCATTATTTTTTATAAATTTTGTAATATCACCAGCATTAAAGTTATCTTTTTTAAATAATTCAATAAATTTTAAACCTAATGGATTATCATAACTAAAATTTATTTCAACTTTTGGTTGTTCTTCATCATTCTTGCCATTTTCAAAAGAATAAACGATTATTCTATCGCAGATTAAAACACCTATGTTCATTTGTAGAAGTTTCAAATAACTAAATAGTTGTTTATGTCCGCAAGAAAGATAAGATTGTTTTAATTCAACAATAAAAGCATCTTTATTATCTTTTTTTATAATAATATCAGGTACAATTCTTTCGCTCGAACCAATTTGAATTGAACGTCTGCTATCAATATCATTGTTCATTCTGCTATAACCAAATAATCCAGAGTCTGAAAAAATGCTTTCCCAAAGCAATTGAAGATTTTCTTCTGAGTTATTTTTGTATTCATTAAACAAATCAACGATTTTATTCCAACTATTATTTACCATAAAATGACCTTTCTTTTTTATAATGTTTTTACTATAAAATATTAATTTTACAAACTTTTTAAATCAAAACTATTGATAACCAAGTTATATGTTTGTCCTTTGATTAATTTTGCATGTCCGCCTCTTATTGGCAAGATTAGTATTCCCACACCCAAAAGGCAACAACCGACATAACCAACTGGAATTACCCAAATTGACCTATCTGCACCTTTTAGTTTTAAATTTCCATCAAGTGCAACATTATTGATTTTGAAATTCCCTATTTCCAAATTGGCAGGAATTCCAAAGGCTTGGTTTTGAGAAATGTTTTCTATTCTTGCATTTATTTCGGTATTCTTTTTGTAAAGAGTGTTGTTGTATGAAAAATCTTCAGCCACTAAAAATATTAAGTTTGAACCTTCGTTTAGGCTTTTATCTTTTGTTGTAAGACTATTTTTGGGCTTGATTTTTATTGATAATTTTTGCAAATTTTCAAAGTTTACAGGAATATAAGATACAAATTTGACATTCTTATATCGTGAAAGATTTTCATTTGCTAAATCATCTACAATATAAAAATTCGTATTATATTTTTTATTTTTATATTTTTCGATGAAATCTTCTGTTATTAATTCATCTTTTACAATTTGTTTTTTGTATTCTGAAATTTTTAAATTCTTGCTTAATGTTTCGTTCACAAAATCATCACTGATAATTGCAAAAGAAACATTACTTGCAAAAAATATCATTGTTAAAAATAACGCTAAAAGTTTTTTCATTGTCAAATATCCTAATTATATTTAATTTTCTTTTTACTATTTGTTTGAATTGACTGTTTTAATTTTTCTCTATTTGTTTGAGATGTAAGCAAAAAGTTTTGATAATAAACATTTTCTGCATATTTATTATTTGCTAAGTAAGCAGGATATTTTTTATAAATATATTCATATACAACAGCCATTCTGCGAGAAGTTAATGGGTGTGATAAATAATAATCATATCTTGTTTGCGACATTAATTTGTTGTATAAAACGATTATTGCTACTGGGTTGTAGCCTGCATTTACCATATAATCTACGGCTTTTTTATCTGCTGAGGTTTCATATTTTTTAGAAGAAAAACTATATTTTAATCCTGAAAAATAACCTTTCCAAATACCATTGTAAGATTCAACAGAATGTGCAATTTCATGGCTTAAAAGAGCCGCCATTTCATCAGAACTATCAATATATGCTAAAATTCCTTGAGTAACTGTAATTTCTCTATCGGTATATCTTGACCAAGAATTTACGGTTTTTCTGTTTGGTTCATAGTAAAAATTCATTCGATTTTCAATTTTATTTGCATTTAAAATTCTAAAACCGATTTCATTAATATACTTTTGTTGTTGCCCAACTTTTGTTAAGTCAATTTCCATTGAGAATGCTGGCATGGTTACAAATAATGTAACTAATAAAATCAAAAATTTTTTCATAAATTTAACTCCTTATACTTCTTTTAGTTATAACTTTATTATCCAATTATATAAACACTTTTACGATAAAAACGCACGCTCAGTTTGTTTATTATGAAACATATTATCACGAAAATATCTTTATGAGCAAACGAGATTTACAAAAATTTGGGAAAAATCTTAAATCTATAAGAATAGAACACGATTTAACTCAACTTGAACTTGCAGAAATCCTCGATATGTCGCCGAATTTTATAGGTATGATAGAACGTGGTGAACGCAATACAACGGTTGAAAATGTTTATAAAATTTCACGTGCTTTGAATGTAAAACCCGAAGATTTATTCAAAGGAAATTAACCGTCAAGGATTTTGAATACTTTTTGTAGTTCAAAATTGATTATTTTCAAAAGTTTGTAATAATCTTCTTTTGACGTTTGCAATTCTTTGTCAATAATAGTTGAATCTAAAGACAATGCCCCCATTTTTAATAGTGCTTGAATGTTGTAGAGCAGTATTTTGCTATCATCAACTCTATTTTCTAAGTTTTTTAACGATAATTTTGTTTGCATAAATTATCTCCTTTAGTTTTAAAAATTTCCATTATAACATTATAACATTATCCCTATTGATTTGTAAAGTGAGGCAGAGGTTAAACACCAGTTATACAAAGTAATACAGAGGTAAGGCTCTTATGCAATACAGTTATACAAGGCAATACAAAGTAATACACTTATACAAAGCAAAGCAATAATTAAACAAAATTTTTATTCAAAGTGTTATCAAGAAATCAATAAATAATAACAATTTTCTTTTGAAAAAATCTTATGTTATAATTTTCAAAAAGGAGTTATTATGTCAAAAGCAGTTTTCGACCCAGGGTTTTATACTTGTTTAACAAGTTTTCCCTCTAATGTTGAGTTGTTGTACTCTGAACTTAATTCTGTAAAGAATTTTGCTCAAAAGAAAACTCAATTCTTACTTACGTATAAAAGACTTATTGATTTGTTGAATGCCCACACTGGTTTTTACGTTGGTTGTATGCTTTGGGGTACTTATTTGAAATCTCTTGGCAGTGAAAAACTTGAAAATAATCCGTTTGAAAATCAAGAGTACGACAGAGAACTTTCTTTGAGCGAAATTAATTATATGTTTGATTTTATTAAAAAATTAGACAGAGATACAAAATATTATATGGGTAAACCGTTTAAATTCGACGAAAATAAAATGCACGTTTTGCAAACTTATGTTGAATTTATTGACAAAAATAATGGTTTTTCAAAAGTTGATACGACAGCCAAAATTCAACTTGTTGGAAAATTATCTGACATCAGCAAGGAAGAAATTGACAAAATTGAAGAAAAAATTCAAGACGTAATTCATACAGGTAAAGTAGAAGAATTGCTTGAGTTTTGTGATAAAATATAAGAAATTTTAAGTATGATTTTATGAAAGGATAACAATGCACCAAGAAGAATTTATTGCAGTTGCTTTAGGAGAAAAGAAAGCAGATTTAGTAATTAAAAATGCAAAAATTGTTAATGTTTTAACAGAAGAAATAATTGACGGTCAAGATGTAGCAATCGTAAACGGCAGAATTGCAGGTGTTGCTCAAGGTTATGAGGGCGAAGAAGTAATCGATTTGAAAGGTGCTTACCTAACCCCAGGGTTCATCGACGGACACGTTCACATCGAAAGTTCAATGATGTTGCCTCACAGATTTGCTCAAGCAGTTGTTCCTGCAGGTACAACAACAGTTGTAACTGACCCGCACGAAATTTCAAACGTTTTAGGATTACATGGTATTAGTTTTATGAGAGAAGCCTCTAAAAACTTGCCATTAAGAGTTTATACAATGCTTCCATCTTGCGTTCCTGCAACAAATTTTGAAACTTCAGGTTTCGAATTGAATGCTTATGACTTATCTTTATTAATCGATAAAGACTGGGTTTTAGGTCTTGCAGAAATGATGAATTTCCCAGGGGTAATTCACAGAGATAAAAATGTAATGGCAAAAATCGACCTTGCCCTAAGACACAACAAACGTGTAGACGGTCATGCTCCACAACTTTCAGGTAAAGAACTTTGTGCATATATTGCAAGCGGTGTAACTTCTGATCACGAATGTACTGACCCTCAACAAGCACTTGAAAAATTAAGACAAGGTATGTATATCATGGTTCGTGAAGGTACTGCGGCAAAAGATTTAGATGCTTTAATGCCAATTTTACAACACAACAACGATAGAAAAATCTTGTTTGTAACTGACGATAGACACCCTGAAGATTTGTTAGTTCATATCAATGGCATGGTTCAAAGAGCAGTTGAAAACAACGTAAACCCAATTAAAGCAATTCAAATGGCTAGTTTGAATACTGCAGAATACTTCAAAATTCAAGATTTAGGTGCAATTGCCCCAGGGTATAAAGCAGATTTGAACGTATTTGAGTCAATGAAAGACTTTACAAAACCAACAATGGTATTCCAAAACGGTAAAGTTGTTGCACAAAATGGCAAATTGTTGAAATCCTTGGAAGATATCGTTGTTCCTGCAACAAGAGGTTCTGTAAACGTTGGTTGGTTAGAAGAAAATTGTTTTGAAATCAAAGCAAATGGCTCAAAAGCAAAAGCAATTGAAGTTATTCCTCACCAATTGATTACAAGAGAAACTGTTGTTGATGTAAAAGTTGAAAACGGTTTAGCAAAACCAAATTTAGACGAAGATGTTTTGAAAATTTGTGTTGTAGAACGTCATAACGCAAGCGGAAACATCGGAAAAGGCTTTGTAAAAGGCTTTGGTATTAAATCAGGTGCAATTGCTTCAACAGTTGCTCACGATTCTCACAATATGATTATTATTGGTACAAACGACGAAGATATGTTCTTGGCACAAAAAGAACTTGTAAAATCTCAAGGTGGTAAAGTTGTTGTTAGAAACGGCGAAATCCTTGCAAAATTGCCACTTCCAATTGCAGGTTTGATGTCTGACCAAGATATTAATTACGTTACAGAAAAATCTGAACAATTGAATAAAGCCGCAAAAGAAATTGGTTGTGTAGTTGACGACCCATTTATGACAATGGGCTTCTTGTCATTACCTGTAATTCCTGAAATCAAAATTACTGACAAAGGAATTTTCTCAACAAATGGTTTCAAATTTGTTGATATTTTCGATTGCGAACCTGCAAAAGTTTAGTAAAAAACTTTGAAATAAAGTAAAGGCGACCTTGAAAATATTTTCAAGGTCGCCTTTGTAATTTTTTGTTACAAATCCTCAAAATCATGGCAATTATTATATTTAGGGGATTTTATATATCTGAATTAGTAGAAAAATAGGGTCGAATTGTGATTAATTTAAGTGCTTTAAATGCAGTTAAATCAACTAAAAACGTAGCAAATGCGAAATCAAACGGATTTCGTCAAAGTGCTTTTGTTCAAAAGCCTGATACTTTTGAACGCAATTCGAATGTTAATTTTACAGGTTCTTCAAATAGAATAAAACAATATGAAAAAACAACCGAAGCCCTTAAAACTATCGGAAATAATGCTCAATTATCTTTAGATGGTCAATTAGCATCAGAAGGTTGGGCTGGAAAAGTTGCCGATACAGTAAGTATTTTGTGGAATTCAAAAAACAGAGCAGTTTTGGTTCAACAAGATATTGATACTTATAACCAACAAATTGACGAGTTAAAAGAGTCAATTAAAGAGAAAAAATTCCCTGAAAAATTCAAAGAAATTTTCGGAATTGATTATAATGGTGCAAACATCAAAAAATATAATAATACGGTAAAACAATTCAAAGTTGCTGTTACGACCCAAGCAATGTCTGATATGATTTCGAAAAAATTATCAGATGATTTGGAATTGTTTAGAGCGAGCGACGGAAAACTTAAAGATAAAGTCGAAAAAAAGGTTAATCCTTATGCGATGACAGGTTCTGTTCCATATTTTTATCATACAACTCCAAAAGAGAAGATTTTTGAAGATATGGAAAATTCATTAGTGTCAATTGTTGGCTCAAAAGAAAGTTTGAACAATACTTTAAAGGCTTCAGGCATGGATACTGAAAAAATGTCTATGGACGAAAAGTATTCGGCTTATGGGGTTATGGCAGAATTTTTAGACGAAACAATGAAAGATATGGCTAAAAATGTATGCAAGGGTAAGACTTTGAAAGAATTACAAAAAGAATACGATGACTCGTATGAACATGCTTATGGTCATACAAACGATATTCAAGAAAGAGTTGATAAATACAACCGCTCGCAAGAAATTGGTGCTGCTGCGGTAAGAGGTGCAACTCGTTCCGTATTGTCTGCGTTGGTGTTGTTGACTGCACCAGAGGCAGGTTTTGCAAAAATTGTTGCAAAATCAGCAACAACAATGGGCATAAAGATTTTAGTTGACGGCACAGACAAATTAAGTAGCGAAAAAGAAGATGCTTTAGATGATAAAAATTTCAAAAAATTAGTTCGTTCTGCGTCAATAAGTGGGGCAGAAAAACTTGCATCAGGCTTTTTAGGCTCAGTTGTTCCTGCATTTGATACAGGTTATCAATTCTTAGACGAAATTTTAGAACAAGGTAAAGAAGTTGCTTCTGACACAGTTTTAGGATTAACTTCTGAAAAATTGAAAAAAGGAAACTGGGCAACAAATCAAATTGTTCCAAGAATGTTGATTTCGTTTGTGTTCAGAAATATCAGTCCAAACGACGATGTAATAAAAGAGATTTTAAGTGCAACAAAAGGTGGCGTAAACCAAGCGATGAAATATTCGACTCGTGAACGTGATGTTGTAAAATCGTTTATGGAAGGTACAAAACAGGCGTTGTCAAAAATTGATGTAAACGACAAAAAATCTTTGGAAGAATTAAAAAGATTATCAAATGAAAATCCTGAAGAATTTTTGAAAGTTATGACATCAGCCTTGAAAGAGGTTGTTGACGAAAAAACAAAAGGGAATGAAATAGATTAATAAGAATAAAATAGAATAGAAGAAGGAAAAAGAAAGAAGAAAATAAAATGACATTAAGTTTAAGACCACATCATTTCTTGTGTCTGCCAGGGTATAAAGGATATAATTATAACCAAACTGCAAAAACAAGTTGGGATACGATTTCTCAACAATTGAGGGAAAATCCTGACACAGATATTTTTATTTTAAGTGGCAAGGACGATTTGTGTAAAAAATGTCCGAACGACGGCACAGGCAGAGCGATTTGTCGTGATGATTCCGTAAACCAATTAGACAAAAAAGTTCAGGACTTGATAGGTATAGAAACAGGCAAAACCTATAAATATAGCGAAATTCAAAGACGTTTAAAATGGGTAATGACTCCTGAGGTTCATGAAAGTTTATGCTCAACATGTACTTGGTGGCGAAAAGGCTTGTGCCACGACACTTTCCAACAAGGCAAAGCCCCATTTTTGTCAGTAACCGCAAATCCAAAAGTAGAAAAAATTAATACAGAGGGATTAAAATATGTTCCGCAAGGATTTTCAAAGGTTGCATAGCGGAATAAGAACGAAAACAAAAAACAAAAAATAAACCCAAAAAAAATAAAAAATTTTGAAAAATAGCCTCACTTGAGGTTATTTTTTTGCAAAAAATTGTTATTTTGTTGGGTTTCACCAAACCTACGGCTAATTATTTTTTAGCAATTCGGCTTGTTTTATATATTTTTCTACAATTTTAGATTTTTTGTTTTGATATTTTATTATTGTTGATAATTTTTTTGTATCTACATCATTATCAATAAAATAAGGTGTTAAAAATTTGTCTAGGGGTATAGTGTTATCTGTTCCTATTGATACGTATTGTACCCCTAAATATTTTTCTTGAGTGGTTTGCTTTAATTTTTCATATAATTTTAAATCTGTTGACGGAATACAATTTTCAGAAATAAGAGTTAAATTAATATAATCTTCAATGCTATAACCCTTTGATTTCATTTGTTTGTAATATTTTTTTGCTTTTTTAACCTCATTATTTATATCGGTTATGACGATTGGATAATTTTCATTAATTATTTGTTCCATATCCTTTTTGTATTGAATACTTAATTCTGATGAAATTGGCTTATATTCTGCAAAAGCAGGAACACAGTTAAATAAAAATAGACAAATTACAATAAATAATTTTTTCATAATATGTTTATTTTAACTCAAAAACACAAGTTAAATCTTTTGTTTTGTTGGGTTTCACCAAACCTACGATATTGGCAAGTCGTTAAAATCTTACCAGCATGTCGATTATTCTTTGTCAGGGGTGAATTCTAGTATATCGTTTGGTGAACATTCTAAATAATTGCAAAGTTTGTTTAAGGTTTCGTACTCAATACCTTTTGTTCTGTCATAATACAGGTTTTTAACACTAGAATAACTAATTCCAGTGTGTCTGGATAACTCCGCTTTGTTTATCCTTTTTCTACCCATTATTTCTGACAGTTTGTTTTTAATCATGACAACATTCTATATTATTATTTTTAAAATGTTGACAAATTGTTTTACGATGTCTATAATGGCTCTTATAGTAACCAAATTGTGTAATAAAAGGTAAAATTATGGATTTAAAAAACGCTTTATGGGAGTTGAGGGCAGATTATTCTGAAATTTTAAGCAGTATAAAATTAATCAGAGATGCGGTTTCAAATGAGGCTGATTCTCCTGAATTGAGCGATGTTTCCAAATCGCTTAATTTATTAGCCAACAAAATGAAATCCGTTAATCTTCGATTTGACGTGGTTTCTGAAGAAATTTCAAACGAAGATTAATTCAAAATGCTTTCGTCAACTTCTTTGAAGTTTCTGATTACTTTAAAAACTTTGTCTTTGTGTTGGAAGTTTTCAGGGTTTTCGTTTATTGCGACAATTCTGCCGATTTTTGCGTTGTTTGCCGAAGTTATACCTGAATATGAATCTTCAAAAACTAAAGTATCTTCTGCGTTTAGCCCCATAACTTCAAGTGCTTTCAAATAAATTGCTGGGTCAGGTTTACCCTTGATTTTGTAGTCGTCGTATACGATTTTGTCTACATCAAACCATTTTTTTAGGTTAAAAGTTTCGACAAAAAAGTCTACGTTTGTTTTTTCAGAACCTGTTGCGATAGTGTGTGGAATATTTTTTTCGCAAATATAATCAAAAAATTCTTCTGCACCGTCTACAAGATGAATACATTCAGGTTTTGCCAAAACCATTTCTCTATAATAGGCTTCTTTTTCGTTTGCCCATTTTAGACATTCCTCAGGTGTTGGCTTTCTGCCAATTGCGTAGGTGATAATTTCTTCGTTTGAACGACCGAACATGTATTTGTGCATTTCTTCATCAGAAAAAGGAGTTCCTCTCAATTTTGCTGAGTAATCTCGCCAAGCGTCTTCGTGAAGTTTTGAATCTTGAAATAATGTTCCGTTAAAATCAAAAATTATACCTTTTATTTTCATACTTTCCTCTTTATTTTTTCGTAAAAAATGCAGAGCCGAATTAGACTCTGCATTTAAAAATCTTTCAAAAACCTTATTAATTTTCAGTTTGAATGAATAAACTTACTAATTCGTTTAAGTTATTGTATTGTTTTTTGTAACTTTGTGCTTGTTCTTCAAGTGTAACAATTTGTCTTTTGTATTCAGAAATTGTTGCTTGGCATTCTTTTGTTGAACTGCTCAATTGTTCTTGAAGTTGTTGTGCTTCTTGAAGTACACTTTTCATTGAAATTCCTAATGCTTCCATTGTTTGTTTAATGATTTGTGCACCTGTTTGACGAGTTACACCTGATGGAAGTTTTGCAATTAATTTTTTCAAAACTGCAACGTTGTTTGGAACTTCAAAGTTGTATAAATCGCTTGCATATTTGTCAACAACTGCGTGGTTTGATAATTCATCAACCATGTTGTTTTCAAAATCACTGCTTGGTTTCATTGAACTGTCAAATTTGCTTGCGTTTGATGTTTCTTCTTCTTCAAAAGTTGGCATCAAATCGTCATCTGAAGCAACTGTTTCTTCTTTTGCATCAGTTTCTTCAAATTCTACATCTTCTGTTAATTCTTCGTTTTCAGTATCTGCTTTTAAAGCATCTACAATGTTTTTACCGGTATCTAAATCAAAATTTTCTGACATGTTATCCTCTTTTTCTTATATAAGTTAATTACATAATAGCAAAAAGTTTTTTTTTTGACAATAGCACAAATAAATTATTTTTCATTTATGGTAGACTATTTGTATGAATTTTGATTTAGTTAAAAAATATTTATATTATTTTTTTCTTGGTCTAATACTGTTATCAGGATTTTTAATTAGGTTGAAATTGTTGCTAGACAACCCTGCGTTTTGGTTTGACGAAAGTTGTTTAGGGTTTAATCTTTTAGATTTGGATTATAAAAGATTTTTTGGAATTTTACATTTGCAACAAATTGCACCGCCTTTGTTTATGGTGGTTTCAAAGGTTTTTGTGTCTATTTTTGGGGCAAGTGATTTAAAATTACGATTATTTCCGTTTATTATCGGAAATTTATCGATGGTAATGTTTTTGCTTTTGTTAAGACAAAATTTCAAAAACAAATGGACTATTTTAACAGGTTTAATTTTATTTTGCTTAAACATTCAAATGATAAAATTTTCAGTTGAATTCAAACCCTATATTTTAGAAGTTTTTTCTGCTTGCTTAATCTTGTATTTATTCCCAAAAATTGATTTTAATTGGTCGAATAAAAAATTATTGAGCCTCGGAATTTGTTTTGCAATAATGCCTTGGTTTGCCTTTGTTTCAGCAGGCATGTTGGTTGTTGCTTTTGCGTTGAAGTTTACAAAACAATTCTTTAAAAAATACTTAATTTTAATTTCACCGTCTTTGATTTCGATGGTTTTATTGGCATGTTATTATTTAAAAGTAAGAAGTTTTTACAGTGATTTCATGTTGGATTTTTTCAAAGACTCATTTTTCACTTTAAAAGATTTTCCAATTCAATTTATTATCTGTTTTAATTACTTATTTGCCCTAAAACTTGCGATAATACCGTTTTTATTATTTTTCGGCGGACTAATTTATGCGATAGTGAAACGAAAATATAATTTTTGCATAGGTTTTACTTGTTTAATTTTTATTGGGTATATTCTTTGTAGTTTTATGAAAATTTACCCATTTTATGACCGTTTTGTGCTATTTTTGTTCCCTATGATTTTAATGTGCATAATGATATTGTTGAATTCGCTTTTTGAAATTAAAAACTTTTTCACAACATTTTTTGCTTTGTTGCTTATATTTTTAATGTTTAACCCAATGAGATTTTTTATTCAAAACTCTTTGTCTGAACCGTTTAACAAAAAATCATACTCAAGACAAATGTTTGAGGCACTTGCTCAAAAGCAACAAAAAGATGATTCAATTGCTGTAGATACATTATCCGCACCAGATTTTCTTTATTACAATAAATATTATCACTTGAAAAACCGTTTATATATAAATATTGAAGAAAAGAACGGAATTATTTTGTACCTTGTAGACAAGGACAAAATGCCTACAATTAATAAAAAATATAATAGTTGGATATATTCTTCTTGGCCAAGTGTTAATGCTCCATCGCTAGATTATTACTGCACAGAGCAAGACAAGAAAAATGGCATGGACTGTTCTTTTCATATCGGAAAATTACTTTATATAAAAGGTAAAAACTAGATGAATACTTTAAAAAAATATTTTTACTATGAAGTTTTAGGCTTAATTTTGTTGCTTGGTTTGATTTTTCGTTTGAAAGGTTATCTTGCAAATCCGTCTATGTGGCTTGATGAAAGTGCTTTAGGGTGGAATATTCTAAACAAAGATTATTTTATGCTTTTTCATAAATTAAGATTTTTGCAATTAGCACCGCCTTTGTTCTTGGTTTTTACAAAATTTTTGGTATTCATAACAGGAAGTGCAAACCATGTGTTCCGCTGTGATATGGTTCTTCGAACTATACCGTTTTTGTGCGGAACGGCTTCAATGTGGTTGTTTTACTTGGTTGCAAAAAGAATAATTAATTCAAAATGGGTTGTTTTGGCAGGAGTTTTCTTGATGGCAACAAATCCTGTTTTGATAAATTATAGTTACGAATTCAAACCTTATAGTGTAGATGTTTTTTGTACTTTATTAGCGATTTATATTTTCTTAAAAATAGATTTTAAGACAATTTGTTTGAGAAAAATCTTTAAATATGGCATAATTTTATCGATTTTGCCTTGGTTTTCGTTCGCAAGTTCGTTTATAATTTTTGCAGGAATTCTGACTTTAAGTTTCAAAAAAGAAAATCCTGCTTTGTTTTCATCTTTATTAATGCCGATTTTCTTGAGTGCCTTGGCATATCTGAATATTTTTATTGCAGGGGCTTATGCTGACAACTCTGCGGGCATGATTAATTATTGGAATAATCAATTTGTAAAACCTGATTTTTCAAACATTGTTCAACTTCATAACGAAAACTTGCACTACTTTTTTATAAATGTGCCTCACTTGTCGTTTGAAATCGTTACTATGATTGCGATTATAGGTTTGTTTTTACTATTAAAAGACAATAAATTTTTATATGTGTTTTTGTCAATGTTGACTTTGTCAAGTGTGGTTGTTGCCTCAATGTTGCAATATTACCCATTTTCAAGACGCATGGTTTTGTTTTTAATCCCAATATTCATAATTTATTTGATAAAAATTGCTGATGTCAAAAAACCTGTATGGGGTTGGATTTTTATTTCGTTTATCCTAATTCCGCACATCTTTTTTGCTTGGAATTTTGTTCAACTTAAAGGACTAAATAAAGGCGATTTTGCAAGAAGTATGATAGACAGAATGGCTAAAGATATTACACCAAACGAAAAAATTATTTTGAATGGTGCTTCAAATGCTGATTTTTACTATTACAACTCTTTTTACGGTCTAAAAAACGACGTAATTTATTTGAAACCTGAAACCGAAAACCCATTAGAAATTCAAAAAATGCTAAATACTTTGCAAAAAGGTAGTTATTGGTTGTTTATGCCTTATGATTACGATATGCGACATATAAATATTGATAATATCGTTGCTTGGGCTTATGTAAATTCAAAAATCAGATTTGAGGCTCGAGCAATACAAAGCACCTTAATAAGACTCACTCTTTATTAAGGTGGAATTGTTTTTAAATTTATATTAGAAGTTATTCGTCAAGAAGTCCTTCTTTTTCTTCTTCTTCGATTTCTTCATCATCGACTAAAGAATTTTCTAAGAGAAGTTCTTTGCGTTTTTTACGAGTTTTTAGGTAAAATTCGTGTTCGTCAAAGGCTTCCTTGTCATCTTCATCATTCAACCGATTTGGGCGTTTTTTCGTGTTAATCACTCCCGCAACGTTAATCATAGCCAGAGAGTTGAGTGTCGCACGAAGTTGAGCACTCCTATCGGTAAATTGAATTTTAGACTCTTTCAGAGATTCTTCTTCTTTTTTGTCTTGACGGGAATATTCGTTACCTTGACCCATTTTGTCGTCGCCCATTCCTGCTGTTGTGCCTGAAATGTCGCCACTTTTGAAGTTAAATGAGCCACCGATGCCATAAAATCCCGCTGCTCGATTATCTACCATTAGGTTTCCCTTATTCCTATTCAATTTTATACAACATGTTCGCTTTTTTGAACATGCTTAATCTGCAAATCCTTCGGTTTGCATTCATACAAAGCCTGTAATAATTTTTTTTGCTACCATGCTTTTATATATGTTTACAATTTGTTACAAAACTCGTAAAACCATGCCAGTAAAGAGGTTTAATCCTTTTGAAAAATCCCAAAAATGATGAAAAATCTCGAAAAAATTCTATATTTTGAAAACAAATTATGCTCTTGGGTGGGCATGTTCGAAAACATCTTGCAAGTGTTTTGTAGAAACGTGTGTATAAATTTGAGTGTTTGAAATGCTGGCATGACCGAGAAGTTCTTGAACAATTCTCAAATCTGCCCCATTTTCGATTAATCTTGTTGCAAAACTATGCCTAAACATGTGTGGTGTAACGTGTTTTGGAAGTTCGATGTTTTCAACAACCTCGTTAATAACGTTTCTGATGGTTTTGTTTTGAAGTCTAAAACCTGTTTTGTTGATAAAAACAGGCGATTTGTCGGTAATTTCGCCGATATCAAAACCTTTTGCGATTAGTGGTCGAGCGGTATCGATGTATCTTTGAAGATAATTTTTTGCTCGGTCTGAAACAAGCACAATTCTTTCTTTTGCACCTTTACCAAAAACGGTAATTTCGTTGTTTTCAAGGTTTAAATCTCCAAAATTTAAACCACTCAATTCTGAAACACGCATGCCAGTTGCCCAAAGAAGTTCTAAAATTGCCCTATTGCGGTAGCCTGCGGGTGTTTCGATTTTTATACCTGATAAAATCTTTTCGATTTCTTCTGTTGTCAAAAATTTTGGTAAGGATTTTGGTCGTTTTGGTGCTGATAAATTTGTCGTAGGATTAGCATCGACAAGTCTTTCTCGATATAAATATTTGTAAAAAGTTCTAATTGAGGCGATTTTGCGTGCTAAAGTTGTTTTTTTGTACTCAAATTTTTGGATAAAATAAATGTATTCTTTCACTTTTTGAAAATTTACATTCAAGCAAGAGTCGTTTTCTAGCCATAGCAAATAACTCATTACATCTGAATAGTATGCTTTTGCGGTATGCTTAGAAAAGTTTTTTTCGATTAAAAGATATGTCTTAAAATCTTCTAAATAAGTTTTTGACTCTTTATTTAGCCCCATAATATTCCTACTTACGCACGATTTTTTTTTGTTAGTCGTATTATACAATATTTTTGAATAAATTATAAATAATTTACAAAACAGAGGATAAAAATGAGATTAAGCAAAAAAATATTAATCACTGCAACAGTTGTTGGTATTATGTCTATTGGTTTTCCGACTGATGCAAAACCTGTTAAGAAAAATCAAAAAACCTTGATTACTGCAAAAGTTTCAATGAATTACCAACAAGTGGATAAACTTATTGAATATGACAAATTTGCCGATGCGGATAGAATTTTGAACAATATGATTTACAAAAATCCTAACGACATTACGGCTCGTTCTTTATATGCGGTGTCTATGGCAAAGCAAAATAAGTTAGATGTTGCTCAATCTCAGTTGAATGCTCTTTTGCCAAAATTCCCTAAAAATGCGAATTTGCATTATGCACAAGGCATTGTTTATTTAAAAAGACAAGCATCTTCTGATATGGATTACAGAAATAATTCAGACATTTTGATTAGCGATGCAATAAAAGAATTTAATTCAGCCTTGAAGTTAAATTCAAAATACTACCCTGCATACAATGCTTTGGGGGTAATTGCTCTTAATACAGGAAATATTCCAAAAGCAAGAGAATTTTTCAATAATGCCTTGATGATAGACCCAAATTACGCAACTGCTATTGATAATTTAGGTACAATGGATTATTTGGTAGGCGATTATGATGAGGCAAGAAAGAAATTTATAAAAGCGATTTCTATAAATCCAAATAGTTCTACTGCATATTTTCACCTTGCTCAAATTTATGACAAAAGATCTATGTATTCAAAAGGTTTAGATGCAATTGACCATTCTTTGAGAATAAAACCAAATTCATCTGTCGCTTACAATTTGAAAGGCGAAATCCTTAGAAAACAAGGTAATGAAACCGCTTCAATTGAAGCCTTTAAAAAAGCAATTTCTATTAAACCTGAAAATACAAAACCTTACATGAATTTGGCTATGATTTACGAAAAAAGATTTGATAATGAACTTGCGATTTCAAATTTGAAATCAGCACTTTCTGTTAATCCGTCTTTAAATCAAGCAAAATTGTATATTGGCGATTTGGCATTGATGAAAGGTGATAATAATGAGGCTTTGAAATATTATTCATCTCTTGTTGGTGTTGAAGGTTACAATGCTGATGCTTTGAGAGGTATGGCGAATGCTTATTTTGCTCAAGCAAAAATTTCTGCAGGTCAAGGTTTAATCGGTCGTGATAAAGATATGGAAACTGCTTATTCAAATATCGAAAGAGCCTTGAAGGCAAATCCAAATGATATGCAATTATATTTGGCAAAATTGAAACTTGAAAAATTGATGAATAAGCAAAAAGATTCTGAAGAAACTTTGAATAAAATTATTGATGCCCCTGTAAAAGGTTTGAATGATTTGTTAGCAAAGGGTGATGCTTATTTTGCGATGAACAAATACCAAGAGGCAAAAGATTCTTTTGAAAATGCGGTTGTGTTTGCTCAATCGCCTGAGGATTATTTATTTGTTGCAGAAATTTTGACTTACGATAAATTTTACCCAAGTGCAAAAAATATTTTGAGAAAAGTTCTAATAGATGACCCTACAAACGAAGAAGCCTTGCATAATTTGAATTACATTATGACAATGGAAAATCAGTCAAAATCTTTGTATAAAGATGCAGAATTTTTTAATAAACAAAATAAAAATAGGGTTTTTGCAAGAGAATATGCTCAAAAATCGCTTGAATTTAACCCAACAAACTACGAAGCAGCAAAATTAAGTGCAAAATTATGCGAAAAACAAAAACATTATGAGGACGCAATAAGTGCATACAAAGTTGTTGCAGGGTTGGAACAAAAACCTAGAAAAGTTAAACGACTTAACAAAAAAATTGCAAAATTAGAGAAAAAAGTTAATAATGCAAATAGAAAGTACATGAAATCGGAAGATAAAAAGTTTAAAAAATGTCAAAACAAATTAACGCCAAATTTATAATAAGTGCTGAAAAATTAAGCCAATGTCCGAATTTTACACTCCCTGAATTTCCGCTTTTAGGACGTTCAAATGTGGGTAAATCTTCGTTCATCAATTGTTTGAGTAATAACAAAAAATTAGCAAAAACCTCAAACACCCCAGGGAAAACTAGATTAATAAACTTTTTCAACTTTGCGGAAAAGTTTATGATAGCGGATTTACCTGGGTATGGCTATGCAAAAGTTTCAAAAGAGGCTCAAGCAAAATGGCAACGTTATTTGGAAGAATATTTGCTAAAACGTGAACAAATTTGCTCTTTGGTTCAACTTGTTGACGGTCGTCATGACTTGCAAAAAAATGACTTGCAAATGCGAGAATGGGTTGAAGCATATAATTTGCCAATATTTACAGTAATTACAAAAATGGATTATGTTCCAAAAAACAAAGTTTTGAATGTAATTACAAAGGTTAAAAAGCAATTTGGCGGAACAGTTTTGCCGTTTAGTGCAATTGATAGAAAATATTGCGACGATATTTTTGCACATGTTTTGGATTTGTCAAAAGAGTTCAAAAACCCTGTCGAACCTGACTGTATTGACGGAATAATTGAATAAAAGAATTATTTTTCGCAAAAATACTCTAAATTATTGAAATATTTGTTTTAAAGTTCTTAAAAATTTCGCTATATGCTATTATACAAGATATAGAGGACGAGTTTTATGAAAAAATTTATATATTTTTTAATGATTTTTGTTGCAGGAACAATTGTTTTTGCTCAAACAATGCCTGAAAAAACAGATTTAACACAAAATACTACTCAAAACACAAATTCAACACCGACAGAGCCTGAATATACTTCAATTGTGCGTAAAAATGAGGTTTTTTATTACGATAAATACGGAAATATGATTGCTCGAGATAAAAAAATCGATAACCAAACATTTTTTTATAACAAAGTTGGGCAAATGGTCGGAAAAAGCGTAGAAAGAAACGGCAAAACTTATTATTATAACCAAATAAGCAAATTTTTAGGTGTTTGTGATGATAATGGTTGTGTAGACAAGGATTTTAATTCGACAGGAAAAATCCCGCCACTTCCTGCAATAAAACACTTTGTCCCTGTCTATGATAAC
>SAMEA104315436__coassemble_854_pt1 | contig 35336 bp, 24 predicted proteins | sample SAMEA104315436__metabat2_low_PE_046 | metagenome-assembled genome bin SAMEA104315436 (sample SAMEA104315436) | gut metagenome | biome: Monkey gut; feature: monkey-associated habitat; material: faeces | place: China | collected 2013
GTGCATTGTTGAGAGTTCCTGCAAAACGTGGTAACGCAACAAGAGTTGAACTTCGTTCACCTGACCCATCTTGCAACCCATACTTGGCATTCGCAGTAATTTTAGGTGCTTGCTTAGACGGTGTTAAAAACCAAATTAACCCACCAAAACAAGTTGAAGCAAATATTTATGCACTTTCTGCTCAAGAAAGAAAAAAATATAAAATCGATTCTTTACCAGGAAGTTTAGCAGAGGCATTATATTTGTTAGAAAAATCAAAAGTTGCTAAAGAATCTCTTGGGGAACACGTTTTCAAAGAATTCACAGAGTCAAAACACAAAGAATGGGATTCTTTCAGAATTTTCGTTTCAAAATGGGAACTTGATAGATATTTAGAAAGATATTAATAAAAATAAAAAGGTGGGTAGTCTATATCCACCTTTTTTTCGAGGTTTTAGGTTATGTTAGCGGATTATCATTTACACACAGAAAATAGCGACGATTCTCAAGTTACAATGTCTGATTACGTAAAAAAAGCCGAAGAATTAGGGTTTGACGAAATTTGTTTTACAGATCATGTTGAATACGCTGAGGCGAGCAAAATTGTAAGAGGTGAAGTTGATTATTACAAAAATTATAAAAATTTTGTAGAAAATTATCATGGAAAATTATCAATAAAATTCGGTGCAGAATTTGGAATTCAACCTGATAATGTTGGTTATTTTGAAAAATATTTTGCAAAAAATCCGCTAGATTTTGTTTTACTTTCTTGCCATACAATTGATGGTGAAGGCTTGTATGACGGCAAATTTATGAAAAACAAAAGCCAAAAAGAGTATAACGAAGCATATTATAGCCAAGTTTTAGAGGTTATAAAAGAATATAAAAATTACTCTGTGCTTGCTCATTTGGATTTAATCAGAAGATACGACAGTTCTTATTATCCTTTAGAAAAGAGTTATCCGTTTGTTGAGCAAATTTTGAAACAGGTAATCAAGGACGGCAAAGGAATTGAGGTTAATACATCTTGCTTTAGGTATAATATTCCTGATTTAACTCCGTCTGTCGATATTTTGAAATTGTATAAAAAATTGGGCGGTGAAATTTTGACTGTTGGCTCTGATTCTCACGCTATTCCTCATTTTGCAAATAAAATTATTGAGGTTAGAAAACAATTGTCTGAAATTGGGTTCAAATCTTTTTATACTTTTGACAAAATGAAACCAATTCGACAAGATTTAATTGTTTAGGTTGTAAAACTTGACATTTTTGCGTTTTGGTTTAATATTGTCGTTAGAAATCGGTGCATTATGGATATGAAAATAGAAAGTTTAAATTACTCAGCAATCGTTGTAGGTAGTGGACTTGCAGGGTTATATTCTGCCTTAAAAATTGAGCAAATTTTGCCTGAAAATTCAAAAGTTTTGTTGGTTACAAAATTAGATTTGGGCGAAAGTAATTCAAGATATGCTCAAGGCGGTATTGTATCGGTGTTGAAGGAAAATGCTGACGATTCTGTTGCATCTCACGTATCTGATACGTTGAATGCTGGTGCAGGTTTAAGCGATATTAATACCGTTAAATTTATTTCTGAAAACTCTGACGAGGTTATGAAAGATTTAATTTCTTCAGGTGTAGAATTCGACCGAGATGAAAACGGAAACTTGCTTTTCACTCTTGAGGGTGCTCATAGCGTAAGACGTATTTTGCACTGTAACGGCGATGCAACAGGCAGAGGAATTGAAAAACAGTTATCAAAGTTGGTTGCAGAAAATGGAAATATTGACGTTTTAGAAAACACTATCGCAGTTGAACTTATTATTGACGAAGATTGTTGTAAGGGTGCGGTTTTGTTTAACGGTTCAGAATACAAAATTGCACTTTCAAATTATGTAATTCTTGCAACAGGTGGCTTGGGTCAAATGTATAAAAACACGACAAATCCACAATGTGCAACAGGTGACGGATATGCTCTTGCGTTCAATGGTGGTGCAATTCTTCAAGATATGGAATTTGTTCAATTCCACCCAACGGCTTTGGCTGTAAACTCTGCTGATGCAAACTTTTTGGTAAGTGAAGCGGTTCGTGGCGAGGGTGCAAAATTAGTTGACGAGAAAAAAGTTCCGTTTATGAAAAAGTATCACGAACTTGAAGATTTAGCACCGAGAGATGTTGTTACTCGAGCAAACTTTGCGGAAATGCAAAAAAGCGGAAAAGACTACGTGTATTTGAATGCAACTTTAATTGGCAAGGAAAAAATTCAAAAACGTTTTCCAACTATTTCTGAAACTTGCTTGAGAAACGGAATTGATATGTCAAAGGATTTAATTCCTGTTCACCCTGCGGCTCATTATTTTATGGGCGGTGTAAAATCAAATGTTGACGGAAGAACTTCTGTCAAAGGACTTTTTGCCGTTGGTGAAGTTTCTTCAACAGGTTTGCAGGGGGCAAATAGACTTGCTAGTAATTCGTTGCTAGAATGCGTTGTTATGGCATATTCCTTGGCAAAATATATTCAAAAAGATTTTAATTCTGCAGAGGTTGAAATTAACGAAAATATTGAAAAAATCGCTAAAAAATATTTGCAAGAACTCGGTTTTGCAGAGTATGACACAAAAACTTTGAAAAACGAGTTAAAAAATCTTATGTGGGACGGCGTTGGAATTATTAGAAGTGAAGAAAGTTTGAAAAATGCAAATGCTCAACTTCAAAACTTGAAATCAAAATTCTTGCGTAATGCAAAATGCTTGAATATTGAGGAATATGAGTTTAAAAATATGTTGACCGTTGCACAAATTATAATTAATTCGGCTTTGAATAGAAAAGAATCAAGGGGGGCTCATTATCGCTCTGATTATCCAAACACAAAAGAAATTGCCGAACATAATTGCGTACAGAAAAAACAAGGAGAAATAAGTTTTGTTAGATAGATTTTTAATCGATAAACACGTATTAATGGCTTTGGAAGAAGATATCGGATTTGGCGATATTACAACTGATAACTTGGCAAAAGACGGAGATACTTTGACTGCGGAATTAAACACTAGAACAGACGGTGTTTTATGCGGTGTAAAGGTTTTTGAAAGAGTTTTTAAATTGTTGTCAGAAGATGTTGTTGTAAAATTCAATTTCAAAGATGGCGATATTATCAAAAAAGGCGACACAATTGCAACGATAAATGGTCCTGCAGATGCGGTATTAAAGGGCGAAAGAACAGCCTTGAACTATATTCAAAGAATGAGCGGTATTGCAACAGAAACAAAAAAATACCAAGATGCAATTGGCGACAACAAAGCAAGAATTTCTGATACAAGAAAAACAACACCAAACTTTAGAATTTTTGAAAAATATTCTGTTTTTGTTGGTGGTGCTTGCTTGCATAGATTTAATCTTGCAGACTGTGCGATGATTAAAGACAACCATATCAAACTTGCTGGCTCTTTGACAAAAGCGGTTGAAATGATTAGAAAAAATATTTCGCACACTCACAAAATCGAAGTTGAATGTGATACACTAGAACAAGTAAAAGAAGCCGTAAATTGCGGTGCTGATATAATTATGCTTGATAATATGGATTATGACACAATGAGAGAGGCTGTTTCGATTATTGACGGAAAAGCAATTATTGAGGCAAGCGGAAATGTAAATCTTTCAACAGTTGGCGAAATTGCAAAAACTGGTGTTGATATTATTTCATCAAGTGCAATTGTTGCGAAAGCACCTACGCTTGATTTGGCTTTAGATATTGAATAATTTTTAAAATCTTTTTAAATGGCACTCTGAATTTTTATTCGGAGTGTCATTTTTTATGTAAATAATGTTTAAGTTATTGCTTTGACCATGCTTTATTTGATACTATAAAATAGAGTAATAGTATAAATTGGGAAAAATCATGGCACAATATAACAAAAATGCAGACGGTGTAAATATTTCTATTGAAGATAAAACGGTAAAAAGTACGGTTGATATCGAGGGGTTAGATATTAAAGGTGTAAATAATATTACCTTGCTTGATTCAAATGAAGCGATAGTTAAAAAAGGTAGCGAAATTAGTTCTAGTTTGTCTGAAAACGAGGATTACAATATTTATGGCTCACCTGCAAAATGGATTTTGGACGAACAACAACAATATAATAACTGCGGTATTGAATCTTGTTTGAATATTCTTGCTATCGCTGGTAAATACGATATTAAAGACCAATACAAAGATGAAGATGAATTTACTCTTTGGGCTATTACCAACAAATATAAAGATGCGGAAGGCAATGAAAACTATTACGGCGATGATACAACTCCAATAGGAATATTAAATTATTCGGACGGTGCAACAATTTATGATCAAAGGAAAGCGATTTTAGAAGCAAAAGGCTTAGCATCAACAAGTGTCGGCAACCTTGCTGAAGAAGGTGGCATGTGGTATTCTAACCTTTTGGCAACCGATGCGACTTTTAAAGGTATGAATGACAGTTATGAACAAATAGTTGAAGATTATAACAAAATTTTTGATGATTACCAAAAAGTTCTTGATGATATTCAAAAACAAATTGATGCAGGTAGAACTCCGTCTGACCATTTGATTAAAGAACGTGATAGTTTAGAAGAACAACTTGTAAATTTGATGGGTCAGGCTGAAGTTTTGCAAACAGGAATTATTACTTATGTTACAACTGAATGGAATGCTTATTTCTTAAAAAATCATTCAGAAGATGAAATTTTGAATGATTTAGTTGAGGCTGTAAGATCAGGTCGTGCCGTAATTGCAGGTGGTGATGCAAGATATTTGTGGTCAGAATATGAGAATTACCCTGAATATGCAGGACATGCGATTACTCTTTTGGGTGTTGTAACTGACAAAGACGGCAAAGCCGTTGGTTTTTATGTTCAAGATACAGGTAATTCAGAAGTTGGTTTTTCTTTTATCTCAAATGAAACTTTGATGAAATTTATAACTTCAAACCACACCGACTATTGGAATGGACCAACTCAAATGAACGTTACTCTTGAAGATGTTAAGAGTTGGGCTGATAAATTAAATGCGACAGGTAACTCCGCTGATAATATTATCACTGGTAATAGTTCTGATAACTTGTTGAAAGGTCTTGGTGGAAACGATACTCTTATTGGTAACGCTGGCAACGACACTCTTGACGGTGGTGATGGTAACGACTCTTTAGACGGTGGAGAGGGTAATGACTCTTTAATCGGCGGAAAAGGTAATGATACCCTTGTTGGTGGCGACGGCGATGATACGCTAGATGGCGGAGATGGTAACGATACTTATATCGGCGGTGCTGGCAATGACTCTTTGATTGGCGGAAATGGTAACGATACTTACGTATTCAGCAAATTATGCGGAAACGATACAATTGTTTTGGGTACAAGTGGTAAAGATAACTTGATTTTTACAGATGTTGCATTTGATGATTTGCAATATGAAAAACAAGATATGGATTTAGTTATCACTTACAATAAAGTTAAAAACGAAGAAAATCCTGACGATGAGGGTACTCCTGAAACAGTTATAATCAAAGATTATTTCAAAGCAAATAACCATTTCTTGATTTCTGATGTTCAAGATAGTTCAGGGGATTCAAAATCTCTACAATCGTTGTTGAGTGGTCAAATTCCTATTAAATTTAATGAAGATTCTGCAAGTTTAATTCATGGTACATTCTTGGACGATGAAATTATTGCACCTGCTGATAATGTTTATGACGATACAATTTACGGTGCAGCGGGCAACGATACAATAATGACAGGTGGCGGAAATGACTTGATTTATGGTGATAGTTATGATGCTGAAAACCCATTTGAAAAAGAATACGAGGGTGAAACTTACGACGATTATATTGAAGCAGGTTTAGGCGACGATACAATTTACGGCGAAGCAGGTAACAACACAATTGTATTCAACGCAAATAATGAAATTATTGACGAGGCAACAGGTGCAACTTCTTATGTTGGCGACGGAAACGACGTAGTTTACTCAGGTCAAGGCACTGATGCGTTGGTATTCAAGGGTGTTACTTTCAAGGATTTAGTATTTGATTTTGACGGCGAAGATTTGATTATCAAATACGGTATGGATAGTGCAAATCTTGATAGCACAGTTAGAATTGTTGGATATTTTAAAGATGAAAAATTAACAAGTTCTGTAAAATATATTGTTGATGATAAAAAAGAAAGATATACAATTGCTGACAATATTTCAGGCTTTGTTATTAACGGAACTGCCGATGAAAAGAACGAATTAAAAGGTTCTGTCTTGTCAGATACAATTACAGGCGGTAATTTAGCAGATTATATTGACGGTGGCAAAGGTAACGACACAATTGACGGTGGCGACGGCAACGATACTATTTTCGGTGGCGACGGCGAAGATTACATTCTAGGCGGTGACGGAAATGACGAAATCCATGGCGGAACTGGAAACGATGTAATTATCGGCGGAAAAGGTAAAGACAAATTGTATGGAGATGAGGGCGATAACCAATTCATCTTTAATGCAGGCGATGGAAACGATACAATTTTCTCAGGCAAGGGAAATGATACTATCGTTTTAAAAGATTCTCCGTTGGCAAACTTAGAATTTATCAATGATAACAAGGGTAATTTGATTATTCGTGATAAAGCGAATAACTTATCAATTACGCTTGATGAATATTTCAAACAAAACGGATATTCTTCTGTAAAAACATTAATTGATTCGACAGGAAAATCATACCATATCGGAAATTTGCTTGATGATTTGAAAATGGAAGCAAGCGATATTTACGATAATGAATTAAACGGCTCATTTTTGGGTGAAAATATCGACGGAAGTGCGAATAAAGACACAATTTACGGTAACGCAGGAAACGACACAATCAACGGTAATGAGGGTGATGACGTTTTATATGGCGGAATTGGTGATGATGTCTTGAACGGTGGCGACGGCAACGATACTTTGTATGGTGAAGAAGGCAACAACGAACTTCGAGGCGGAAAAGGCGACGATGTCTTAAACGGTGGCGATGGTGAAAATAAAATCTTCTTCAAAGTTGGTGACGGAAACGATACACTAATTTCAGGCAAAGGCAACGACACTCTTATTTTTGAAGATTTTGAATTTTCAAAATTGCAATATGAAAAAGACCCATACTCAGACGATTTAATTATCAGATACGGCAATATTGATGGTGCGGGTAATTACACTGATTCTGTAACAATAAAAGATTATTTCAATACAAAAGTTAGAAAATCTATTTATAGAATTGAGGGCTTGTATAAAACAGGTTCTGACGAAATAATTAAAAGAGATATGAACTTTATTATCAATGACAAAGATACAGTTATAACAATTGTTTCACCTGATGATGAAGTAAATAAGATTACTGGTTCAAAATATAATGACTTGATTTATAGTGGTGATGAACCTGAATTTACAAATAATATTTATGACGGCGGAAACGGCAACGATACTATTATCGGCAGTAAGAGAGAAGATTTAATCTACGGCGGAAACGGTAATGATTTGTTGTACGGTGGCGATGATAGAGATACAATTTACGGCGGTAATGGTGATGATACTATTTACGGCGGTAATGGTAGCGATTTGTTGTATGGCGAAGCAGGTGAAAATACATTCCATTTTGAGGCAGTAGAAAATCCTGACTCTGATATGCACTTGTTGAATAACGATACAATTATTTCAGGCAGAGGCACTGATATTTTGGTGTTTGATAATGCAAAATATGACGACTTGGCATTTATTCAAGATGGAAATGATTTGATTATCAAATACGGTAGCACAGATGCTTTAAAAGGAAATAATTCGGTAACAATAAAGGATTATTTCAAAAATAAAGGTAATGTTTCTATCAAAACTATTAAAACTGTTGAGGGACAAGATGCTCAAGGTCAAAATATTATAAAAGTTTCTGATTTGCGTGCAACAATGACCGACAAGGTTTTGACTGTTGTTGCTCAAAAAGACGTTAAAAACAATTTGACAGGAAGTTATAACAACGACGATATCACAGGTGGTAATTTAGATGATACATTACGTGGTGGCAACGGCAACGATACAATTGACGGTGGCGACGGCGACGATAGATTATACGGTGATAACGGAAACGACGTAATAAAAGGCGGTATCGGTAACGATTATATCGAGGGTGGAAACGGTGATGATATCCTTTATGGCGGAGAAAACGACGATACAATTTACGGCGGAAACGGCAACGATGAAATTTATGGTGGCACAGGTGACGATAAATTATACGGAGTTGCTGGCAAAAATAATTTCTATTTTGCTGAAGGTGATGGCAACGACACTGTTTACGGCGGAAACGGCGAAGATATTTTGAATTTCACTGATGCAGATTTTGCTGATATGAAATTTATTCGCTCAGGCAACGATTTGATTATTCAATACAATGATTTGGGCGATACTGTTACTCTTGCAAATTATGCAAGAACTTCAAAAACTTCGATTAAAAAGATTATCGACAAAAATAATAACGAACACTTAATTCAACCTGAAATCACAGTATTGTTTGAGGGCGACAAGGGCTTGAGAAACAATATGACTGGTACATATATGAAGGATTCAATTACAGGTGGATACTACAACGACACAATAAACGGTGGCGATGGTGACGATACTATCTTTGGAAACAGAGGTAATGACTTAATCCTAGGCGGTAATGGTGACGATGTACTTTACGGCGATATGGAAACTCCGTCAGGTGTTTTTGGAACTTATGACGACAACGACACAATAAAAGGCGGAAACGGTAACGATAGTATTTATGGCGGTTACGGTGATGATAAATTGTACGGCGAGGGCGGTACAAATACAATGTTCTTCAACGAAACTTCTTACGACGGAAACGACACTGTTTACGGCGGAAATGGTTATGATATTTTGAATTTCAAAGACTTAGATATTAATGATTTGAAATTTACAAGAAATGGCAATAATTTAATTATTTCTTATAATAATTCAGGCAGAACAAATACAGTAACTATCGCTGATTATTTCAGAAACAAAAAATCTTCTGTAAAAGACCTTGTTACAACTGACGGAACTCATAATATATTGGGCGACGATACAATAAAAGTTGATATTGTTGGCGATGAGTTAAGAAAAAATAATATTGGCGGAACTTTCTTGAACGATAGTATTATCGGCGGAATGTATAACGATACAATTAAAGCAGGCGACGGCAACGACACAATTGACGGTGGCGACGGTGACGACATTATTTACGGCGGAAACGGTGATGATTATATCATCGGCGGTATGGGAAATGACCGCTTGTACGGCGAAGGCGGAAATAATACTTTTGAATTTTCAAACGGTAGCGGAATTGATACTGTTTATGTCGGAACTGGTTCTGATACCTTATTGTTTACAGATGCAAACAAAGACGACATAACTGTTTCAAGAGAAGCGAACAATTTGATTATTGATTACGGCTCAGACGATAGAATTATTGTGTCAAATTACTTCAAAACAAATGGTGTTGTTGATATTTCGGCTAAATTTATGGACGGAACAACAACTTCTTTGAAAGATTTGTATAATGAAATTGCAACAAGAACTGACAAAGTTGCATCAGACAGAGTCTTAAAAGGTACAAATGATAATGATAAATTGACTGCAACAGGCTTAAATCAAACTATCTATGGCTATGACGGAAACGACGATATCAAGGGTAGCCTTGGAAACGATGTTATTTATGGCGGTTTGGGCGACGATACAATAAAAGGCGGTGTCGGAAATGATCGTTTGTATGGTGAAGCAGGTACAAACACACTTCTATTCTCAAACGGTGACGGCAACGACACTGTTTACTCAGGTCGTGGACACGATATTTTAGATATTGATGATGAATTTGCAGATTTGAAATTCTATAAAAATGGCAACAATTTAATCATCGGCTATGGTGATGCTGATGATACAATTACCATTGCTGATTATTTCAGAAATAGAAATTCTTCTGTAAAAGATATCATTACAAATGACGGAACTAAGCACGAACTTTTATCTGACAATGATATAACAATAGATATCAAAGGTAATACTTCGAAGAAAAATAATATTACAGGCACATTCTTGAATGACAGTATTGTCGGCGGTTTGTATAACGACACTCTTAACGGTGGCGATGGTGACGATACAATTTACGGCGGTGCAGGCAACGATATAATTCATGGCGGAAACGGCGATGATTATATTGAAGGCGGAAAAGGTGACGATAGATTATATGGCGACGACGGAAATAACACCTTCGTTTTTAATGCTTATGATGGAAATGACACTTTCTATTCAGGAAAAGGCAGTGATACCTTTGTATTTAAAGATGCAAGTCTAGTTCAAGATTTGATGTTCTTTAATGATTCAAACAATAATCTTATTATCAGACAAAAAGATGCAAGCGGAAAATTCATAAACAGTGTTACAATTGCAAATGCTTTTAAAAACTGGAATTCTTTGTCTTTGACAACAATTGAAGATAAAGACGGAAAAAGATATTCTTATTATGTAGAAGATGGAAATCTTTACTTAAAAGATTTAGACCCAACTTCTATTTCGTCTGACATTCTTATTCCAATATATGCTTGGGGTTCAATGACAAGTAAAAGCAGAATAAATGGTACTTTCTTGAACGACAGTATTATTGCAGGCGATTATAACGATACTATTTATGCAGGCGATGGTAACGACACAATTAAAGGCGGATTAGGACATGATTATATCAACGGCGGAAACGGTAATGATTTAATCTATGGCGATACTGAAGATCCTATTGAATATAGAGGCGGTAACGATAAAATTTACGGCGGAAACGGCAACGATACAATTTACGGCGGTGCAGGAAACGATTCAATTTATGGTGAAAACGATAATGACGAAATCCATGGCGGACTTGGTAATGATTATATCGATGGTGGCGATGGCGACGATGTATTGTATGGCGATGAAGGTAACGACGTAATTCATGGCGGTAAAGGTAATGATACTATTTACGGCGGTAAAGGTGATGATAAAATTTATGGCGATGATGGTGAAAATTATATCCACTTTGCAAATGGCGATGCTCAAGATATCGTATATTCAGGAAAAGGTACAGATACTTTAGTATTTGATGATTTAACTGATTTTAGTAAATTGAAATTCGTTAATAATGGCGGAAGTTTGGAAATTTACTACAACGAAAGTGATGAGTATGATAAGGTTATACTTTCAAATTACTTTAAATCTTCAACTTCATCAATTAAATACGTAAAAATTGGTGCTGATACTAAATTGTTAATCGAGTTATTGGCTGAGGACGGCAAATTCATTTTTATGAAGGGTATTCAAAACAGAAATAACTCAATTACAGGAACAATATATAATGACAGTTTAGTTGGCGGAAACTTAAACGATGTAATTAATGGTGGCGACGGTCACGACTCAATTGAAGGTGGCTTAGGTAACGACAAATTGTATGGCGGAAACGGCAGAGATACAATTTTAGGTGGCGACGGCAACGATTACATTGACGGCGGAAACGACAACGACTCTTTATATGGTGGAAACGGTAACGATACAATTCGTGGCGGTGCTGGAGATGATTATATTGAAGGCGGAAAAGGTAACGACAAATTATATGGAGATGATGGTGTAAATACTTTCTTCTTCAATGTCGGTGATGGAAACGATACTGTTTACTCAGGTACTGGACATGATATTTTAGATTTTGGCACACTAGATTTATCAACTGATTTCAGATTTGTTAAAAACGGTAATGATTTAATCATTTATTATGGCTCTACAAAAATTGATTCTGTAACAATTTCGTCTTACTTCAATGGTAACGGCTCTGTTAATACAATTGTTGGAAACTACAATGGTGAAAAAATAACTGTAGATATTAAAGATTTAGCACCAATTGAAATTATTGGGGCTATAAACAAAAAGAATAATCTAACAGGCTCAAAAATGAACGATATTATCACTGGCGGAACTCAAGCAGACACTCTTTACGGTGGCGACGGTGATGATGTTATTAATGGCGGTGCAGGAAATGATTATATCGACGGTGGTAGAGATGATGACGAACTTTGGGGCGGTGCAGGAAACGACACTATCAGAGGCGGAACAGGTGATGATACAATTATCGGTGGCTTAGACAATGACAAATTGTATGGCGATGCAGGTAATAACACCTTCATCTTTAATGATGGCGACGGTCGAGATACTATTTATTCAGGCAGTGGCACAGATACTTTACAATTTAACGATATAACCGCAGATAACTTGAATTTCGTTTATGATCAGGCTTCAGGAAGTCTTATCATAAACTATGGTTCAAGAAACTTTGACTATGTTTATATTGATTCTTATATCAAAAATAATAGTACAACTTCTGTGAAATACGTAAAAACAAAAGATCCTAACGATCCGAATAGTTTCATTTACACAAAATTATCAGATTTGATTAATCAAAATATGATTAATATTACCGCTAGTGCGAAAAAGACAACAAACGGCACAGTTTATAACGATGTAATTACTTCTGACGACAAAGGAGCGGTTACAATTGACGGCGGTGCGGGTAATGACTCTATCATCGGCGGAAAATATAACGATACTTTATACGGCGGTGCAGGAAACGACACTATCGAGGGTAACGGCGGTAATGATATAATCTACGGCGGTGCTGGAGATGATGTTTTATATGGCGGAACAGGTGATTTTAATTACTTGTACGGTGATGCCGGAAACGACGAATTACATGGCGATGAAAATTCTCGTTATGACTATTTGTTTGGCGGAACAGGTGATGATACTATCTATGCTGAGTCAAAATATTATACAGAAGCAATTGGTGGTGATGGAAACGATACATACTATATCAATTTAGGTGCTATTAAAATTTCTGATACCTCAGGTGATAATGACATCGTAAACATTAACGCAGGCAAGGATTCTGTCGGTGTATTCTTTAATGTTGCAAAAACTGACAATATCTTTACTGAACAAAATACTTCTGATTTGTACTTGTTCGACAATTCAAAATTACAAGATATTTTGTATGAATTAGGCGAAACAGAAAAATTACCAACAGATAAATTGGTTCAAATCGAAAATTATTTTGGCAACGGTCAAATCGAAAAAATTAATTCAAACGACAGTTACTATTTGACAATTGACCAAATAAATGCGATAAAACAAAATGTTTCAACTTGGTTGAACACAACAGATTATATGAGTACAGAAGATGTTCTTCAAAGCGGTGATGAACAACTTATTGCCGAAATGCTACAACAATATGGTGTAACTTGGCAAACATAATCAAGGATTTAAAGGGGTTCGATTGATGAAATCAATCGAACCCCTTTATTTATGCTGATTTTTTGCTATTGTTTAAAACTACTATTGAAACTGCGGTAATTATAAACAAAATTCCGAAACAAATTCTTACTGTTAATTGTTCGTGAAATATCATTACACCGAAAAATAATGCGGTAATTGGTTCTAACGCACCAAAAATGGCGGTTTTTGTTGAGCCGATAAGTTTTATTCCAAGATTTGTCAATTCAATTGATAAAATAGTCGGAAGTATTGCTAAACCTATTGCACAACCGATTAATAGAGGGGTGTTAATTACTTGCAATTGAGTACAGAATTTTAGGTTATAAATGTATACGAATAATCCGAAAAATATAACGTAAAAAGTTAATTTGTCTGTGTTCATTCGCTTTATTGCAGGGTTTTTCTTAATTCCAACCATATACAAGGCATACATTAATGCCGAAATTAAAACCAATGCAACCCCTTTAATGTTCAAGGTTGTGTTAGCATCGCCTTTGTATAAAAGAGTTGTGCCAATTGAGGTTAAAATAATTGCCAAAATTGTCGATTTTGTGATTTTTTCTTTGAAAAATATGCTCATCAAAATTGCGACCATAATTGGATATACGAACAAAATTGTTGAGGCAATTCCAACTCCGATGTAGTGGTAACTATCAAAAAGAGTTATTGAAGATAGTGAAAATAACAACCCTGACAAGGCAAGTGAAAAACCTTCTTTGGGTGTGATTTTTAGTGAAATTTTTTTGAAAAATTTTAGCCATACAAAAAAGATTACTGTTGCAAGAATATACCTATAAAAAAGTATAGAATTCACTCCAATTCCTGCCATAATCATAAACATCGCAAACAAAGGGTTTGTGCCGTACGTCGCAGCCCCTGTCATTCCGTAAATTGTGCCTAAAATTCTTGCCTTTTTCATAACAAATATTATAGTATAAAAATTTTATTCATTTTTTTTACGTGATATAATTTTTTTGAAATGTTTATTCAATTTTTGCAACAAGTTAATGCTTTCAATGAACTTTGTATGGATTTTATTATGAAATTTGTGCAAATTCTTCACGTGCCTGAGTTTTTGCAAGAGGCAGTCGCTGAAAGTATTAATCTTATTCCATTTTTGTTTGTAATATTTTTATTTATCGAAATTTTTGAAAATTATTTTGCAGAAAAAATTGAAAAATTATCCCTAAGTTCAAGAACTTTAGGGCCATTAATCGGAAGTTGCTTGGCATCAATTCCTCAATGTGGGTTTTCTGTAATCGCTACAATGCTTTATGTGAAACGATTTATCACACTCGGTACATTGATAGCGGTTTATTTGGCAACAAGTGATGAAGCAATTCCAATTTTATTAGTTTATCCTCAACATTTTTCAGTGATTATCCCTGTTATCGTTACGAAAATTTGTTTGGGTGTTTTTGTTGGCTATTTGGTGGATTTGATTTTTAAACAAGAATTGGTAACTCCAAAAGCACACGATGAAGAAGTCGAAATTCACGAATGCGGTTGTTGTCATAACGAAATTCAGTCGCAAGTTACAAATTTGTTTTTGCACCCTGTAAAACATACATTCAACATCTTTTTGTTTATCCTAATAGTAAATTGTTGCTTGGATTTCGCTTTTAGTTACGCAAACAACTTCTTATATGCAATTTTCAACGTAAACAAATTCGTACAAGTGCTTTTTGCCTCAATTATCGGACTTGTTCCAAATTGTGCGGCTTCTGTTTTAATCGTAATGTTATTTTTGAAAAACGTTATAGGCTTCGGCTCTCTAATTGCAGGACTTTCAACAAATGCTGGACTTGGCTTGCTTGTTTTGTTCCAAAATAATTCAACCGTAAAAGACTCTCTAAAAATCGTCGGAATTCTTTTTGTAGTCGCAATTTTGTCAGGTTTGATTTTGCAAGTCGTAGTTTAAAAGGTTTCATAAAAGTAACGGCGGATTTAATTTTAATTAAATCCGCCGTTACTTTTTTGTTTTTATTAATTCCATTTAGTTTTATCTAAAAATAATTTAATTGCTTCTTTGAAGTTTTTCGGAGTTTCAAGTGATTGCTCTGTGCTTTCGTAAGTCGGTGTAATCGGTTTGCCTTTTAGGATTAACTTTTTGTATGAAAGCAAGATTATAAAAATAATTGAAGAAGATATACAAACCCAAATCATCGCTAAAATAAATTTAAAAATTATGTTGATATAACTTCTTTTAGGCTTTGTTTGTTGTTGTATTTCTTTTGCAATTGGTTTTATTTCTTCCGAATTTGCATCTTGAATTGCTTGAGTTGCGTTTTCAAGAGAACCGTTCACTGCTTGATGTGCAAGTGTTTGCTCTTGAGATGGTTGTTGTGCTTGATTTGCTTGTTGTTCTTTTAAATCAATTTGATTTTGAACAGACTGAATTGCATCAGAGTACGAAGTAGAAACAGGCATTGTACTTTCGCCAACGGCAAGAGTTTGAGCCTGCATAAGCACGCAACAAGATAAAACTAAGAAGATTTTTAGCAAACTATTCTTCAATTACAGTTTCCTCACTTGTTTTTTTAGTTCTAGTTTGACGTTTTGTTTTTGAACCGCCTCTGTTTGGTCTGCGAGTTCTTTTTGGTTTTTCTTCAACAACTTCTGTTGTTTCAGCCTCTGCTTTTGTTTCTTCAACCACTTGAGGTTCTTCGATTACAGGTTTGATTTCATCTTCTTTTGTAATCATTGTTTCAGCAGTTTTAACGTTTTCATCTTCTTTTATTTGTTTTTTGTTGAAATTACGTTTTGTATTTCTTGGTTTTTTGTTTTCGTTACGTTTTTGAGTTTCCTCTTGAGCAGTAACTGATGGGTTTTCTGCTGTCATTTCAATTGGTTGAGCCTGTTCCATTTCTTGTTGTGGTTGAGGTTGAACTTGTTGATTATTGTTGTTTTGTTTTTTGTTATTATTTTTCTTAAATCCGCTAATTGGAAGTTTCATTTTTGCTGCTTTTGCTCTGTATTCGCCTTCAGCAGTTGGTGTTGAGAACTTAAAGTCCTCTACGATAAAGCCTTCGCCATGACAATGTGGGCATTTTTTAGCAAAAATTTCTGAAATTGCTTGACCTTGTCTGTGTCTTGTCATTTCAACAAGTCCTAAATCTGACAATTGACCAACTTGAGGTTTTGCTTTGTCGTCCTCAATTGCAAGTTCCAATTCTTCCATAATAGCCAATTTATCTACACGAGAAGTCATATCAATAAAGTCAATGATAATCATACCGCCGATATTACGCAAACGTAATTGTCTTGCGATTTCGTGTACTGCTTCAATATTTGTTTTCAAAATTGTTTCATCTTGAGTTGCTGAACTTACGAATTTACCTGAGTTTACGTCGATAACTGTAAGTGCTTCTGTTTGTTGAATAAACAAGTATCCGCCTGATGGCATATTAACTTTCATATTCAATGCCGCTTTAATTTCTTTGTGAACGTTAGTTGCAATTAAAAGTGGCTCATTACCTTTGTATAATGTAACTTGAATGTTTTTGTTCATGTGCCAATTTTGTAATAATGCTTGAACTCTGTTTAGAGCAAATGCAGTATCTACAATAATTTCAGTTACATCTTCTGAACATGCTTCTCTGATAACTCTATATAACAAGTCTTGGTCACGATAGATTAAACTTGGCGGAGTTAGAGATTCTGCGGCAGTTACAATGTTGTTCCATTTTTCCAAAAGAATTTCCAAATCTTCTTGGATATCTGCTTCAGATTGACCTTCTGCTTCTGTTCTAATAATAACGCCAACTCCAACAGGTTTTAGCAAACTAATAATAGATTTTAATCTTGCACGTTCTTTTGAAGATTCAATTTTTCTACTTACGTTAATCCCTGGTTCAGATGGCATAAGAACCAAAAATCTTCCTGGAAGGCTGATTTCTGTTGTAACTCTAGGACCTTTGTGTCCGGTTGGTTCTTTTACTACTTGAACAACAAGTTTTTGGTTTGGTGAAAGTTTATCCTTCAAAGCACCCTTGCCCATAACGTCTTGTGCGTGCAAAAAGCCCATTTTATCAACCCCAACATCAACGAATGCTGCGTCAATACTTGGTAAAACGTTTTGAACTGTTGCTAAATAAACATCTCCTAATAAAACCTCGCCACGATTAATGTAAAGGTCTAAAACCTTGTCACCTTCCATTAATGCACCAATGTTATCACGTTCTGCAATTACGATTTTTCTTGCTGATGAACGTTCTTTTGATACATAATTCTTTTTGTCTTTCATTTAAAAATTCCTTTTCTGTTACAACTCCAACAAATTTTCATCAAAAAATCTGAGTCGTTTGATGTCAAAAATAGTATCCTTGCAAATCAAATTCATTAAATCATCTGCTCTAACCGCAGGAGTTTCACTACCTTGACCTGTTTTTAATACTATATACAAATCATCGTTTTCAAAACGATAAGATTGAATTGACGATTTTATGTTTGAAGTTTTTAGTAAACCTTTTTTGTTTTTCTTCGTGAATAAAATCTCATCACGAGATAAAACCATATCACAATTATACATGAAAGATTTTAAAATACAATCGTCTTTTTTGACAAGAGAAACCTTGTATTCGCCCCATTGTGCGATATGGTCTATTGCTTGAGAACCTTTCGGCAATTCTTTTATCGAACGGATAGTGCAACCGTTTGGAAGATATTTGCTCAAGGTTTGTTCAAATTCTTCGCAAGAAATATTTTCCAACAATTCCACATCAACAAGTTCCGCATTACTTTCCAAAAATAATGGAAGTGCAATACCCATTGATACTTTTGGTGTCGGGTTAAAACCTTGTGTGAACGCAACTTTTAAACCTGAACGCAAAATTGATTTTAAAAATGTATTTTGCCAATCAAGGTGTGAAAAATATCTTAAAATGCCCAATTTTGTTACTTTTAATCTATATTTAAACGTTTCAATTGTAGGTGCTGTTCTTGGGTCTATGTGTACGTGTTCTTTTTTTACGTAATGTTTTGCTTGATAAGGTTTATCAAGCACCTTTTTAACTTTTAAGTTAGGGCAAACTCCACAATTTACGCATTTTTGTTCGCAAGTCGGTTGAAGATTAAATTCAGAACCTTGTTCAAAGGCTTTTTTGTATTCTTCAACAAACCATTGTTTGTTTACACCGATATTGATGAAATCCCAAGGTAATTCTTCGTCGCAAGAAAATCCTGTCAAGGCTCTTTGTTTAATGTCAATTCCGCATTCTTCTGCGGTTTTATGCCAAAGTTCTTGGTCAAAATATTCGCCCCAAGCATCTAAGTAACTACCTTTTTCGTATAATTTTTCAACATAATCGCAAAGATCAGCACCGCCACGAGTTAAAACGGCTTCAATTTGCGAAACAGATGGCTCGTGATAATTAAGTTTTAACCCTTTTATGTGTTTTGTTTTGTCTTTCAAATACATAACGTGAGTCATTACCTCGTCTAAATCCATTTGAGGGCAGAATTCAAACGGTGTAAATGGTTTTGGAACGAAAATTGATAACGTACAAGTTACGTCAAGCCCATGTTTTAAACCTTTTTCGGCTTTTAATCCTCGGCATCTGTAACGGATTTTCTCCATTAACTTCGCCATTTCGTCCATATCTTCAAGAGTTTCGGTTGGAAGTCCTACGATAAAGTAGAATTTTATTCTACTCCAACCGTTTTCATAAAGAGTCAAAACCGCATTTAAAATTTGTTCTTCTGAAATATTTTTCTTAATAACGTTTCTAAGTCTTTGGCTACCTGCCTCAGGGGCTAAAGTCATTGTTGATTTTCTGACAGACTGAGTAAGTTCTGCAAGTTCCAAGTTAAATCCGTCAATACGTTGGCTCGGCAAAGAAACACCGATTTTTTTCTCATCAAATTCGCAACTTAGTTCTTTTATAACTTCCTTGATGTTTGAATAATCGTTTGAAGATAACGATAGCAACGAATATTCGTCGTAGCCTGTATTATGGACTAATTCTTTTGTGATTTTAATAATTTCTTCTGCAGGTCGTTCTCTAACAGGCAAGGTTACATGCCCAGGTTGGCAAAAACGACACATTCTTCCGCAACCTCTACGAATTTCGATGATTGCTCTATCGTGAATTGAGGCAGAATAAGCGATTGGGTGTTGTTTTAAAGATGTTTCATAAGTTAGAGGTTCGACTCTTTTTTCGACAGTTCCACCAACTTGTGCTGACCAAAAGCCTTTAAGTTTGCAAAGTTCTTCGATAATTTGTTTTCTCGGTTGTCCTTTTGTTTTTTCTAAAACTTCGCACATTTCAATAATTGCTTGTTCTCCGTCGCCAACGATGAAAACATCAATAAATTCTGAAAGTGGCAAAGGGTTAAAGGCACAAGGTCCACCTGCCAAAACGATAGGCTCATCGTCGCTTCTGTCCTTGTTTCTGATATGAATTTTTGCCATTTCAAGCATTTTTAAAACTGTCGGATAAGCAAGTTCGTATTGAAGTGAAAAACCTATTGCATCAAATTCTCGAATTGGTCGTTTTGTTTCAACTCCGTAGAGTTCGTTTGGTACAAAATCAGGTTCAGGGGCATAAGTTCTGTCTGCCATATAGTTTTCTTGCTTGTTAATTTGGTTGTATAAAATTCTTGCACCCAAATTACTTATGCCGATTTCGTATTTGTCAGGAAAACACATTGCATAGCGAACTGTTGCTTTATCAAAATCCTTGTTAGCAGAAAAAATTTCGCCACCAACGTATTGATAAGGCTTTGAGCATTTATGCAATTTTTCGTGATATTCTTCAAAAAATTTCAATTTATGCTAGACCTTCTGGAAAATATTTGTCAATTTCAATTATTGTGCCGTTTAGTTTGTTATTATTGAACTTCTCCATAAATTTGAAAAGTTCGTCATTTTTAACATCGTAGTTATACATCCAAACTTCGCCGTTTACTTCTCTCATTACTCTAACGATGTAGTGGCAACCGTCTGCGTATTTTTTTAATAATGATGCGTTAAATTTTTTGTTATTTTTGTCTTTGTTTAGTTTTACGTAATGAAAACCCTCAAAAAATCTTATTTGTTCTAGTTCTTCGTGAGTTAAAGTTCTATTTACTTTTGAAAATAAATCAATAACTTTGTCGTTTTTTTCTGTCATACTATCCTCGTCTTTTATTTAATGATACAAAAAATATATGTAGATGTAAAGTTTACAATTTTTATGTATAATATGTTTGAAAAATGGAGTTTGAAAGGTATGTTACCTATTATAACAGAAGAAATTTCGCAAAATGCTTTCGCTCAAGCGTTTAAAGACGTAAATGTTTGGAGAAAAAGTATGATTCATTACCTAAAGGAAGAAAATCCTGAGGTTAATTCTGCTATTATCATGGCTTCTCAGCAAACAAATTTAGACCCAAAAGCCATAGCCTTAGGTGCATATCTTGTTTATAATATGCTAGAAACCGCTTCTGCTGAGCAAGATAATATGTTTAGTGCGTTTAATTCTTAACTTTTTGAACATTAAAATTTTGTTTGTGCTAAAATTGTTTTGATATAGTACACAAGTTGAAAAGGAATTTAGACGTGGAATTTTTAAGTAGTTTAGTTGGAAACAACGCAATTATTGTGTCTGCGGTTATTTTAATTCTTGCGTATATTTTTATTGCAACAGAAAAAATACCGAAAGTTACAATTGCTTTAATCGGTGCTGCAGCATCTATGTTTTTAGGTTTAGTTAGTGTCAACAAAACTTTGGCTGATGGCACTTTAGACCCTCATTATTTTGTAAACTTCATTGATTTTAACGTAATTTTCTTGCTTGTAGCAATGATGATTATTGTTAATATCTCAACTGAAACAGGTGTATTTAACTGGATTGCAAACGAATTGTTGCGATTTACAAAAGGACACCCTGTAAAAGTTTTAGTTGTTTTGGCTGTGTTTACAGCGGTTGTTTCAGCCTTTTTAGACAATGTTACAACAGTAATCTTGATTATGCCTGTAACTTTCTATATTGCTGAAAAATTGGATATTAATCCTGCACCTTATTTGATTACTGAAATTTTATCTTCAAATATCGGTGGTACTGCAACTTTAATCGGTGATCCACCAAACATCATCATCGGCTCTGCTGCAGGTTTTTCATTTATGGATTTCTTAAACGAATTAACTGGTATCGTTGCTATTATCCTTTTATTAGTAGTTTTAGCAATGTATTTATTCTTTAGAAAACAACTAAAAGCAACTCCTGAAAAAATGGCAGAAATTGCTGATTTAGACAATTCGAAAACAATTAAAGACAAAGCAGGCATGATTAGAAGTGTTATTGTTTTGGCACTTGTAATCTTAGGATTTGTAACTCACGATATGACTCATATTCCTGCAAGTTTGTCAGCAATGGCAGGTGCAAGTTTCTTGTTATTGTTTGAAAACCCAAAAAATATTATCAAAGACGTAGAATGGAATACAATTTTCTTCTTCATCGGTTTATTCATTATTATTGGTGGTTTGGAAGCCTCTGGCGGTATCGCATTAATGGCAAAATGGTTATTGAGTGTAACTCATGGTTCTGAAAGTGCCACTGCAATGGTAATCCTTTGGGGTTCTGGTATTTTATCAGGTATTATCGACAATATTCCATACACAGTTACAATGGCACCTATGATTGCTAATATTCAATCTGTAATGGGTGCTGAATATGCTCACCCTCTATGGTGGTGCTTATCTTTAGGTGCTTGCTTAGGCGGAAACTTAACAATTATCGGTGCTGCGGCTAACGTTATTGTTTCAGAATCTGCTGCTGCAAGAAAACACCCTATAACGTTCATGCAGTTCTTGTTATACGGTTTTGTTACGGTATTAATTTCGTTGACTGCAGCAACAGTTTATATCTATTTTAGATTTTTAGTACACTAGAAAATAAAAAAGTCGGAAGCAATTCCGACTTTTTGCAATTATAAAGGTTAAAATATGATGATTACAACAGAAAATGTTACAGTAAAATTCGGTTCAGAACCATTATTTGAAAATGTTAATATAAAATTTTCAGCAGGTAATTGCTACGGTTTAATCGGTGCAAACGGTGCTGGAAAATCAACTTTTTTGAAAGTTTTGTCAGGCGAATTAGAACCTACATCAGGCGAAGTTCATATCAAAAAAGGTATGAGAATTTCAGTTTTGAAACAAAATCACTTCGAATTTGATGATTTTACTGTAATGGATACTGTTATTATGGGTAACAAACATCTTTATGATGTTATGAAAGAAAAAGATGAGTTGTATGCAAAACCTGATTTCAATGACGAGGACGGTTTGAGAGTTGCAGAACTTGAAACAGAATTTGCTGAAATGGACGGTTGGCAAGCCGAAGCCGATGCTGGTTCTTTGCTTGCAGATTTAGGAATTCCGTCAGAACTTCATTACAATTTGATGAAAGATTTGTCAGGTAGTGAAAAAGTCAGAGTATTGCTTGCTCAAGCCTTGTTTGGTACTCCTGATATCTTGTTAATGGACGAACCTACAAACCACTTGGATTTGAAAACTATTACTTGGTTAGAGGACTTTTTGATAGATTTTCCAAACCTTGTAATAGTTGTTTCGCACGATAGAAAATTCTTAGACAGAGTTTGTACGCATATTGCGGATATTGATTTTAGAAATATTACTCTTTACACTGGTAACTATGCGTTTTGGACTCAAGCAAGTGCGTTGATTATGAAACAAAAAGAAGAACGCAACAAAAAAATTGAAGAAAAGGCAGAAGAATTTAGAAAATTTATCGCAAGATTTAGTGCGAATGCCTCAAAAGCAAAACAAGCGACTTCTCGTAAAAATATGTTGGAAAAATTGACTCTTGAAGATATCAAACCTTCTACAAGAAAATATCCAAGTATTAATTTTAAATATTCAAAAATCCCAGGAAAAGATGTTTTGCATATTCAAGGGCTTAATAAATCTTTGAATGGCGAATTGTTGATAAAAAACTTTTCACTAGACGTTGTGCAAGGTGAAAAAATCGCATTTATTGCACAAAATCCGATAATTATTACAACCTTGTTCCAAATGTTAAACGGTGAAATTGAGCCTGACAGTGGTGAAATCAATTGGGGTGTTACTGCAACTCGCTCATATTTTCCAAAAGAAAATAACCACTTGTTTGATACAAAATTAGATTTAATCAAATGGCTTGGTCAATATTCTCAAGAACAACACATAAGTTATTTAAGAGGATATCTAGGCAGAATGTTGTTCTCAGGCGAAGATGCTGAAAAGCCTGTAAATGTTTTGTCTGGTGGTGAAAAAGTTCGTTGTATGCTTGCAAAAATGATGATTGCTGAAAGTAACGTTCTTATTTTTGATGAACCTACAAACCATTTAGATTTGGAAGCGATTACATCTTTGAACAATGCTTTAATTGATTATACAGGAACTGTTTTGTTCACATCTCAGGATTATCAATTCATTCAAACTGTTGCGGATAGAATTGTTGAAATTTCTCCATACGGTTATATCAATTTCCAAATGAAATACGAGGATTATTTGAACAGTCCTGATATTCAAAAAAGACGTGATTTAATGTATAACAAATTTGCACAAAACTCAGGTAAAAAATAATGCTAATTGAAAAATTTAAACTAGAAAATTGGATAGACGAAAGAGAAAATCTTGCAAAATATAATTTGTCAGAAACTTGCATAAAGGCTTTGACTTTGCGTGAACTTGGCGAAATCTGTAATTGTGATTTCAAAGAATTGTATGATTTGAAATTGAATTACGGACAAATTTGGGGTTCTGCAAACCTAAAACAAGCAATTTGTAATTTATACGAAAATCAAAAATCTGAAAATATTACGGTAACTTTAGGCGGAATTGGTGCAAACAATTTAGCACTAGAAACCCTTGTTGAAAAAGGGGGTAAGGTTGTTTGTATTTTGCCTTGTTATCAACAGTCGTACTCTTTACCTAGATTTTATGGGGCAAATGTTGAATTATTTTTCTTAAACAAAGAGGACTGGTCGCTTGATAAAGAAAAATTTAAAGAGGTTGTTGGAAATGATACAAAATTAATTTGCCTTACAACCCCAAACAACCCGACAGGCATGAATTTTAGCGATGATGAAGTCGAATTTATTATAAATACCGCAAGAAATTGTGGTGCATACATTTTTGCTGATGAAGCATATCGTGGATTAAATCATTTTGGCAATTCTTATTCAAAATCTTTTGCTGATATGTATGAAAAAGGGGTTGCGACAGGAAGTATGTCAAAATCGTACTCTCTTGCAGGCATTCGTTTAGGTTGGATTGTCGCAAACGCTGATATAATCGATAAAATTAACCTAAATAGAGAATACAATACAATAAGTATAAGTGCTTTAGACGATTATGTGGCAACAGTTGCCTTGAATAATCACGAAAAAATTGTCGAAAGAAATCTTGCGATAGTCAAAGAGGGTAAACAAATCGTAAAAGATTTTATTGCTAAAGAACAAGTATTTTCTTGGGTTGAGCCAAATTCGGCGACAATTTGTTGTGTAAAATATGATTTAGATGTAAATTCTTTCGATTTCTGCGACAAAATGCTAAAGGATACAAGTGTTTTGACTGTTCCTGCGTCTGCTTTTGAATACGAAAACTTCTTCAGATTAGGTTATGCGATGGGTAAAGATTATTTGCAAGAAGCCCTAAACATAATGAGTGAGTGGGTTAGAAGAACTTATTAATAAATCTGTCCAAAATACCTTGTTTTTGAGGTGAATTTGCTTTCAAACGGTTATGTGCGTGCATTTCTTCATATTCATAACCCATTTTGTTTTTAAGGTAATTTTCAACGTCTTTTGAACGTGCTTCTTCTGTTGGGTATTCTTCTCTGATTTTATCAAGTTCCTTGTAATCTAAAAATTTTCCACCGCAATTGTAGCAGTCGTCAACGATGATGTTACCTTTTATGCTTGTCGAATTTTTTACCATTTTCATTCCGCAAGCAGGACAAATTCTTTTAAAGGTTTGGTCTGTATCTTTGAAGGTTTTACCCTCAAGGGCTTTTTTTAATTCGTCAATTGATTCAAAATTTTCATCAAATTTTTTGAATTCTCTGTTATCAAAAAATATTCCGCCACAACCGTTTGTGCAAACGTCAATATTGCAATTTGCTCGTTCTACAAAGATTTTTTCCATTTTTTCTCCACAAGCAGGGCAAGTTAAAACTTTTGTTGTATCAGTCATGGCTACTCCTTTATTGCTATATTATAGCATAAATTATTTTACAAATTTTTCTAAAAAATCAATATCTTTTATAACTTTTTCTAATCCGTCTGTGTCTTTTTTTGTAATCGTTTCAAGAGTCCAATTCTTGTCTTTGTCAAGTTTTGGAACGATTTTACTCCAGTCATAATCCCCAAATCCAAAGTGATAGTGAATATCAATTCTGTCGTTGAATTCTCCGTCGCTTAGGTGGTATGATTCAGGATTTAGTTCTAAAAATTGTTGCATGTATTCGTATTGGTCAATTTTTTGCGATACTGCTGAGCAAAATGCGTGTCCGATGTCAAAATTAAAACCGCAACCGTAATTTTCCATTATGAATTTGATTTCTTCAACTGTTGCCCCTCTGCAAACCATTGTGTCAGGGTTTCTCGGTGCAACAAAAGGTTTGTTTTCAATACGCATTTTATATGGTTTGATTAATTTTATTTGACGAACGATTTCTTTTACATCGCCGTCCATTCCGCCATGAACAACCGTATATTCCGCATCTAAAGTTTTTGCATATTCATTTACTTGTGCGTAAACCTCTTTGTTATGCTCAAAATAACTTTCCTCGGCAAGATTAACCCCTTGGCTGAAATGAGGTGCGTGAATAGAAAATTTTAAGTCGTAAGTTTCTTTCAAGTCCAACCATTCAGGAAGCATTTCCATTTGGTTTGGGTATACGTAAAGTTCGATGTAATCGTATTTATCTCTATATTTGATTATATCTGATTTGTACGGTTCTAAATTGTTTGAAAATTGTTTAATTCCGAGTTTCATTATTCCTCAATTAAGTTTTTCACGTAGTCAAAATATTCGTTATTATTGTATTTTTCAATACTTTTTTTAAGTTCGTCTTTTGAGATGTACTTCATTCTGTAAGCAACTTCTTCAAGGCACGCAATTTTTATACCTTGATTTTCTTCAATTGTTTGAACGTATTGCGATGCACGAAGTAGTGATGCGTGAGTTCCTGTGTCTAGCCAAGAAAATCCTCTGCCAAGGGTTTCGACATTCAATTGTTGCTTTTCAAAATAAATTTTGTTCAAATCTGTTATTTCAAGTTCGCCTCTAGCCGATGGCTTAAGTTCTTTAGCATATTTTATAACGTTGTTGTCATAAAAATATAAACCTGTTATTGCAAAGTGTGATTTTGGCTTTTTAGGTTTTTCTTCTAACGACAAAACTTTACCGTTGCTGTCAAACTCAACAACCCCAAATCTTTCAGGGTCACGAACTTCGTATGCAAAGATAGTTGCACCGCCGTTATTTTTTATATTTTTTGAAACATATTTCAATTGTCCTGAAAATTTTGGACCATAAAAAATATTATCGCCTAAAATTAAGGCTACATCATCATCTTGTATAAATTCTTCACCCAAAATGAATGCTTGTGCTAAACCATCAGGTGAGGGTTGCTCTTTGTATGAAAAAGTTATTCCAAATTGAGAGCCGTTGCCAAGTAATTTTTTAAAATTAGGCAAATCCTGTGGTGTTGAAATTATTAAAATATCTCTAATTCCAGCAAGCATAAGAACTGAAATTGGGTGATAAATCATTGGTTTATCGTAAATCGGCAACAACTGTTTTGAAATAGCCATTGTCGACGGATAAAGCCTAGTTCCGTTGCCACCTGCAAGAATTATACCTTTCATAAATTTCTCCTTGGTTATTTTTATTATAACCTAAATTTTAGTCCTCAACTCTCAATTGTAAATAATATTTTAACGATTTTTTCCAATTGTCGCAAACTTGATTATTTTCAAGAGTTGAATGTTTTGGTCTTTTTGCTAAAACCTTGTATTCCTCAGAACTGCAAGGGGTTAAATCTGCCTCTATGCCTGAAAGTTTAAAAATTTCTTTTGCAAATTCATACCAAGAGGTTTCTCCACTTCCACAAATGTGGTAAATTCCATATTCAGGCATTTCGTCAAGCAATTCAACAAGTGCTTCAGAAAGTGCCACAGTCCAAGTAGGAGAACCAATTTGGTCGTTTACGACTTTTAAAGGTTTGTTTTCTTTTGCTAATTTTATCATTGTTTCGACAAAATTTTTGCCATGATGTCCGTACAACCAACTTGTTCTTACGATGTAATATTTTTCGCAAATCTTTTGAACGATTTGTTCTGCTTCAAATTTTGTTTGACCGTAAACGTTTATTGGATTTGGCTTGTCGCTTGGCAAATATTTTTCTTTTTTTGTTCCGTCAAAAACATAGTCTGTCGAAATCAAAACCAAGGTTGCACCAATGGATTTGCAAGATTTTGCAAGGTTTTCTGTGCCGTTTACGTTTATTTTCGTTGCAAGTTTTTTTTCATCTTCCGCTTTATCTACGTTTGTATAAGCCCCACAATGAACTACAATATCTGGATTTTTTTCTTTTAAAACTTTTTTAACTTGAATTTCGTTTGTAATATCCAAGTTTTCGATATCAGTTTCAATGACTTCGTCAATAAAATCTGCATCTTCCAAAATTGGGCATAAATCTTGCCCTAGCATTCCGTTAGCACCTGTTACTAATATTTTCATCGCTTTCCCTATTCTTCGTTTTCGCTATTTAATGATTTTGCAATAAAATCAATTCTTGCCAAATCCTCTTTGAAATTTGTCTTTTTTGCTTCAAGGCATTTTAACTCAAAAAGTAATGCTTTTTTTAGATTTTCTTCGTTTAAAGCATCTTTTTTGAAAATGACTTTTCTTGTTTCAATGTCGTCAAGATGAGGAATTTTATTCAAAAATTCTATAGATTTTAAGTCGATTTTTCCGCCGATTATGAGTTTTTTGCCCTCTTTTTTACAAATTTCTGACAATTTTTGACAATATTCTAAGATTTTTTCATCATTAGGGTTTTCAATTCCTAATGAATTCTTCAAATCGCTTCTGCCCAAAACAAAACCTGAAATCTTTTTGTCGCATTTGCTCAAAATTTCGTCTAATTTTTCAAAAGCATTTTTTGTTTCAATATTTATGAGCAATTCGGGATACCCTTTTCCGTAAACCTGTTTTACGCATGTCAAAAATTTTTCAACAGCATAAGCAGATTCAACCATAGGTGCGACAATTGAATTTGCACATAATCTTTTGCAAATGTGCAAATCTTGAATAGATGATGCTCCGCCAAGTTTTATGCACAAGTCCAAATCTACTCTGTGAACCAATTCTGCAAGTTCTAACGCACTTTTTTCGCTATGAAATTCGCTTTCGAATTCTAATTTTATACCGCAAGCACCAGATTTTTTTAAATCAATTAATTCTTTTAACATATTAATAAACGCTTTTTACCAAATTTTCTGCTATTTTCAAGGCTTCAGCCTCACACATTTTATCACATAAATAATCTTTTACAATTTTTCGAGCATACGAACCTATTGCAACTCCGTTAATATCAAGGTCGCAAAGGTTTGCAAGTTTCTTTGTTTTTGAATTTGTTCCGCCTGAAAGCAAGATGTATACAGGAAAATTTTGTTTTAAAATCAATTCTGCAGTTGCGACTGCCTGTAAAGTCGTTCTAAAATCGTCAACTCCGCCACTCATCGGAGAACCGTCTGCCTGAATTATCGTTGTAAAATCTTTTCTTATTGAAAGCATTTTTTCTAATCGTTTAAAAACTTTTTCGTTAGATAATTTCGCTCTGTCTATGCAAATGCTTAAAATTCCGTCAAAATTCTTGTTTAGGATTTGCCATTTATCTTCAACTTCTTTTTCGTCATCAGTTATTGCATGAAATTCAATGCAGTCTACGCCTTCCTCAACGATTTTTGGAATAATTTTGTTTAAATCTGTCGGAAAATTCTTTGTCGAAATCGCATTAACAGGGCATTGAGTCAAGCATTTTGAGCAACCAATACATTTTTTCTCGTCAACAATTCCATCTTGAATTGCGTTTTGCAAACAATATTTTTCACAAGTTTCACATTTTTTACAAATTTTTTTGTCAATAAAGGCTTTGTTTACGTGCGGATCACCTTTTATTCCGACCGAAACGCTGATAAATCTATCCTCTTTTATCCCCGCTTTTTCTAGCCCTTTTTTTGCAGACTTTATGACCTCAATATTTGCCGAAACATCAAAAATATTGCAACCGGCTTTTGAATACAAATAAACAAGTTTTTCAACTTCTTCAAGGTTTTCGTTTCCAGCACCACAAACAAGTTTAAAACACTTTTTGTTTTTTAAAACTTCTTCTAAATCTCTACTTGAATGCACCTTGAGTCCTTGAAACTACGTTTCCTTTGTTGTCTAAAATTCTCCAATAACCGTTTGAAAGAACGTTTACAAGCCCTTTGTATTGTACGTCCTCATAAATCGGTGAAATTAAAGTTGAATCTTTTAATGTATAATAAATAACCCCATAACGGTTGTCAATTCTTGTTTTGAAGATTAGCATGTGGTCTTTTCTGCAATTCTGTTCGTTAATTAGTACGATTTCGTCGTACATTGGCTCAGAAATAATTTCACCATTTTTTGCATCAATTAAACCGTATTTGTTTCCAATAGTGGTTTTGAAGATGATTTTGTATTTTTCAATTGATTGATATTTTGGCTTTGTGAAATTTGCTCTGCCGTTTTTGTAGTTGATAAAACCATATTTTTTATTTGATAAAATTTTCCAATTGTATTGGTCAAGTGGTTCAAATTTTGTGAAAATTGCAGGCACGACAAGTTTTGCAAGTTTTAAATCATACAAACCTTCGTATTTGTGATTTTTTACAATTACAATATCTTCGTTTTCTGTCTTTATAATCTGTTCAAACTTAGTTGGAACAAGCATTCTACCCTTATAATTAACTAATCCAACTTTATGATTTCTAATTGATGTAAATATACCTTTTTTTGCATCAAAAATAGCAAAATCATCGTAAACAGGGGTTGTTAGTTTTTGGTTATCCTCTGTTACAAGATAGTATTTGTTTAATTTTTTTGCTTTATAAATTTTCTTTGTAACGTTGCCGTCTTTTGTTGTAGTTGTGTAGGTTGCAAAAACTTCTTTTGGCAATTTCTTTTTGGCTTGTTTTGTCATCTCGTCAAAACTTGAAACTTCGTTTGATTTGATAGTTATTGAAGTCTTTGCAGTTTCCAAATCCTTTGGAATTTCATTCACAGAGGCTACATCTTCAATGTTCATTGATGTGTTTGTCGATAGGTTTTTAAAGTATTTTTGTATAAAATCAGAAGTTCTATTAGCCTTAAATGCTATAAAACAAAGGAATAAAAATAATAATATATATACTAAAATTCTTGATTTTTTCATAATTACCCTATCAAAAATTAATATTACTAAAAATAAATCGTACTGTCAAAGATAATTTAAAATTTTTATGTTACACTAAAGAAAAAAGGGGATTATAAATAATGAGAATTTGTGTTATTGGTACTGGATATGTAGGACTTGTTGCAGGAACATGTCTTGCTGAAATGGGTAACAAAGTTATTTGCGTTGATAATAACGAAGAAAAATTAGAAAAACTTCGCAACGGTATTGTTCCTATTTATGAACCAGGGCTAGAAGAATTAATCAAAGTAAATGTTGCTGAAAATAGGTTAAGTTTTTCAAGTGATTTAAAAACTGCCGTTGAAAAATCTTTGGTATGTTTTATTGCGGTTGGAACTCCTCAAGGTGAGGACGGTTCAGCAGATTTACAATACGTTTATCAAGTTGCAAAACAAATCGGTAAATCAATAAACGATTATAAAGTAATTGTTGACAAATCAACAGTTCCTGTTGGTACTGCTGATAAGGTTACAGAAATAATCAAGGCTGAAACTGCTCATAATTTTGACGTTGTTTCAAACCCTGAATTCTTGAAACAGGGTGCTGCCGTTGATGATTTTTTGAAGCCTGATAGGGTTGTTATTGGCTCTAACTCTCAAAAAGCGACTGAAATTATGCAAGAGTTATACGCACCATTCTTGAGAACAGGAAACCCTGTAATTATCATGGACGTTCGTTCTGCAGAAATGACAAAATACGCTTCAAATTCATTTTTAGCGGTAAAAATTTCTTACGCAAACGAAATTGCAAATATCTGTGAAAAAGTTGGTGCAAACGGAGAAATGGTAAGAATTGGTATGTGTAGCGATAAACGTATCGGCTCTCAATTCTTGTTCCCAGGGTTAGGATATGGCGGAAGTTGTTTCCCTAAAGATGTTAAAGCACTTTTAAAAACGGCAAAAGATAATAATTGCGATACTCAAATGCTTGAAGCGGCGGATTCTATCAATAAATTGCAACGTAAATTGTTTGTAGAAAAAGTTTTAAAACATTTTGACAACGATGTAAATGGTAAAACTTTCGCAGTTTGGGGACTTGCATTTAAACCGAAAACTGATGATATGAGAGAAGCACCTGCAATTACAATTATAAATATGTTGCTAGAAAAAGGTGCGAAAATTCAAGCATATGACCCTAAAGCAATTGAGTCTGCAAAATTCCATTTTGCTGATAAAATTACATACGCAAAAAACTCTTATGAGGCTTTAAATGATGCTGATGCTTTACTTCTATTAACAGAATGGAATGAATTTAGACGACCTGATTTTGATAGAATAAAATCAATTCTAAAAACTCCTCTTGTTTTCGACGGTAGAAACCAATATGATGCAAAACGTATGAGAGAAAGAGGTTTTACTTATTATAGCATCGGTAAAGCATAAGACTTTTTAAATATTTTATATTATTCGGCACGAAATTCGAAAGAATTTCGTGCCGAAATGTTTTATTTATTTTGCGGTTCTATTGTAATTTTTATTATGTCGTTATGATAGTTTGGAATTGCAAAATGCTCTATATTTTGATGAATTTTTCCTCTTAATACGGTATTTTGATCTATCCAATTCAATTCTTTGAACATTATGCAGATTATAACTTTCATATTATTGTTGTAAAATTTATTATTCAATTTCATATCTTCCATAAATTGAACAAATTTTGGTTCGTGCTCATCAGCACCATTATAATTTCCAGCCCATACTAAATTCTGAAATTTTGGGTAGATATTTGCATACTGAATTGGGTCGATTAATGCTAAAACTGTATAATCAGGGTGCAAATCTGCCTGAGTGCTTGCAATATGACTTAAATAATCGTATGACCTATTTATTTTCCAACCGTTATGATATGTTAAATTTCCAAAACTGTATACTAACAAAATCGACATTACAAAGTTTATAAATTTTTTCTTCCATTTTAGATACGCAAAATAGCACATTAAGGTTATCATAAACGGAAAAACTATAATATAATAATATGGCACTAATACTGAACGTTTTATTGAAAAAATAAATGTGAATAGGTATACAAAAGTAACTAAAAATATTGTGTAAGAAATAAAGTCTATCGCTTTTTTGTCTGAGTCCTCAAACAATTTGAACTTTGTTGGCAAATTTATTGAGATAAAAAAGATTACGCAAAGTAAAATTAAACCAAAAAATACGTATAGAGAACCAAAATTTGCAAGAATTATAAGTTGCAATCGAGTTATAGAAATTTTTGCAATCCAATTGTTGTAATTTGGGTCAAGCAAGGCTTTGTCGATAAAAGTCATTATCGCAAAAGGCATGAATGTCAATACAACTATGATGTTTACCAATACAAAATTTAAAAATCTGTTGTCACGTATAGAATTTTTGATGTAATAGTAAATTCCATAAAAAAAGTTAAATAAAGCAACTACACAGCCGAAGAAATGGTTGTTTATCAACAATGCAGATGTTATGAAAAATCCTAAAAGATTTTTGTTTGAATTCTTTTCTTCTAAGGTCTTGAATAAAAAATATGCTACTAAAGGTGCTAAAAACACCGAAACTGAGTAACTTCTGAATTCTTGCGAGTACGAAATTAAATAAGCCGAAAATGTCGCAAAAAATGTTGCTAGAATTGCAAAAGACTTGTTAATTCTGTCTTTTAGTAATAGGTATAACGTCAAAAGCCCTAACGAACTGAAAATTACAGGTAATAATCTTGCCCACTCAATAGATGTGTCTCCAAAACAGAACCAAATTTTTGCTAAAAGCGAAAATAATGGGGGATTTCCAGGGTCGCCAAAAACATGTATCCAAGGCGAGTTAGGGTTTCCTGTAAAACTCAAAACATAATGTTCGTCCCACCAAAACGCATTTTCAGCACGCATATTTAATCTAACTAAAAGACCCACCAAGAAAATTACGATAATTGGCAAAAATCTGTATTTTGCAAGTGGGTTTTCTTTTAAGGCAAAAATGCCGAAAATTAATAATAGCCAAGGTATTATATAAAATTTGTAGCAATAAAATATTGATAATAGAAATATGGATATTTCGTTTTGAATTCCGTTGTAGTTTACATATTTTGCGTTTTTTGTTTTTGAAACATCTTGAGGAAGTGTTAAAACGGTTACGTCAGAATTTCCAATTTTGTCTGATTTTTGGCTAAATTTTAGAACTTGATTTTTGTCAAAAGTCCAAAAATCCTTGCCAATAAAGATAGAAATATTTGAAAGGTTATCTAAAATGACTTGTTTGTCTTTTGTTAAAAATACAATTTCAAGACTTTTTAAAGGTTCTTCGGTTATTGCAGAGTTGTTTTGTGCCCCAAGTGAGTATTTATATTTTCTTGTTGGAATGAGGCGGGCATGCTTGTTAGAACCTGTTTTTAAAACTAGAGTGTTATCGATATTTTTGTTAAATTCAACGTTTACGGCTACTTTGCTGTAATTTGAATTGAAATATGGAACGAGTATGTTTTGCCTGTTCTTGCAATATGAGGTTGCAAAAGAAATTAGGGCAAGAACGATTAATGTTGTTGCTATTATTGTTTGTTTTTCTTTGAGAAACGAAATAAGTTGTTTAAAAATATTGTTATTCATAGAATAACGATAACTAAAATATTTTTGAGGTGCAACGATTTTTAAAATAATGTAAAAAAAAAGACCTTATAAATAAGGTCTGTCCGTTTAAATAAGAAGAGAGAGCTTCATATTATTATATGTCTATATTATGCAACAAAAATTTCTCTTTGTCAAAAATTATTTTAACTTATGTAAAGAAATATTTGTAAAAATCGAAATAAATTTTAGGGGATTGTGTTATGATAGATTAGTAGGATATTAGAAAAGGAGAATTAGTCATAGCAGGCGAAGATAGATACAGTCAAAAGAAAGACTCAAAAGATAAAGTAATAATGAATGAGCGAATCAGAGTAAAAGAGGTTCGTTTAATTGGTGAAGACGGAACAAATCATGGTGTAGTTCCGACATCAGAAGCCATGAGAATGGCAGATGAAGCGGATTTAGATTTAGTATGAATAAATCCAACCCACGATCCGCCTGTTGCGAAGATATTAAACTACGGAAAATATAAATATGAAGTTGAAAAGAGAGCCAAAGAGGCTAAGAAAAAACAACATACCGTAGATATAAAAGAAATTAAGATTAGATATAAGATAGATGTTCATGACTATAATGTAAGAATAAATAATATTAAGAAATTTATTACACAAGGTAATAAAGTAAAAGTTATAGTAATGTTACGTGGTAGAGAAATGCAACATTCAAAATTGGCATTTGACTTGGCAGAGCGATTTGTTGAGGACTTGAAGAATGAACCAATTGCAATAGAAAAGAAACCTCAATTGGAAGGTAGAAATGTAACGTTGTTGCTAGGACCACAAACAGATAAGAAATAGTCAGCAAGAAAAATAAAGATAGATAAAAAATAAAACTTGACTATAAAAAATTATCAAGTAGAATAAGAATATACCCAATGAGTTAGCCGCGTTAGCTCAGTTGGTAGAGCAAGGGACTGAAAATCCCTGTGTCCTTGGTT